>SL_3KL_010_SEDDRAFT_10006328_pt1 | contig 10582 bp, 6 predicted proteins | sample SodLakKL_010_SED_2_FD_10381 | JGI IMG/M metagenome (IMG submission 10381)
CTCTTTCTTCTCCTCTTTCTTCTCCTCTTTCTTCTCCTCTTTCTTCTCCTCTTTCTTCTCTTCCTTCTTTTCTTCTTGCTTCTTCTCAGCAGCTGCTCGGGCTTCAAGCTTTTTTATTGCTTCCTCTTTTTTGGCTGATTGTTCTGTTTTTTCAGTTTTTTCAATTTCTGATTTCAGGTTTGCAAGTACATCAAGGTCGCCAAGGGTTGTTTTCTCAAGGCTGTCTTTCATTTTCTTGACAGCTTTCTTGGTCGCTTTTTCCCTGGTTTTCTTTTCAGATATTTCAGATGCCCTTTCGGCATATTTCACATCCTGGAAAACTTTCGTATGGGAAACCACAATTTTCTTGCTTTCCTTGTTGAATTCAATCACTTTAAAGTCAAGGGTTTCATCCATCTTGGCGGCAGTGCCATCCTCTTTTACGATATGCCTTGTCGGGGCAAAACCTTCAACGCCATAAGGCAGAGCAACAATTACTCCCTTATCGGATGTACCAACAATGGTTCCCTGGTGTACTGAATCAATTACAAATACAGACTCAAATACATCCCACGGGTTCTCTTCCAGCTGCTTATGGCCAAGGCTCAGACGACGGTTTTCCTTATCTACATCAAGAACTACAACCTCAATGCTTTCACCGATCTTGGTGAATTCAGCGGGGTGCTTAATCTTTTTGCTCCAGCTCAGGTCACTGATGTGGATCAGTCCGTCGACACCCTCTTCAAGTTCAACAAAGATTCCAAAGTTGGTAAAATTGCGAACAGTGGCAGTTGTTTTTGTGCCAACGGCATATTTCTCATGGATATTCTCCCATGGATCGGGAATCAGTTGTTTGATGCCCAGAGACATTTTGCGCTCTTCACGATCGAGGGTCAGGATTACGGCTTCTACTTCGTCACCTACTTTCAGGAAATCCTGTGCGGTGCGCAGATGTTGTGACCATGACATTTCCGAAACGTGGATCAGACCTTCTACCCCTGATGCGATTTCAATGAACGCACCATAATCGGCAATCACGACAACTTTTCCTTTTACCTTGTCACCAATCTTGAGTTCAGGGTCGAGTGAATCCCATGGATGTGGTGTAAGCTGTTTCAGGCCAAGTGCAATACGCTTTTTGTTCTCATCAAAGTCAAGAATTACTACATTGATCTTCTCATCCAGCTTAACAATTTCTTCCGGATGGTTGATACGGCCCCAGGAGAGGTCCGTAATGTGGATAAGACCGTCAACGCCTCCCAGGTCAACAAATACACCGTAAGAGGTTATATTTTTCACAGTACCTTCAAGGATTTGCCCTTTTTCAAGCTTGGCAATGATTTCGGCTTTCTGGATTTCAAGTTCTGCCTCTATAAGTGCTTTGTGGGAAACAACTACGTTTTTATATTCATGATTGATCTTAACCACTTTGAAGTCCATGGTTTTGCCAACATAGATGTCATAGTCACGGATCGGCTTCACATCAATCTGTGAACCGGGGAGGAAGGCTTCGATACCGAATACATCCACAATAAGACCACCTTTTGTACGGCATTTCACAAATCCCTGGATGATTTCGTCATTTTCCTTCGCCTGGTTGATCCTTTCCCATGAACGCAGCGTCCGTGCTTTCTTATGCGATAGCACGAGCTGTCCGGTACTGTCTTCCTGACTTTCGACGTATACTTCAATGGTGTCACCGATTTTCAGGTCGGGGTTATAACGCAACTCCGCTGCTGGAAGAATGCCGTCTGATTTGAAACCAATGTTTACCACAACTTCACGGGTGTTTTTAGACACCACGGTGCCATCGATCACCTCGCCTTCACCAATGGACTTCAGCGTTTCCTCATAAATATTTTCAAGACGCTCACGTTCCTCTTTGGAGTAAAGGTCCAGTTTTGTATCGGCAGCATCCCAGTCAAATTCACCTGGCACCTGCTCTTCAAATACCGATTCATCGGTTTTTTCAGGCAACTGCTCTTTACCAATTGGTTTTTGTGAATCCTCAATGGCCACTTCAACAGAAGGATCCTCTTTTTTCTCTTCAGAAACTGCTTCTGTGATTTCAGCTTTCTCCTCTTCAGATATCTGATCAGGCGCCTCTTCTGCAATCAACTCTTCAGATTTTTCTGCTACAGGCTCTTCCTTAGGCTCTTCTGCGTTTGGCTTCTCAGCCATTTCTTCCTGTTGTTGAGGTTCTTCTTTGCCTTGCGCTTCAACATCTTTTTTCTCTTCAGCCTGCGCTTCGTTTTGCTGATGTTTGGTTTCTTCTACCGGCTTGTCTTCTTGAGAAGCGGTGTTTTTTTGTTCTTCAGACATTAATTAATAAAATTTCACTTGTGGCTATTTCGAAAATAAATTTCTTTTGATTTTGTAATTTTTTGATAATTCGAAACAACCGGGTTAAACAATAAAGATTCAGGGCCCGCAAACGGGACTGCAAAGATAGAAAAAAATAATAAACAGAAAACTAAAAATCAGCACATAAGAAAATTCAGGACATGGCACTTTCCTCTATGCGGGCACAGCCTCGCCATTTGATTTGTACATACAGTGGTCAACCACCTGGATCATCTCATCAACATATTCAAAGTCAACGCCTTTCAGATATATCGGGTTAATTTCATCCACATTTTTCCGGTTTTCCTTTGACAGGATGATTTTTTGGATTCCTGCGCGCTTAGCGGCAAGAATTTTTTCTTTAATTCCTCCGACAGGCAATACTTTTCCCCTCAGCGTTATTTCTCCGGTCATGGCAACGGATGGTTTCGACTTTCTTTTTGAGAATGCAGATGCCAGTGCAGCAAACATGGTGATGCCGGCAGATGGACCATCTTTAGGTGTGGCTCCTTCCGGCACGTGGATGTGCACATTGTTTTTCTGGAACATGTCGGGGTCTATTCCAAGATCGTCTGCGTGGGATTTCAGGTATTCGTAGGCCAGGGTGGCAGATTCTTTCATCACATCACCCAAACTTCCGGTAAGACTAAGTGCTCCTTTTCCCTTGCTGATGCTAACCTCCACAAAAAGAGTTTGCCCACCTGCCATGGTCCAGGCAAGGCCGGTCATCACACCCGAAATATTTCCTGCCAGGCTCTGATCGCGGCTGAATTTAGGAGCACCAAGAATATCTGTAAGATCCTCAGGCTTCAGTTTTGAATCATGGTGTTTGCCAATTACAATGTCACGGGCTTTGGCCCTGATCACTTTGGCAATTGTTTTTTCAAGGCTTCTGACACCCGATTCACGGGTATAATCCTGGATGATCTTTTCCAGAACTTTTTTGGAAAAATTAAGCTGATCTTTCTTTACACCGTGTGCATCCAGCTGTTTGGGGATCAAATGGCGGCGGGCAATCTCCTGTTTCTCTTCCACAATGTAGCCGCTTAGGTCAATCACCTCCATCCGGTCGCGCAAGGCTGGCTGAATGCCTGCAAGGGTGTTGGCTGTGGCAATGAACATGATGTTTGATAGATCATATTCAACCTCAAGGTAGTTGTCGTAAAAACTGTTGTTCTGTTCTGGGTCAAGCACTTCCAGCAATGCGGAAGAGGGATCTCCCGAGAAGGTCTTATAACCAACCTTATCTACCTCATCAAGTACAAATACGGGGTTGGAGGACCCGGCTTTTTTCAGATTCTGGATGATTCGTCCGGGCATAGCACCTACATAAGTTTTTCGGTGGCCGCGAATTTCGGCCTCATCACGCAAGCCCCCAAGCGACATGCGGATGTATCTCCTTCCAATTGCGCGGGCTATAGATTTGCCAAGCGATGTTTTTCCAACCCCAGGGGGCCCCACAAAGCATAAAATGGGAGATTTCATATCCCCCTTCAGCTTGAGTACGGCCAGGTATTCAATGATCCTGTCCTTAATCTTCTCCAGGCCATAATGATCTTTGTCCAAAATCCTTTGGGCCTTTTTTAAATCAAAATTATCAGGAGTAAACTCGTTCCACGGAAGCTCAATAAGTGTTTCCAGATAGTTCATTTGCACCGTATATTCCATGGCAGCCGGATTCATCCGCTGCAACCGGGAAACCTCTTTATCAAACACAGTTTTTATCTGCTTACTCCATTGTTTTTTTCCGGCACGCTCCTTCAGATCATTGATCTGCTGCTGATGCGGACTGCCACCCAACTCCTCCTGAATGGTTTTAAGTTGTTGGCCAAGAATGTAATCACGCTGCTGCTTGTCAATGTCCACCTTAACTTTCGAATGGATCTGGTTCTTCAGTTCTACCACCTGCAACTCCTTGTTCAAGTGTTCCAATACCAGGTTGGCCCTTTTGTTCAGGTCAGGAATGTCAAGCAACTTCTGTTTTTCCGTGATCTCAATATTCAGGTTTGAAGAGATGAAGTTGACCAGAAAGGCGGGGCTTTCAATGTTTTTCAAGGCAAATGCCGCCTCGCTGGGCACATTGGGTGAAAGTTTGACAATCTGAATGGCCAGGTCCTTTATCGTTGAGATCAAAGCCTCAAACTTTTTGTCTTTTTCAGGCTTTTTTGGCTCGCTAAATGGCTTTATTTGAGCCATGAAGTAGGGCTCAGTTTGTGTAAGTGCCTGCATTTCAAAACGCTTCTTGCCCTGAATAATCACTGTGGTATTGCCGTCTGGCATTTGCAGAATTTTTATAATATAAGCTGCCGTACCAACTTTGTAAAGATCATCAAAACCGGGGTCTTCAACATCGGCATCCTTTTGGGCAACCACACCGATAATCCTGCTTTGTTTGTATATGTCCCTAACCAGCTTAATCGATTTATCGCGGCTCACCGTGATAGGTATCACAACACCTGGGAATAAAACTGTATTCTTAATTGGAAGTATGGCCAGCTCCTCAGGAATCTCCTCAGCTGCCATTTGCTGTTCTTCCTCTGTCGATAAAAGGGGAATAAACTCGCTGTCGCCGTCTATGCCATCCCTGCCAATGTAAATATCATGATCTGAAAAAATACCCATAAAATAATCGGTCAAATTGTCATTAATAATATGTAAAAAAGTCATACAAAATCAGCACCAATGTCAGACAAGACAAACTATCCTTTTTTAAGTGTTTGTTTTGATGGATGTTGAGCCTAACTCTGCAGATCAGGGCTGATAAAATAATATGCTTCCCATAACATGAACAAGCGTTGTGCCATTCTTGGTGCATACAAGGCAGCCACCCCTTTTTTTGTTGTCAAAAAGGGTTTCTGCCTCTGCACAACGCTGTTCTCCCTGTTTTAGAAAAATCGGTTTAAAGTATCTTTCGATATCCGAGTGTATGTTCAAAAACGTTCTTCAGGATTTGTTCATCGATGGCGGCAAACTCCAGGTTTCGTCGCGCATACACACGCCGGGCAACCTGCACCGCTTTTTCGATGTTAAAGGTCGTAAAACCAGAAACGCTGCCCCAGGAAAAAGAGGGGATGAAGTTACGCATGAACCCTGCACCAAAGATCATGGCATTGACTCCTATTACTGTGCCTGTATTGAACATGGTGTTGATCCCACACTTGGTATGGTCACCCATAAAGGTGCCGCAAAACATCATGCCTGTATTTACGAAACTCTCTTCGGCATAGTCCCACAGGCGAACCTCTTCGTAATTGTTTTTCAGGTTGCTGGTATTGGTATCTGCACCCAGGTTACACCATTCCCCAATAACACTGTGGCCGAGGAATCCGTCATGGGCTTTATTGGTGTAACCAAAGATCACGGAAGACATCATCTCTCCACCCACCTTACAGTAAGGACCAATGGATGACCCTTCATAGATTTTTGCACCCATCCTGACAACAGACCCCTCACCAATGCCAACAGGGCCTTTAATCAGGGCACCGTCCATGATGTGTGCACCCTTGCCAATGTAAACAGGCCCTTTGGAAGCATTAATCATCGCCATGTCCAGCATGGCACCCGGTTCAATGAAAACATTTTCGGGATTCATTACCCGCACATGGTCAGGGATTGGCGCACTTTCCCTTCCGGCTGTAACCAGCTTATAGTCGGGTTCAATTTGCTGCTCATTCAAAACAACGATGTCGCGAAGTTGAAACAGCTTTTTGATTTTGCTTTGGGTATGCATGGGCTCCACATCCTCCAGGATATCCACACCAAGGTTATCGATATCTTCCGAACGAACCCTGTGGGCAATGAGAATGTCTCCCGAAATTAGTGTCTGGTTGTGTTCCAGCTTGCCAATCTCCTCAATCAGGGCGGGCTCCGGTATTACGCTTGCATTAATCAGCATGTTGTCGGCCTCTTTGACCATCGGGTATTTTTCAGCAAGATAGGGCTCAGTAAGAGTAGAGGTTTTTGCTCCTAAAAGTGTTTCCCACTTTTCCCTTATTGTAAGCATCCCGACCCGGATATCCGCAACGGGACGCAGAAAGGTAAACGGAAGGAGGTGGTTTCGTGCCTGGGCACCAAATAAAATGTAATTCATCGTCGGAAGTGGTTAAAAAAATGTTCCAATAAAATATTACAATGGATAAAAGTAAGAAAATAAATACAAAAAAAGCCCTCTGTGAGGGCCTTTTTAGCGTATTTTTTTTAAAAAAACAGACTACTTGTTCTCCTTCAGGTGCCTTTTGTACTTGGTACGGAACTTATCCACACGTCCGGCAGTGTCAACCAACTGTTGTTTACCCGTATAAAATGGGTGTGATGTGTGCGAAATTTCAAGCTTCACCAAAGGATATTCATTGCCGTCTTCCCACTTGACCGTCTCCTTACTCTCAGCGGTGGAGCGCGTTAAAAAGCTGTAATCGTTTGACATGTCCTTAAAAACAACAAAACGATAGTTCTTGGGGTGGATATCTGTTTTCATCAAAAATTTGTTTTTAATCCTTGCAATTCCTGCTTAAGGGCTTTATTACAATTGTTTATAAAATTTTTTCTTTTTTCGGACTGCAAAGATAGTACATTATTTTAATTTGAACAAATAACCTGCACGAATCACAAATTTTCAACTACCTTCATGATCCATGCAGGTACATTCTCAACTCAGATTAATCGAGCTTGTTAACGACCAGGCCGCTGCGCAGCTTGGGCTCAAACCAGGTTGTTTTCGGAGGCATGATGTTGCCGGTGTCTGCAATGTCCATCAGCTGTTTCATCGTAACGGGATACAGGGCAAATGCCAGCTGCATTTCCCCGCTGTCGACACGGCGCTTCAGCTCTTCCAGTCCGCGGATACCGCCAACAAAGTCGATCCGCTTGTCTGTCCTCAGGTTTTTGATACCCAGAATGGGTTCGAGAACCGACTTCGACAGGATCGTCACATCCAAAACTCCTATCGGATCATTATCATCATATGTATGATCTCTTGCTTCAAGGGCATACCATTCACCGTCGAGATACATGCTCATCACATGCAACCCGTCAGGTTTAAAAAGCTCACTACCCTTTTTGACAACCTTGAAATCCTTATCAAGCTTTGACAGAAACTCCTGACCCGACAAACCGTTCAGATCTTTGACAACCCTGTTATAGTCTATGATAGTCAGCTGGTCATCCGGAAACAAAACAGCCATAAAGAAGTTATAGGGTTCATCCCCGGTATGGTTCGGATTTTGCTGTTTTTTCTCATTGCCCACCAGTGCAGCAGCTGCAGTACGGTGGTGACCATCAGCCACATAGAAATATTTCACACCGGCAAACAGTTGCTCGAGTTCCCTGATCTTGTCATCATTGTCGATCACCCAGAAATGATGTCCAAAACCGTCATCTGCCACAAAGTCGTAAACAGGTGGCTTCTGGATCACATCCTTTACGATCGCATCAATTGCATCCACCTGGGGATAGGTAAAAAAGACAGGCTCGGCATTCGCATTGGTGATACGAACGTGCTTCATTCTATCTTCCTCCTTATCAGGACGGGTAAGCTCATGCTTTTTGATGATGTCGTTCAGGTAATCCTCAACCCCTGCACAACCCACAATGCCATATTGTGTTTTGTTGTTCCAGGTCTGTGCATAAACATAATAGCTGGGTTTTTCATCCCTTACGAAATACCCCTTGTCAATGAATTTTCCCAGGTTTTCTTTCGCTTTGTCGTAAACCTGTTGTGAATACAGGTCAACGCCTTCGGGCAGTTCCACTTCGGGTTTCACCACGCGCAGAAAGCAATAGGGGTTATCGCCAGCTTCTTCGCGTGCTTCTTCCGAATTCAAGACATCATATGGCCTCGAGGCCAAATCTTTAACTATTTCAGCAGGAGGACGATACCCCCTGAAAGGTTTTAATATCGCCATGTTATGGATTAGAGTTTAGAGTTTATGAGTTTATGATTAGGGTTAATTTACCTTAAATGTATCGTCTCCTTTTTCGAGGAAGTTCACGATCTGGGTGGCAGCTGCAATTCCTGCATTGACGTTTGCTTCCGAAGTCTGGGCGCCCATTTTCTTTGCAGTGAACACATAACGGCCGGCAAATTTCTCCTCAATTTCAGCACGGCAGTCGGGTGCAATGTCAGAAAGATATTTAAAGTCAGGTCGTTCTTCCATCAGTTTCAAAAGACCCTCTTCATCAATCACCTCTTTTCTGGCTGTATTGACCAGTACGCCACCCTTTGGCATTTTTGACAACAGCTCATAATTGATCGATTTTTTGGTCTTGTCGTTGGCAGGGATGTGCAAGGAGATGAAATTACATGTTGAATAAAGCTCTTCAACTGTATTTAACGGCTTAATCCCCTCCTTTTCAATGTCTTCCTTCTTAACAAACGGATCAAAGGCATAAAGATCCATGCCAAAACCCTTTGCAATCTCTGCGACATATTTACCTACGTTTCCATAGGCGTGAATACCAAGTTTCTTGCCGCGCAGCTCGGTTCCGGACTTTCCGTTGAACTCGTTTCTCAACTGATAGATCATCATTCCGAAGGCAAGTTCTGCTACCGCGTTGGAATTTTGCCCTGGCGTGTTCATAGCCACGACACCCGCTTTGGTACAGGCATCAAGGTCAATATTATCATAGCCGGCTCCAGCCCTAACGATTACTTTCAGGTTCTTTGCCGCTTCAATGACCTCTGCGGTCGCCTTGTCGCTTCTGATGATCATCGCATCCACATCGGCAGCAGTTGCTTTCCACTCATCAACGGAAGTATATTTTTCCAGCAAGACCAATTCGTATCCGGCCTGGTCGAGCACCTCTTTAATGCCTTCCACGGCAACGGGTGCAAAAGGTTTTTCAGTTGCTATCAATACTTTTTTCATGACATAAACTTTTATATGTTTATAAAATGTTTTCCCCTCTTTATAAAAACCACAGATTTACAGATTAGAAGAATCACAAGCTATCAAAAAAATAATCTGTTAATCTGTGGCATCAACAATCTACAATCAATAATCAACAATTAACAATTTATTTCGCGTGCATTTTTTCAAATTCCTGCATCACATCCACCAATGCCTGAACACTTTCCTTCGGCATGGCATTGTAAGTTGATGCACGGAAACCGCCTACTGAACGATGTCCTTTCAGGCCAACCATTCCTTTGCCGGTTGCAAACTCCAGGAAGGTTTTCTCCAGCTCCTGGTATTCCGGTTGCATCACAAAGCAGATATTCATGATTGAGCGGCTGTCTTTTGCAGCTGTTCCGACAAACAACGGGTTCCTGTCAATCTCTGCATAGAGGAGGTCTGCCTTTTCGTGGTTCATTTTTTGCATCACCTCAACACCGCCGAGGTTCTTCAGCCACCTTAATGTTTCCATGCAAGTGTAGATGGGCAGGCAGGGAGGTGTGTTGAACATCGACCCATTTTCAATGTGGGTCTCATACTTGAGCATGGTGGGGATGTAACGCTCCACCTTGCCAAGAATATCGTCGCGAATGATGACGAATGTAGCACCTGCAGGTCCGAGATTTTTCTGTGCACCGCCATAGATCATTCCATATTTTGAGATGTCGATCGGGCGGCTGAAAATATCGGAACTCATGTCGGCGATCACCGGCACAGGGCTGTCGTAATCTTCAAAGATCTCCGTTCCGAAAATGGTGTTGTTGGTTGTGATGTGAAAATAGTCAGCATCTTCAGGGATGGTAAATCCTTTGGGAATATAACTGAAGTTTTTGTCTGATGATGATGCAACCACATCCACTTCGCCAAAGCCTTTTGCTTCCTTGATCGCTTTCTTAGCCCAGGTGCCTGTTTCAAGATAGGCAGCCTTTTTGTTCATCAGGTTGAAAGGGATCATGCAAAACTGCATGCTGGCGCCACCACCCAGGAACAGCACATGGTAATTGTCGGGGATGTTGAGCAACTCACGGAACAAAGCGACAGTTTCATCCATTACCGCCTGGAAGTCTTTGCCCCTGTGTGATATTTCCATCACTGAAAGGCCGATTCCATTTAAATCGAGAACTGCTTTTGCCGTATTTTCAATGACCTCTTTTGCCAATATTGAAGGACCGGCACTAAAATTATGTTTTTTCATGATGATAGGGTTTTAGTGTGATTAATATAAGATGTTATTTATCTGTTTATATTTTCGTTACTATTTGATATTCTGTTATTTGTGCTTGTATTTAAGCTGCCCTTTTCAGGGCGCTAATTGGTTGTTGTCCTCATTTACCCAGGGCGTTGCCACTGGGCTGAATTAAATTGCCCTT
>SL_3KL_010_SEDDRAFT_10006329_pt1 | contig 10582 bp, 2 predicted proteins | sample SodLakKL_010_SED_2_FD_10381 | JGI IMG/M metagenome (IMG submission 10381)
CTCGTGTTCATCGTCCACCGGTGAGCGCCAACTCTCGTCCACAGCCCAGCCGGTGACACCCTCCACATGCCCTTCGATCCACCAGCCGTCCAGGATGCTGAGCGACGGGATGCCGTTCATGGCCGCCTTCATCCCGCTGGTCCCCGACGCCTCGAGGGGCTTACGGGGCATATTCAGCCAGAGGTCACTCCCGGCGGTGAGGAGTCCACCCAGCTTCATGTCGTAGTCCTCCAGGTAGACCAACGAAAGATCCTCCCCAAGATCGTGTCCCGTTCGTACCACCTGTCGGATCAACTCCTTGCCGGGCTCGTCCCTTGGATGGGCCTTGCCGGCATAGATGATCTGCATGGGCCCTCCGCGGCGAACCACCTCGCGCAGGCGGTCAGGGCGGGAAACCACCAGGGCCGCTCGCTTGTAGGGCGCAGCCCGCCGGGCGAACACCATGGTGAGCCGGTCGGGGCTCAACTCGCGGCCCGTTCTCCGATGGACTTCCCGAAAGAGGGCATCCCGGGATTCGGCGTGGGCGGCTCTCAACTCCTTCGTGGGGATGGCCACGGCGTGGCGAAGCATGAACGGATCCTTCCGCCAGCCGGCCAGATGCCGGTCGAAGAGCTCCGCCTGCGCCTCTCCGATCCACGTGTTGGCGTGCACGCCGTTGGTGATGGCATGGATCCGGTGCCCGGGGAACATCTCCCGGGACACGTCGCCGTGGCGAAGGGCCACCCCATTGGTGAAGCGGGCGAACCGAAGAGCGAGATGGGTCATGTTCACCTTCCCATGCTCCACACACCCCAGTCTGTCCAGGAGATCTCCCACGTCATCGCCCAGGACGGCCCGCATCATCCCGATGTTGAACCGGTCATGACCGGCCGCCACCGGGGTGTGGGTGGTGAAGACGCAGAACCTTCGCACGGACTCCACGGCCGTCTCGAACTCCTCGGCCCCCATGTCCTCCCGAGTCCCGAGCTCCCCGAGAAGCTCCACGGCCAGAAGGGCGGCATGGCCCTCGTTCATATGGAAGGTCCCCAGATCGCTCTTCCCGAGGGCCCGTAGCATCCGAACCCCCCCGATTCCGAGGATGGCTTCCTGCCGGAGTCGGAGGCGCTCGTCCCCACCGTACAGGTGATTGGTGATGGCCCGGTCGTCATCGCGATTCCCGGGCACATCCGTATCCAGGAACAGCACGGGAACCTCGTGGTCGTGCACGCCGCGAATCGTGTAGCGCCAGGCCCGTACCTTGATGGCTCGGCCCTCCAGAGTGACCTCCACCACGGGCTCGACGGCCTCCAGCCTTCGTTCCGGCTCCCAGGGCGCCGGGGATTCGGTCTGCCGTCCGTCGGCACCGATGGCCTGGCGGAAGTAGCCCTGGCGGTGGGCCAACGTCACAACCGTGAACGGAAGCCCCATATCCGCGGCTTCCTTCGCCGTGTCACCGGCGAGGACGCCCAGGCCCCCGCTGTAGGTGGGTATCTCCGATTCGAGACCGATCTCCATGGTGAAGGCGGCGATCTCAGGCACATGCTTGGCGGATCCAGACTCCATGATCCAGCGCTCCGGTAAAGGACGTGTGAGTCGCGTTCCCATCGACGGAACGCGGCTATCCGTGTCAGATGCTAGGTACAGAACTGCGTCACAGCTCGCCNACAGGCGAGGGTTACCCCCGAAGCCCGTCGGTAGGTGCCCCCCACTTCACTCACCGGAGAGATCCTTTGAGATTCAAAGGGCCGGTGATGGAGGACATCGTCACAGGTATCGACGCGATTCAGCTTTCCCCAAGAAAAGAGATCTGCCGCAGTGAGTCCACCTTCTTCCTCCACCTCCCGGACACCCAAGCCCAAAGAAGGTCGCCTCCGGGTCCGAATCGAGAACATCCAGCCACAGGTCGACGCCGGTCGCTTCTCCGCCCGGGGCATCATCGGCGACCGTTTCCAGGTTGAAGCCGACGTCTTTGCCGACGGTCACGACCACATCGAGGCCCGCCTCCTCTTCCGGCGCCTGGGCTCACGACGATGGAGCGAGACCCCCATGGAGCTGCGGGGCAACGACCACTGGGTCGGGTTCTTCGATCTGGACGATCTGGGAATCTATCAGTTCACGGTCGAAGCGTGGGTAGATCCGGTCACTACCTGGTGCTCCGAGCTGGAGCGGTGGATCGAAGGGGGCGCCGACGTCTCTCTTGAGCTCGAGGAAGGCGCCGCCCTCCTCCGCCCCGCGGCGGGTCGGGCCCGCGGGGAGGCAGCCGCCGAGCTGAATGCCTGGGTGGAGAGGCTGGAGGCGTGGGCCCAGGACGCTGAGATCCTGGAGGACCCCTCTGTCCTCCTTCAGGACCCCATCCGTCTCACCCAGGCGATTCTTCCGCTCTACCTGCCCTACGCCGACCGTTCCCGGGCCACGCGGCCCCGGCGAAGCCTGTCGGTCAGGGTCGACCGGAAGAGGGCCCGCTTCAGTTCGTGGTACGAGTTCTTCCCCCGCTCCACCGCTTCGGAGGAGGGACGGCACGGCACCTTTGCCGACGCGGCCCGGGCCCTGCCCCGCATCCGCGAGATGGGCTTCGACGTGGTCTACCTGCCCCCGATCCACCCGGTGGGCCGAACGAATCGGAAGGGGCCCAACAACCGGGTCACCTGTGCCCCCGGAGATCCGGGAAGCCCGTGGGCCATCGGGGGGCCGGAGGGGGGCCACACGGCGATCCACCCCGAACTCGGGACCATGGACGACTTCCGGACTTTCCAGAAGCGGGCCGAGGAACTGGGGATGGAGCTGGCGCTGGACATTGCCTTCCAATGCTCCCCGGACCACCCCTGGGTCAACGAGCATCCCCAGTGGTTCCGGCATCGGAGCGACGGCTCGATCCGCTACGCCGAGAACCCGCCCAAGAAGTATCAGGACATCTACCCCATCGACTTCGAGACCGACGACTGGGAGGCCCTCTGGGACGGGCTCCGGGACGTCTTCCTCTTCTGGATGGCGCAGGGGGTCCGGATCTTCCGGGTCGACAATCCCCACACCAAGGCCTTCCCCTTCTGGGAGTGGGTGATCCAGGAACTCCTGGAAGTGGACCCGGGCGTCATCCTGCTCTCGGAGGCCTTCACCCGGCCGCGGAGGATGTATCACCTGGCGAAGGTGGGATTCCATCAGTCCTATACCTACTTCGCCTGGCGTGACACCGGACCGGAGCTGGCCCGGTACATGCGCGAACTCCGCTCCCCGGGCGTCCGGGAGTTCTTCCGCCCCAACTTCTGGCCCAACACCCCCGACATCCTCACCGAGACGCTGCAGACCGGAGGCCGCCCCGCCTTCATGGTACGTCTGGTCCTGGCGGCCACCCTCACGGCCAACTACGGGATCTACGGCCCCGCCTTCGAGCTACTGGAACACGTGCCCCGCAACCCGGGGAGCGAGGAGTATCTGGATTCGGAGAAGTACCAGGTCCGGACGTGGGATCTGGATCGACCGGGCAACCTGACCGGCTTCATCTCCCAGGTGAATCGGATCCGGAGGGAAAACCCGCCCCTGCAGCGGAATGACGGCCTCCACTTCCACCCGACGGACAACGAAACCCTTCTGGCGTTCAGCAAGGTGGCTCCCGAGGGGGGGGACCGGATCGTGATGGTGGTGAACACGGACCACCAGCACGTGCAGAGTGGCTGGGTCGACCTGAACCTGGCCGCGCTGGGGATGGAGGGGACCGGAGAATACGAAGTCCATGACCTTCTCGCCGGGGGCCGATACCGCTGGCGTCCCGGCCCCAACTTCGTCCGACTGGACCCCGGGGTGTGTCCGGCGCATATCTTCAGGATCGAGGCGCCCAATCCCGAGATGCTTCGTCGACCCCACCGCTCGCAGCTGCAGGTCTGACGTGCCGGCAGGACCCGATCCGGAGGCCCGTCTTTAAAGGGCCTCCATCCAGCAACCCGCCCCTGACCGGGGCACATCATCCCTGGAGACCCCCTTCATGCCCCGTAGATTCGGATCCGCCGCCCGGGCCATCGATACAGAAGCCCCCGTCATCGTGGACGACCCCCAGTGGTATCGGGACGCCATCATCTACGAGTTGCACGTCCGTTCCTTCAAGGATTCCAACGGTGATGGGATCGGCGATTTCCAGGGGCTCACGAGCAAGCTGGACTACCTGGAGGAGTTGGGTGTGACGGCCCTCTGGATCCTGCCGTTCTATCCGTCGCCTCTCCGGGACGACGGGTACGACATCGCCAGCTATCGGGAGGTGAATCCGGACTACGGGACGCTGGAGGATTTCCAGTACTTCCTGGCCGAGGCGCACCGCCGTGGGCTCCGGGTCATCACCGAACTGGTCATCAACCACACGTCGGATCAGCACCCGTGGTTCCAACGGGCACGCCGGGCACCCAAGGGAAGTGTGGAGCGGGACTTCTACGTCTGGGGCGATGACCCGGAGAAATACGGGGACACCCGGATCATCTTCCAGGACTTCGAGCCCTCCAACTGGACATGGGATTCGGTGGCGGGCCAGTACTACTGGCACCGCTTCTATCACCACCAGCCGGACCTGAACTTCGAGAATCCCCAGGTGCAGGAGGAGNTGTTCTCGATCCTGGATTTCTGGCTCGAGATGGGGGTGGACGGACTTCGCCTGGACGCCATTCCCTACCTGTACGAGCGGGAGGGCACCAACTGCGAGAACCTTCCGGAGACCCACGTCTTCCTGAAGAAGCTCCGGGCCCATGTGGACGCCCACTTCCCCAACCGCATGCTCCTGGCGGAGGCGAACCAGTGGCCGGAAGATGCGGCGGCCTATTTCGGGGACGGTGACGAGTGCCACATGAACTTCCACTTCCCGCTCATGCCCCGACTCTTCATGGCGGCGCGGATGGAAGACCGCTTTCCCATCCGGGATATCCTGGATCAGACGCCGGAGATCCCGGAAGGGTGCCAGTGGGGGCTATTCCTGCGGAACCACGACGAGCTCACCCTCGAAATGGTGACCGACGAGGAGCGGGACTACATGTACCGGGTCTACGCCGAGGATACCACGGCCCGGATCAACCTGGGGATCCGTCGCCGGCTGGCACCCCTCCTGCAGAACAACCGGCGGCAGATCGAACTCCTGAACTCCCTCCTCCTCTCGTTGCCCGGCACGCCCATTCTCTACTACGGCGATGAGATCGGAATGGGCGACAACTTCTACCTCGGCGATCGTCACGGGGTGCGCACACCCATGCAGTGGGCAGGAGATCGCAACGCGGGATTCTCCTCGGCCAACCCCCAGCGCCTCTTCCTTCCGGTCATCATCGACCCGGAGTACCACTTCGAGGCGGTGAATGTGGAGACCCAGCAGCGCAATCCCACCTCGCTCCTCTGGTGGACGCGGCGCCTCATCGCGCTCCGGAAGCGCCACCAGGCCTTCGGGCGGGGCTCCCTGGACTGGGTCGAGCACGACAACGGGAAGGTGGTGGCCTTCATCCGCCACCATGAAGGCGAAAGCATTCTGGTGGTGGCGAACCTGTCCCGGTTCGCTCAACCCGTTGCCCTCGACCTGAGCGGCCATGCCGGCCGCGTCCCCCTCGAACTCTTCGGCCACACCACCTTCCCCGAGATCGAAGAGGACGAGCCGTACCCTCTGACCCTTCCGCCCCACGGCTTCCTCTGGTTCTCCCTGGAGACGGAAGAAGCTCTCCTGGACCGCCGCGACGTCCCCCCCGCCGCGGACCGGGACCCTGGCCAACTGGTGGCCGTGCGGTCCCGTCACCGGTGGGACGATGTCCTGGAGGGGCGACGGCGGCGAAAGGTCGAGCCGCTCCTGGTGGAGTTCCTGCGGAGCCAGCGCTGGTTCGCCGGGAAGGGACGGGTGGTCCGGAAGGGAGAGATCCTGGACGCCATACCCCTGGGCGACGACGGGTCGGTGGGTCGACTCGTCCTCCTCGAGGTGGAGTATGTGGCCCAGGACCCCGAGATCTACCTCATCCCCCTGGCCCATGCCACCGGGGACGAGGCGGCCGAGGTGATGGATGAGCGCCCCGGCGCCGTGGTCTGGCGGACCGCCCTGGGAGAAGGCGAAACCGAGGAGGGCGTGGTGTTCGACGGCAGCTTTGACGCCGAGCTCTCCAGATTCCTGCTCCGCACCGTGGCGCGAGGAGACAGCCTCCGGGGAGACCGGATTCGCCTCCGTGGCCTCCCCCTGATCCCGGCGGCAGAGATCCTGGGTGAAGACGGAGGCGATCGGACACCGATGCACGGTCGGGCCGAGCAGAGCAACACCTCGGTCATCTTCGATCGCGAGTTCATCCTGAAGCTCTTCCGGCGGATCGAGACCGGAATCAATCCGGACCGTGAGATCGGGCAGCTCCTGCAGGAGGTTGGCTTCGACGGAACCCCCGAGATGGTGGGAACCCTGGAGTTCGAAGGGCGCGAGCGGGCCCGGGCCGCCTGCGCGGTGATCCACCGGTACGTTCCGAATCAGGGAGATGCCTGGGAGTACACCCGCGACGCCCTGGGGCGCTACTTCGAGGTGGCCCTGGCGTCGCCCTCGGAAATCGATGAACTCCCCCTCGCCGGTGACATCCTGGCCCTGGCCCGCCGGCGGGCGGCTGGCGGCGAACTCCCGGAGGAAGTCCATCTCCTGATTGGTCCGTATCTGGATTCGGCGCGCCGGATCGGGACGCGCACCGCGCAGCTCCATGTGGCCCTGGCGTCGCGGTCCGACGACGAGGCGTTCCGGCCCGAGCCCTTCTCCACCCTCTATCAGCGCTCCCTGTACCAGTCCATCCGCAACCTGCTGGGAACGTCTCTGCAGGGGCTGGCCGCCCGAATCAGCGCCCTGGGCGAGGAGGAGGCCGAGATGGCCGGCGAGATCCTCCGCTCGCGGCCGCGTCTCCTGGAGCGGTTCCAGGCCCTCCTCGAGCGGAAGTTCGACGGGCGTCGAATCCGGGTGCACGGTGACTACCACCTGGGCCAGGTCCTCTTCACCGGGCGGGACTTCCAGATCATCGACTTCGAGGGTGAACCGGACCGGCCCATCGGTGAGCGCCGCATCAAGCGCTCACCGTTGCGGGATGTGGGCGGTATGCTCCGATCCTTCGATTACGCGGCGTGGGCCATTCTCCGGGACCTGCCGGAGCAGGGGCTCATCTCCGATGCCTCCGACCCCCGGGCACGCCGCCTCGCCCGGTTCTGGAGCGGCTGGGTGTCGGTGGAGTTCCTGGCCGGATATCTCGAGACCCCGGGAATCCGGGCGCTGCTGCCTGTGCGCTCGCGGGCCCAGCGGCGCCTCCTGGACCTCTTCGTCCTGGAGAAGGCGCTGTACGAGCTTCGCTACGAGTTGAACAATCGGCCGGATTGGGCATGGATTCCCCTCTCGGGGATCGTTGGGCTTCTGGAAGACGGGGAGCTGGCCGACGAGGAGGAGAGCTAGGGTGGGTCAGGACCCGGGCGTGGGCCGGCCTCCCCGCAGCGCCCCGAACGGAGCGCTGCGGGAGCTGGCCGACCAGTGCGGTATCCAGCTCCGTCATCGAGACGGATTCGAGAGGGAGGTCGAGCCGCCCGACGAGACCTTCCAGGCGCTCCTGCACGCCATGGGTCACCCGGTGCAGGACGAGGCGGACGCGGCGCTGACCCTTCGGAGAATCGAAGCGGAGCGGGCCGGGACCCTTCTGGAGCCGGCGCAGGTGCTCTGGGCCGGCTCCGTCCCGCGGATCCGGACGGGGGTGGGGCTCGGCTCCGGCGAGAGGGTGGACGTGCGTCTCGAGCACACCGGCGCAGGCGACGCCGGAGCCGTGGAGTTCACCAGCCGGGTCCACGGCGGTGAGATTCCCCTTCCCTTGGCTCCGGCCCTGGGCTACCACCGGATCCACCTCCGTCGACGGGATGGGGGTTCAGGCGACCGGGAGGCGGACGGACTTCTCATCGTGGCTCCCAGCCGGGTTTTCGGGGCCGATGGGACCTCCCGCTCCCAGTGGAGCGCCTTTCTCCCCCTTTACGCCCTGGGCTCCGAGCGAAGTCGGGGCGTGGGCGACCTTACCGACCTGGAGCAACTCCTCCGATGGGTCGAGAAGCAGGGCGGAAGCTCGGTGGCCACCCTTCCACTCATGGCCGCATTTCTGGACGAACCACTGGAGCCCAGCCCGTACGCCCCGGTGAGCCGGCTCTTCTGGAATGAACTGTACCTGGATCCGACCCGGGTTCCGGAATGGGAGGCCTCCCCGGAGGCCCGCCGACTCCTGGCCTCGGCGGAAGCCGATGGCCTTCTGGCCCGGATCCGGGGAGGGGAGCGGGTGCCGTACCGGGAAACCTGGGGTCTCCAGCGGCGCCTGCTGGATCACCTCTCCGAGGCGTGGGCCCAGACACTTCCGGAAGCCGCCCGCCTCGAAGAGCTCGGCGAGACCGACTTCAGACGGTTCCTCCGCCGCTACCCTGATGCTCCCCGATACGCCGCCTTCCGGGGAGTGGTGGAGGCCGGTGCGGGCGACTGGCGCGGCTGGCCCGACGCGTGGCGGACCCAGGGCATTCCCGAGAGCATCCCCGACGCCGTAGCGTTTCGCCGCCACCTCTACGCCCAGTTCCGCTTCGTCCATCAGTTGGAGGAGGTTCTCCCTCGATCCAACCAGGGAGCCGGCCTGTACCTGGACCTCCCTCTTGGTGCCCACCCATCGGGCTACGACCTGTGGGCCAATCCGGGCCTCTTCGCCGAGGGCGCCTCCCTCGGTGCTCCACCGGACGGCTTGCAGGAAGAAGGCCAGAGTTGGGGGCTGCCTCCCATCCTTCCGGACGCCGCCCGCCGGGAGGGATACGGGCATCTCCGCCGCATCCTGGGTCGTCTCCTCCCCCACGCCCGGATCCTGAGGATCGATCATGTCATGGGGCTTCACCGGCTCTACTGGGTACCACCCGGAGAGTCGGCGACCCGGGGCGCCTACGTTCAGTACCCGGCGGAGGAGCTGTACGCCATCCTCGCTCTCGAATCCCACCGCCACGAGACGATCCTGATCGGTGAGGATCTGGGGACGGTTCCACCGGAGATCCGAACCGAAATGGACCAGCGGGGGCTTCGCCGTATGTACGTGGTGCCCTTCGAGTTCTCCCGCCGGAACCCCGGAGCCATGCGCCCGGTCCCGCCGGGTTCGGTGGCCAGCGTGGGAACCCACGACACCCCGCCCTTCGCGGCACTGTGGCGGGAAGAGGGGATCCGGTCGGGCCTCCGGGCCTTTCATGGAGACGCCGCATGGGAAGCGAGGTCCGAGCCCGATCCCCTGGCCGTCCTCAGACGGGTTCTCTCCTGGTTGGGAAAGAGCCCCGCCGGCGTGGTGGTGGTGAATCTGGAAGACCTCTGGTTGGAAGATCGTCCCCAGAACGAGCCGGGGACGTCCGGCGACTTGAACTGGAGCCGACGGGCACGTTTCCCCCTGGAAGCTTTCACCCGGGCTCCGGCGGTGGCTTCGTCGCTACGGACCCTGGATCGGGCCCGGCGCCTGGCAGGATCCGTATCCGGTCTTCCCCGGCGCGGCCCAGCACCTTCGGAACAAGTTGTCCCTGATCAAAGGAGTCCAGACGTGACCCAGCCCACCCCCCCCACCCGGGAACCCTCCCCGGGGGAGCCTGAAACCACTTCCGAGGCGTCTCCCCTGTCGGAGGAGGATCTCTACCTCTTCAACGAGGGGTCCCATCTACGGCTCTACCAGAAGCTCGGGGCGCAGATCTCCGGGGATCCCCGCCGCCCCGGCGTACACTTCGCCGTGTGGGCGCCCAATGCGGAAGCGGTGTCGGTGGTGGGCGACTTCAACGACTGGTCGCCGGACCGACATCCGCTCCAGGCCAGGGGCGGCTCGGGGATCTGGGAGGGGTTCGTCCCCGACGCCACCCGCGGAAGCGTCTACAAGTACCACATCCAGTCCCGTGTAGCCGGCTACACGGTACAGAAGGCCGACCCCTACGGCTTCCGCCACGAGATCCCCCCCGCCACCGCTTCGGTGGTGTGGGATCTGGAGTATGACTGGGAAGATGGGGACTGGATGGAGAGCCGCGGTCATGAAGCCGGCGCCGATGGGCCCATCTCGGTCTACGAGGTGCACCTGGCGTCGTGGCGCCGCGACCCCTCGGAGCCTCGAAGGTATCGAGGCTACCGCGAACTGGCACCTGAGCTGGCCGAGTACGTGAAGGAGCTGGGGTTCACCCATGTGGAACTCCTCCCCATCATGGAGCATCCGTTCTACGGATCCTGGGGATACCAGACCACCGGGTATTTCGCTCCGTCCAGCCGCCAGGGGTCCCCCCAGGACTTCATGTTCCTCGTCGACACCCTGCATCAGGCGGGGATCGGGGTCATCCTGGACTGGGTCCCGTCCCACTTTCCCACCGATGAGCACGGCCTCGGCTTCTTCGACGGGACCCATCTCTTCGAGCATTCGGACCCCCGCCAGGGTTTTCACCCCGATTGGGAGAGCGCCATCTTCAACTACGGACGCGACGAGGTCCGATCCTTCCTCCTGAGCAGCGCCCTCTTCTGGCTCGACCACTACCACGTGGACGGGATCCGCGTCGATGCCGTGGCCTCCATGCTCTACCTGGACTACTCCCGAAAGGACGGCGAGTGGATCCCCAATCGGTACGG
>SL_3KL_010_SEDDRAFT_10006330_pt1 | contig 10582 bp, 10 predicted proteins | sample SodLakKL_010_SED_2_FD_10381 | JGI IMG/M metagenome (IMG submission 10381)
ATGGCCTCCCTCTTATCCCCCGGGTTCCGCAAAAAGCGCTCCACCCGGGGCTATTGATATGCCGCCCGCTTTGGGGCTGGTTCAGGGGTAAGCACCAAACCATGTTCAGTAGGTTGGATCTTACCATAAAATCGAATATCGCTCAATCGAATATCGTTAATTCGTTCAATCATTAGGAATGGGTTTTCTAAAATTTAAGAGCAAGTATTGCGGTTCGAAGCCATGTCAACTGGATGCGGGATGCGGGATGCGGGATGCGGGTAAAGTTTTGTTTCTTTTTTTGTTAATCCAAATTAATTTTCAATTACCACAACCAAAATCTCAATACTGCATGCGGGATACTGGATACTGCACAGCCACCCAATAAGTTATCTACTGCGCTACCCACTTCGTTGAAACTTCGAGGGTCAGGTAGGCTTCGTAGACTGGAGATTCAGGTTACGTGAAGCTGAGAGCTGATTGCTGAAAAAAAGTTTGTCATTTGAAAATTGAAAATTGAAATTTGCGATTTGTAGAAGACACCTTGCCTGCCGCCAACTGCCTCTTGTCAACTTTTTGCGCTGCGGATTGAAGCTATATCAACTAAAATCTCATTACTCACTACTCACTAATCAATACTCAAAACTCAAATTCTGCACAAAAAAAAGGCAATGAATCCGAATTTGAAAATCCGAACTCATTGCCTGTATAAATGATGAAACGTAAGTCTCAGTTCTCAGAAGAATCAGAGCGTGATCACTCTTCTTGTTTCTTTTTTTCGCTCTCTTCTTTCTCGGCAAGTTTTTCAGCCAGGCCGGAAACTTCTCCAAGAGTGGGTGTTCCGGTTTCAACATTCTCTTTTTTCGGCTTCGGCTTACTTTTCGAGGCAGATTTCTTCACATCTCCGTCGATCTGAGATATTTCAATGGTTTTGCTTGGCTCGTCGAACTCAACCACATATCCTTCCACCTTGTCGCCTTCATTGAAGGCTTCTTTCAGGTTTTCAACTGGTTCGGCAAGTTTGTCAGCTCCTAAAAAGGCATCCACACCAAGTGCAAGTTTTACAAACATGCCCTTGTCAGTGATTTTCGATACTTCACCTTCCACTTTGGAACCCGGCCCGTACTCTTCCGCATATTTCTCCCACGGATTATCCTGTACTTGTTTGTGGCCAAGTGTGATTCGGCGGTTATCAAAGTCAACAGCAAGGATGACAATTTCGATCTCCTGGCCTTTTTCTACCACATCATTCGGATGTTCAACTTTTTCCGTCCAGCTCAGGTCAGATACGTGAATCAGCCCGTCAATTCCGGGTTCAAGTTCAACAAACACACCGAAATTGGTGAGGTTGCGGATTACGCCATTGTGAGAGGAGCCGATCGGGTACCTGTCGAGCAGGTCTTCCCAGGGATCTTTTTCGAGTTGTTTCACACCAAGAGAAATCTTCTTTTCATCTTCGTTGATGTTCAGTACAACACACTCGATAATATCATCTTTCTGAACAAGCTGAGACGGGTGTTTGATATGCTGAGTCCAGCTCATTTCACTGATGTGGATCAGGCCTTCAATACCTTTCTCCAGTTCAATAAAGGCACCATAATCAGCAATGGAAACCACACGGCCCTGAACTCTGAGGTTTTCGGGATATTTTCCGTAAATCTCATCCCACGGATGCGGCTGAAGCTGCTTCAGGCCAAGTGAAACCCGTTTGGAGTTTTCGTCAAAGTCGATCACAGCTACGTTCATTCGCTGGTCGAGCTTCACAATCTCTTCGGGATGTTCTACGCGGCCCCAGGAGAGATCGGTAATGTGGAGGAGTCCGTCCACGCCGCCGAGGTCAATAAATACACCGAAGTCGGTAATGTTCTTCACAATACCTTCGAGTACCTGTCCGGCTTCAATCGTTTCGAGAATTTCCTGCCGCTGGTCTTCAAGGTCACTTTCAATAAGCGCTCTGTGAGAGACTACCACGTTTTCGGCCTGCATGTTAAGTTTTACAACCTGGAATTCCATGGTTTTGCCAACATAGGCGTCAAAATCACGAACAGGGCGCACATCAATCTGTGAGCCCGGCAGGAACGCATCGATACCGAATACATCCACAACCATACCACCTTTAATTCTGCGCTGAATATACCCTTCAATCACTTCACCGGTATCGTGGGCTTTTTCGAGATTCTCCCACGCTTGCAGGATGTCTGCTTTTTTGCGTGAAAGGATAAGCTGCCCTTCACGGTCTTCAACCCTGTCCAGGAATACTTCCACTTCATCACCCGGCTGGAGGTTTTTAAGCACCTTGTCGGAAAATTCGTTAGCGGGCACAATTCCTTCCGACTTAAATCCGATATCAACAATTACATATTTTTCATCTACTGATACGACAATACCGGTAACAATTTCTTTTTCTTCAATTTTGCTGAGGGTGTTTTCGTACATCCCTGCGAGCTGATGGAACTCATCATCTGTATAATCATCCGATGCAGCCTGCAATTGGTCAAAAGTGTAGGTTTCTCCCTCTACCTCGCCCGAAAATGTGGGCACGTGCACCTCTGCTGCCACTACTTCTTCTTTGTCGCTCTCTTCCTGTCCTGCAGCTTCTGCAGCCACTTCATTCTCTACATCTTCCCCGGCTGCTTCTTCTTCTTTTGCTGCTGCAACTTCTTTCTCTTCTCCTGTTTCAACTTCAACGTCAGCATCCGTTTTTTTAGCCGATTCTTTTTCAGCTACAGTTGTTTCAGTGTCTTCGTTTAGATTTTCTTTTTTTAGTTCTTCAGTCATTTAGGTTACCTGTTAAATACAACCACACCCCGACTTTCGGAATGCAGGATTTAAGTTAATGTTTCAATTTTAATTGCTCTTGTATGATTTTGATCATTTCTTCGATCTGTTCCTCGAATGTTTTGCCGGTCGTATCAATCACAATGGCATCGTCTGCTTTTTTAAGCGGATCGGCTGCCCTTGTCTGATCTGAATGGTCGCGCTGCTCCAGGTTTTCTTTCACTTGCTGAAGAGTAACCCCGGGATCGGACTGCTGCAACTCTTTAAAGCGTCGCTTTGCCCGCTCTTTGATGGAAGCTTCCATATAAAACTTCAGCTCTGCATCCGGGAAAACCGCTGTACCCAAATCACGTCCATCTGCAACATAAACATCTTCCTTAACAAGTTCGCGCATATAATTGTTCACAAATTCCCTGATTTTGGGGTGTGAAGCAATTTTGCTGACATGTTTTGCAACGTTATGCTTGCGGATTTCCGCAGTTATATCTTTATTGTTTACCGAAACAAAAAAAGTTTGATCTCTGTATTCGGTTTGCAACTCAGTTTCCGGCAAAATTTTAAAGAACGTCTCGAATTCGGGCTTTTGGCTTTGAACCCAGTGCCAGGTAACTGCCCTGTACAATGCACCTGAATCGAGGAACTGAATATTCAAACGATTGGCGATTGCTCTGGCAGATGAACTTTTACCGGATCCGGCCGGCCCGTCAATTACAATAATCATATCAAGAGAACGGTTAAAATAAATTTTTTAAGGGTAAGATTCAATCAGTTCTTGTAAGTTGAATTCAGAAGCCTTAATTTTACGGTTCTGTAAAAGATAATGAGTATTTAACTGAAATAAACAAACATTATGCCACAGCATAAATCTGCTATAAAGCGTCTGCGCCAAAATGCAAAGCGCAGAGAACATAACCGGGCCAGGCGTTCTAAATTGAGAACCCTCATCAAAAAGGTTCAGACTGCAAATGATAAAGAGACCGCTGAAAAGCATCTGAAAGAGGCCGTCAGTTTTATCGACAGGCTCTCCACCAAGAAAATCATCCACCCCAAAACGGGTGCCAGAAAAAAATCTCAATTGACGCTCTTCGTAAACAATCTCTGAAATCTTGTCTAAAGCACTGCTTGTAATTGTAGATGGTTTCGGAATTGCGGATAACCCGGAGGTTAGTGCCGTTGATAAAGCCGATAAACCATATTATAACTCTCTCCTGTCAACCTGTCCTCATGCAACACTCTCAGCCAGCGGCGAAGATGTAGGCCTGCCGGAAGGCCAGTTCGGAAATTCCGAAGTGGGACACCTGAATATCGGCGCAGGCCGTATAGTCTGGCAGGAGCTGTCGCGTATCAATAAATCGATCCGTGAAGGAGAATTTTACAAAAACGAAGTGCTGACCGAAGCGTTTGAGAAAGCCCGCCAGAAGGGACGAATTCACTTTATGGGCCTTTTTTCAGACGGAGGGGTGCACAGCCACAACAACCACCTGTTTGCCTTGATGAAAATGGCAAAACAGAATGAGATTGAGAATACATTTATCCACGCCTTTACCGACGGGAGGGACACTTCCCCGAACGGAGGCATCCAATACCTGAAAGAGTTTGAAGAGCAGGCTCGCGAAATCGGAACCGGAACAATGGCATCGGTTGTGGGCCGCTATTATGCGATGGACCGGGACAAACGCTGGGAACGAACCCAACAGGCTTATAACCTGCTTATCCGGGGAGAGGGAACCGAAGTTGAGAATGCCGCGCAGGTTTTTGAAAAAAGTTACGAAGAAGGGGTTACTGATGAATTTCTGAAACCTCACCTGGTAAAAACAGCACAAAACAGCCGTATTCAAAAAGGCGATGTGGTTGTTTTTTACAATATTCGGGGCGACCGTGCCCGGCAGATCACAAAGGCATTTTTTCAGAAAGATGATATTCCGTTTGAACTGGAAGAGCTTGATCTACACTACGTCACATTTACAGCGTATGACGAAACGTTCGAATCATTTGTCCGTGTGGCCTTTCCTCCGGTTCGCATGAGTAACACCCTTGGGGAATTTGCAAGCTCGAAGGGACTGAAACAGCTGCGCGTGGCAGAAACCGAAAAATATCCACACGTAACCTATTTCTTTAACGGCGGTGAGGAAACCCCGAATGAGAATGAAGACCGCATCATGGTGCCCAGCCCCAAAGTGGCTACCTACGATCTGAAACCCGAAATGAGTGCAGCAGAAGTAACCGATATGGTCGTAAAAAATCTCTCAGGGGATTACGACCTTGTGATTATGAATTACGCCAATCCCGATATGGTGGGCCACACCGGCGTAATGGAAGCAGCTGTAAAGGCCGTGGAAACCGTAGATCACGAACTAAAGAGAGTGGTTGAATCCGCAAGAGAGAACAACTACGAAGTACTGATTATTGCCGATCACGGAAATGCCGATATTATGGTCCAGCCCGATGGCAGTGCGCACACAGCACACACCTCTGCACTGGTACCCGTTGTGCTGGTAAGTGACAGAGAAGGCAAACTTCATGACGGCATCCTCGCCGATGTAGCCCCAACTCTACTGAAAATGCTTGGCCTGCAACAACCTGCAGAAATGACCGGCAAACCTCTGTTTTAAAAATTTTACTGCACCGGTTCTCTCCAAAGAGTTATATTCTTGTATAAGTGTTTGCATTTACATTTATACCACACTACTTTCGTAGAAGAATGAACTAAACAAGTACCTCACTCGTTTTAGCAGAAGTAATTTAAAAACGACAAATCTTTAAGGTCCCGTTATGGAGGGTAATTTTTCAAGTAAAGTTCGTGATGTCATTCAGTTCAGCCGTGAGGAAGCTCTCAGGCTTGGTCACGACTACATCGGAACAGAGCATTTAATACTGGGTATAGTCCGTTTGGGTGACGGAGTTGCAATCCGGATTTTAAAAAATCTGAATTGCGACCTGTTCAAGCTCAAAAAAACAATCGAAGATACCGTACGCGGAACAGGCGGTACCGTAACCGTGGGCAATATTCCGCTCACCAAACAAGCCGAAAAGGTGCTCAGAATCACTTATCTTGAAGCCAAGCTTTATAAAAGTGATACGATAGGCACCGAGCACCTGTTGCTTTCATTGCTGAGAGACGAAGAGAATATAGCAGCACAAATTTTGCAGCAGTTTAACGTTTCTTACGATGCCGTTCGTGAAGAACTCGATATGATCATTTCCGGTAACACAAGGGATATGGATCCATCTGACGCGCGCTCCACGAAAGCAAGTACCCAGCCTCCCTCATCAAAAGGCTCACAATCATCTGGTAGTTCCAGGGAAAAGAAAATGGAAAAGTCAAAAACACCCGTACTCGACAATTTTGGCAGAGACCTCACTCAGCTTGCTGAGGATGGTAAGCTCGATCCGATTATAGGCCGTGAAAAAGAGATTGAGCGTGTAGCACAGGTTTTAAGCCGCAGAAAGAAAAACAATCCTGTTTTGATTGGTGAACCAGGCGTTGGAAAAACCGCAATTGCCGAAGGGCTTGCTTCCCGAATCATCGAGAAAAAAGTATCCAGGGTGCTCTACGATAAGCGCGTAATAGCACTGGATCTTGCCGCACTTGTTGCCGGCACAAAATACCGGGGACAATTTGAAGAGCGCATGAAAGCTGTGATGAGCGAGCTGGAAAAAACCGATAATGTGATTCTTTTTATCGATGAGCTCCACACCATCGTGGGTGCAGGCGGCGCAAGCGGATCTCTGGACGCATCGAATATGCTGAAACCAGCCCTGGCCCGCGGCGAAGTACAGGCCATTGGTGCCACAACTCTGAATGAGTACCGGCAATTTATTGAAAAAGATGGCGCACTCGAACGGCGGTTTCAGAAAATTATGGTGGAACCGACATCCATTGATGAAACGTTTGAAATTCTTAATCAGATTAAAGGTAAATACGAAAAACATCACAGTGTTCAGTACAATGCAGATGCTATTGAAGCTTGTGTGAAACTGACCGACCGTTATGTAACCGACCACTTCCTGCCAGATAAAGCGATTGACGCACTGGATGAAGTAGGAGCACGGGTCCACCTTTCAAACATCACTGTTCCCGATCATATTCTGGAGCTTGAAGAAGAGATTGAGAAAACCAGCAGCGAGAAAAATGCAATGGTGAAAAAGCAGCGCTTTGAAGAAGCTGCCCGCCTGCGCGATACCGAAAAACGGCTGATGGAAGACCTTGAACAAGCCCAGCGTGAATGGGAGAAAGAATCAGAACATATCGTTTTTGATGTAACGGAAGATGATGTTGCCTCGGTCGTAGCGATGATGAGCGGCGTGCCCGTAAATAAAATCAGCCAAAAAGAAGGCCAGAAGCTTTTGAAAATGAAAGAAGCACTCGGCAGCAAAGTGATTGGCCAGGAAGAGGCGATCGTCAAGCTGACCAAAGCCATTCAGCGTACCCGGGCCGGGCTGAAGGACCCGTCACGCCCGATCGGTTCATTCATTTTCCTCGGCCCCACAGGTGTGGGTAAAACCGAAATGGCGAAAGTGCTTGCGCGATATCTGTTTGATAAAGATGAGGCTCTTATCCGCGTAGATATGAGTGAATATATGGAGAAATTCAGCGTATCGCGGCTGGTAGGTGCCCCTCCAGGTTATGTAGGTTATGAAGAGGGCGGTATCCTCACCGAAAAAGTGCGCAGAAAGCCCTACAGCGTGGTACTTCTCGATGAAATCGAAAAGGCACACCCCGATGTGTTCAATATTCTGCTGCAGGTGCTGGATGACGGTATACTGACTGACAGTCTCGGCCGCAAAGTCGACTTCAGAAATACCATTATCATTATGACATCCAACATCGGTGCACGGGATATCCGTAATATGGGTAAAGGAATCGGGTTTTCCTCCACCGAAGGCGAATTCGATTACGCCCAGATGAAATCGACGATTCAGGATGCACTGAAGAAAGTGTTCAACCCGGAGTTTTTAAACCGGATTGATGATGTTCTTACGTTCAGGCCGCTTGAAAAGCATGATATCTTCAAGATTATCGATATCCTTGCCGAAGATCTGTTCAAACGGATTTCTAATCTTGGATTTAAACTGGAGATCACCAAAGGCGCCAAAGATTTCATCACCGATAAAGGTTTTGACCAGAAATTTGGTGCACGACCGCTGAAACGAGCCCTTCAGAAATACATTGAAGATCCGCTTGCNGAAGAGCTGTTAGGCGTGGAGCATCCGAAGGGATCGACCATCAAAATNAAGATGAACAAATCCCGGGACGGCCTCGAATTTGACTGGACCGAACCCGAACCCGTTGAATCAAATGCCGATGATAACGGTGAAAACTCCCCGTCTGAATCGGAGCAGGAAGCCAAGGCGTAATTTCCGGACAAACAGGATTCAATGAATTAAAAGCACGCGGCCCCCAAGGTTTCGTGCTTTTTTTTATTTATGAGTATTGAGTATCGAGTAGAGAGTATTGAGTATCAAGTATCGAGACATAAATGGTGCAAGCGGGTCAACTACGCCAAAGGCTTCGAAGACCAGGAACGCTTGTGCCATAACATTTTTTTAAAACCCGCAACCCGCATCCAGTTAATAAGGGTTCGAATCGTAAATATTGCTCCTCTTCATACATTGGGGGATGAATATACTTGTTGACTGACTTCTCATTCCACGAGTTCAACTCTGAGCTTTTTCCCAAATGCCCGGGCATACTTCTCCAACGTCGAAAGCCGAATATCTTCGGCATGATTCTCGATTCGTGAGATGGCTGTTTTTTTTGTATTAAGTTGTTTAGCCAGTTCATCCTGAGTCAGACCAGCTTCTTCACGGGCTTGCTTAAGCAAAACACCAATTTTAAAGCTTCGGAATCCTTCATCATACCCCTCTGCAAATTCAGGGTCACGTTTTTTTCTGTCACTAATATATGCTTGAAGATCACTCATTTTTTACCTCTTTTTCGGGACAGATAATCAGCTTTTCTTTGCTCTGCCAAGTTAATTTCCTTTTTCGGTGTTTTCTGTGATTTTTTAGCAAACCCGTTAGTGAGTAAGATAAACTCATCATTATCTATAAAACCCAACAACCGAAAACTGTTGGATCCCACTCTGGCACGCACTTCCCAGATATCATCTGTACTTTTCAATTTTTTAAAGTATTGCACCGGAATCTTATCCAGTCTTTCAACCAATTCCAACACCCAAGCAACTTTTTGAGCATGCTTGGAACTCAAAGAATCTAAGAACTCTTTGACAGGAAGCTTGCCAGATTGGGTTTTATAGAACTTAACTGTTTTCACAGAACAAATGTTAACAATAATGTTAACTTAATCAAGTCCTTTTTTATTACGAGGGAGGAGGCATAAGAATTTTTAAAACGCATCTTAAGTCTTCGCAGTATTGGGTAAATACACCGATATTCCGTACCGAATATCGTAAAAAGTTGGCAGTTTACAGTTCTCAGCTCTCAGCTCTCAGCTTTTAGCTCCCCGATTTCTGCATCCAGCATCCAGTATCCCATACCCAGTTGACAAGGCTTCGAACCGTAATACTTGCGGGTAAATCCTGGAAAACCCATTCCTAATGATTGAACGAATTAATGATTTCCGATTGAGCGATATTCGATTTTATGGTAAGATCCAACCTACTGAACATGGTTTGGTGCTTACCCCTGAACCAGCCCCAAAGCGGGCGGCTTATCAATAGCCCCGGGTGCAGTGCTTTTGCGGAACCCGGGGTTAAGTGGATGCCCAAAATCCAAAACCTCCGGCTGGGTATTTGAAAAATATCGGTTGGAATCGGAGGTTTGATAGACATTTGTGAGTATCGAGTAGTGAGATTTTATTTGTGTTGATTGAAAATTAATTTGGACCAAAGAAAAATGTAACAAACCTTTACCCGCATCCCGTTTCAGCGGTTCTTGCCGGAAGGGTAGCTCGAAATAAAAATCAGATGCAGATTATGGCTCCGTGAAAAGGGTAACCGCAAAAGGGCACAAAGTGCGCAAAGGACCTGGAGTTGTTTAAGTTAGTTCCCATCGCAGGGAGATCTCTCCACGCGTTCGCTCCGCTCACTTGGTCGAGATGACAAGGCTGCTTTATCATGATAGGCGGCGTTTCAGTATCCCAAGCATGCATCATTCCTGATTTACGCCGCTGCATAATTATGTGGCTCGGTATGGAAATGATTTTGGATTTGTGGATTAAGTTAAAAAATTTATGAGTATCCAGTATCCAGTATCCAGTATCCAGTATCCAGTATCCAGTATCCAGTATCCAGTATCCAGTATCCCGCAACCGCGACTCTTGCAGGAACCCTTGAAAATCACAAGGGTACTCTGCCAGGTCGCTTGGATCACAAATTACAAACCCGTAACCCGCGTCGAGACACTTGCACTATGACAGAAATTTTTGTTGACGTGGAGGTCATTAATTTTTCTGTTTCTTTTGAGTATATTGAAAGATGTAGTCTTGAAACAGGTCATGTAAATGGTGAACATCGGAAGATTCTGATCCGAATTCAGTGTATTTTTATAGGTTGAAAACACCGTTGAGAATTATTGTGATCGGTTTTTCGAATATGAATCATTGACAAATCAACAGTTTGAATTATGGTTACAGTTATCAAAAAAGGAACTTCTCCAAAAGAAGTGAAAAAGAAACTGGAAAGTTATTTCAGTAAAAAAAAGCCCAAAAACGGTATCCGTAAATATTGTGGTATACTTACATTGAAGGAAGACCCATTAAAGCTTCAAAAGCAGTGGCGGGATGAATGGGAATAATCTTGTTTTGGATACGAATATTATTTTGTATTTCCTGGCAGGTGATAAAACACTGATCCCTTTTTTT
>SL_3KL_010_SEDDRAFT_10006331_pt1 | contig 10582 bp, 8 predicted proteins | sample SodLakKL_010_SED_2_FD_10381 | JGI IMG/M metagenome (IMG submission 10381)
AGTGTTTGCCTGATACTGAAACCGAACGTACGTGAGCGCGCCTTCTTAATGAGTTTAGCAACTACCTCATCGTCTGTATTATAAATCAGCACATCCTCTGCGTCCTGATTCATAAATATGCGTTCTTTCGACGCCGTATATTGTTCGATCGAGTTACCATACCTGTTCAGATGATCCGGTGTAATGTTCAACAATACCGATACCTTTGGTTTAAACCGGTCAATGTGATCGAGTTGAAAACTGCTTACCTCTACCACTGCAACACTGTTGCTGTTCAACTGTGCCGCGTGATTAGAAAATGCATCACCGATGTTACCTGCAACTATATGAAGACGGCCGGCGTCATGCAACATTCTTCCTATTAAAGTTGTCGTGGTCGTTTTACCGTTCGTTCCGGTTACCGCTATAATAGGTACCTTGCAAAACCATGAAGCAACTTCAAGTTCACTTACAACTGCAATACCTCGGTTTTGTGCTTCGAGCACAACAGGTGCATCGGACGGCACACCCGGACTGATAACAATCAACTCTGCATCAAATACTTGCTCGCTATGGATGCCGGTTTCAAACGGGATGGTGAAACGTTCCAATTCAGCGGTATATTGCTTAATTCTTGCCTGATCACCGCTGTCGCTCACGAAGACCCGTGCACCCATCGAGGCGAGCAATTTTGCCACACCAACACCACTTCTGGCTGCACCTATCACAGTAACCGGTGTATCGTGAAGGTCGTGTGTTGTAACAGTTTTCTTTATGTTGTTACCGTTATTCATATATAATTAGTAATGTCTCACCGCACCTTAAATGTTGCCAGACTAACAATCATGAGAATTATAGCAACAATATAAAAACGCATGACGATTTTGGGTTCAGGCCATCCTTTCATCTCAAAATGATGATGAATAGGTGCCATCAAGAAAATCCGCCTGCCTTCGCCATATTTTTTCTTTGTATATTTGAAATATGCTCTTTGAATAATCACCGACAATGCTTCTGCTAAAAATATACCACCCAATGTCGGCAACAATAATTCTTTCTTAATAAGTACACATACGGCCCCCAGTGCACCGCCTAATGCCAGCGATCCTGTATCACCCATAAATACCTGTGCAGGATGTGCATTAAACCATAAAAATCCGAGCGAGGCACCAACTAATGCCGCGAGATATACGGCAAGTTCACCATTACCGCGAAGATACGGTATCGTTAAATATGAACTAAACTCAATATGCCCGGAAATATATGCTATCACCGCGAGGGTTAAGCCAACGATTCCCACCAAACCGATGGCTAACCCGTCCAGTCCGTCGGTTAAATTTACGGCATTGGACGTTGCGGTGATTATGAAAATCACCATCGGGATATACAAATACCCCACGTCAAACTCCAGATCTTTAAAAAACGGAACGGTGGTTGATGATTTCAATCTCCAGAGATCCGGATCAATCCAATGCGGGAAAAAATAAATTACCGACCCGATGATTAGTCCGATCGTAACCTGACCGATAATCTTATACCGCCCGATAAGTCCTTTCGGTTTTTTCTTGACTACTTTGAGATAATCATCCATAAAACCGACCGCACCCAGCCACACCGTCACAAAAATAATCAACTGTACATACGTATTCCGAAGATCGCCCCACAACAATGTTGGAACGAGGATCGCAAGTAGAATGATCAATCCACCCATCGTAGGGGTACCTGCTTTTTTCAAGTGCCGTTCAGGGGCATCGTATTTTGCCAATTCACCAACCTGCCTTCTCCGCAGCGAAGTAATAATTCTGGGTCCGAACCAGAAACTAACCACAAGCGCAGTTATTGCCGCTAAAGCTGCCCGGAAGGTAATAAATTGAAACATACCAAAACCGGGTGGATCGTAAATCGCGTCAATATATTCTAGTAAGTGATACAGCATTATGTTTTAAACCTATTTTCAACAAGCTGAATTATCTCTTCCATACGCATTCCACGTGATCCCTTCACCAGTATCGCATCGCCATTATCAACATGGTTCAACAGATCCTCTACCAGCTCCTCTTTATCTGTATAATGACCGCCGAATGGCACCGATGACGCCGCATATAATGCTTCAGACTCTTCTCCGTATGTGAATACATATTCAAACCCCATCGCCGGCATAAGTAACCCTATAGTACCATGTTCTTCACCGCTCGTCATTCCCAATTCAAGCATATCACCGAGAACCAGAAGTTTCTTACCCCGGACTTTCATGGTTCGAAACATCTCCAACGCTGCCCGCATCGAATCGGGATTCGCATTGTAGGAATCATCGATAATGGTAATTCCATTAATCCGCCGGATTACACTTCTCTTTTCCGGAGGAACAAAATCTTTCAACGCATTACAAATCCGAGCCGGTGCCACACCAAAGTTCATACACACAGTTACGGCAGCAAGCGCATTGCCGGCCTGATGCTTGCCGGCTACCGGCAATCGCACTGTATAATGTTCCGAACCCGTTACTCTTCGAAAACTAAAGGTACAACGTCCTTCATCATCGGTGGTGATAATCGAACCTTTTACATCCACATCATCACGATCAAAACCATACCGGACAGTGTTATTCAGTGATTTCGCCTGGCTGACCACCCGTTCATCATCGGCATTTACGAAAGCAACTCGTTTAGCATTTTTCTCTATCCATCTGAAAAGCATTCCCTTCTCCCGCTCTACATCCTTAACAGAGTCAAAATAACCGAGATGTCCTTTGCCGATATTGGTGACAAGTCCGTGTGTCGGCGCAGCAATAGCAGAAAGATGCTCAATCTCACCAGGATGATTCATACCCATCTCCATAACCGATACTTCATCCGATTTCTTCATTTCGAGGATAGTCAACGGTAATCCAAGATAATTATTGAAATTTCCTTTAGTCCGGTGCACAGTATATTTTTTTTCAAGCACCTGCACGATCATATCCTTTGTTGTTGTTTTTCCGCTGCTACCTGTTATTGCCAGCACCGGAATTGAAAACTTTGCACGATGCAACCGGGCAAGATCACTGAGTGCTTGTATTGTATCTTCAACTACAGCAATTCTGCACCTGATATCCGTTGCACTTTTTGAACCCGTTTCATCCCACCATATCCGATCAACAACCACCATCCCGGCACGATTTGAAGCATCGAAAACGAAATCGTGACCATTCCGCCGCTCGCCCCGTATCGCAAAAAAAATCGCTCCATCTTTCATCGATCGAGTATCGATCGATGCAGTTTCAAAATCAGTCTTTCGTATCGAACCATCATCATTCTCGATACGTAATGCAATCGCAGCTAGATCATTACCGGAAATAATCATACTCATTCATACATTTGCCGGTAATAGGCATAATACTCAATTGTCCGCTCAACATAATTAAGCGTTTCATTAAATCCTTCAAAATAACCGCCGGACGGCCTGCCGGATGGCCAAATTTGAGAGTGTAGTGTAGCATATCTGCGTGACAGCATAGGAAGTATATCCCGAATAATCTCCCACCGGTATGGATCGAGATTCAAGAACAGTGCAATTTGCTGGGCATCACGAACCCGTGACGGGCCGCCGTTGTATGCAGCAAGTGCAAGCCGTAGCCGGTCGAATTTACGCTGTTCTTCATCGATATCTTCAACTTTGCCCGGATCGAATAGTGTTTGCATACGCCACAAATAATACACACCGCCGGCTATATTATCTTCCGGCAAAGTATAACCATCCATGCCGAGTTCGGATGAAACCTCTCTCCCGGTTGCCGGCATAATCTGCATTAATCCAAACGCCCCGCGGTGACTGACTGCCTGTGTTCTGAAGCGGGATTCCTGATTCATGACGGCAAGAATTAACCGCCAGTCGAAACCGTAGCGGTTTGCATATCGCCGTATTGTTTTTTCGTACGAATCGAGCACTCCGTTTATTTGCGGATAACCAAGATCCATTCGCATAAGATAATCGAGATCTTCCATTCGAACTAATTCTTCATCCGGTTCGTATATCGTACTTGTTATTGATTCACTCTCGAGTCCACTTAAAAAATTATGTGCCTGAGAGCTCGATGTATTTCCCTGTTCCAAGCCGAAACCGGTGATTACAGCGAGGAATAAGACAACTCCAGTGTATACTGCAATCCACCTGGTGTGTGTTTTCATACTCCCTCCGTTTTATTATTTTCCCCTTGTGATGATGCCGGTATACTGCCGGCTATCCATTCTTCGACGATCTCCCTGTCGTTAAAGTGAATACGTGTATCACCGATTATCTGATAGGTTTCATGTCCTTTACCTGCAATCAGAATTACGTCATCGCGAATAGCTTTACTCAAAGCCAGCTCAATCGCCCGTTTTCTGTCAGGTTCTCTAATAACGTGCGTCGAAGCATCAATACCTTCCATAATATCGTTGATAATACTATCCGGATCTTCAGTGCGGGGGTTATCTGATGTTACTATGATCCGGTCACTGAGTCGTTGCGCTATAGATCCCATAACCGGACGCTTAGCACGATCGCGATCACCGCCACAGCCGAATACAGCTGTCACACGTCCTCGTTCAGATTTTATTTCCTGTATCGCCGTCAATACATTCTCCAGGGCGTCCGGTGTATGGGAATAATCAATAACTGCGCTCCACCCCTGCGGTGCAACCACAGCTTCAAATCTGCCGCGCACGCCGCGCAGTTGTTCGATACCTTTTTTTATTGTTTGTACATCAAACTGTTCTGCATATGCAGCCGCATATGCGGCAAGTATATTCGAAACGTTAAATCGCCCGATTAACCGCGATGAAACTTGTGTTTCGGAAGAATGGTATTTTATTTTCAATACTGTACTTTGCATACTTGCGTGTATTTCATCCGCTTTAATGTCGGCTAAATTTTTTGTTCCGTATCGTATAATATTTGCATCGGTCTTTTCGATTATTTTCTCTCCGTACTCGGAGTCGGAATTCGTAATTGCCGTTGCCGATTCATCGAGTAACCGAAATAAATGCTGCTTTGCTTGCAAATAAGCTCCCATCGATTCATGATAATCAAGATGGTCCTGCGTTAAGTTTGTAAAGACGGCAGTTGAAAACCTGACATCGTCAACCCGACGCTGTTCGAGTGCATGCGATGATACTTCCATCACCACGTGCGAACATCCCGCACCTGCCATATCCCGGAGTAACTTATGCAAGTCGTACGATTCGGGAGTGGTATGCGTCGCATCGAATACATCATCACCGATGCGGTATTCTATTGTTCCAATCAATCCCGGCATTTGTTGTGCTGCACTTACAACCGAAGCAATCAGGTGCGTTGTAGTGGTTTTTCCGTTTGTTCCGGTTACTCCTATCACCCGCATCTCTTTCGAGGGATGTTTGAAATAATTCGCAGACACCTTCGAAAGAGCTTTGCGTGAATCAGATACCACTATTTTCACTACACCTTCGTGCATACAAAGAGAATCGGGCAATGCTGTGTCATCTTCTACAATCACTGCCTTAACTTTCTTTCTAATAACATCCTGCAGATAACGATGTCCATCGGATTGCAATCCGCGGATCGCTATAAACAAATCACCCTGCGTTACTTTACGCGAATCATAACATACATCATTAATTTCAACATCATGTGTCTGTACCATTGAACCATACACAGTCTGGAACAACTTTATAACGGTAACACCATCGATCAATTCAGATAATCGCATATCAATGTCCCGCTATCTGTGACCCATCGCCGCGGGGACGACATTGCACACGAATAATCGTGCCGGGTTTCACGTGTTCCCCAGGCCGTATCGATTGTTGAACAACAACTCCACTGCCGGAGATGTCAAGAGACAGTCCTTCAACAATAGAACGGTTCAGTGCACTGCGTACTGCTAATCCCCGGAGATCGGGAACCACCACAGTTTCCCCATCCGGATTGGTTTTGTTCTCTGCAATCAATTGTATGGTGGTAGTTTTTTTCGCACGCGATCCCCCACCAGGTTGCTGCTCAATTATAATGCCATTACCGTTGATTGTACTCCGGTATCCGTTGCGGTCGAGAATCTTTTGTGCAACCGATGCCGGATAGTGTCGTACATCGGGTACACGCGGTTTTGAGAATTCTTCAATCTGATGTGCAGCACTTGTTTTCATGATATATTCTTGCATCTCTTTAAACTTTTCTTCTTCAGGCGGTGGTGGCACGCGCATTAACCCTGTTGAGACGATACGTTCGGCGATATTCCGAAAAACAGGTGCACTTGTCATGCTGGCATAATATCCACGCCGCGGATTATCCATCATAACAAGACATACAATCTCGGGATCTTCTACCGGGAAGAGTCCCACAAATGATGCAGTATAATCCGAGCTTGAATATTTTCCGTCAACATACTTTCTTGCAGTTCCTGTCTTACCGGCAATACGGACACCGTTTACACCTGCAGTTCGACCGGTACCTTCCTGTACAACATCTTCAAAAAAGGATACGAGCGTGTCGGCGGTAGATGAACTAACAACGCGGCGTATCTGTTGCGGACGGGTTTCGTTCACGATCCTTCCTTGTGCATCAAGTTCACGTTCAAGAAGGTACGGCCGCATTAATGTTCCTTTATTTGCAATCGCTGCATACGCAGAGGTAATTTGTAACGGGGTTACACCGACTTCATAGCCATAAGCCATAGTATTCAGGGTTGTTCCCGACCAGTTCACCGGGCGCTTTAAATCACCACGTACCTCACCCGGCAATTCAATGCCGGTAGGAATACCAAAACCGAAATCTCTCGCCATGGTATACATCCGTTCCGAACCGATCTCATCGGAAAGCTTTGCCATTACAATATTGCTTGAATGCTGTATCGCTTCACGCAAAGTAAGCCATTCATACTCCTCGGTATCACGAATGATTCTGACCCGATTGCCGGGGAGTTCTACACGGTATTCACCGTCTTCCGCATAAAACGTATCACCACCATGCCGAACATTACTTTCAAGAGCCGCCGCAGTTGTAACCAATTTAAATACCGATCCCGGCTCAAACATATCTGAGACAATCCGATTTCGCTCACCCGACGGGTAATTCGCCATTGCAAGAACGGCACCGGTTTTTGGATTCATCATTACCACTAACCCCGACTCGGCTTCATTTCGCTCTATGCCGCGCTTTAACTCCTCCTCGGCAATAGCTTGCAATGAAAGATCTATTGTTAATACAAGGTTATTTCCATTGACCGGTTCAATTCGCGGATAATCAATGGACGGAAAGGTGCGCATCTTTCCGTCACGCTGCATTATCATATAGCCATTTATTCCACGCAGTTTTTCATCGAACTGTAATTCGAGTCCCGATATACCGGTATTATCAATATTGGTAACGCCCAGTAAATCTTTTGCAAGATCACCGTAATGATACAATCGTTTTGGTTCCTGAATTGCAATCAGCCCGTCTATTTCTTTCACGTTAATCTTCTCCAGATATTCGGGAGATACCCGCCGCTCAAGCCAGACAAATCTGCGTCCTTCCCTGATACGCTGTGCATAGTATGAAACAGATCGTCCGAAGTGAGCCGAAAATCTCCGTGCTACTTTATCGACATTATTACCGAGGATAAGCGGGTCTGCGGCAAATGAAACAAATTGTGTGTTGGATATTAGGATATTGCCATTGCGGTCATACACAACACCGCGCGATGCGGGCAATTCTGTTTGCAATTCATACTGCCGTTTAGCAATCTCCTGATATTCAGAGCTGTCAAGAACCTGTAACTGAAACAAGCGGCCGAGCACAACTAAAAAAAGCAGGGTAAAAATTAGTTTTAAGAATATAAAACGTCCGCGTCCTACTTTTTTGGGCGGAACAAATTTCATATCACCCTGAAATGCCCTCTTATGTTTTTCTCTTTTTCCTCGTCTCATGGTCTATGTCTGTCGAGTTCACGCTGTAGTTTTTTCACTTCACCGCCGTCAATCGAAATCCATCGGGGCGGTTCAACCGGGTTGCTCAACCCGAGCCGCTCGTTTGCGATCGAACTAATTTGTTCGAGGCGGGTACGGTTATTTAATTCGGCACGAAGAATTTCGTTTGCATTTCGCACCTGTTTATATTCACGTTCGAGCTGATTAATATCTCTCACCAACCCGTTAACGGCAATGATATTGCTGATATATAATACCAGTGCAACGGCAAAGCCGAACAGGAAAATGATGATGTTAAATGTGGATAATTTTTTCCGGCGCGGTTGTTTTGGTCCGTATCGGTATGCATACCCCGGCCGGTTACCCTGAACCTGTTCGGCGCTTATATCGGCCGTATTATGTTTTGCACGGCGGATATATTCCTGCACCAAACTGTCATTGTTATATTCATTACTCATAACTTATACTCTCCAGCACATAAATACCGTGGGGCGGTTACTGGTTACATGTTTAAACCGTTAGCTAAACCGGCTCAGGAGTACTTTATTCAACACTATCACCAAATAACATTTAACCAACAACCATTAACTGACTTTACAATCAGCATCGCTCAGCTGCCCGCAATTTGGCGCTTCGTGATCGTGGATTTCGATTCTGCTCTTCCCGGTCCGGCTGTAGTGGCTTCTTCGTCAGAATACGAAAATCCGGCTCAATCTCTTCATCCTGCCGGGCAAACGGATCGTCAGTCGGTTTTCGCGTTGCCGACCGCTCCTTTAAAAAATTCTTCACGATCCTGTCTTCGAGCGAGTGATATGAAATCACAACAAGCCGGCCGCCTGTTTGCAGAATATCAGTTGTCTGCACGAGTGCTTCTGATAGATGATCAAGCTCTGCATTAATCTCGATCCGCAGTGCCTGAAAAATCCGCGCCAGTGATTTTACGAGATGTCGTTCGCCGACAACATTTCGGATTATCTCTGCAAGTTCACCGGTTTTTGTGATAGATCGCTTTTTCCGCTCTTCTACAATTTTTTGTGCTATGCGCCGGGCTTTCCGTTCTTCACCATACCGGTAAAAAATATCCGCAAGATCCCGCTCCGCATATGTTTGTAAAACATCGACACCCGTCATCCCCGAGCGTGTATCCATACGCATATCCAGAATTGCATCGTGCTGAAAACTAAAACCACGCTCTGCGCTGTTTATCTGATACGAAGATACCCCGAGATCGAAAAGGATACCGGTAACCTTTTCAATAGATAACTCACGTAAACGATCCCGGATATTACTAAATTCATCCTGAACAAAAGTTACTTGCGATTGCCATTTGTTCAACCGGTGTTCTGCTTCCTTAATTGCATCTGCATCTCTATCGAAACATACCACGCGAGCATTGCCCGATATATTCTGCAACAGTGCCATTGTATGTCCTCCCCCGCCGGTCGTCGCATCGACATACACACCATCACGTAAATTAATCAGATATTCTAAAACTTCTTGCACGAGCACCGGCTCGTGGTACATGCCGGTCATTGTTATGTCGGGATATCGTTATTTTGAAAAACTTTTTCGGCGACCTCCTCGTATGATGCTTCCTGCTGCTGAATATATTGCTCGTAAATATCCGGATCCCAGATCTCTATGCGTTCCAGAACGCCGAGAATGAGTGCATCGTTTTTTATTTCTGCAAATTGTAAGAGTTTTTGCGGGAGCATGATGCGTGACTGTCCGTCAAGTTGTACTTCACTGGCATACTGCAAAAGATGCCGCATAACGAACCGGCTGTCTGCGCTCGACGATCGTAAACCCCGTATTGCCTGTTCATAATTATACCATTCATCAAGCGGATACCCAAAGATGCATTGATCGAATCCACGCGTAACGATAAAGGTATCGTTTGCTTCGGGCGATATATATTTCCGAAGCTTGGCCGGTAGATTTACCCGTCCCTTATTATCTATTGAATGTACATAGCTGCCTTTGAAGGCGGACATAGTGAACCCGCTTGGTTATTATTCTCGTTCACCATGTGGACAATCGACGTGCCCCCCACGAAGATCCTCAAAAACGCCACCACAACGCCGGGATTATTCTACTTATTTACAAATTATCCACATTTCCCCACAATCACCCACTAGATGTTTTAAATTTACCACTATTATTCAGAAAGTCAAGAGGAAAAGCAAAAAAATTAACACTTTAGGGTGATTCAGGAGATAGCAAGGAAATAGACGATTTTTCGCAATTCTCCACTTCCCGCCACTTCAACACTATATATCACATATTCATCTCATCGGATTGCATCTGTCAACTGATAATCGTACAATAATAAATCTTATCACTATTCAGAACAGAGGAATCACTATGTCAATAATAATACGCTGGGTCATCAACGCACTCGCGCTTATGCTGGTCGCGTATATTTTACCGAATATAGAACTTGAAGGATTTTATATCGCTCTTGTAACTGCACTTATTCTCGGGTTGATTAATGCGTTTATTCGACCGTTTTTACTCCTTATCACCCTACCTATCAATATCCTCACGCTCGGACTGTTTACATTCGTTTTGAACGCGCTTCTTTTCTGGTTTGTAGCATCATTTATCGAGGGATTTTATGTGGCGGGATTCTGGGCGGCATTTTTTGGAGCACTGATATTCAGTATTATATCATCTATAGCTGCAAGTTTAGTCATCGG
>SL_3KL_010_SEDDRAFT_10006332_pt1 | contig 10582 bp, 8 predicted proteins | sample SodLakKL_010_SED_2_FD_10381 | JGI IMG/M metagenome (IMG submission 10381)
ACTGAACAGAAAAACTTTTCACTGCTTATAAAGGCATTTCGCCATGTAAATGAACGGGTTCCAAGCAGGTTAATTATTTTTGGGGAGGGTGATCAGAGAGAACTGTTGGAGGCGCTGGTTAAAAAGCTCAACCTTGATGATCGCGTCTCTCTGCCGGGATTTTCAGATGAAATTTTTGCATCCATGTCTGCCGCCGATCTTTTTGTTCTCTCATCAAAATGGGAGGGCTTACCCACTGTTCTTATCGAAGCGATGGCGTGTGGAACCCCCGTAGTTTCGGTTGATTGTCCCTCCGGCCCGGATGAAATTTTGGAGTCGGGCAAATGGGGACGAATTGTACCGATGGATGATGCAGAAGCCCTGGCAAACGCGATGGTAGAGACGTTGAATGCCGAAAACTTCCCTGATGTCAAAAGCCGGGCTGCTGATTTTGGATTTAACGTGGCAGCGGAAAATTACCTCAGGCTACTATCAGGAAAAAGTTTGATGGATAAAATCCGGTAAACTGATTATGAATATTGTAATTATTAATAAACATATTCGGGATAAAATAGGGGGCAGCGAGGTTCAGTGCGATATTATTGCAAAAGAGTTAACCAAGCTGGGCCACAATGTAACGTACCTCGCTGTTTTAGGTGTTGGAGTGTATGATGAAGCCTATCAGGTCATCCCTGTTGAAAATGATGCAGATGCGATTGCATTACAGTGCCGGGAAATCAACCCGGACCTTGTGTACTGGCGATATAATACATTCGGTTTTCGTAAAACAGCTCAAAAACTGTATCAACAAGGAGTACCACTGGTGTTTGGAGTTTCTCATATTGTTGACATTTCAAAATGGAAGACTCGGACTATCCCGGGCGAAAAAAGTTTTATCAAACGGTTTTTGATTCGTACATACAGAGGGTTTTTAAGCAGATGGGAATACTCCGGATTCAGATATGTAACCGGCCTTGTGGTGAATAACAGGGAGTTTTTAGAAAAAACGGCGGTGAAAGAACAGGTTTATATACCCAGCAGTGTAGAAGATAGAAAGGGGGAGTTTGAATGGCCCCGAAAGTATCTTTTTTGGGTATCCAGTTTAAAACCATCCAAGCGGCCGGAACTATGCCTTGACCTTGCAGAAAAATTGGCTGATGAAGATGTAGATATTGTGATGGTCGGAGAGATTCAAAAAGAGTCATACAAGTGGTTTGCCAACGCTGAAAATCTACCCGGTAACCTTCATTATTTAGGGCCTCAGCCGCTGGATACTGTAAATGGAGCTATTTCAAAAAGTATCTGTCTGATCCATACATGCCAACCGGAAGGGTTCCCCAACAATTTTATGCAGGCGTGGTGCAAGGGCAAACCGGTGGTGAGTATTGAGTATGATCCCGATAGCGTGATTGAGCAGAAAAAGTTGGGGTTTGTTGCCAAAGGAGAGATGGATAGCTTTGTCAGGCAGGTACAAACGTTGATTCACAACACAGACCTCAGAAAAGAGATGGGAGATAATGCCCGTAAATATGTTGAAGAGTACCATCAGCCTGAAAAAAATGTAGCGAAACTCGAGTCATTTTTTAGTGAAATCGTGAACCGTAACAAACCCCGTAAAAACTCCTGAGATGAAAATTATATACCTGTCGAATGCTGTAATTCCATCTCGTTCTGCCAGCAGCGTGCATGTTATGAAAATGTGCCGGGCCATGGCGTCGATCGGCCACGATGTTCATCTGCTGAAAATTGATAACCGCAAACCCGGGTTACAATCAGAAAATCCCCACTCTTTTTATTCCGTTGACGATAACTTCTCCCTGCACTCTGTACCATGGTTTCCCCGTTTGCCGGGCAAGTATTATCTGTACGGTTTGATGAGCGCCCGAAAGGCTATAAAGATGGATCCCGATTTAATCTATGGCAGATATCTCTTTGGAATCTACGTGGCGGCCCTGATGGGGCAAGAAGTAGTTTTTGAGTCGCATACGGATGAATTTACCAGGAGCAAGATTCATCACCGGATGATTAACTACCTGGCAACTTCTGAAAAATGTAGACGCGTGGTTGTAATTAGCAATGCATTGCGAGATGCCTACATCAATGAATATCCTGCGTTGGCAGAAAAAATTATTGTGGCACACGATGGGGCTGACGTGAAATCACTACCGGAATTAAAACCCGACAGAACAGAAAAGACATTTACTGTGGGTTATGTGGGCAGCCTGTTTCCGGGAAAGGGGATGGAGCTTATTTCAGAGCTTGTTCAGGAGTGCCCTGATATTGAATTTCGTGTGGTCGGGGGAAGTGAGAAGGAGGTCGCGGACTGGAGAGGAAAATTAAAGGGGGGTGAAAATATTACATTCACCGGGTTTTTACCTCATGCCGAAACTGAAGCTGAACTAAAAAATATGGATATAGTTTTAGCACCATACCTTAAAAAAGTCTACGCAAATTCGGGAAAAGGCATTGAAATATCACGCTGGATGTCACCAATGAAAATATTTGAGTATATGTCAGCTCGCCGTCCGATCGTCTGTTCAGACCTTCCGGTAATACGTGAAGTTTTAATTAGTGAGGAGCACGCTTTGCTCTGCAATCCGGATAATGTNGAGGAATGGGTAGCAGCATTGCTGCGATTAAAAACAGATGAAGAGCTAAGAGGAAAACTCGCAGAGAACGCTTTTAAAAAGCTTAAGCAAAACTACACGTGGAAAAAACGAGCTGAAAATGTTTTGGCTGAGCTGGATTGAATCAGCAACCATTCATCCCACAAGCAGAGATGATTATCTAATTAATGTCAGCGCACGGGTTTCTGATTCACCTCGGCCGGACAGTCGCATGTAATAGTTGCCTGATGAAAGCCTGCCTGCACTCCACCTCATTTCGTATTCACCGGGGTGCAGCTCATCATCAAGTATGGTTGAGACTCTTCTCCCGGCAGAATCAAAGACCTCCAGCCTGTAATCACCTCGAATGTGAATACTGATCTTAATATTTGTATAGACGTTAAATGGGTTGGGGTAATTTTTATGTAGCTCAAAAGAGTTTTCGATTGACGAACTTGATAGAATCCCAAAACCTCCCTGGGAAGTTGCTGATGATGGAGGAAAAGCTTCAGTAATCAGCTTGTCAGATTCATCTTTTAGCGGGTCTGTACCATTTAAAAACTCTTCGAGATTAGTAAATCCGCTTCCATTATGATCCGCATTCACCTCTTTAGGTATCGTGAGATCAATTCCGTAAGTTTCTTGCCAGTTATTGTCTGGATCAATTGGAGCCGTTATAATTTCTTTATTTGGCCATCCAAGCACACGGTTTGTGGTAGAAATCATTCCTCCATTGCGTTGGGCTGTATTTGATAAAATTCGTTGATCAACAGCATCACGAAGTGGTAAGTAAGCACCAACAGACCGTTCAAGAGCAGGAAAAAGGTCTTCAGCGGGCAAAGTTGAAGTTTGAACGGTATTAAATTCCGAATTAGATCGTACAGAATCAGGGAAAACCTGATAATTCTCTTCATCAAACACCATCTCCCAATTATCATTTTCTGCCGCTCGATTTTTGTCAGACAAATTTCCCCGTATAAATAGCTTACCGTGATATTGGTTTGTTATAGACGTCCGTCGAATAGAGATTTCACGGTCATACATGCTGCTTGGACCTGATATAATCTGATTGTTTACAAAGTTGACCGTTTGTAGTTTGCCGGGTTGATTTTGAAGCCGGGCAACCCGTCCGCCGGCATTATAGATGATGTTATTTCTGAAATCGAGATGGCCTGCGGCATTCATATAGGGATGGCGATCGAAATTGTGGGCAAATAGATTTCTCAGGATTGATATGTTAGTTGAGTTTGCCCCAATTAATAATCCTTGGCCCGAATAAGGATACTGCTCATGTTCCGGAAAGTGATGAAGTGGTTCACTGAATATAGAATTTTGAATGGTGATATTTCGGCTGGTATGCCAAATGCCAACCAGTTCATCGGTTGCCCAACTAAAGGAGCAGTGATCCAGAATAATATCGTGCACTTCATCGGAATTCTCTTTCCCGATGTCTACGGCATCCATGCCGTTCCAGTCGGTACCATCCGGTCTGCGTTCATTGTAATCACCCGGCCTGAACCGTATAAATCGAATAATTACATCGTGGGTCTGAATAGCAACCTGCTCACCTCTGATGGTTATTCCCTCACCCGGAGCAGTTTGACCGGCGATGGTAATGTAGGGATCAGAAATTACCAGGGTAGAATCCAGATCGATAATACCGGAGGTTTCAAAGACAATGGTTCGCGGGCCGGATTGGTTCACAGCATCTCTCAAACTGCCGGGGCCGTTGTCATCCAGATTATCAACGATGAGAAGCTCACCATTTCGCCCTCCCTCAGAAAATGCACCATGGCCTTCAGCACCCGGAAAAGCGAGTTGCTGTGCATAAAGAGGTGATGTTACAGATAACAGCATAATTATAACAAAACCCAAAGAGCGTTTATAAACCCCTAAATCTACCACGTTATTGAAAGCTGAACCAGATTTTTATTTACCTATAAACAGTAGCCAAAAAAACTCCTAGCCTCTTTTTTACCCGTTGGCTAAAACACGAAGTTTATTATACAGAAAAGCAAGATGCATAAACAGGGGCTGATCAATTCTAACTTTACAGAAATTTGCCCTAATTTAAGTAGGCAATTAAATAAGCATTTATTAATCAACAGACGGAATTTTTGGGGAATCATTCAGATCAAAAACTAATTCTCATCGGGCCGAAAACCGGGATTAAAGGTGGCGCAAATGTTTCATTTAACCACCTGCTTGATGAACTGGATCGTCGCGGTATAAAGTACACCTGTATCGATATGCCCGGGGGGAATTATTCGCTGATGAGAGCATTTTTGCTGTTGAAATATGTCTACCTGTTCGCTCGTACAATCGGCAGGGGCAGTACTATTTCGCTGCATGCATCTGACAATAGTGCGATGGTTTACGCTTTCATTCTGGACCTTTTTGCACGCAAAACCGAGTCAAAACTCCTAATACGGATTTTTGGTGGCCAACACCTCGATCATCTGCAAAAGCAGAACCGTCTACTTAAGAAGAAGCTTATTGAGTGTTACAGCAGAAATACGCTGATGCTTCAAACAAAATCGATGGTAAGACGAGCCGAGGAGGAGTTTGAAATTGAGGGGGTAGAGTGGTTCCCGACATCACGTCCGAAGACCACTCCTAAAAATGCCGGCTCATTTAACCTGGATGGGAAACTGAAGCTGCTCTATATCGGGCAGGTGCGGGAAACCAAAGGGATAGATCATCTAATTAAGCTCGCTAAGATGATAAAGGCTCAAAACCTTGATATTGAGATCCAGCTTTTCGGCGAACTCTTTGAGGAACGGCTAAAGGATGAAATTGACTCACTACCGGATTCAGTGATGCAATACGGAGGAGTATTGGAATCAGACTACGTTTACGATGAAATGAGAAATGCCGACCTACTTATTTTTCCCACAGAATATTCCGGAGAAGGGTATCCGGGGGTGATTATTGAGGCGATTCATGTTCAGCTGCCAATTCTTGCATCAGACAGAGAGACAATTCGGGACCTTATTGAGGATGGTGTTGATGGTCTGTTGTCTGAACCGAATATGTTTGCCGATTATATCACGACTATAGAGCAGAACAGGACAATACTACTGGATTACCATAAAAATCTTGCTGATAAAAAAGAGGAGTTCTCGTCAGAGTATTGGAATGGGGAGTTTTTTATGGAGTTGGTTAAGGGTAAACCACAGAGCGCACAGAGGACACAAAGGTGGTAATTTTCAGTAGTGAAATGGTGAATAGATTTAAAAAAAATCAGCGCCCCTTTGGCACTTCGAGATAGATTGCACGCAGAGTCGCAGAGCCTCGGAGTTTGGTTTGGAAGCTGAATAGATTAATGAGGCCGCCAAAATGTTCTGCGTCTTTGCGCCTATACGAGAATAGATGCACACGGAGTCGCAGAGTCGCGGAGTGGGGTTTAGATGCTATATTTTACAATTTGAGCTTAGTCATCTTCTGCGCCTCAGCGCCTGTGCGTGTTATCCCCGGTTTCACTCTCTGTCTCAAAAACCCTTACCTTGGCGTTCATCAACCCTAAACCAGAATAACGTATTTATGCAGATAGATATCATCGCCGGTGCACGGCCCAATTTTATGAAGATAGCACCAATCATCAATGAGATTGAGAAAGCGCGGGAGAGAGGCAAAGCGATCGATTACAGGTTGGTTCATACCGGTCAGCATTACGACAAGAATATGAGCGGCTCCTTTTTTGAACAGCTGGGAATACCGATGCCGGATATCAACCTGGAGTCGGGATCGGGTACACAGGCTGAGCAGACTGCAACGATTATGGTACGTTACGAGGAAGCGCTCAGTCAACAGATACCGGATCTCTGCATGGTGGTGGGTGATGTGACCTCGACGATGGCCTGCTCAATTACGGCGAAGAAGATGGGTGTGAAGGTGGCCCATGTTGAGGCGGGAATACGGTCGGGTGATCAGGCGATGCCGGAGGAGATTAACCGAATGGTGACGGACAGTATTACCGATCTCTTTTTTACCACTTCCGAGGTAGCGAACGAGAATCTCCGCAGGCTTGGGGCNGGGGAAGATCAGATCTNTTTTGTNGGCAACACGATGATTGATACGCTTTTGGCAAATCGCTCCAGGTTCATCAAACCGTATATATGGGATAAACTGAACCTGAAGGAGGATGGATACCTGGTGATGACGCTCCACCGGCCGTCGAATGTGGATGAGGAGCAGACGCTGAAAGCGTTGATGGATGAGATTATCAGCCACACTAAGAGTTTGCCGTTGGTGTTTCCGATGCATCCGCGGACGGCTAAAATATTTAAGAAGTTAGGAATTAAACATCAACGGCTGCATACAGTTGAGCCCTTAAGTTATTTGGAGTTTAACTACTTGGTAGAACGGTCAAAAGCGGTGATCACGGATTCGGGTGGAATCACCGAAGAGACGACGGTGATGGGCATTCCGTGTATGACGCTGAGAGACAGCACCGAACGACCCGAGACGGTGACGATGGGAACGAATGAGCTGCTGGGAACAGACCCGAAGGCGATCAAACCTGCCATGGAGAAGCTGTTTAAAGGTGAGTGGAAGCAGGGTGGTATTCCCGAGAAGTGGGACGGTAAGACAGCTGAGAGAATCGTAGATTGCCTTTTGAAGGTGGAACCACGGGGCTCACGGAGGACACAGAGGGATAAATAATAAGGTTAAAAAATGATCATATGAGAAAGGAGAATAGAATTGTAACGGAAATTGTAAAAAGTACAATAAGGGTTCACAAAGAACACTAAGGTTTAATGTATATTCAGTTTCTGTTTAAGAAATAGCTTGAATAGCCATGAAAGAGGAGAATGAGATATCGCTGGCAGTTGTAGATGGAGCTATAAAAGTCCACAAGGCACTAGGTCCGGGGTTACTTGAGTCGGCATATCAAGCAAGTTTAGCACATCTGTTAGTTAAAAAGGGATATAAAGTAGAATTGGAAAAATCTCAACCGGTTACATTTCAAGATGTTGAGTTGGATACAGGGTATAGGTTGGATATGTTGATAAATGAAAAAGTGATTGTAGAACACTTTTGAAGGTGGAACCACGGGGCTCACGGAGGACACAGAGGGATAAATAATAAGTGTAAAAAAATGATTATATGAGAGAGGAGAATAGAATTGCAACGGAGATTGTGAAAAGTGCGATACGGGTTCACAGAGAGCTTGGCCCCGGATTATTGGAATCTGCATATCAAAAAGTATTATCTCACTTGTTGATTGATAAAGGTTATATAGTAGAACTTGAAAAACCTCAACCAATTCTGTTTGAAGGAGAAAAAATTGAAGCAGGTTACAGACTTGATATGTTAGTAAACGATAAAGTAATTGTTGAACTAAAAACTGTTGAAGAGTTTAATAAAGTACATCTCGCACAGGTAATAACTTATTTAAAACTATCACAATGTAAATTGGGGCTCTTATTAAATTTCAATGTTAGATTGATGAAGCATGGCATAAAAAGAGTAGTTCTTTGAAGTTGTTATTTTTCATTACGTTAATATAATCTCTGTGTCCACTGTGATCTCCGTGGTTAAATCTATGTGGTTAAACTATTCCTCAGTTTTTTTATTAGTACTATCGTGACAATGTTTATCAATTAAACCAACTTAATCTCTGTGTCCACTGTGATCTCCGTGGTTAACCATATGAATAAACTCCTGCAAATTTTATCAACTATCCCGAAGCTGGGCTACCGGAATGTAGCCTATATGGCGTGGTACAGGTATAGCTTGAAGTCAGGGGTTAGGAAGTACCTATTCCCTGTGGCTGAATCGGTTAGCGGGCCTTTCTATAAATCTTGTACGCCTGTAAAAGATTATCCGGAGCAGTGGAAGCCGGCACTAAAGGAGAGGGCTTATGAGATTGTAAACGGAAATCTGACTTGGTTTGGGTATCACCGTTTTGATGCTTCCGGTGGACGTTCGGGAGGTGCGCCGAATTGGTTTCGGAATCCGTTCGACGGATCTGAATTGAATAAAGAAGTTCGTGCCGGACACTGGACGGAACTGGGGGACTTTGATCTTAATACGGGAGACATCAAGATCTTGTGGGAGCCGTCACGCTTATACTGGTTGGTTGATCTGGCCCGGGCGTACCGGGTTTTTGGGGATGAGAAGTATCTTGAAACGATGAACAATCTACTTGAAGATTGGTCAGCGCAGAATCCACTGAATGTGGGGGCCAACTGGAAGTGTGGCCAGGAGACCTCCATTCGAATCTTGAACCTGGTGCAGGCGGCAGATATACTTGATCAGGGCAATGCGGCTGAACCTCAACTCTGTAAGCTCATCAATCAACACCTGAAGCGGGTAGCCGGGAATTTGCGATATGCCGTAGCCCAGGATAACAATCACGGTACCAGTGAGGCGGCCGGACTGATTGTTGGTGCGGCTTTTTTGAGGGCAAATAGCGACCGGTCCGAAACCAAAAAGCAGTCTGCAGCGTGGCTTAAAAAAGGACGGAAGTTGCTGGAGGAGAGGGTGGGGTATTTGATTGCTGAAAATGGCAGTTTTTCCCAACATTCCGTGAACTACCACCGAATGCTTTTAGATACGCTGACGATTGTAGAACGATATCGGCAAAAATATGATATTGAAGAGTTTAGCAGGGAGTTCTATAAAAAATATCGATCTTCCACCAATTGGCTTGAGCAGGTGATTGACGCCGATTCAGGCAGGGCTCCGAACCTCGGCCATAACGATGGATCACGGCTGTTGAACAGTCACTCTTGCGACTATGTGGATTATCGTCCCACCGTTCAGGCGGCCCGGGCAGTGGCCGATGAAGTTTTGAGATTTGATAATGGGCCGTGGGATGAATCGTTGTATTGGCTTGGGATGAATAAAAAGAATTTTACTCGTCAGCCGATTAAGAGTAGAACGGAGAAGTTGGATGGTCAATATTTTCTGTTCAATAAAGGGAAAGTTCATGGACTGTTACGGCTTCCCGGCTTTCGGTTCCGACCTGCGCAGAACGATCTGTTCCATCTCGATCTGTGGATAGGAGGAAAGAATATTGCGTGTGATGCAGGGACATACTCCTATTCTGATCCCGAGGGAGAACAGTTTGCATCTGTCGAGAGACATAACACAGTACAGGCGGGCAGCTACGAACCGATGCCAAAAATTGGAAAATTTCTCCACTCGCATTGGGTGCAGAGAATTGCTGATGAGGTGTTTCGAACAAAAGAGGGAGTCACATTTTGGGAGGGAAAAATGCAGGATTATCGGGGGAATCGATATCATCGGGAAATTACGGCGTCCGTGAAAGGAGTGAAAGTACGTGACCGGATCGATACCGGTGGAGAATTGGGGACGCTGAGATGGCATCTGCCGGTGAAGATGAATGATGTTCGTTTAAAACAGAACAGCATAGAGCTGCCGGAATGCAGAATCGTATTTAGTGATGGCGCTCGGGTGAAGCTTAAGAGATCTGAAAGGTCGCTCTACTACCTGCAGAAAGAGGAGACAACCTGCGTGGAAGTGGATATGAAGCCGAGGGAGATGGTTACGACTGTTTTTAAGGTGAATTGAAGTAGGAAAGTGAGAAGTGAGAAGTGAAAAAACATGTCACCCCGCACTCTCCGCCTTCAGGCGGAGTAGATGTTTATGCTGAATTCATTTCAGTACCAGGTCTCCTTCTTAAATTAATGGCATTTTGCCCCACCCTAAATCCCTTCTCGCCAGCCGGCGGATAATGCTCCATCCCGAAAGCGTTCGGGACAGGGAGGGACTTTTAACCGCAGTGACGCAAAGTCGCTGAGGTTTTTTCTTTCCAATACTAAAAATAACCAGCCCCGAAGTGGGCGAAACAAATTGTAGCCCGGGGTAGAGTGAGTATAACGAACGCAACCCCGGGTTTGCTATGCCCACAACCCAAAATCCCCGAGGCGATTGGTTTTTTGGGGATTGTGGATGAATACGAAGGGGTATTTCCATTTATTCATTTGTGGCAGGGTAGTGTTGCTTGATTTATCATTGCCAATTAC
>SL_3KL_010_SEDDRAFT_10006333_pt1 | contig 10581 bp, 10 predicted proteins | sample SodLakKL_010_SED_2_FD_10381 | JGI IMG/M metagenome (IMG submission 10381)
CGGCTGCCACGGTGAGCCCGCCGTACACGGCGGGACCGACGTTGTCGGGGTGCCCCTCGATGGCGGCCGTCAACGCGAAGACGCCGTCGCGCCCCAGCACACCGTCCATGGCGGCGTCCGCGGCGGCGGCGCCGGCGACCAGGGCAGCCGAACTCGAACCGAGCCCGCGCGCCAGCGGGATGGCGTTGTGAGCGCTGAACGCGACGCTCGGCGATGGCCGCCCGGCCGCCTCGAAGGCCCGGCGGAAGCCGAGGTGGATGAGGTTGTCGGCATCGTCCGCGACGTGCCCCTCGCCGACGTAGCGCAGCGCGTCGGGCTGGCCGACGTGCGCCTCGACATGGAGATGGAGGCCGAGCGCGAGCCCGAGGCAGTCGAAGCCGGGTCCGAGGTTGGCGCTCGAGGCCGGCACGCGCACGCGGATCACGGGCGGAAGCCTAGCACGCGCCCGTGCGCCTGAGCGCCTCTGGCAGCGCCTCGATCACGTCGCTCGCGATCACGCCGGGGCCGCGTTCGGCGGCGACCACACCAGCCGTGGCGTGCAGGTGGACCGCAGCCGCGCAGCTGCCCCAGATGTCGGTCGCCGACGGCGCCGCCAGGAAGGCGGCGATCACACCGGCGAGCACGTCACCGCTGCCGGCGGTCGCGAGGGCGCTGGTGCCGGCGGCGCTGATCGTCCAGCGACCGTCCGGTGCAGCGATCACGGTGCTGGGGCCCTTCAGCACGCACACCGCGCCCCAGGCGTCGGCGAGCCGCAACGCGGCGCCGATCGGGTCGCGGCGCGCGCTCACACGGTCGCCAGGGTCGTCCACGGCATCAGCGAGCGCGTCGAGCATGTGCTGCGCCTCGCCGGTGTGGGGGGTCAGGACGGCCCAGCCGTGTGCGCGTGCCGCCTTGCACACGCCGACGAGCAGCGCGCCGGCGTCGAGCACGACGGGTGCCCGAACGACGGCGATGAGGGCCGCCACGGCCTCCGCGTCGGCCTCGAGCCCGGGACCGATCACGGCGACGCCCGCACGGCGCTCGCCGCCGGGGGCGCTCAGCATGCGGCGCGCAGCCGCCGTCACGCCTTCTGAGGACTGGGGCGGTTCCCACACCACCTCGGGCCAGCCGGTGGGGGCGCGCGCGTCCGAGACGAGCGTGACGAGGCCGGCGCCCGAGCGGTAGGCGGCGCGAGCGCTGAGCTCGGGCGCACCGGCGTAGCGGCGCGAGCCACCGACCACCAGCACGGTCCCGGCACGGTACTTGTGCGCGTCGTCGGAGCGCCGTGGCGCGTACGTCGCCAACCAGCCGTCGTCGACGACCCGCGCGTCTGCGTGATCGTCGAGGATCGCGCTCGGGATGCCGATGTCGACGACCTCGGTGTGCCCGAACGCCGCGCGCGCGGGTGCGAGCAGCGAGGCCGGCACGGCGCCGGCGAGCTGCAGCGTGCGTGTCGCCCGCACGCACATCCCCGGCGCGACGGCGCGGTCGGCGTCGATGCCGCTGGGCACGTCGACGGCCAGGACGGGCAGGCCGCTGACGTCGACGGCGGCCAGCCAGGCGGCCGCGCGGCCCTCCAGCGGCCGTGTCAGGCCGGTACCGAAGAGCGCGTCGACGATGAGGTCGACGCCGCCCAGCGGCAGGTCGTTGGGCGGTGGCTCAGCGGCGCTGGTCAACCACGTGACCGCGCAGCCCGAGTCCACGAGGCCGTCGTGGGCCCGGGCGGCGTCACCGCGGCGAACGCCGGGCTTCAGCTCGGCGATGCGGACGTCGCGCCCTGCCTGCGCCAGGTGGCGTGCGGCCACGAAGCCGTCGCCACCGTTGTTCCCGGGGCCGCACAGGATCACCACACGATCGGCGTCGGGCCAGTACCTGAGCACGGCCGCGGCCACGGCCTCTCCCGCGCGTTCCATCAGGTCGGTGGTGGCCACGCCTGCGGCGGCGGCCGCCGCGTCGGCGGCGCGCAGGCTCGCGGCACGGAAGAGGCGCACGCCGTTCACGGGCGCTCAGTCGGCCAGGATGCCGTCGATGCGCTCGATCGTCGCCGCGTCGAGCTCGAGGTCGCCGGCGGCCAGGTTGTCGAGCAGCTGTTCGACCTTTGTCGCGCCGGTGATCACGCTCGACACGCCGCTCTGGCGCAAGACCCACGCCAGCGCGAGCTGCGCCCGGGTGACGCCGAGGTCGTCCGCGACGGCCTTCAGCGCCTGCACCTTGGCGACGTTGGCGTCGTTCAGGAACGACTTCCGAAAGCCCTCGTTGTCGGCGAAGCGCGTGCCGTCAGGCATGCCGTCGTCGTACTTGCCCGTCAGCATCCCCATGGCCAGCGGGCTCCACACGACCAGACCGATGCCCTTGGGCTCGGTGACCGGGAGGATCTGCGACTCGACGCGCTCGCGGTACAGCATCGAGTACTGCGGCTGCTCGGTGACCGGCGCGACGAGGCCGTGCGCCGTGGCGTACGTGTGCGCCTCGGCGATCTGGGCGGCGCTCCACTCGCTCGTGCCCCAGTAGTGCGAGCGACCCGAGCGCACCACGTCGCTGAAGACCTCGACGATCTCCTCCATGGGCGTCTCGGGGTCAAAACGATGCGCGAAGTAGATGTCGACGTAGTCGGTCCGCATCCGGTCGAGCGAGAGATCGATCGACTCGAGCACGTGCTTGCGCGACAGCCCGCGGTCGGTGATCGCGTCCGACATCGGCCAGAACACCTTGGTCGAGAGCACCAGGTGGTGGCGGGGGATGTCGAGGTCCTCGAAGATCTCGCCCAGGAACGCCTCGCCCTGGCCGCGCGCGTACGCGTCTGCGTTGTCGAAGAAGTTGATGCCGCCCTCGAACGCCTTGGCAACGATGTCCTTGATCAGCGCCTTGTCCTGCACGCTGCCGCCGTAGGTCGTCCAGGCGCCGAGGCTGACGGCGCTCACCTTCAGGCCGCTGCGGCCGAGTCGTCTGTACTGCATGGTTGACCTCCGCTACGCATCGTACCGCCGCCGTGTCCCTGGTCGTGGTGCCGCGGTCGCTCGTCTCCGGCGCGGCGGTGGTGCGTACGCGCTGCCTGGGTTCGATGGTGACGATCTGCTGCTCGCTGCTGACGTGATGGAGCGGTACCGTGACCATGCGGTCGGGATGGCGGACGCCTCGCTGGTCGTGCTCGCAGATCGTTTCGCGACCCGCAGGATGCTCACCCTCGATCGCCGACGCTTCACCATCATGCGTACCTTGGGAGACGAGCCTTTCGAGCTGCTCCCTGCGTTCTGAGCCATCGTCGTGGCCGCGCGGTCGTGTAGGCCACCGTCGCCGCGCCTACGCCGACACGTGGAGGACCCAATGCTGAACGCCACCGTCGACCTCGAGCGCTACCGCACCCCCGTCGCCAACCTCGACTCGGTCGATCCGGGCGACACCGGCCCGTACCCGACCGACGGCGACGGGAAGCGCGCCGCCCAGCAAGACCTTCACGCCCTCGTGAAGCGCATGGCGGAGCTGCAGCGCATGTTCTACGCCGACGGTCGCTACGCGCTGCTGCTGGTGCTGCAGGCGCTCGACGCGGGCGGCAAGGACGGCACCATCCGCCGCGCGCTGTCGGGCCTGAACCCGCAGGGCGTGCGGGTGACGAGCTTCAAGCGCCCCACCGAGCTCGAGCTCGCGCACGACTTCCTGTGGCGAGTGCACCGCGCTGCGCCGCGCCGCGGCAAGATCGGGGTGTTCAACCGCTCGCACTACGAGGACGTGCTCGTGGTGCGCGTCGACGAGCTGGTGCCCGAGGAGGTGTGGCGGGCGCGCTACGCCCACATCGCCGCCTTCGAGCGCTTGCTGTTCGACGCCGGCACGCGCTTCCTGAAGGTGTACCTGCACATCGACCGCGCCGAACAAGCCAAGCGTCTGCAGCGCCGCATCGACGATCCGTCGCGCAACTGGAAGTTCGAGGCCAACGACCTCCGGGTGCGCGGCCAGTGGGACGAGTATCGCGAGGCGTTCGCCGAGATGTTCGCGCGCACCGGCAGCGCCGACGCGCCGTGGCTGATCGTGCCGGCCAACCGCAAGTGGTACCGCGACGTCGTCGTCGCGACGGCGGTGGTGGAGGCGCTCGAGGCCTTGCCGCTCGCCTGGCCCGAGCCGGACGTCGACCTGAGCTCGTACACCGTCGAGGACTGATTGGCCGCGTCCGCCGTCGCGGCCCGACCGCGCTCATCACGGCGCGTATCATGCCGCCATGGAACGCATCTACGACGCTCCGCCGCGAGATCTCGAGCGGCGCCTCGGGCAGCCCGGCGCGTTCCCGTTCACGCGCGGCGTCTACCCGCGCATGTACGCGGACGGCCGCCTGTGGACCATGCGCCAGTACGCCGGCTTCGGGTCGGCGGAGGAGAGCAACCGGCGCTACCGCTACCTTCGCGAGCAGGGGACGAGCGGCCTGTCGGTCGCGTTCGACCTGCCGACCCAATTGGGGCTCGACCCGGACGACGAGCGTGCGCACGGCGAGGTCGGGCGCGTGGGCGTGTCGATCGCGACGGTCGACGACATGCGCACCCTCTTCGACGGCATCGACCTGGCCGAGGTCACGACCTCGATGACGATCAACGCGCCGGCCGCGATGCTGCTGGCGCTGTACACGCTCGAGGCCGAGCGCCAGGGCGCGCCGCTCGAGCGGCTCGGCGGCACCGTGCAGAACGACGTGTTGAAGGAGTACGTGGCGCGCGGCACCGACATCTTCCCGCCGGCGCCGTCGATGCGCCTGACCACCGACGTCTTCGCGTGGTGCGCCGAACACGTGCCGCGCTGGAACACGATCTCGATCTCCGGGTACCACATGCGCGAGGCCGGCGCCACCGCGGCGCAGGAGATCGGCTTCACGCTCGCGAACGCGATGGCGTACGTGCGCGCCGCGCAGGAGGCGGGGCTCGAGCTGGCGGCGTTCATGCCGCGGTTGTCGTTCTTCTTCGCCTGCCACGGCGACCTGCTCGAGGAGGTCGCCAAGTTCCGCGCCGCCAGGCGCCTGTGGGCGCGGATCGTGCGCGACCGCTTCGGCGTCGACGACGCCCGGGCGCAGGCGCTGCGCTTCCACACCCAGACCGGCGGCTCGACGCTCACCGCGCAGCAGCCGCTGGTGAACGTGGTGCGGACCGCCTACCAGGCGCTCGCCGCCGTGCTCGGCGGCACGCAGAGCCTGCACACCAACGGCTTCGACGAGGCGCTCGGGCTGCCGACCGAGGCGGCGGCCACGTTGGCGCTGCGCACCCAGCAGGTGCTGGCGTTCGAGACGGGTGTGACGGAGGCGATCGACCCGCTCGGCGGCAGCTTCTACGTCGAGCACCTCACCGACGCCCTCGAGCGCGAGGCCGAGGCGCTGATCGACGAGGTGGAGGCGCGCGGCGGCAGCGTCGCCGCGATCGAGGCTGGCTTCTTGCAAGAGGCGATCGACGAGGCGGCGTACGAGGCGCAGCGCGGCATCGAGTCGGGCACGCGCGTGGTGGTCGGCGTGAACCGCTTCGCCGACGACGGCGCGGCCAGCGTCCCGGTGCAGCGCAGCGACCCCGCGGTGGAGCCGAGGCGCGTGGAACAGCTCGCGGCGTTCCGGGCGGAGCGCGACGGTGTCGCCGCGTCGAACGCGGTGGCGCGCGTGGCGGAGGCGGCGGCCGGCGACGAACGACTGATGCCGCTCCTGCGCGAGGCCTTCGCGCGGCGCGCGACGCTGGGCGAGGTCTGCGACGCGCTCCGGGGGGTGTGGGGCCAGTACCGCTGAGCGAGGGTCTCGATCCCTCAGGCGTTCAGGCGCTCGTGGCCGCCACGGGCGCCGGCCCGCTGGGGTCGCGGACCAACGCTGCGAGCACGTCGACGGTGACGTCGAAGTAGCTGCGGCCGTCGGCCACGTGTTTCGTGTCGTCCATGTAGCCGTCGTTGCCGGTGTGGTTGCAGGGGCCGATCGTCAGCGTTCGCAGCGTGCCGCGGCGGCGCGCCTCGTTCCAGGGCGAGTAGGGGAGGATCGGCCAGCGCCCCGGCGCCAGGATCGCGCCCAGCCAGACGACCCGGTCGCGCTCGCCGACGATCTGCACCACGTGCTCGGCGGCCAGCAGGCCGGGGTCGGCCGCCAACACGCCGCCCAGCGACAGGACGCTGACGGGCGCGTCGAGCGCCTCGCGCACGAACGGCGTCGCGCCGACGGCCACCTGGCCGCCGCCCGAGTAGCCGATCAGCACCACGGGCACGTCGCTGCCGTCCTCGTAGCCGGCTTGGCGCAGGGCCCGGACCATCAGCGCGGCGGTGCCGCGGTCGTAGAACGGACCGTAGCGGCGGTCGGCCGACACCATGACTTGCCACATGTTGCGGAAGTTGATCAGCATCCCGGCGATCTGGTCGAGGCGGCGCTTGCCCAACTTGCGGCGCAGCGCCCAACGCCAGAAGCGCGCGAACAGCCGCTCACCCGTCAGTGCACGGTTCGTGACCGAGTACGGGAACACCTGCACGATCGCCGTGTCCTCGGGAAGGGCGTCGCGAAGGCGCTCCAGGAAACGGATCTGCCGCTCCGGCACGGGCGCGTCGGTCACGGAGTCGATGCCGGAGAGGAACACGACGTACCGTGCGGGCCGCTCGGGCAGCGCCGAGCGCGGCGGTGCGTCGTCCGGCACCTCGACGGGCGGCTCCTCGTCGACGTGGTCGCCGTACCAGCCCGCCCACCAGCCCAGCGTCTCGAGCGGCGCCAGCGCGCCCGAGAACAGCAGCGCCAGGACGGCGACCCAGACGAGCGTGAGGGGATCGAAGGGGATCATGTCCAGGGGTTCCGACGGTGGGCCTTCGGCTGGCCCACGGTTCCGGGTGGGGCCGGGATCGGTGCCAGGACGGTGCCCGCGACCTTGTGGCGGACCCAGCGACCCAGCCGGGCCAGCGGCCGACCGACCGTGCGCTGCAACGCTTGCGCGACGAGCCAGCCCGCGAACGCCACCACGATCGTCTCGACGCGCGTCAGATCGAAGGCGACGCTGGTCGCGACGAGCGTGGCGAGGAGCGTCCACACCGACAGGACGATGCCGAGTGGGCTACCGAGGAAGGGCGTGAGGACGAGGAAGGCGAGCAGTTGCGGCGCGTAGGCGAGCCCGATCGCTGCGACGGCCGAGACGAACGGCGCGGGTCGACCCATCAGCAGCATCGCCGTGCCCCACACCGTGGCCGCCCACGCCAGGAAGCCGGCGACGAACAGCAGCGCTTGGACGAGGAGGCTCGCGACGAAGCGGCGCGGCGAGACGCGGTTCGCGAAGAGCATGACGCTCTGTCCGAGCGCNGCCGACAGGCCGGCCAGGAACACGATGGCGAGCGCGCCGCGCAGGCCGGCGTTGGGCCGAGACAGCAACGTGTGGAAGGCGTCCGGTTGCAGTCGGAGCGCGTTCGGGACGAGGTCGAGGGCGGTGAACTCCACGTGGGCGCCTCAGTGGTGGTGATGCGCGTGCGACAACTCGCCGGGGGCGACGGGGATGCGGTCGCCGCGGAACAGGAGCGCGGCGAGGAGCGTGGTGATCGGCACGGCCAACACGAGCCCGATCGATCCGACGAGCGTGTGTACGACCTCGTTGGCGACCAGTTCGAGGTTGAACGCGCGCATGACGCCGAACTCGCCGACGTTGAGCAGGATCAGGAGCGACAGGCTCGCGCCCGTGTAGGCCAGGACGAGGGTGTTGACGAGCGAGCCGACGTGGTCGCGGCCGACGTTCATGCCTTTGGCGTAGAGCACCCGCAGTCCGAGCGAGGGGTCGGTGTGGGCCAGCTCACGCACGACCGAGGCCTGCACGATCGTGATGTCGGTGAGCGCGCCCAACGCGCCGATCAACAGCCCGGCGAGCAACAATCCCTTGAGCGCCACCTGCGGGGCCGCCGACATCAGCAGGATGGCGTCCTCGTTGCCGAGGCCGGTGAGCCGCGCCAGGTCGGTGAACACGAGCGCGAGCACCATCGTGACCACGACGGCGAGGAGCGTGCCGGCCAGCGCGGCCGACGTGCTCCAGGTCACGCCGTGCACGAAGTAGATGGCCAGGATGAGGATGCCGCCCACCCCCAGGAGCGAGATGAGCACCGGGTTCGCGCCCGCGAGGATCTGCGGGACGATGAACGTGATGACGATCGCGAGGCTGGCCGCGGTCGACACGAACGCGCGGAGGCCCTTGAAGCCGGCCACCGCGAACGAGACGACGGCGAACAGCGCGACGAGCCAGCCGAGCGCAGGCCGTCGCACCCAGTCGGTGACGACCACCATCTGCCGCCCGTCGGGGCCTGGGGCGAAGTACAGCTCGACGCGCTCACCGACGCGGTACGGCGGCAAGCTGAGATCGCCGTACGGGTCGTCGGGCGGGATGATGGCGTCGACCACGGTGCCGTCGCCGAGCTGGACCAGCGCGACGAGGTCCTGACCCGTGCGCTGCACGATCTCGACGATTCGGCCCTCGGCGTACCCCATGTCCGTGGCGCCCGGCGCCTGGGCGTGGGCGTTCGCGGCGAGGAGCAGCAGCCACGGAGCCAACGCCCACACGCGCGCCCAGGCTGGGGACCACCCTCGCTCGGAGCGAGCTGAGCGCGTGATCGCCTCAGGCATCGCGGCAGCGCGGGCAGAGGCCGTAGAGGGTGAGGGCGTGGCCGCGGACCTCGTAGCCGCCGGGCAGCGTGACGCCTTCGAGGACCGCCACGGGGCAGGTGGTGGCGAGCTCGAACACACCCTCGCACTGGTCGCAACGGAAGTGGTGGTGATGGCCGCGCCCGGCGAGCTCGTAGCGGCGCGTCTCGTTCGGGAGATGCACGGCGACGATCTCACCCGCCTCCTCTAGCGTCGCGAGGTTGCGGTACACGGTGGCGAGTCCGAGCGAGCCCTGGATGGCTGCGGCGCGCTCGAGCAGCTGATGCGGCGTGAGCGGTCCGGCCGCCTCGTCGAGCGCCTGGAGGATGGCACGGCGTTGAGAGGTCCGTCGCATGTCGGGGGGCAGGTCGGTGCTTCGGGCTCGGCCTCGTGCGGCGCTGCTGCGCGCTGCTGGTGTGTCGCTCATGCGGAGTCCGCGCGCGTTCGCGAGCGCATCGGACCGAGCGGCTCACCGCCGAGGAGGTGGACGTGGAGGTGGTCGACCTCCTGACCGCCATGTGCCTTGCAGTTGACGATGAGGCGGTACCCGTCGTCGAGGAGCCCCTCTTGCGCGGCGACGGTGCGCGCGGCCGTGAACAGCCTGCCCAGCGTCGCCTCGTCGGCCTCGGTGACGTCGGCGGCCGTCGCGATGACGTGGTTCGGGACGATGAGGACGTGGACGGGCGCCTGCGGGTGGATGTCGCGGAAGGCGGTCACGAGGTCGTCGCGATACACGACGTCGGCGTCGATCTCGCCGCGCACGATCTTGAGGAAGAGGGTGTCGTCGGCCATGCACCGAGTGTACGGCACGAGCGACGGTGGCCGCCGACACGGTTGACATCGCAGCGGCCCCATCGCGTAGACTATGGATCGCGTTGAGAATGAGAGTGCGTTCTCAACAAGCCCGCCAACACCCGAGAGAGGACCACCGTGGCCAAAGACGGACCCCGCATCACGATCTTGCTGCGCAGCAGCGCCGGCACCGGCACCACGTACGCCACCACGAAGAACCGTCGTACGACCACAGCCAAGCTCGAACTCCGCAAGTACGACCCCGTCGTTCGCAGGCACGTGATCTTCAAGGAGCACAAGGCCTGATGGCACCACGTTCACAAGGAGTCTCAATGACACGAGCGTTCCCCCGATCGATAATCGGCATCGCCGTCCTCGCGCTGTTCGCCGTGGCGTGGGCCGGCAGCCATGGCCACGCGCACGATCACGACCACGATCACGAGAGCCCGATCGCCGAGTTCGTGATCCTCGACCGCGGGGCCGAGCGCGCGCCCGTGGCCGACGTCGACGGCGACCACTGGCATGGTCGTCTTCCCGACGTGCCCTTGGACGGCCGGGTGTCGCTCGGTGCGGTGATCGTGTCCGCCGACGGCCGTGATCGCGATCTGTCCGATCCGAGCGTGAACGATTTCGGGGTCGCGTTGGCGCCCGGGGCGCCCGAGGGTGTGGTCGAGTTCGTCGATCACGGCGACCATGTCCACGTCCGCGGTGTCGCCGAAGGTGTCAGCGACGTGGTGTTCACGTGGACCCACCGCGGGGAGCTGCGCTACACGACGCCGCCGATCGCGGTGCGCGTCGTCGACCAGAGCCACGCCCACGACGACGATGACCACGCCCACGACGACGACCACGCCCACGACGACGACCACGGCCACGACCATGCCCACGGCCACGGTGAGCTCGAAGGCGTTCGCCTGCTGGTCGCCTCGCTCGACGGGCCCGAACTGCTCGTCCTGGACGCGGTCGACGGCGACGTACTCGCGACCTTCACGATCCCCAGCCTGGGCCGGGTGTACCAGCTCCCCAACGCACAGCTCGCGGCCGTCACCAACCGCGACGCCAACCGCGTGACCTTCGTGCACAGCGGCCTGAGCGCCGTCGACCACGGCGACCACATGGACTTGCTCGAAGGCACGCCGTACGTCCTCAAGACCGTCAACCTGGGCCCCCAGCCCACCCACTTCTTCGCCCAAGGCAACGACATCGCCGTGTACAAC
>SL_3KL_010_SEDDRAFT_10006334_pt1 | contig 10578 bp, 8 predicted proteins | sample SodLakKL_010_SED_2_FD_10381 | JGI IMG/M metagenome (IMG submission 10381)
CGATGGTGACCCATAGAAAGCGTTCGCCACCGATATCGCGATAGTCAGCAGAGAGCAAGTCCAAACCGATGGCCCCGAGCACTTTCCAGGAAGATTCTCTCACGCCTTCAGCGATTCCACCGGTGACCGGCGTGCTGCTGCAAAAACCTGGTAAATGATGGTCAGGGAAGCAATTCCAAGTGTAACCAGGGCTGAAACAAGGAAAAACCGGGGAGACAGACTGATCCGGTAAGCAAAGTTTTCAAGCCACCGGTCGGCGACCAGCCACGCCAGCGGCCAGGCAACAAAAATGGCGATCAAAACCCACTTCAGGATCACCCTGAAAAATACCATCATGATCTGCGGAAGCGATGCCCCCATTACTTTTCTGAGGCTTATCTCCCGGCGGCGCGATTGTACCATGTAGCTCGACAAGCCATACAAGCCCAGCAGAGCAATGATGATCCCGACAAGGGATGCATAAAGGATGATCAGAAAGCTTCTCTCTTCAAACCGATAGGTGTGTGAAAAGACATCATCGAGCCATATGCTGTTAACCGCATAAGCCTGATCGGTTTGCATGAAAACCTGCTCAATCCGCTCACGTGCTGCCTGCAAATTGCTGCCGTTTACTTTTACCGAAACAATCCTGATCTCATCGAAGTAGCGGTTAAATACCAATGCACCGATGGGTTCGTGCAGGCTCTGGAAGTGGAAATCCTCAACCACGCCTATGATTTTGCCGTGATATTCCCATAATGACACGTCCGCACCGATCGGGTCATCCAAACCAAGCCGGCGTACCGTTTCCATGTTGACCACATACTCGTAGTTGTCGGTCTGTATCCTTTCATCAAGCCAACGCCCTTTCAGCAGTCGAATGTCATAGAAGTCGATAAAGTCATCGATGGTGGCAAAATAAATGATGGGGATGGCCTCGCTGGGGTGCTGGCCACGCAACCGAAAAAACTGACCACTACCTCCCAAACCGGGCACCGCCTGCGATGCAGTAACTGCCGACACTTCCGGAAGTTGGAGCAATTCCTGTTTCAGTACCTGGTAGGATGACTCAATACCCGGAGTAATCCCCCTGAAAAGCAAAACATTTTCCCGGTCGAATCCCAGGTCATCATGCTTCATGAAACGGATCTGATCATTAACCACCCACAGGAACGTAATGAGAAAAACCACGATGACAAACTGCGAAACAACCAGAAAAATGCGCAGAAACGGGGTTTTTCGTCCCGAACTTAACTGACCTTTCAGAATGGCAGCGGGCTGATGGCTTGCGAAACTGACGGCAGGATAAAGACCGGCGATCAACCCGACAATCACTGCCAATGCGATCAATGAAAGAACAAGCGGAAGACCGAAAAAGTCATATAGTGCCAGATCCCGTTCCAGCAATGCGGAAAACGGTGGGAGGAAAAACTCTACCAGGATCAGCGATGCTGCCAGGGCAATAAAGGCTGTCAGCACCGATTCTCCAAGAAACTGGAATACAATGTTTTTCTTTTGTGCTCCGGCCACCTTTCGGATACCGGCTTCGATGATCCTTTTATCTGAACGGGCAGTAATCAGGTTGATGAAATTAAAGACGGCAATGGTAAGAATAAAAATGGCAAGACCAGTCATGATAAGAATGTTCTGCAAGTTTCCCTTCGGGCTCAGATCACCGTCAAGATGCCGGCCAAAGTGAATGTCTTTCAGGTTTTGCAGATGAATGGAAACCTGGTAGTGTTCTCCAAAAACATCTAAAACCCTGCTGGTGGCAAATCCGGTGATTTTTTCCTCCAGCTCATCGTTTAACGGGGTGTTTAGCAGCAGATAGGTTGCAAAAAAGTTTTGAAGTTGGTTCTGCTGTTCATCCGGTATGATCAGCAGCGGCGCAAGAACTTCAAATTGCAGATGTGTGTTTGTAGGAGGGTCTTCCAAAACGGCACCAACCACAAAGGGTCTTCTTAGAGTGCTTAGCTGATCCCTTTCAACATCAATCCATAAAACATCCACTTCAACCACTTGTCCTATGGCCGATTGGTCGGGAAATAAATTTTCGGCAACTGTCCTGGTAAGTATCACATGTGAAGGATTGTTTAGGGAGCGACCGGGGTCACCTTCAATTACCGGAAAGGTGAAGATATCATGGAAGCAGGAATCCACATAGAAGATGCGAATATTGGTAAAATGGTTGTCATCCAGTTCCAGGGTCGTGTGCCTGGGGAAAATTCTTGTAAAAGACTCCACTTCAGGGATATTCTCCGATATTGCCGGACCGGCTAGCGCAAGTGTGTATGGGATTGTGGAGTCAAAACGCCCGTGAAACTCACTGAGGGTCCTGTAAACCCGAGGCGCTTTCTTATGCATATCTTCAAAACTTCGCTCATGGATCACAAACAGGGTGAGAATGATGGTGGCGGCCATTGCCGATGCCAGTCCGAGCACATTGATAAGGGTTACGGCAGGTTGTCGCTTCATGTTTCTGAAGGCAAGCAGCAGGTAGTTTTTTATCATTATCCGTAAGGTTTTTAACAACTTTTATTATATCAAAAAACAAACCATACCATCCAGAGCATTCATTATCATTATTTTACCATATTACCCCTATAGATATTTTAAGAATGACTGTCCGGTTTTGGTCATAAAGTGTCCGTTTTTCACCAACGTGAGGCCGAAGTGGTATAATAAGGCTCAGGTCCATGAGAAATTCGCCGGAAATGCTTACATTTGAAAAAAGCCTTTTGAGTTTTCAAAAAAAAATTCATTATTTAACTCGAAAATTATGTATAAAGCTATTATTCTATTATTGATGATGATAACGCTTTCAGCCTGCTCTGAAGATGATAAAAAAATCTATCATGGCCTTGTTGAAACGGAAGCCCTTTCATTTTACATTGACACACTGGCCACCGGGCTGCAAAATCCCTGGGGGTTGGAGTTTTTGCCTGATGGTCGTATACTGATAGCTGAACGGCCGGGAAATCTCAGGATTTGGGCTGATGGGAAACTGCTTGAAGAGAATGTTGTCAACTTGCCGGAGATATGGGCTCACGGACAGGGAGGTTTGCTTGAGGTAGTTATGCATCCGGATTATGATGACAACCAAATGATCTACCTGGTTCATGGATATCTGGGAGACAGTGGGGGAAGCACAGCCATTTCCAGGGGCCGTTTAAATGGCAATGTCCTTTCAGATGTGGAAACCATTTTTCATGCACAACCTCATACAGAAGCGGCACATCATTTTGGCAGCCGAATCGTATTTGATGATGAAGGCTACCTCTTTTCAACCATCGGCGACAGGGCTTTAATGAACTCGGCACAGGACCTGGACAGTCATAATGGTACTGTGATCCGTTTGTATGATGATGGCGGCGTTCCTCATGATAATCCTTTTGTTAATGATGGCGATGCACTGCCTGAAATATGGAGCTATGGGCATCGCAACATCCAGGGGATGAAGCTGCATCCGGTAACAAGAGCGCTCTGGACCCACGAGCATGGCCCAAAAGGAGGAGATGAAATCAACCTGATCCATAAAGGGGGCAATTACGGATGGCCTCTTGTTACGCATGGTGTGAACTATGACGGAACGATCATTACACCCGACACAACCGCTCCGGGGATGATAGACCCCATTTTGCACTGGACCCCATCCATTGCTCCTTGTGGCCTAACGTTTGTTGACAGCGAGCATTATCCCGGCTGGCACCACAACATGTTAGTTGGTGCTTTGGCCGGGCAACACATACACAGGGTGGTTTTTGAAGATACCACTGTTGTTCATACTGAAAAAATCTTGCAGGGTATGGCACGTTTCCGTGCCATTGAACAGGGGCCGGAAGGGCTCTTGTACGTGCTGACCGAACACCCGGGTTTGCTTTTTCGAATAATACCTGAATAACGATTGTCTTGTTTTTGAATGAAATTTTGCCAGAGATAAATAAATTGTAAACCATAATACGTAAAAATATTTTATATTTGCTTTTTAAAGTCTCAGTAGTTTATACTTTCGTATTTATGACCTGAACTGCTTTTTATTCTTTTAAATAACCTGAGTATGGGTGAAATGAATATCAACCCAATCAGTCTGGCCTTTCATAAGGAATATGAAAAAGAGTTCCTTCAGCGTTACTTTTTCGATTCATTATGGCAATTTCGTGCAGCATTATTGCTTGTTGCCTTTATGTATGGCATATTTGGATTTCTCGACACCCTTTTGATAACCGAGTTCAAACCAACCTTTACCATTATACGTTTTGGATTTGTTATACCGATCTTATCTCTTATATTTATCTCNTCCTTTTTTAGTTTTTTTAAAANCNTTTGGCAGTTTCTGCTTTTATTTGCATTCATTGTAGCCGGAGGGGGTATCACTTTGATGTTGGTCATGATACCCGAGAATTATACATATTATGGGGGTTTGATGCTGGTTTTCTTTGCCGGATATTTTTTTATTAAGCTTCGGTTCTTTTATGCCACCATTGCCGGATGGACCACCTTAATCATGTACAATGTCGGAGCGGTTCTGTATTCCAATACCGCTACAGAACTGATAATCAACAACAATTTTTTCTATATCTCCGCGAACATTATTGGTATGTTTGCCGCATACAACATTGAGTATTATACCCGGCGCGATTTCTTTCTGAATAAGCAATTGGATGCTAAAAATGAACAAATTGAGGAAGCAAACAAAAATCTGGAGCAGAAGGTAAAGAAGAGAACAGCACAGTTACAGGAAGCCAAGGAGCGGGCAGAACAATCTGACAAGTTAAAATCTGCTTTCCTGGCAAATATGAGTCATGAAATCAGGACTCCAATGAATGGCATTCTTGGTTTCACCCAGTTGCTGCGTAAGACAAACGACCCTGAAGAGATCGCAGAGTTTATTGATATCATTGATGACAATGGTCAACACCTGCTTTCATTAATTAATGATATTATAGACCTTTCCAAAATTGAAGTAGGGATGATCTCAGTGAACAAAAGAGAATTCTCTCTGAATCATCTTTTCTCGGAAATTTTTGATTTGTTTAATAAAGAACAAAAAATTATAACCGGCAAGATTAAACTTACCATTCACGAAGAACTGAATGGGCCGGAGTCAATTATATACGCTGACAATACCCGCATAAAACAGGTATTGATCAATTTGCTTAATAACGCCATAAAGTTTACCCACAAAGGACATGTGGAGGCTGGATGTTCCTTGCATGGCAAAGAATTGTTTTTTTTCGTAAAAGATACTGGTGTGGGTATTAAGCCGGAGCAGCAAAAAGTGATCTTTGACAGGTTTATGCAGGTGGTAGTGAATCACCAGCCAAAGCATGAGGGTGCAGGTCTTGGTCTGGCCATATCCAAGGCTTTTGTGGATCTTATGGGTGGGAAGATAGGGGTAGAAAGCATCCCAGACAAAGGATCTGTTTTTTATTTTACGATCCCCTTTGAGCCAGGCTCAATAACTGATTATCAGAAACAGCCCAAAAAAACAAACAAGATGAATTACCATTGGAACGAAAAAAACATACTTGTTGCAGAGGATGTTACAACAAATTATTTACTAATAAAGAGTGCCCTGAAAAAAACCGGTGCACAATTGATTTGGGCAAAAAACGGACAGGAGGCGGTCGACACATTTCTGGGGAGAGATGACATTGACTTGATACTTATGGACTTGCGTATGCCCCTGAAAGACGGATACGCAGCAACAAGAGAAATACGTGCACAAAATCCCGATATCCCAATCATAGCTCAAACATCTTATGCTATGGTTGAAGACCGTGAAATTAGTTTAGAAGCAGGTTGCACCGATTATATCGGCAAACCATACAACCTGAATGATCTCCTTACATTAATTGCAAAATATATNTGATAACCCTTTAATNCCCTATTCCTTTTCATATGGATAAGCTACCTATTAGTGAGATATCAATGCTTTTTGTCGAGGATAACCGGACAACCCGTAGTTATTATGAAAAAATGCTAAAAGATAAAGCAGGCGCATTATTTCTTGCCGAAAACGGTCTTGAAGGGTTAGAGATCTATCAGGCGCATAAACCTGATCTGATCATTACCGATATCAACATGCCCATCATGCACGGGTTGGATATGATCCGCCAAATCAAAGAAAAACAAAGCAACGAAGAGTTAAGGGTTATTGTTATGTCGGCCTACAGTATTAAGGAATACTTTCTTGAAGCCATTGATTTAGGGGTGAATGGTTACCTGGTTAAACCTGTTGATCCGGAAAAGTTGTTTGCGTTGATCAATGAGCAGGCAGACAACATCTTGCTTAAAAAATCACTTGCTGAAAAGGAGATCAAAAGAAGGGTTGCTGAGAAAAAGCTTAAAAGATCTCTGGACGAAAAGGACGTGCTGCTGAGGGAAGTACACCATCGTGTAAAGAACAATATGCAGATTATTTCCAGTATCCTGAAAATGCAGGAAAGATTGGTGGATGATAACCGGCTTCAGATTGTGCTTGCCGAAAGCCGAAACAGAATCCGCTCAATGGCTTTGGTACATGAAAATCTTTATCAGAATGAAAACCTGGCAAATATACAGTTCCCGCACTATGTAAAGAGCCTGGCCAACAATATTGCACGAACCTATCATACGATGCAGCAAAAGATCACTTTTAAATACAATATTGATGATGTTTTCCTCCCCCTGGATGTTGGCATCCCTTGCGGACTGATAATTAATGAGTTAATATCCAACTCATTTAAACACGCTTTTCATAAAAAGGAAAGTGGCCTGATATATATTTCTTTGAGAAAGGACCGAAACAAGATGTTTGAACTAACCGTTGCTGATGATGGCATTGGGATGGATGACTCCTTTGATCCATTGGAATCCAGATCACTTGGCATGAGAATCGTTCACAAACTGGCACAGCAGATAGATGCTAAAATCACCTATGATTTTTCACTTGGAGCAAAATACAACCTCACGTTTAAACTTTAATAAATATAAAAATGAGCAAATTGAATATTTTAGTTGTAGAGGATGAGTTTCTTGTTGCAGCAGACATTGAAGAAAGTCTGATAAGCCTTGGATACACTGTACAAAATACACTTCCCTCGGGACAAGAAGCCATCGACGAAGTTAACAAGAAACTTCCAGATCTGATCCTTATGGATATATCTCTAAAAGGAGAGATGACCGGTATTGAAGCAGCAACCATCATCGGCCAGAAACACGATGTGCCGATAATCTTTCTTACAGCAAATGCAGATGTATCAACCATCCAAAAAGCAAAGATTTCACTTCCCTACGGATATATTATTAAACCTTTTTCAGAGAAAGACCTGCAAACAAATATTGAGATCGCGAGATATAAGTTTGAAAACGACATTCAGTCAAAGATTGAAAGTGATCAGTTCAACACCTTCTTTAAATCCAATCAAAATTTGCAGAATCAAATCATTTTGGAAGGTGAAAAGGGTCTTGAAAAGATCAACCTGCCCAATGTATATTTTGCTCAGCAAAGCGACAACCAGACCAAAATTCATCTCCGCGATGAGGTCATCACCATTGTTGAGTCGTTTGAAGAAATAGAAAAAAAGCTTCCGGAAAACACCTTTGTAAGAGTAAACAATGATTATATTATCAATCTTGACAAAGTCTTTATTGCTAAGTATCCCGAACTGATCATGGCCGACAAAATGACTGTGATCACAGTTGACAAAGAGTATAAAAACCTGCTGGAAGCCATGCTCGCTAAATAATTTCTTATCTTCAAAACACTGTATAAATGGGCACAGCTGCCAATAACCCTTCGATTGCGGCTTTTATTCAAGATATGATGAACAACGGAGGTCCGGATCCGGACAACTATGACCATATTCTTGAACTGATCGACGATCTTCCAACCAGCGAAATTCAATCGTTAAGGAACCTGATGGGACCGATTTTAAATCCGGGAACCATTATTGGTTTTTCATTTTGCAAACCATTTGGATACAATGGCGATTTTTTCATCATTGAGAAAATATATCAGCATTATATCAGTTCCGACCCAAAGTATCGGAAGTGGGATCAGTTTTTTCATCACCTGCCAGCAGCTATCGCAGTTGTCAACCGGAAAAAGCTGGCTATTGAGATGCTTAAAGAGTTAAATGCAAAATCCTCGGATCAAACAGTGAACGTTTTAATCCTTGGTAGCGGACCGGTTACAGAAGTCAATGAATACCTTAAAGAGACACCTGAAAACAAGCTTGCTTTTGACCTCATTGATCTCGATCAGCGTGCGATCGATTATGCAAAACAAAAGAACAAGGCTTACACGCATTGTTTAAATTTTGCACAGAAGAATGTCATCCGCTTTACACCCGAGAAACAATATGAACTCATCTGGAGCGCAGGCCTTTTTGATTACTTCAAAGACAAACACTTTGTTTTCCTGTTAAAGAGATATTATGACTTTATTCGTACCGGTGGCAAGATGGTCATCGGAAACTTTAACACGGAGAATCCTTCAAGAAAAATCATGGAGGTGTTGGGCGATTGGTTTCTTTATCATCGCTCAGAAGAGGAGCTTCAGCATTTCGCAGAGCAGGCAGGCATATCGAAGTCTGCTACCAATGTGATCAGTGAACCACTAGGTATCAATCTTTTTCTTCAGGTTAGAAAGGAAAGCCAATAAAGTGGCTTTCCCTTATTAACAGTGTCGGACCCTGCCGATCAAAACCCAGAACGCTCAATCCACATAAGAAGCAAAATGATCATGGCAGCAACGGGTATTACAACCACCCAGTCGTTCACCTTAAATAATTTCGGTAAAGTAATGTCGCCATAATGCCCTTTCTTCAAAATGCCATCCTTAAGTTTCGGATACATAACGGCAAAAGCTTTTAACCGCATAAGCCTGATCCGGTTGCATAAAAACCTGTTCAACCCGTTCGCGTGATGCTCGCAATTGCAACTGTTTACCTTTACCGAAACAATCCTGATCTCATCGAAATAGAGGTTAGACATCAATGCGCCGATGGGCTCGTGCAGGGTTTAGATGTGGAAATCCTCAACCACACCTATGATTTTTCCATGATACTCCCATAATTATACGCCCGCACCAATCGGGTCCTGTAAACCTGTGGCGCATTCTTGTGCATCTCTTCAAAACTTCGCTCATGGATTACAAACAGGGTGAGGATAATTGAGGCGGCCATTGCTGATGCCAGTCCAAGCACTTTTATAAAGGTCACGGCAGGTTGGCGCTTCATGTTTCTGCAGGGAATGCTTATATTTTAATAAACGCTTTGTGTTTTTCTAAAGCAAAAACAATCTATTCTCAAATCCACAAATTATGTATAAAGCTATTATTCTATTATTAATGATGATGACGCTTTCAGCCTGCTCTGAAGATAATAAACAAATCTATCATGGTCTTGTTGAAACAGAAGCACTTTTATTTTACATTGACACACTAGCCAGCGGACTGCAAAATCCATGGGGGCTGGAATTTTTGCCCGATGGCCGCATATTGATAGCCGAACGGCCTGGGAATCTCAGAATTTGGGCTGATGGAGAACTTCTTGAAGAGCATGTGGTCAATTTGCCGGAGATATGGTCTCACGGGCAGGGTGGTTTGCTTGAGGTAGTCATGCATCCAAATTATGATGACAATCAAATGATTTATCTGGTGCATGGTTATCGTGAAGCCAGCGGGGGAAATACGTCCATTTGACGGGGCCGTTTAAACGATAATGTTCTTTCAGATGTGGAGACCATTTTTCAAGCGCAGCCACAAACGGAAGCTGCACATCATTCCGGCAGTCGTATCGTTTTTGATGATGATGGCTACCTGTTTTCAACAATTGGCGACAGGGGGGTGATGGGTTCTGCCCAGGATCTGGAAAGTCACAACGGAAGGGTAATCCGCTTACATGATGATGGAGGCGTTCCTCAGGATAACCCTTTTGTAAATGATGGCGATGCACTGCCTGAAATATGGAGTTACGGCCATCGCAACATCCAGGGAATGAAACTGCATCCGGTAACAAGGGATCTCTGGACCCACGAGCATGGCCCCAAGGGAGGAGATGAGATCAACCTGATCCATAAGGGAGGCAATTATGGATGGCCTCTTGTTACGCACGGTGTGAATTATGACGGGACAATCATTACACCAGATACAACAGACCCGAGAATGATAGACCCTATTTTGCACTGGACCCCATCCATTGCTCCTTGCGGCTTAACATTTGTTGACAGGGATCATTATCCAGACTGGAAACACAATATGCTCGTAGGTGCTTTAGCCGGGCAGCATATCCACAGAGTGGTATTTGAAGACACCACCGTTGTTCATACGGAGAAGATCCTGCAGGGCATGGCTCGTTTTCGCGCCATTGAGCAAGGCCTGGATGGATTTTTATACGTTTTGACTGAACACCAGAGTTTGTTTTTCCGGATAATACCTGAATAAGGACAGCCTTTTGTTTCGCTAAACAGCGGATATTATACAAAACTGTGTTCATAGGGCACTCAGAGTAGTAGCGCTTTTTTTTAATGCACTGCAGGCCGTTTTACTACGTCTTAAATGGCAAAACAATATTACAAAAGGGGCTACCCTTTCGGAGCAGCCCCTTTTTTTGT
>SL_3KL_010_SEDDRAFT_10006335_pt1 | contig 10578 bp, 6 predicted proteins | sample SodLakKL_010_SED_2_FD_10381 | JGI IMG/M metagenome (IMG submission 10381)
ACCATCCGCTTCTTTCCCCTGTTCCGCAACCCCGGCCGGCGGCACTTTGGCTTCCTCTTTTTCGCGGCGGTGGTTCCGCTGGCCGGTTTTCTGTTGCTGAGCCTGCTCGGATGGTTGTTCCAGTCGCCCGTGATCCGGTTTTATGCCGATGACAGCGCCCTGTTCGGCGACTACTACCTGCTGCTCTTCCCGCTCCTCCTGTTCATCCTCTACTTCCACATCCTCGAGAGCTATATCCGCTCGCTCTTCGATACCGTGGTAGCCACTTTCTTCCAGGATATCCTGCTCCGTCTGTTCCAGACGGCCGTCGTACTCATCTACTATGTTGGATGGATACCGTTCGGAATGTTCATGTGGCTGTTTGTGGGCACGTTCGGACTGCAGACCCTGCTGATGCTGCTTTACATCGGATTCAAGAGGCAGCTCTTTGTCATCCCCGACTTCAGCATCCTGACGCGGCCGCGCATCAAAAGCATGGCTGAGTACGCGGCCTATGCCTTCCTGGGAAGCGTCACGGCCATGACCCTGGGCAACATCGACATGCTGATGGTCGGCGGCATGACCAACCTGGCCGAAACCGCGGTCTACGCCGTCAGTCTCTATCTGGCAACCATGATCAAGGTCCCGGCCAAGGCGCTGATGAAGATCTCCCAGCCGATGATAGCCGAAGCGCAGTACAAAAAGGACCTTGGCACCATCGCCGAGATCTACACCAAAAGCTCCATCAACCAGATGCTTGTCGGCGGCATGGTCTTCATCATCATCGGTGTGAACCTGGATCATGTCTACCAGTTCCTTCCGAAGGAATACCATGCCGGTGTCTACGTATTCCTGTACATAGGTCTGGCCAAAATGATCGATATGACGGCGGGGTTGAACGCCGCCATCATCCGAACCTCCGAGTGGTACCGGTTTGACCTCTACGCCACGCTGCTGCTGGTCGTACTCACCATCGTCACCAACCTGATCTTCATCCCGATTTTCGGGATCACCGGGGCCGCCATGGCCACCGCCATCTCCGTGTTCATCCACAATGCCGCCTACGCTATTTATGTGCAGGTCCGGATGGGAATCCACCCGTTCAGCAAAAAGAACCTGATGGGCATCGCCGTCCTGTTTACCGCCCTGCTTGTCGCCTGGGGGATCCCGGAACTTCCCTTCTGGATGGTGGACCTGGCCATCCGCACCGCTGTCGCCCTGGCCGTTATCGTCACCGGCCTGTTCGTGCTGAACCTCTCGGAGGACCTGCAGGACTTCATCCGGCACTCCGCCAGCAAACTTATCCGCGGGCCGCGCGACTGACACCCGTAATCCACACGATGATGCACGGAGAGAAAAAGTGCCGTGATTGTCTTATCTTTGAGCCGTCNGCATCCCACCGGATTGCAAAACCGATCCCTTGAATAATTCCGAAACGCCCCAATGAGCAAAACCACATTTACCACCCACCATGGAATGACCGATCTGCTGCCGGGTGAAATCGAGCAGTGGCAGGCGTTGGAAACCCTGATCCACGAAACCGCGCGGCGATATCATTTCCAGGAGATCCGGACGCCGGTCATGGAACAGACCGAGCTCATAGCCAGGGGAGTCGGACAGCTCACGGACATCGTGAGCAAGGAGATGTTCACTTTTGACCGCGGCGAAGACCGTTATGTGCTCAGGCCGGAGGGGACGGCACCGGTGGCCCGCGCCTTCGTGCAGCACCACCTTGCCCAGCGCGGCGGTACCCAGCGACTCTACTACATCGGACCTTTTTTCCGGGCGGAACGTCCCCAGAAAGGCCGCCAGCGACAGTTTCACCAATTCGGAGCCGAGCTGATCGGTGCCTCCGGCGCCATTGCCGATGTGGAGACCATTGCATTCATGACCGCGATCTACCGGCAGATCGGCATAACGAACACCACGCTGAAGCTCAATTCCGTCGGCGATCCCGCCTCCAGGGAGGCCTACCGCAAAGCCCTGCACGACTACTTCAAGCCGCTGGCCGGCAAGCTCAGCGACATCTCGCGCAACCGGCTTGAGACCAATCCCATGCGCATCCTCGATTCCAAGGAGGAGCAGGACCAGCCGCTCAAGGCAGGCGCCCCGAAGATCACCGATTTTCTCAGTGATGCTTCCCGCGCCCATTTTGACGCGGTACGCGAACTGCTCGACCGGCTCGGCATCGCCTATGAAGTGGATCCCTTCCTGGTGCGCGGACTCGATTACTACACCGAAACGGCATTTGAACTCACCAGCCCGGACCTCGGTTCCCAGGACGCCCTTGGAGGCGGTGGCCGCTACGACCTGCTTATCGAGGAAGTCGGTGGTCCCCCCACCCCGGCCGTCGGGTTTGCCTGCGGCATCGAGCGCCTGATGATCGCATGCGAAGCGCTGGGCATCACGCTTGCAGACCCCGCCGGACCGGATATCTATTTTGTGACCCGGGGTGAGGAGGCGGCGCACTGGGCCCTGGAGAAAATGCCGGAGTTGCGAAATAGCGGGCTCGTTTGTACTATGGACTATTCCGGACGTTCGCTGAAGGCACAGATGAAAGATGCCAATCGTCAGCAGGCCCGGTTTGCGGTCATTGTCGGGGAGCAGGAGTTGAAAGACAATCTGTTTACCCTTCGGGATATGGTAAAAAGTGAAGAAACACAGGTGGCGAGCGATGACATAGCGGGTCGCGTATCCTCCTGAAGCCAATACTTCAGGAAAGCGAATGCACTGTCATGGCCCGTAAAAATAGCAATCCAACCGTTGCGATGGCAGCATCTGTCCACCCAAAGCGACCTCGCGGTCTTTTATGAGAACCAAGCTCATACTGTCGGTACTCCTGCTTTTAGCGTTGCTGTTCCTGCTTAACTGGGCGGCAGGACGCTATCTGGCCGCCATCGTCACACAGCAATTCGACCTGTTCGTCGGCGCACAAGAGCAGATGGAATACAGTTATGAGAAAGTATCGGTCAACCCGGTTTTCGGCTCACTGACCATACGTGACCTGGCATTCCGGCAGCAGGGAAGCCTGATGGAAGTCGAAAGAATCACCGGCTCGCTCACACACGCCGACCTCTGGCGCGTCATCCGAAAAGGTTCACGGGATCCCCTGGCCCATATCCACTCCTTCCGCATCCGGATGGAGGACCTCGCGATCCATGATGCACCGGCAGGTACTGCGGATCTGTCCCTGCGTGAGAGCGACCCGCGACAGTGGCTTTTTGGCGAAAGCATGATGGTGCGAAGGGTCAACCTGATGTACAATGGCCGGATGGATGAACTGCTTCACATAACCGACAGCCAGGAGCCGCCAAAACACAACCACCGCATCAGTATCAGTCTGGATGATGTCGAATTTCATGAGGAAATCCCGGAAATACTCATGGAAATGCCCGTTTTTTCAGGATACCGTTTCCCCGATTCCATGGATCAGGTTGCACTGCAGATCCGTTATCGAGCGGACCGCAAAACAGCCACCCTCAGCAGCCTGCGAATCACGGCGCCCGGCCTCTCCTTGCGGACATCCGGGGAGATCAGCTACGGGGACCTGGGCTGGCCTTCGGAACCCGAATCCTGGAAANTGANCTACATGCTCCATGCAGCAACCAGGGAACTGGCCCGCCTGCCCCTGCCCGGCAAACTCGGGGGTTTTGCCATGGACACGCTTTCCGTCACCAGCAACATCTCCTTTGACCACGAACAGAGGGACCGGCACCCGTTCTCCCTTCCCGGGGAAACTTCGCTTTACATCGAAAACGTCCGGTGGTATCCATCAGCCGCCCTGATCCAGGAATACGGCATGTTCCTGAACATGTTCGGGCTACCTGATAAGGAACTGCCGATCCACTCCATCCGGGCCAACTGGTCCAACATCAGTGAAACACTCCGGATCGACAACACCGTCATCTCCACCGAACCGTTTGATGCCCGCATCAACATGACCGTCGCCATTCCACCGGATGAACGGGCAACGATACTGGATGGGGCCGTCACCTTCTCACGCACAAGCGCCGCATTCAGTGATTTTACCGATGGAGTGGAAGGGTTGTTCCAGATCGAACTCCCCCGCAGAGACGGCCGGTTGCATTTTGAATTTCATGGAGATCCGCAGGCTCCCACCTTCCGGTTCCTGGAAGAATTGTCTGAAATCCCGGAAAGATTGACTCCTTAGTGCCCTAAAGCGCCACTTCCTCGCTCTCCTTCTTCTCGCCGTGTTGACCCTTGAAGAAAGCCAGTCCCTCATCTCCCATATAGCGCTTCAGGATGGTGGGATCGGTTTTTGTGAGGTCGACCAGGATGAGCCCGTCCAGGACATCGCTGAACTCCGGGTCGACATTGAAGCCCAGCAGCTTGCCACCCAGTTTGAGATACTGTTTCAGCAGGATCGGGACCCCCTTGTTGTCACTTTCAAACTCGGATATCAATTCGGATACATCCTCGAGACTCCGGATCATGGTCCGGTTCTTGGGATCCATGCCCTTCACCCGCCGGCCACGGTACGGTGTCTTGGGTTTCACCATGCGTGCCATGTCAGGCAGATAGTTGTGCAGCTTCAGGAAGGTGACCATCAGATGCCGGGACATGGAGTGGTACTCGCTGCTGATGCTTACCGGTCCAAACAGCACCGTATATTTTGGATACTTGACCACATAGTGGCCTATGCCTTTCCATAGCAGCAAGAGTGGTGCGAAGCTGCGCTGATATTCGGGACGCACGAACGAGCGTCCCATCTCCAGCGCCGGATTGATCTGGTCAAAAAGGCTGCTCTTGATGTTGAACAACGTAGTGGTGTAAAGCCCTTTCTTGCCGTACCTTTTGATGATGTTGTCGGTCCGGCCGATCCTGTACGCCCCTACCAGCTCTTGTTTTTCCCGGTTCCAGACAAACAGGTGTACATAGTACTCGTCAAAGGCGTCGAGGTCGATCGACTTTCCGGTCCCTTCATGGGTCCCGCGGAACGTCACTTCCCGCAACCGGCCGATTTCATGCAACAGTTTGGGAGTCTGCTTCTTGACGGCGTGGTACACATCAAATTCATTGCTTACAAGAAGTTTCTGGGACGGCGGCAATTCCGAAATCTCCTTGATGAGCTCCTCGGGCGGGATCGGATCCACAATGGGCTCCATGGTCTCACCACTGACATTGACGGATATGGACGCTTCCACCGGTGCGGCCTCTTCCCCGGTCCGGTTTTGCAGCATGAAGGTGCGCTGACGCAGATAGCTGATCATCTCCTTGTCGCTTTCAAAAGAACTCAGCTTGTTGTAAGCGATCACCTTCCCGATGCAGATATTGATGTCATGGTCCTTTTTGTTGATCAGTTCTTTCGGCAGCATGGCAGTCCGAAGGCGTGGGTGGATGAGCCCCATCAACTGGAACAACTTACCGTTGAAGCCGTCGAAATAGACCGGCAGTACCGGCGACTCCGACTTGCGGATCAGGGCCGCAACCGACTCGGCCCACTCGGCTTCCACCACCTTTCTCTTGCTCAGGGAAAAGTGGGCCACCTCCCCGGCCGGAAATATCCCCAGCATGTGCTCATCCCGCAGCCACTGTATCGATTTTTTCATCGATGAAAGGTTCGCACGCGCTGATTTCCCACCCCCGAACGGATCCACAAAAAAGAAGACTTCCCGGAGTTCGGGAATGCATTCCAGGAGATAGTTGGCCAGTATCTTGGAATCATCCCTGGCCGACCGGAGGATGGATGCGAGGATGATCCCCTCAAGTCCGCCAAACGGATGGTTCGCCACCACGATGACCCGGCCTTCTTTCGGGATGTGGGCCATGTCCCGCCCGGATATGTGGTAGTTGACGTTCATCCTGTCCAGCAACTTGTCGTAAAACGCCTGCTCGGTCTGGTAGTGGAGCGCTTCGTTGTACAGGTTGTTCAGTCCATGAAAATAGAACAGACGTTCCAGGGGTTTCCGGGCAACGTGAAGCAGTTTCTTACGAACGGGTCCCTTGACTTCAAAGTCCAGGTTGAAAATTTTTACTGGTTTATCCGATTCACTTTCACTCATACAATCCGATCATTACATTCCACTGTAAACTCTTCCCTGTTACCAGAACTTATTTAAGGATGACTGCAATCAGAACTGGCAAATAAGCATCAGCCCGGAAAGTTAAGACGCCTCTTTCCAATAAGGGTTTCACTATTGCAACGTGAATACCTAAACGATAATTTTACAGGACACTCAGGCGTTTGATATTAAGCCGGAATATAAGAAACAAAGTCACAGTATACCATGTCCGAAGTTGCGTTCCAGAACCAGTCGGCCACCAGAACGAAAAAGAAAACCAAAGCAGACGAACCTTCCCTCTACAAGGTGATCCTGCTCAACGACGATTACACCACCTTTGATTTTGTAGTGAGTGTACTGACCGGTATTTTTGGCAAATCGGTCCCCGAGGCCGTCAGCATCACAACGGACGTTCACCGCAAGGGATCCGGCATCTGCGGGGTCTTCCCGCGGGACATTGCCGAAACCAAAGTCGACATGGTCACGCAAAACAGCAAGAAAGCTGGGTTTCCGCTCCGTTGCACCATGGAGAAGGCATGACCCCATCCCGAAAAGAAGGTAATATCTTATGATCACCAAGGCACTGGACCTGGTTCTCCGGAACAGCTATCTCATCGCAACCCATCTGGGACATGAGATGGTCACCCTGGAGCACATGCTGCATGCCATCGCAAAGGATGAGACCGGAGTCCGGATCCTGCGCAGCTGCGGGACAGACATCGAACTGCTGGACAGGGACCTGCAGGAATATTACCCCCGGATCCCATCGCGCAGGGATGCTAACGCAGAACCCCTCCACACCATTGGTTTCCGCCGGACGGTCCAGCGCACCCTCATCCACAGCCAGTCAGCCGAACAGGAAAAAGTCGATGTCGGCGACCTGCTGATCTCCATGTTTGCCGAGGAAGAGAGCCATGCCACCTATTTCCTGGAAAAACAGAATGTCACACGGCTGGATGTGCTCAATTATGTAGCCCACCATATCGCCAAACCGGGTTTTGAACAGCCGGAGGATGATAACGGTGATACCGGGGAAGCAGTTGATGACCGACCCGGCGGCATGGATGATGACCCGGACTGGCAGGATGAAGACCTGTACGACGAGCATGAGGAGCACGATCAGGGTGTGGAGAAAGATGCTGATGCTGAGCATATGGAAGGCGATGCGGACCAAGAACGCGACGAGGATATCTTCGGGATACCGGATGACCCCGGAAACGGCGGCAGGCGGTACCACCCCCGTCCGGATACCGGGACCCGGCGTGAAAAAACCGACGTGCTGGCGCGCTACACGGAGGAGTGGACGGCCAAAGCCCGTGAAGGACAGTTTGACAAGGTCATCGGCCGGGATATGGAGATCGGCCGCAGCGTCGAGATCCTGTGCCGGCGGTTGAAAAACAACCCCATTTACGTTGGCGACCCGGGAGTGGGCAAAACCGCAATCACACAGGGGCTGGCCCAGAAAATCGTCGCAGGCGAGGTCCCGGAACGCATCCGGGATTTCAGGATCTATGCGCTCGATCTTGGCGCACTGCTTGCGGGAACAAAGTTCCGCGGAGATTTCGAGGCGCGGCTCAAGGGAGTGCTNAAAGCCCTCCAAAAACGAAAAAACGTGATCCTTTTCATCGACGAGATCCACACGATCATCGGTGCGGGGGCGGCGGGATCAAGTACGATGGACGCATCCAACATGCTCAAACCGTTGCTGGCGGACGGGAAAATACGGTGCATCGGAGCCACCACGTTCGAAGAATACAAGAACCTGTTCGAAAAGGACCGGGCCCTGTCCCGAAGGTTCCAGAAAATCGAGATTGACGAACCGGACACCGCAACCACGATAGACATCCTCAAGGGACTGAAGGGGGTGTACGAGGAGTATCACGGTTTGAAGATCACCCACGCCGCGCTGGAATCTGCCGCCCGGCTTTCGGCCAAATACCTGACCGACCGGCGCCTGCCCGACAAGGCCATCGATGTGATCGACGAGGCCTGCTCCCAGGTTTCGCTGCGTTCGGGAAACCGGAAGCAGGTCGGGTCCCGGGATATTGAGATGCTGGTCTCCAAAATGGCGCGCGTACCGGTGCATCAGCTTGTCGGCGCTGAAAAGGAGAGTCTGCGCGACCTGGTGGAGGAACTGAACCGAAATGTATATGGACAAGAGCAGGCGGTCAAAGCGCTGGTGGCGGCCGTGAAGCGGAGCAGGGCCGGTCTTGGAAACGAAACCAGGCCGGTCGGATCGTTCCTCTTTTCAGGTCCCACCGGGGTGGGCAAGACCGAGCTTTGCCGCCAGGTGGCCGACCAGTTGGGGATTCCGCTCATCCGGTTCGACATGAGCGAGTACATGGAAAAGCACACCGTATCGCGCCTCATCGGGGCGCCGGCGGGCTATGTCGGGTTTGAGCAGGGTGGATTGCTGACCGATGCCATCCGCCGGCAGCCGAATTCGGTGCTGCTGCTGGATGAGATCGAGAAGGCGCACCCGGACATCTTCAACATCCTGCTGCAGATCATGGACTACGCCACGGCAACCGACAACACGGGACGCAAGGCTGATTTCCGGAATGTGCTGCTGGTGATGACCTCGAACGTGGGATCGCGCGAGATGAGCAGCTCGAAAATCGGTTTCGGCGGTGAAGGGGCATCCAGGCTCGGCGGCGATCCCAAAAAAGCCATCGAAAAACACTTCAGCCCGGAGTTCCGCAACCGGCTGGACGATATCGTGATTTTCCGCCATCTGGACCGCACAGTCGTCGAGAGTATCGTCTACAAATTCATCCGGGAGCTGGAACAGCAGTTGAAAAGCAAGAACATCCGCATCCACCTGACCAGGAAAGCAGTGGAATGGCTGGCGGACAAGGGGTACGACCCGGCATTCGGTGCCCGGCCCATGGCCCGGGTGATCCAGGAATCCATCAAGGACCGGCTGGTGGACGAGCTGCTCTTTGGCAAGCTGCAGCAAGGCGGCAGCGTCACCCTTTCAGAGAAGGACAACGAACTCACGTTCCGGTTCGGCAAAAAATAAAAAAAGCCATGACCGTCTGTGCAGCCATGGCTTTCTGAGTTTGAGGCGTGTAAACACGCGACTTATTCCGTGGGAGGAAGCAATACCTGGTCGATCACATGGATCACGCCATTGGTGCCCTGGATATCGACAATGGTAATGCCGGACGAACCGTTTACGGTTGCAGATCCACCGGAAACCTCGATGGTCAGCGACGCGCCGTTCAGTGCGGTAACCTGTTGGGTGGGTTGCAGGTCTGAGGAAAGCACCTCACCCTGGATCACGTGATAGAGAAGCACGTCGGTCAGCTCTTCCACCGTCAGTTCAGACGCAACGCCGGCGATGGCGGCAAAAGCGTCGTCGGTCGGTGCGAATACGGTGAACGGTCCTTCACCGAGGAGGGCATCTACCAGGTCGGCCTGGATGACGGCATCCACAAGTGCGGAAAGGAAGTAGCGCTTGGCGGCGTTGTCGACGATGGTGCCGTAGGCATCCGGGAGGATGACGCTGTTGATCACATGGATCACACCGTTGCGGGCTTCGATATCAGCGGAAGTTACACTCGCTGAACCGTTAACACTCACACCGCTGTTGCCGGACGTGATGAAGATCTCTTCGCCATTCAGCGTCTCAACGGTCTGCCGGGCATCGAGCTGGCCGGAAAAGACTTCCGCACCAATTACATGGTAAAGGAGAATGGATTCGAGCTGCTCATCGGTAAGTGACTCCAGCGTGCCTTCCGGAAGAGCATCAAAAGCATCGTTGGTGGGAGCGAACACGGTGAATTCGCCGTCGCCGTCGAGGGCGGCGTCAAGGCCTGTGGCCTGCAGTGCGCCCACGAGAGTGGAGAATTGCGCGTTGATTGCCGCAATTTCGGTAATGCTGGGATCCTGGGTGTCGGATCCGGTGGTCGAGTCGTCGGAGCATGCATTCAGCACCAGGGCGAATGCGAGCACGAACAGGGGTAGGATGGATTTCATGTTATTCATGGGTCCGGTATTTGGTTGTTGATTGGTTGTTTGCAGTTGTTGTCTGTTAGCACTGTGCAAAAGGCAAAAACGGCCTGCCGCGTTCCCTTGACTGATCAACTTTTTTACCCGGTAGTCCTAATCCGTCATACCCCCGCTCCAAGAAAACGCACTAACCCATTGGGACACATGACAAATATTTATATACAGGCAGAGAGCAAAAAAAAGCACCGGAACCGTCGGGATCCGATGCTTTTTTTGATTTTTCTCTTCATCCGATGCGGTTGCGGCGGCAGCGGACGACAGAAATCGTATGGTTCAGATGGATTTACGGCACGTCATCTGCCTCCTGAGTTACCTTTTTATCGGATATTCCGGCGGCTCGGGCAGTCGCACATCCATCTCGTCAAGCAGCTCCAGCAGATGTTCTACCGCGGCGTTGAGCTGCTCGTCGATGCCGGCGTACTCTTTGGCCGGGTCGTTGTCAACCGGGATGTCCGGTTCCACCCCGCGACCCTCGATGATCCATTCGGTGCCATCGGTGTCGTAGGAGGCAAACTCCGGACGGTTAAGAAATCCGCCATCCACAAACGGCAGTGACTGGCGG
>SL_3KL_010_SEDDRAFT_10006336_pt1 | contig 10576 bp, 4 predicted proteins | sample SodLakKL_010_SED_2_FD_10381 | JGI IMG/M metagenome (IMG submission 10381)
TCGGCCACTTTCACAAAACCACCGATGTTGGAACCTTTCACATAGTTGATAAAGTCGCCATCTTTACCGTATTCAACGCATGTTTTATGGATATTGATCATGATGTTGTGAAGACGCTGATCCACTTCTTCCCTGGTCCATGACAAACGCAAAGAGTTCTGGCTCATTTCAAGTCCGGAGGTTGCTACACCACCCGCGTTGGCTGCTTTACCAGGGCCATACAAGATCTTGTTGGCAATAAATACTTCCACAGCTTCCGGGGTTGATGGCATATTTGCTCCCTCTGATACGCAGATACAACCATTTTTAACCAACTCCCTGGCTTCTTCTTCATTCAGTTCGTTTTCAGTAGCACAAGGAAGTGCAATGTCACATTTCTCCATCCACGGACGGGAAACACCTTCAACATACTTGCAGCCAAACTCATCGGCATATTCACGAATGCGGCCTCGTTTTACATTCTTAAGGTTCATCACCCAGTGCAGTTTCTCAAGATCAATGCCGTCTTTGTCATAAATATACCCACTGGAATCAGAAAGGGTAACAACCTTTCCGCCAAATTCAATAACCTTTTCAGTAGCATACTGGGCAACATTACCGGAACCACTTACCGAAACGGTCTTGCCTTTAATGTCCTCATTGATGGTCGCAAGCATCTCTTGTGCAAAATATACTGCACCATAGCCGGTTGCCTCCGGACGAATCAGACTTCCACCATACTCCAGGCCTTTGCCTGTAAATACACCTGTAAACTCGTTACAAATTCTTTTGTATTGTCCAAACATGTAACCCACTTCACGGCCACCAACACCTATATCTCCTGCTGGAACATCGGTATTCGGACCTATATGACGGAAAAGTTCTGTCATCAGACTCTGACAAAAACGCATCACCTCAACATCAGACTTTCCTTTGGGGTCAAAATCTGAACCACCTTTACCACCACCAAGCGGCAATGAGGTCAAACTGTTCTTGAAAACCTGCTCAAAGGCAAGAAACTTCAAAACACCCAGGTCAACGGTGGGGTGAAAACGCATTCCGCCTTTATAAGGACCGATGGCACTGTTCATTTCAATACGAAAACCACGATTTACCTGAACCTCTCCTTTATCGTCAGTCCAGGGTATCCTGAAAATAACAACCCTTTCAGGTTCGATCATTCGTTCAAATACTTTTGCAGCCTTGTACTTCGGGTTTTCCTCGAGAAAAGGGATAATGGTTTCTGCCACCTCCTGAACTGCCTGATGAAAAGCGCGCTCTGACGGGTTTTTCGCAATAACATAATCCATGAACTTTTTTACTTGTGCATCCATTGTTTTGATTTTTTTGTGAATAAAAAATAGATTGATTGCTGTTTAGCTTACTTTTTCAAAACAATGTTATGACATTTTTAAGCCGAAACATATATTTCCAAAAAACATATATTTTTTTGTTTTTTCTTGCATATGTCATAAATTTTTTTATTGCAAAGTTATATTCCGGAAAAGACTATGTTTCAAAACTGATGAATCTTTTGGTTTCTTTCGCATAAAAAGCATTTTTTTTAATAAAACACAAAATGAAAATCGGCAAAGAAAATTAATTCGCTTTCGTCCGGACTTATTTTATTTGTCCGGGTGAAATATCCAACAAAAAAAGTTCATGTATATTTGACGAAATTTAGTAATTTCATATCATTGCTATATTCACAGAACATATTGATCTATACTTAATATTTTAATGAAAAACAAAAACATATTTGATGCCGGAAAAATAAATGAGCCGGATGCCATTGACCTTGACCAGCCGATGTCTATCAGCCAGGATGAGATCAAAAAGTTATTGGCTGAAAAACGGGAGCGTTTAAAGGAGCTGGGGGCTATCCATAAAACAACTTCTATACTCAAGGAAGAGAAACCGATTGATGAGATGTTGCAGAAGATTGTCCAGGAGCTCCCACCGGCATGGCAACATTCTGCGGATGCCATTGCCAGGATTAAATATGGTGAAAACTTTTTTGTAAGCAAGTCCGGCTTGAAGGAAACCAGATGGGTTCAAAGAAAAACCTTTGAGACCATTGACGGCAAAGAGGGCAGCATTGAAATATTTTATCAAAAAGAATTTCCCGAGCTGGATGAGGGTCCGTTTTTTATTGAAGAGAGACACCTGATCAACAACCTGAGCAGTCTGATTACCGGATACCTGAATACGCAGATAGGAAAAAACCTGCTTAAGCAGGCTATACCAGAGCGCGAAGATACTGAAGATGAGAAAAGTGAACGCTCACATGCTTCCATGAACAGGCAGTTGCTTCAAAAATTCCTGAACAAGCACAATTCAGATCGCGACATCTATCACGATCTGATGCAATATAAAGTCCGCGAAATCCTTTTGGTAGCAAACCTTTATGATGCATACATTATAGAACAGGAAGGTCGTTTCTTTGAACAGGTTACCGGAGAATACTATCAGCTGAACCTTTCTTCTGCACCCCGCATCACCGGTGTATCCACACCAGAAGAGGCGCTTGAAAAAATGCAGGAGAAACATTTTGACATGGTGATTGTTATGATGGGTGTGGAGAAGTCTACGCCCATTCAGTTGAGCCGCATCATCAAACAGATCTATCACAACATTCCCATCTTCATGCTGCTAAACAACAACAGCGACATAGCTTTGTTTGAGGACGGGAAAAAGCCCATCACTTCAATTGATAAGGTATTTGTCTGGAATGGTGACTCGAAGGTGTTTCTGGCGATGGTCAAAAACAATGAAGACAGACTGAACGTGGAGAATGACAGCAGGATCGGCATGGTACAGGTGATCCTGCTTGTAGAAGACTCTGCAAAATACTATTCGCGCTACCTGCCTATCCTATACTCAATTGTGATTGAGCAAACACAACACCTTATTGAGGAAGTTAACACAGATGAGCTCTATAAGCTGCTGAAAATGCGTGTCAGGCCTAAAGTATTGCTTGCATCGAATTACAACGAAGCCGTTTCGCTCTTCAATAAGTATCGCGACAACATGCTTTGCCTGATATCGGATGTCAAATTTGAAAAGGATGGCGAGCTGGATGCGGAAGCCGGACTCAAGCTGGTGAAGTATGCCAAAAGCGTCGTACCGAACCTGCCTACAGTATTGCAGTCGTCAGATAAAGAAAATGCCGGGGAAGCATATAAGCTGCAATCCACATTCATCAATAAAAATTCAGAGACCTTAAAACAGGATCTGCAAAGTTTCATCAATTATTACCTCGGTTTCGGACACTTTATCTATAAGGATGAAGAAGGCCGCCGGGATATTGCTGTTGCCCGGTCAATGAAAGAATTCCAGACCCACCTGAAGAGCATTCCCGAAAAATCACTGATCTACCACGCAAAGAAAGACCACTTTTCTCACTGGCTGATGGCGCGCGGCGAGATTCAGATCGCCAGGAGAATTAAGCCACTAAAGGTTAATGATTTTGAAACCTCCGGCAGCTTGCGTGAATACCTGATTGCCGTAATTGAACAATGCATCCACGACAAACAGAAAGGCAGGGTGATCAATTACGAAGAATCTGCCCTGCTAGACAACACCAATGTCGTAAGCATGTCTCCCGGATCGCTCGGTGGCAAGGGGCGCGGATTGTCCTTCATCAATATGATCATCAACAGCTTTAATTTCGAAGAGCTGGTTCCCAATATCAAGATATGTACCCCCCGCACATCCATTATCGGTACCGAGGAATTTGAACGGTTTGTTGTGAATAACAACCTTTATGATGATATTTATGGCGAAAACAATTATGAAATAGTCAAAGAGCTGTTCTTGAAAGGACATCTCACAAACAGCCTGCGCAAGCGACTGAAGGCATACCTTTCAATCATCCAAAGGCCTCTGGCCATCAGGTCATCCAGTTTGTTTGAGGATTCTCTGATGCAACCATTCGCCGGTATTTTTGACACCTTCCTGTTACCCAACAACCACCCGGACCTGAATGTGCGTCTGGAGCAGTTAATGAACGCCATCAAGCTCGTTTACGCATCCATCTTCTCTCCAACAGCCAGGTCTTATTTCAAGGCGGTCAACTACAAGATTGAGGAAGAAAAAATGGCTGTAATTTTGCAGGAGGTGGTCGGCCACGAATATGAGGGCAGTTATTATCCCCATATCAGCGGTGTGGCACAATCATATAATTTCTATCCCTACTCCTATATGAAGCCTGATGAAGGCTTTGCATCCATAGCCGTTGGTCTTGGCAAATATGTTGTTGAGGGTGAAAAAACCTATCGCTTTTCCCCGGTTCACCCTCAGCTGGAAATGTATACACCAAAAGAGCTGTTCAAAAACTCCCAGGTACACTTTTATGCTGTTGATATGAAGAAGCATGAAGTCAACCTGCTGGAAGGCGAGGATGCCGGGCTCATTAAACTGGAGATCGACAAGGCTGAACAGCACGGAACTCTCAAACACTGTGCATCCGTCTACGACTTCAATAGCGAACGTACCATTCCGGGCATTACCACTGCAGGACCACGTGTGGTTAACTTCGCAAATATTCTGAAATACGATTACATCCCCCTGGCAAAAACAATTGAAGTGATTCTTGACATCATTTCAGAGTCGATGGGCACACCCATCGAAATTGAATTTGCCATTGACCTCAATAAGGACAAAGAGGGACGCGCATCATTTTACCTGCTGCAAATCAAACCCCTGATCAAGAATATTATCGAAACAGATATCAATATCGATAAGATCGACAATGACAGGTTGATGCTGTTTAGCGAAAACGGAATGGGTAACGGCCGGATATCAGACCTGTACGACATCATTTACGTGGATGTGGATAAATTTGACAAATTAAAAACGGAAAAAATAAGGGATGAGATCGATCAGCTGAATACCCAAATGGCCAATGAAGACAGAAAGTACATATTGATCGGTCCGGGACGCTGGGGCACACGTGATCGATTCATTGGCATCCCCGTGAACTGGTCACAGATTTCGAACGCACAAATCATCGTGGAGATGAGCATGGAGGAGTTTCCGCTGGATGCCTCTTTGGGTTCCCACTTTTTTCATAATGTGATATCCATGAATGTGGGCTATTTCTCGGTAAAACACGATGACCTGATTGATTACATCAACTGGGAAGTTTTGAAAAATACCAGGATAGTGAACGAAACCAAATACCTGAAGCATGTTCGTTTTGACAACCCCCTGGAAGTGATCATGGATGGCAAAAAACGGAATGCGTTGATTTATTATCAAAACAAAAATTTAGAGGTTGAGGAATAGAGGTTGGTAGCTCGAAGCCGGAAGCTCGAAGGATGAGATAATTAGCAAATTAGCAGATGTGCAGATTAGCAGATTAGCAAATATGATGATGAGTGGATTTGCTATAACCCCGAAGGGGGTGACATAATTTCGCAAATGTAAAGTTTTCCACCAAAACAATAATCACCATAATGACATTTCAATCCAAATACAAATACGACGAGCGGTACTCGACGGATACGTATGAGTTTAAGGAGATCTCTTACGAGTACCTGATGCAGAAACGCATCATCAATGTGCTGTTGATCTGCAGCAACTACGATGCTTTCATGTTGGAGGAGGACGGGCGAATCAACGAAAAGATCTTTCTTGAATACACTTCCAAAAACCTTCGTTATCCCCCCCAATTCACGCAGGCAAGTTCTTCGGAGGAGGCATTTAAACTACTCGGAAATAAGGATTTCGATTTGGTTATCACCATGTTGAATGTTGGGAAGATCGACTGTTTTGAGATGGCGAAAAGGGTACGCAAACGGTATCCTGGAATACCCATCGTGGTGCTGACCCATTTCTCCCGCGAGGTTTCAATAAAGTTAAAAAATGAAGACTTAAGCAGCATTGATTATGTATTTTCGTGGCTGGGCAATGCCGGCCTCTTGCTGGCCATTATCAAGCTATTGGAAGACCGGATGAATGCCGATTTCGATATTGAGGATGTGGGTGTGCAGGGCATTTTGCTGGTAGAGGACTCCATCCGGTACTACTCCTCTTACCTTCCCACGATATACAAGGTCATCTTTGATCAAACGAACGAGCTGATGACAGAAGGGCTTAACGAGCACCGAAAAACCCTTCGGATGCGGGCCAGACCAAAAATATTGCTGGCGAAAAGCTATGATGAGGCCCTGTCACTCTACAAAAAATACAAGAAGAATTTATTGGGTGTGATTTCCGACATCAGTTATGCACGCGAGGGAAAAAGGGACGATCAAGCCGGTATCAGGCTGGCAAAATACATCAGAAAACGAAACAGTCAGATCCCCATCTTGCTCCAGTCATCAGAAAAGTGGGACGCGACCATCAATAAAAATATCGATGTCAGTTTCATTAACAAGTATTCAAAAACCCTGTTAATTGAGCTCAAACATTACATCAGGGAGAATTATGGCTTTGGCGATTTCGTCTTCAAAGACCCGGAATCTGCAATGGAAGTTACCCGCGCAAACAACCTCCATTCGCTACAGGTAAAGATCAGCAAGATTGACCCAAAAATACTGGAATACCACGTCTCCAACGATCATTTTTCCAGATGGCTNAAAGCACGTGCACTTTTCTCCATTGCAAACATATTTGCAGCAAAAAGCCGTGATGACTTCAATGACATGGAAGAGATACGCAATTACCTGATCGATACAATAGCCAATTACAGACGTACCAAAGGACGGGGTATCATTGCCAGTCACCTGGACGAATATGCGGTGTTTACCCGTCTGGGCGACGGTCAGCTTGGCGGCAAGGCACGTGGACTGGCATTTATTGACTCAGTGATCAACAGGTATAAGATCACCAATCAATGGGAAAATGTTTCGATTACCATACCGCGAACCGTGGTACTCACTACAGATATCTTCGATGAATTTATGGAGGATAACGATCTGTATGATTACGCGCTGAATTGCAAAAATGATGAAGAGGTCCTGGACCGATTCGTACAGAGCAGAACCCCAAGCAGGATGAAGTCATACATCAAAGAGATCATTGATTTCTTCAAGTCGCCCCTGGCGGTACGCTCATCAAGCTTGCTGGAAGACAGTCATTACCAACCGTTTGCAGGCGTTTATGCCACCTATATGATTTCCAACAATCATCCGGATAAAGATATCCGCATTCAACAACTGGAACAGGCCATAAAAAGCGTATATGCCTCTGTTTTTCATCAGGAAAGCAAAGCCTATATTGAGGCGACATCTAATGTTATCGACGAAGAAAAGATGGCCGTGGTGATCCAGGAAGTCTCCGGAAAATCCTATGGCAACTTGTTTTATCCCACCCTCTCCGGCGTTGCCCGGTCAGTCAATTTTTACCCCATTGAACCGGAAAAGTATGAAGACGGTGTTGCCAACATTGCTTTTGGACTGGGGAAAACCATCGTTGACGGAGGTATCTCACTGCGCTTTAGTCCGAAATACCCTGAGAAGTCATTGCAAATCGCCAATACCGAAATTGTCTTACGCGATAGCCAGAAGGAATTTTACAGCCTCGATATGGACCCGGATATGTTCCAACCCGTCGTGGATGAAACCATTAACCTCAGAAAAATGCGGATCCGGCAGATCAAGGGTGCATCCGCATTGAAATTTGTGGCATCCACTTATGATTACGAGGACAACATCATCCGTGATGGCATTTATGATAACGGAACAAAGATCATCACCTTTGCCAATATCCTGAAGCATAAATCGTTTCCGCTGGCCGAGATGTTACAGAAACTATTAAAGATCGGACAAAAGGAGATGAACAATCAGGTGGAGATCGAATTTGCCGTTACACTTGACGTGGCACGAAATGAGCTGAAGCATTTCCACTTCCTGCAGATCAGGCCTTTGGTGGAAACTCAGGAGAAAAGCCAAACCAAGTTGAATATTTGCCGGCCTGAGGACCACATCATTATCAGCCACAATGCACTGGGCAATGGAATCATTGATCACATCAGGGATTTTATTTATGTGAAACCGGACGCGTTCGACTCGGCACACACCAAAGAGATGGCTGAAATCATCAGCAATCTGAACAATCAGTTCAAGCAAAATGGATCCAACTACATTCTTGTGGGACCGGGACGCTGGGGCTCAACGGACCCCTGGCTTGGTATCCCGGTAAAATGGGCACAGATTTCCGCGGCTCGGCTGATCGTTGAATCCGGACTCAGACATTTCCACATTGACCCCAGTCAAGGCACACACTTCTTTCAAAACCTGACGTCATTCAACGTAGGGTACTTTACAATCAATCCTTACCTGAATGAAGGGCGTTATGATCTGGACTTTCTTGACAAGCAGGAGGCTGTTTATGAAGATCAGTATATACGGCACATAAGGTTCAAGAATCCGGCTGTGATTATAATTGATGGCAGTAAGAAAACTGGTGTTGTCATGAAGCCCGAAACACCCTGATTGGATTTAAAATTCCCTTTTTTTTTAATAAAGAACGGCTATTTTTACATAACCGGGTGCCCTCATTTTCTCTAAATATATATTTGTGAAAATTTTCTTTTAATGTTGTTAAATTAATAAATAAGGGCTAAATTCGCCCTTTAATTGCTAATTAATTAACAGCTTACTTTTTTACAAATTTTTTAAATCATCGTATTATGAATTTAGAGAAGATAATGTCAGACCTGGAGCGGAAGAATCCGGGCGAAAAGGAGTTCTTGCAGGCAGCACGGGAAGTGTTGGAAACCATCATTGATGTGATTGAGGAAAACCCCAAGTACCAGGCTGCAAATATTATTGAACGGATTACAGAACCTGACAGGGTGATCTCTTTCAAGGTTGAGTGGGTTGATGACAAAGGAAGTGTTCACGTAAATCGTGGCTACCGCGTTCAGTTCAACAACGCCATTGGTCCTTACAAGGGAGGATGCCGTTTTCACCCGAGTGTTACCCTTAGCGGCTTGAAGTTTCTGGGCTTTGAACAAATCTTCAAAAACAGTCTGACAACACTTCCGATGGGTGGTGCCAAAGGTGGTTCCGATTTCGATCCAAAAGGCAAATCTCAGGCTGAGATTATGCGTTTCTGTCAGGCATTTATGGCCGAATTGTATAAGTATATCGGTCCTGACACCGACATCCCTGCCGGCGACATTGGTGTTGGTGGCCGCGAAATCGGTTACATGTACGGTATGTACAAAAAGCTTGTTGGCGAACACACCGGTACTTTTACCGGAAAAGGTCGCAACTGGGGTGGCAGCCTGATCCGTCCGGAAGCAACAGGATATGGCGCGGTATTTTTCGCAGAAGAGATGCTCAAAACACGTGGTGAGCGTATTGCCGGAAAAACGATCTCTGTATCAGGATTCGGTAACGTTTCCTGGGGAGCCATTAAAAAAGCAAACCAACTGGGTGCTAAGGTGGTTACCATCAGCGGCCCTGACGGTTATGTTTATGATCCGGATGGCATCACAGGTGAAAAGATCGATTATCTTCTTGAGCTGCGCGCTTCCAACCAGGACATCGTGAAACCTTATACTTACGAATTCCCGAATGCACAATTCTTCGAAGGCAAACGCCCGTGGGAAGTAAAGGTTGACATCGCCATGCCTTGCGCAATCCAAAACGAATTAAACGCTGACGATGCCAGGAATCTCGTTAAAAACGGCGTAACGGCTGTGTCAGAAGGCGCAAACATGCCTTGTACACCTGAAGCAGTTGAGATCATCCAGGAAGCGAAAGTGCTTTATGGTCCGGGGAAAGCTGCAAACGCCGGTGGTGTTTCTACATCAGGACTTGAGCAAACGCAGAACGCCATGAAACTCAACTGGCCTGCAGAAGAAGTTGAAGAAAAACTGCACCAGATCATGATAAATATTCATGAAGCATGTAAGAAATATGGCCAGGAAGAAGATGGCTATATCAACTATGTAAAAGGTGCAAACGTTGCCGGCTTCATAAAAGTTGCCGATGCGATGATCGATCAGGGTGTTATCTAAAACATCAGTGAACAAAAACACTTCAAAGTGAATAAAAAAGGCCGAAGCCGTGCTCTGCATAGCTTTGGCCTTTTTTGCTTTTAATATTTACATAAAACACATATGATGGAAAATAAATTTTTTAACAAAAGTGACCAAATAGCTGTTATCGGAGTTTCGCAGAATCCAAAAAAATTTGGCCATCAGGTCTACAGCTTTCTTAAAAAGAATAACTACCGGGTAATTCCGGTCAATCCAAAAGCAGCGCTCATTCTGGAGGATGCATGCTTTAATTCAATAGCCTCTGTTCCTGATACAGTAGAAAAGGCGGTTTTGATAACACCCAAAACAGAAACAGACGGGGTTCTGAAGGAGCTGTCAGATAAAGGGATCAAGAATATATGGGTACAACAGATGAGCCAGACAAAAGAAAGCAAAGCACTTGCAGAATCGATGGGAATGGATGCTGTTTTTAACCGCTGTGCGCTGATGTACGCTGAACCCGTTAAAGGGATTCATGCTTTTCACAAATGGCTGTGGAAAGTATTTGGATTAACAAAACAGCCCGCTTCTTAATAAAAATATCTGAATTCTCCAAATTATTTCCCAAAAAATATATTTTTTTTTCAAACTGCATGCCTG
>SL_3KL_010_SEDDRAFT_10006337_pt1 | contig 10576 bp, 8 predicted proteins | sample SodLakKL_010_SED_2_FD_10381 | JGI IMG/M metagenome (IMG submission 10381)
GCTTTGATCGGAAACTGACAATAAGGACAGGTCTTGCCAGTGTGCATGCCAGCCATAGTAATCATTCCTTTAATAAGCTGAATGTATAGTTTCTATAAAGGTAAAGCCTATACACTTTAAGCTTCTAAAGCAAAGACCATACTCAATCGCCAGCACAAAATAACTTATCCAGTTAAAAACTATTTGCCTTGTTCCAGATTAACGTGAAAACTATTTGCCTTTACTCATAAAACTGTGGTTTAGCCGCTAAATACTCTTTAAGGGTCAACCCCGAATCTTTCCAAGCATGGGCCGCCTCTACCCCAATGTAACGATAATGCCAGGGCTCATATATATAGCCGGTTACATGCTCCTTGCCCTCCGGATAACTGAGCGCAAATCCGAAGCGATGGGCATGTTCGGCTAACCAGCGCCCCTGTTCTGTTTTGGCATAGTCAGCGGTTAAATCGACATCGGTGCCGCCAAAATCGACAGTTGTACCGAGCTGATGCTCAGATTGTCCTGGTCGGGCGCTGAACCGGTTGGCCTCTTCTTCACCGTGGCGGCTGGCGTAGTCGTTAAAAAGTCCTTCCTGAGTGCTATAGCTCCGGTATGCCGAGCGAATGCGCAAAGTTATGCCATCTTCTCTAGCCGAGTACCAAAGCGCTTTTAACATTTCCAGGGCCATTGCTCTTAAATACATGTTATAAAAAGGTTTCATGTATGATGGAATCGGTTCTAAATCAGATGGTTCGTAGTCTTCGCTAAGTGTTGTTTCTTTTGTGACCAAAGCCAGCAAATAATCACCATCTGCAATTATTTTTAAATCTAACTGATCATCATTATCATCATTTAATTCATCATCTAGTTCCCTCTTTTCAAATTTATCATTATTCTGGCTTTCTTTATCCAGGGAAAGTTTTTTCTCTTCGGTGGCCTCACTCAAATCACCTGATTCAAGAGTTGGGTCTTCATCGAAATCAGCGGTTAATTTGGAAAAATCATTGTTTGCTTCATCAATTTCCCGTTCAAACGGCGTGAATAATATAAGGCTTACCAGTACCCCGGCTGTCAGAAGGAAGAGTAAAACCAACCATCTTGGTATACCTCTTTTCCCCCTTTCTTCAGACATATATTATCCTCTCCTGAATAGCATTATTCCCAGGTTTTTATTTATCTTTTTACCTAATATCCCTGTTCTACCAGGAATAGTTACTTCCCCTTGAACGTTCTCATTATTCATTTTCCAGTAATTCTCGAAATGATCACCTTTTACCCTGGGTATTAGTACCTTTTTCATTCTTGCTGGGACAAATGATCATATCGGTTACCTTCATAATCCGGAATTGGTAAAATGGACACTTGTTTGCTCTCTTATTAGTGTTATGAACGTCAATTCTCCGGGAGTAATAAAATTATTTTCTTAGAATATTATCCGGTATGTTATTGCGATAAGAGTTGCTATCAGGCGTACTTAATAGCACCCGGGAATCGCTATCTACCCATATAGCGCCACCACTATCAGCTTTGTTTCCTACAATATGATTTTTTTCCACAGTAGCTGTACTCCTGTTGTCAATATAGATAGCACCACCGTTTTTTAACGCTTGATTCCCAATTAGTTCGTTTTCTTTAACTGTTACACCATCTGTGCGTCTTACAAATATACCTGCACCTGTAAAAGCAAAGTTCTGCTCAATTAAGTTCCCGAAAATCTTCGCGTCAGACATATGGGCGACATAAATACCACCTGCCCAATTACTTGAGTGATTATTACTAACTTTATTATCACTTATAACAGGTGAACACATCATGGCTACCATAATACCTCCACCAATATCGTCTGTACGGTTATTTTCAACGATATTATTTCTTATGACCGGGTAAGACTTATACCAGACCGCTATGCCCCCACCAAAAGCTTCCGCATAATTATTATTGATGGTATTGTTTTCAATCAAAGGAGCGGAGCCATCAAGCACTGCTATGCCACCGCCTACACCAACAACATCTGCTGTAACATTCCGTGCAGAATTATTAATTAAGATATTATTTGCAATGACCGGTTCACTATTACCAGCCACGAGTATGCCTCCACCATAACGCCTTTGAAAATTCAATCGTTCCCCATCATAAGTCATGATTGTATAGCTGTCGCGAGTGCCTGTGCCACCGGTTATAGTAAAACCGTTTAGAACCGCATCACGACTTTCACTATTTGCAAAAGTAACAACAGTCCCCTTATGATCTCCATCAATCACAGTATTAGCGACTACACTAGGATCTTCTGGATCAGTACTGCGTACTACTAAGTCTTTACCTTGAAAATTAATATTCTCTTTGTAAATACCTTCGGCCACAACAATAACATCACCTGGCAAGGCATCATTGATTGCGGACTGAATTGTTGGATAATCCGCGGGCACACTTATAAAAGACCTCGTATGATCTCCATTAAGTGAACGATTTAGATCATCATTTTCTGATACATCACCGGGATTAATTAGCTCATCGCCAGAATCACTGAAATAACCTGTTACTGCTATGCCAATAAAAAATAAAGACAAAAAAACGCCCAGCCCTGCAAAGACTCTTCTCTGGTTTAATTGAAAAAAACCAATCGAACCCAGGGTTAGTGCAAAAAGGCTTATGAAAATCAAAACTTCATTTGAAACGGAAAAAGCTTGATTGAAAATTTGGAGCAGAAAAACCAAAGCTATCAGAACACATATTATAAATGAAATAATACCTAAAACATTCCCTTTACTTTCAGTATTAGGCGAGCTTTTCAGAAACTGCCTGGAAAGATTTACAGGGCCTTCTATGTCCACAGTTAACCTCTGATCATTATATTCATCTTTACCAATTATGGTGGTGTCATCTGACGGTAAGTATGAGGGGATACCTTTACAACCAAAAGTAGTACAACCGGCATTTTCTTGCCAACAGCTTGCGTGATGGGGTATCAAACAGACTGAACAAACAGCTATTTCTGCTGATTGCTTAATCGGATATTGACAGTAGGGACAAGTTTTCCCAAAATAGTTTTCCCCCAATATTTAGCCCTCCAACCTAATTAAATGGATAAACAAGTATTAATAGGACAACAGGATACCAAGATTTATGTGCCTTAAAATAGTTCGATCTCAATAATTTCTTCCGTATTTTCAAAATTAGTTGTATCGAAAACAATATCCGGTTCTGCCTGATATAAATCAACATTTCCAACAGGCAATAAATGTTTATTCTCTATAGTCCAACGGGCTGCTGCCTGATTCAGGGGGCTTTTTGGATTGTAACTCTGATATTGGATCATTTGACCAATCTGAATTACTATGTCAGCAAGGCTTTCTCCAGCAGCCCAGTGATCGGCAATACATACTTTGGAGCTGAAATTTGGATGAAATATTTTTGTTTTCATTTTACATTGTGGTTTTTCACGTGGATAATTCTTGTGCAGGTATATCTCAACTTCATGCCGGTCAGCCCTGACCGGTCTTTTCTGTACTTCATCCCATGCCAAACCATTTAAATAGTAAGTCACTAAATACTTGACCGGTGGATTGCCTTCCACAGGCATTACTTTAATATACTTGTGACCGTAGAATTCATCTTTAATTTTGTCAAAATCAGCACTAAGCCTGCGCGTTCTGGCATTCATATCTATACCTTCCTTTACTATCTATTATTTTTATATGCTTCTAGCATTTTATTTTTACCCTGCATATATTACAAATATCTCCTTATGGTGCAGTTTGAATATTCGCTAGCTTAATAAACAATAAATTATTATTCTTATAACACATTATGCTCTTAAAACCTGTTGCCCTTAACTATGCAATCTAAAGCGCCTTTATAATGAATTTAATTATAAACTGGACCCTTAAAAATTGTTTTCCTTATTTTCTTCCTCATCATCTAACATATCATCTTCAGTTTCATCATTTCTATTCAGTACTTCTTTTGGTTCAACATTATTACCATTAGAATTTTGATTGTTTTCTTTATGATTTTTATTTTGTGAATCTGAAACCTGATTACCATTTTTTTTATTTCGATCATTCTCTTCCGATTCCAGTCCATCACTATAAGACTGTTCATCCGTGTCTTTATTTCCATTCTGTGTGTTTGAAGTTTGTTCAGCGGTGTTTTCTCTAATATTAGTACTTGAGTTAATGCTAAAACCGTCATCACCAAACCATAAATATACATTTGCTGTAAGCGATAGAATCAAAATAATAAACAATATTTTTTTGCGTATCTTTTCCCAAATACCCGGCTTATAACCCTGCACACTGGCTGACCTCGGCCTATAGTTACTATAAGCTATGCTTTTAGCCATTTCTGCTTTTGCTGGAATTATCTTGATATCATTTTCTGGAATCCTTACAATACTTCCATTTGACCATCCGAAAAACCCCCAATTATTATGCACTGGATCTATAACATAAGCTATTGACCATGACTCATTAAAAAAATTTTTTTGAATAAAACAATCTTCTTTAGAAAGAAAGATACCGAATCCCGGGTGAGTATGAAACCAACCTAACATCTTCAGATTCGGAAAAAAATCGTCTTTAACCTGGTTAATATATTCCCATGTCATGTGAGTGAATGTTATATTTGATTTTGCTGCTTCTGTATGGCGCGCAATAATCTTTTCTTCTATTTCAAGCCAGTAATGTCCATCTTTCTCTTTATAATGTCCTAAAAGGACCCCTCCAAGCTCACGTGAAGTATCACTAAGTGAATAGGAGTGGATACTATCCTTAACAGTTTTTTTGATGTTAACTTTTATCATTGCCCCACCTTAAACTGGTCTTTTTTATATCAAACCATCCTGTGCAATCCGGCTTCGCCCAATGTTTGTTCATCTGCTACCTGTTCTCCGGAGAACTTATGAATAAACTTATAACTCATTGCTGTGTCATCAAGTCCCACCGAAGGCAGACTCATGATTTAAATCAATTTTGCAATGATTTGTCTAACCGGCGAATTGACCGGCAAAAATGTCACCTGTTAGTCATTTCCAGAACAATTGATGGTTGTAACATTTACTTATTACACCCAAAATTATCCAAATATAGTATGATTATTAGGTTAACTATAAAAATATTATGTTTATAGCTAGTAAAAGCTCCTATCATCAACAGGCAAAGTAACCTGGTTATTCATTATCCATTTGGCCGCATCTTCATCCAACGGATCGCTTAAATTGTATCTTTTGTACTGAAGCATCTCGCCTATCCGAATGCATAAGGCGTCCAGAGTCTCTGCTGCTGTCCAGCTGCCGATACAAACCCCGCCGTTCTTATGCGGTGGAAGTATGTTAGGATGAAATATGTTAGTAAGCCAATTTAATACCGGAGGCCTCCTTGGATATTCTTTGTGTAGATAAATACCTAACTCATGTCTATTGCTATACGATGGATTATTGCTGCCGTCAACCCAAATCAAACTCCGGCATAAATAAATAACCTTGTATTTCTCTTTGTAGGCACAGATACTTTCGATATTGATCAAGCTGCTCTTCTTGTGTAATTCCGACAATAACTGATACTCTTTTTGCAGCCTCTGATACCTCAAAGCAGGCCTCCTGATGATAATTTAGCATTGGTTGTGGTGAGCTATATTATTGTAGTATGCGGGATCATGCTGTTAACTTTACCTTCAGTGATTCAACATACGACATATTAAATCCTTTTAAAAAATAAAAAATAGTTTTAATCCTACATCCAGGGATTTTTGTCGGGGTTTTAACTATAAATCGCAACTAAATCAATAAATCTTGCCAGCTGGTATCTTATTTCTATCAATAGCTCNCAGTAATCATTANCTCAAATAAAAAGGGTTGAAGCATTGAGTGTTTTTGGCGATTTAGCGATCATCGAAGTTATTATTTATCGCCTAAACCATGGTATTGAGATCTTTAATGCTAATCTGGATGGAACTATCAACCAGGTCCGTTAACGAAAAATGTTATAGTGAAGACATCCATTTTAGTGGCCCTTTTATATCTAAAAATATCGACCATTTACAGGAATATAATATATTAGGAAACGCGCTTTTCATGAAATATTAAAACATGGCTTCCAATATTTACTATATCACCGTTGTTAAGAAATTGCCTACTCACAACTATGTTGTTCACTCTAATAATTGCTAAATTTGAAATTGCGCTAATCGAGTAACGGTTATTCTCTGCCATAACCTTGGCATGTTCTCTCTCAATCCCGGAATCCCGTATGAGGGTGATATCATTTTTAGGTTGACTACCTATGGTTGCTCTATCACCTTGTATAATATACTCTTTGCCCGTAGTCGCTCCTTTGATCACCCTAAACCATGCTTCTTTCCTATATTCTTGCACCATTCCAATGCCTGTTCCTATACAGCCGCCGAATACAGCTATTGCTATTAGCGCACTAAAGTTAGCAGTTTCAAACAGGGTAAAAAACAGTTCAAACAAAAAGCCCCCAACAAAACCACCGATAATCCCACCTATCAAGCCATTTTTTGCTTTTTCCTTACCTCCGGCACTTATACCCTGGCCAAGCCCGATAAATAATCCGACTAAACCCCAAAAGATTGTCCTTAATAATACCAGCGGCGCAGCACCTTCGAGGCTGCCTCCATCAAGTGTGCCAAATATTATCTGTCCGAAAAAAACTCCCGCAGCAGCTCCTAAAACACCGACAACGAAACCTATGATTATACCACTAGTGATTTTCGATGGAACCTTAGAAGTAATGCCTTCGACAGAACCAAGACAAGCTCCAATTAACCCACCCATCATAACTGAAAAAGCCAGTATTTCGAAAAATATCCATTCAAATCGATCATAGTTTGCGTAATATTCAAAGTTAAAATATCTGCCTGCAAAAGCCCAGGTGATAAATCCCCCGATTAAACCGGCAAAAAACAAGGGTTGAACAGCATTTGCTGAATAATTACGATAGTTGGAATTTTGATAAGAGCTTTGAAAGTTCGGTGCCGCTGTTTCATAATCTAAACCTTCATCCTGCAAATCTTCAATATTTATAACCATTTTATTGCCTGAATACTCTTCTGCCAGATCATCAAATGTATAGTCTTCAATATTCTGATCTTGCGTTTGGCGTCTCTTACCATCGCAAGCAAAAGTTGTGCACCCACCGTTATGCTGCCAGCATTCTTCATGGTGGGGAACATCGCAACCGGGACATATTTTTAGTTCTTCTGCATTTATAATAGCTGATTTACAATATGGGCAAATTCCTTGCGATTGATGATTTGTCAATATAATAACCCCTTTATATTAATATTAGTCCCCATGTTCCTGTTCAATGGGTGGCCATGGGGACCTAATACTAAATTAATTACCTGTACCCTCAATTATCTCTAAGGCGGGGATTATGAGCTTGCCCCCGACATTAATGGAATCAGGGTCTGCCAGATTGTTAAGCCCAGCCAAGGTTTTGTAAAGCTGTCCGTCACCTAAATATTGCTCACTGAGATTCCACAATGTATCTCCTTCTACAATAGTGTAAACATAATAAGCTGGTTCAATTCCTTCAATGGAGGCTGCCTCTTTTAGCTTTGATTCTAACTCTTTCTTTTCTTCTAACAAAATCATATTTTCTGCCTGCAGGCTAGAAAGATCCTTTTTTAATCCTGAATATGTAACCTGCAGTTCACCAAGTTGCCTATTAACTTCCTGGTTAGTCATGTAAAAATATACGCTTGAGATAAGAAAGAAAGTTATGGCAGCAGCCATTGCAACTTTTCCAATTAGGGAAGGCTTCTTTTTTGTTTCTTGCGCCAGGGTTTTTCTTTTTTCCAAATCTTGGGGACTGATTGCACTATTAAAGGGTACTTTTACCAGATTACTATTACTCCAACCAAAAAAACCGTGCTTGCCGGCCAGAGGATCAATTACATAGGCAATCTGCCAGGGCAGATTGAAAAAGTTATTATGAATAAATTTATCATACCCGGATAAAAATATGCCAAAACCCGGGTGAGTATGAAACCAGCCGACAATACTAAGCTGCGGATATTTTTCTTCTAACACCGAATTGATATAGTCCCAGCTGCGATGGGTAAAAGTAACACTCCCTTTAGCAGCTTCTGTATAACGCGCCTCAATAGCAGCATCTACAAAAACATGATACTGCCCACCCTTTTCGGTATAATGACCTAAAAGCACCCCTGCCAACTCCTGGGAAGTGTCACTTCTGGAGTAATCAAGTATAAAACTTGAGGAAACCTGATTTATTTCAACAAAAACCCCCCCGCCAGCCTCATAGTTATCAGGTTTCCCGGGGTTGTGGCAGGTTAAGTCAACTTGACAATCAAATTCTTCATTTCCATTTTTATCTGGTTTAGTCAATTAAAAAATACCCCCTTATACAGGTCATCAATTTCAACTCTTATCTTACGTGGATTCTCGGGTTCTTTCATTTAAACATCTCCAGAAGCGCATAAAACCATAAAACCTCCATGATCAAAATAATACTTTTTATGGGGTCGACGTCATCCCTTCTTAATAACGTAGAAATTATATGGCGGTTTAGCATATTTAATTTATTAAAAATATAGATTCTTTACTCCATTCTGCATCACCTGCTTGTTATGCTGCGGTTTCATGACAATTCTTTTTGAAGAAGGATTTTTAATGACCATGTAGAATTGCGTATGCATATTGGCATATTGGCTTTTATCAAGCTGTTGCACTATCAAGATCCACTCATAACTTGTAGTTCTATTCTATGTTATGCAAAATAGGAGAATAAAGGGTTATGCTTAAAAGAACTGCGCTATTATTAGGCTTTATATTCTTAGCAATGCTATTAATCGGAACAACAGGTTGTGTTGAAGTAGAAGCTGACTTAATATTAAACAAAGACGGAACCGGCGAACTGACCTCTATTGTTTCAGCAACTGATTTTTTCTTTAATGAATTAATAGATGAAATAATTATGATGACCTTAGAAGAAGATCCTCAAGCTGAGATCAAAGAAGGCTATAGTAATGGCCTTAAATACGCTGAGATAAAAACATCTTTTCAAGATGTTGCTCAATTATCAAATTATGATATTTACATCACGCACCAATATGATCATGATAAGCATCGGGTTGAAATGAGATCAGATGAATACCTGTTAAAAAAAATCACTCTCCAAATGCCTGGCAGAATAACTGCCAGCAACGGAAACTACAGCGGTGACAAAGTGTACTGGGAGAGAGCTGGCAGTGCCGGTACATCAGGCCTTATGTGGGCAGAATCTGAAGAAGCTTTATTTACTTATCCTGCTCTCTTAATAATAGTGGCTTTTGTGCTGCTTTTATCTTTTGCGATTTTAGGAAGCCTGTTAATAAGAAAAAAAACTGCTAAGGTAAAACCTGCTGTTGTAATTAATCAAGAATATCGTTGCATTAATTGCAACTATCCATTTCCAAATCCAATTGAAGCACATGCTCGCTTCTGTCCGAATTGCGGTAACCCTAAAACAAGAGGAAAGCCACAATTCAAGGAAGATGATGATTTAGATATTGAATTATTTTAGATGAAACCTGTACCCTATATTTGTAGCTGACTGTTTCTATTCAGGGCACCACTAAAAATTTAGAGCAGTAAAAAGTTACCTATAGTTTAACTTACCAACATTTTTTATTATCAGGTGCCTTACTGTAAAAATAATGCACTTTTCATTGATCTTTTTTAATCCTATTTAACCCTTTTGATTGGTGATACTAAATAGGGCTCGTTTATTAGTTTACATTCTTTTTTTAAGCAGAGGGTCTCATCCTATAGTTCTTCTTCCATTCAACATTGGTCACCACCTTAGGCGGGCCTAACCGCCTTTGCTACTGCTTTCGACCAGCTGAAGTTAAGTTATGGTAGTGCCGTTTTAGTATAAAAAGTTTGAATTTTTAGTGACCAGGACATCTTTAATATGGAATACCAAATGCTCTATTAGTAAAGCATATATTATATCTATCATGACGATATGCTTTATACTTTTCAAAGATCAGCTCCCTTGTCATAGGGCCTTCAGAAACCCGACCATTCGTCCCACCCGGCATGTTGCCGGCAACAATTCTTTACCGGCAGTCAGTCCCGTCATTGGAGAATCCATCTTAGTATATGAATTAACACCGTCAACATCCAGCTTTGTAACTACTGAACCACTCGAGGGCCGAAATCTGTGACTTGACAATTCGTGACTGTTACATAGGCTACTTCTTTTACGAACACCGCCATACTATCATGATATTCTACCGAGTATGTAAAACGCCATTTTGCATCACCATCGAGGGTTTCTACATTTGTTAGTTCAATATTAGTTATATTATAGTTACTAAAAAAATTTCGCACATATTGCCGGGCAATCCGCTCACTTTCTTCCCGACTGCAAGTTGGCGTTGGAGTTGGGGTGCTACCACCATTTTCCGGCGGTGGAGAAGGTGGCTTTGGCTCTGGCGGCGGGGCAGGNGCGCTGCCGTTGGTAAAGCTCCAGTAGGCNGACCATTCGCCCCACCCGGCGCTGTTGCCGGCAGCAACCCTCCACCGGTAATCAGTGCCGTCATTGGGGAATCCATCTTTAGTGTACGA
>SL_3KL_010_SEDDRAFT_10006338_pt1 | contig 10574 bp, 10 predicted proteins | sample SodLakKL_010_SED_2_FD_10381 | JGI IMG/M metagenome (IMG submission 10381)
GTGAAAGGTGAAAGGTGAAAGGTGAAAGGTGAAAGGTGAAAGGTGAAAGGTGAAAGGTGAAAGGTGAAAGGTGAAAGGTGAAAGGTGAAAGGAAAGACGGGAGACGGGAGACGGGAGACGGAAGATGGCTTCACGGTTTTCCTTGCGCTTTGAGCCTTGGTCCTTGATCCTTTCCCGTAAACCGTAAACCGTAAACCGTAAACCGGAACCCTGACCCCTGAATCCTGAACCCTGACCTAAGGTGCCAAGATGACCAAACACCCCATCCAGACCTCCGAAGCCCCCGCCGCGATCGGCCCCTATTCCCAAGCCGTTCGAGCCGGCGATACGGTGTATTTCTCCGGCCAGATCCCGCTGGACCCGGTCAGTGGCGAAGTGATCGAGGGCGATTTCGAGGCCCGTGTGCGTCGGGTGTTCGACAACCTGGCGGCCGTGGCGCGAGTGGCCGGTGGCGGGCTGGATGATATCGTCAAGCTCAACGTGTTCCTGACTGACCTGGGACGGTTCGGACAGGTCAACGAGATCATGGCCGAGGTATTCAACGAGCCTTTTCCGGCCCGCGCTGCCGTGGAAGTCGCTGGGTTGCCGAAGGGCGTGGATGTGGAAATGGACGCCATCATGGTGTTGACCGGGGACGGTGGCGGCGTCTGAATCCGGATTGTCGGCGGGGCTCGGACCGGTCACCGATCTGGCCGGTGTTGGGGAGCGGGTTGCCCAGCGGTTGAAGGCGCTGGGGATCGAGCGTGAGCTGGATCTGTTGCTGCACCGGCCGCTGCGCTACGAGGATCGCACCCGCATCACGGCCCTGAATCGGGTGCGACCCGGGGTCACGGTACAGGTGGAAGGGCGGGTCGTGCATCGCGAAATCCGCCAGACCCGGCGACGCATGCTGTTGGCCACGCTGGCGGATGACAGCGGCCAGATCACATTGCGTTTCTTTCGCTTCTATCCCAACCAGTTGCGTCTTCTCAACGAAGGCACCCGCTTGCGTTGTTTCGGCGAAGCACGCTTCGGTCCCGAAGGCTTTGAGCTCGTTCATCCCCAGATGACGCGCCTGGGACCAGATGGGGGCCCGCCGCTGCCGTCCAGCCTGACGCCGATCTATCCCAATACCCAGGGCTTGGCCGCAGCCACGTTGAGCCGGCTGATCGCCGACGCCCTGCAACGGCTGGAGAGCGATCAACTGCAGATCGCCGATCCGCTGATCCAGCATGGCGCCCAATGGCCCTGGGCCCGGGCCGTGCAAGTCATTCATACGCCGGAACCGTCGGAGGATCTGGCGGCACTGATGGATGGCCATCACCCTGCGGTGCAGCGTCTGGCTGCCGAGGAATTGCTGGCCCATCACCTGGCCCTGTCGCGGCTTCACCGGGCTCGTGAGCGTCAACGCTCGGTCGCCCTGATTGATGACCGGGGGTTGGTGAAACAAATGGTAGCCAGCCTGCCGTTTCAACCGACCGGTGCACAGAACCGGGTGATGACCGAAATCTCTGCCGACCTGGATCGCGAAAAGCCCATGCGTCGCCTGGTTCAGGGCGATGTCGGCTCCGGCAAGACCCTGGTGGCTGCGGCTGCCCTGGTGACCGCGGCTTCCAGCGGCCGCCAGGCCGCCTTGATCGCACCCACCGAGATTCTGGCCGAACAGCATTATCGGACCCTGTCGGGCTGGTTGGGTGAGTTGGGTCTCCGTACGGTCTGGCTGGCCGGCAAGGTCAAGGGCCGAGCCCGGGCCGAGGCGCTGGAGTGTCTGGTGGGTGATGCCGACATTGCCATCGGCACCCATGCCTTGTTCCAGGCCGGGGTCAATTTCCGTGATCTGGGCCTGGTGGTCGTGGATGAACAGCATCGCTTCGGGGTCCACCAGCGCCTGGCGCTGGCCGCCAAGGGTCAGCGCGGCCGGGAACTGCCGCATCAACTGGTCATGACCGCCACGCCCATCCCACGCACCCTGGCGATGACCGCCTATGCCGGTCTGGATGTTTCGGTGATCGATGAGCTGCCGCCCGGCCGCAAACCGGTGACCACGGTGGCGGCCAGTCAGCAGCGTCGAGACCAGGTCATTGAGCGCTTGCGCGGCGCACTGGCCGAGGGCCGCCAGGCCTATTGGGTCTGTCCCCTGATCGAGGAGTCGGAAGTCCTCGAGGCCGAGGCGGCCGAGAGTCGCGCGGCCGAATTGGCCAAGGCGTTGCCACAATTCAGGGTCGGGCTGATCCACGGGCGCATGAAGCCCGCCGACAAGCAGCAATTGATGAGCGAGTTTTCGTCCGGTGGCATTCAGCTACTGGTGGCGACCACGGTGATTGAGGTCGGCGTGGATGTGCCCAACGCCAGCCTGATGATGATCGAGAATGCCGAGCGTCTGGGTCTGTCTCAGCTCCACCAGTTGCGTGGGCGGGTCGGGCGTGGCAGCGAACAGGCCGCCTGTGTGCTGCTTTACAAACCGCCGTTGGGCGATATGGCTCGGGCCCGTCTGGAAGTCATGCGCGAGACCACCGATGGTTTCGTGATTGCCGAAAAGGATCTGGAGCTGCGTGGCCCGGGGGAGGTGCTGGGAACCCGCCAGACCGGCATGCTGCGCTTTCGCATCGCCGACCTGGCGCGTGATGCCGACCTGCTGGATCCGGTCAAGACCCTGGCCGGGCGATTGAGCCGTGCCGAAGCCGACATCATCATCGAACGCTGGATCGGCCGCGCCGATCAATTCGGCGACGTGTAGTCAGAGGCTCCCCAAGTGCCCGTCGGGCAAATATGAGATAATGATCAATCCCATACGGGGTCGTATCGTCATCGTGCCTGGCTTTTGCGCGAGGTCTGCGGCCCTGCTACCAGATAATCTAGTATTAAGGAGAAGCCCGGTGGCCGAACGCAAACTGACCCTGACTGATCCCGAATCCGGGAAGACGCTGGACTTGCCCGTCGTTTCCGGTAGTGAAGGTGATCCGACCGTGGACATCAGCCGGCTGCACAAGGAGCTGGGTCATTTCACCTTCGATCCTGGTTATGGCGCCACGGCAAGCTGCAAGAGCGACATCACCTTCATTGATGGTGACCAGGGGATTCTGCGCTATCGCGGCTACCCGATCGAGCAACTGGCCGAACACTCCAATTTTGTCGAAGTCGCTTACCTGCTGCTTTACGGGGACTTGCCCGATGCCGACCAGTATGCGAAGTTCGAGCGCGACATCACCTACCACACCATGGTGCATGAGCGGATCCACAGTTTCATGGACGGCTTTCACTACGATGCCCACCCCATGGCCATCCTGTCGGGCGTGGTGGCCTCGATGTCGGGCTTTTATCATGACAAGCTCGATGTCAACGATCCCGAGCAGCGTGAACTCGCCGCCAAGCGCCTGATCGCCAAGATGCCGACCATCGCTGCGGCTGCCTACCGGCACTCGCAGGGCTGGCCGAATACCTATCCGCGCAACTCGCTGAATTATTCCGAGCGTTTCCTGCACATGATGTTCTCGGTTCCGGCCGAGTCCTACCAGGTCAATCCGGTCGCCGCCAAAGCGCTGGATCTGCTGTTCATCCTGCACGCCGACCATGAGCAGAACGCTTCGACGTCAACGGTCCGTCTGGTTGGCTCGACCGGCGCCAACCCCTACGCCTGCACCGCCGCCGGGATTGCCGCATTGTGGGGGCCGGCTCATGGCGGCGCCAACGAGGCCGTGCTCAACATGCTCAACCAGATCGGCGATGTCAGCCGGGTCGGTGAGTTCGTCAAGCGCGCCAAGGACAAGAACGATCCTTTCCGCCTGATGGGTTTCGGACATCGTGTCTACAAGAACTTCGATCCGCGTGCGACCATCATCCGCAAGGCCTGTCACGAAGTACTCCAGGAGCTGGGTCAGACCGACCCGCTATTGGATCTGGCCATGGAACTGGAAAAGATTGCCCTGGAAGATGACTACTTCGTCGAACGCAAGCTCTACCCCAATGTCGATTTCTACTCGGGCATCATCTACAAGGCCCTGGGCATTCCAACCAGCATGTTCACCGCCATGTTCGCCATCGGCCGCACCGTTGGCTGGGTCAGCCAGTGGCTGGAACAGTCCGCCACACCCCACAGAATCGGCCGTCCGAGACAGGTTTATACCGGGGCGGGTGAGCGGGAGTATGTGGAGATCGACCAGCGCTGAGGCGCTGGTCGATGGGTAGACGGGAGACGGGAGACGGGAGACGGGAGAGGAAAAAACGGCTCGTCTTCCGTCTACCGTCTTCCGTCTCCCCTTACAAGAACAAATCCGGCAACAACTCCTCGCCTTCCTTGACCGCATAGCGATCCAGGTCGGTCACGCCCGCCCTTTCCAGCACTTCATCGTCGATGAAGAAATTCCCGGTCACTTCCCCCGCCTTTTGACACAGGATCCAATGAGCGGCGTCGGCCATGATGTCGGGTTTGCGGCAGTTGTCCGGATTGACCGCGCCGCCGAGCATGGCCAGGGCGGCCGTGGCAATCACGGTTCGCGGCCACAGCGCATTGACCGCGATGGGAATGTTCCTGAACTCCTCGGCCATGCCGAGCACACACATGCTCATGCCGTACTTGGACATGGTGTAGGCCACATGCGGCGCAAACCATTTCTTGTCCATGTTCAACGGCGGGGAGAGGTTGAGGATGTGCGGATTGTTCGATTGCTGGAGAAACGGCAGGGCGGCCTGGGAACAGGCGAACGTGCCGCGAACATTGACCCCGAACATCAGGTCAAAGCGTTTCATGGGGACATCCGGAGTGCCGGCCAGGTAAATGGCCGAGGCATTGTTGACCAGGATGTCGATTCCGCCAAAGGTTTCGGCCGCCTTTTGCATGGCCTCAGCCACCGCTGCTTCATCGCGGATGTCGAGCCGCATCGCCAGTGCCTTGCCGCCGGCAGCCTCGATTTCCTCGGCGGCACTGTGAATCGTGCCGGGCAGCTTCGGGTGTTTGCGGTCGGTCTTGGCCGCAATGATGATGTTGGCCCCGTCAGCGGCGGCCCTCAGTGCAATGGCCTTGCCGATGCCGCGCGAGGCGCCGGTGATGAACAAGGTCTTTCCTTGGAGTGAATCGGACATGCGGGCTCCGGTGATTGGTCTGATGGGTCGAAAACGCATTATGCTACCAATTGGCACTCAAGCTGTCCCTGAGTCGGGGCATTGATGGACGAAGGCTTTTTCGCAACGTTGATGAGCATCATCCAGTCCCATCCGGGCTGGTTGATTGCCATGGCGTTTGTGTTTGCTCTGCTTGAGTCACTGGCCATCGTTGGTATCTTCGTGCCGGGCATCGTGTTGCTGTTCATCGTCGGCGCGGTGGTCGGGCTGGATGGCGGGTTGTTTCTGGCCTGCTGGGCCGCGGCAGCTTTCGGAGCGCTGCTGGGCGATGGCATCAGCTACTGGCTGGGTTATCGCTACAGTGAACGCATACCACGCATCTGGCCACTGAGTCGGCGACCCGACATGCTGGCCGCCGGTCAGACCCTGTTTGCCCGACATGGCGGCAAAGGTGTCTTCATGGGTCGCTTCCTCGGTCCCATCCGACCGGTCGTACCCTTGTTGTCGGGCATGATGGCGCTCAAGCCTTCGGTTTTTCTGTTCTTCGCCATTCCGGCCTGCGTGCTCTGGGCGCCCCTGTACCTGTTGCCCGGCATGCTGTTCGGCGCCTCGCTGGAACTGGCTGCCGAGTTTGCCGGCCGCCTGGCGATGGTGTTGCTGGTGCTGGTGCTGGGGATCTGGTTCATCGTCTGGCTGACCCGGGTAATCTACGAGTTCACCGCTCGACGCAGCGGCTGGTGGCTGAAGGGGCTGATTCGCTGGGGCAGTGACCATCCATTGTTCGGTCGCCTGGTCGGACCGTTGTTCGAGCCCGGTGGACGTGAAGTCATCTCGGTAGCCTTGCTGGGCATGTTGCTGCTGATCAGTCTTGCAGCGCTGTTGATCCTGCTGATCATGGCCCCGTTTGCCGAACCCACCCTGGATCTGGAACGTCATCTGGCCGGTTGGGCAATGAGCCTGCGTAACCACTATGCCGATCCATTCTTCGTGGCCATGGCGCTGGCCGGCGGCGTGCCGGTCACGACGCTGCTGGCCGGTGTCATGACCCTGATGCTGGTCGCGGTCGGTCGCAACAACGCCGCCTGGCACTGGCTGGTGGCCATCGCCGGGGGGTGGCTGCTCGCTGAAGTCCTTGATGCTCTGACCGCAGTGATGGTGACCCGGCCCGAATTCATGCCGTCGCTGGGCGAGGCGCCGCATCGCGGCTTTACCCTGGTCGTGGTCGTGTTCGGCTTCTTCGCCGTGATGCTGGCCAAGGATCTCAATGCCCGACGACGCAAGTGGGCTTACCTGGCGACTTCGGCACTCCTGGGTCTGATCGGGTTTTCCCACTATTACCTCAGCCTGGCTTCTCCCCTGGGCTTGTTGACCGCATTGGCGTTGGGGCTGGGCTGGACGGCGCTGGTTGGCATCGGTTATCGCCAGCGCGCCGCCCCCGGAAGGTACCCGTTGCGCATGGCGGTGCTCTTCTATGCTTTGGCGATTGCGGTGGCGGTGGTCAACGTGCGTGCCGGTCATGATGAGCTGACCGATGCCACTCGTCTGGCTCAACCGGAGCGTGAATTGAGCCTGGCCGATTGGCAAGACACGAAGTGGCGCGATCTGCCGGAGCGCGTCACCCGTTTCGGCAGTCTGGAGCGGGCGCGTTTCGATTTCCAGCTCGCGGCGGATCTGAATCGGGTCGAGGAGATCCTGGTCGAGGCCGGCTGGACGCGGGTTGAACAGGTCGGGCTGCGTGCCATTCGAGCGATGTTGCTGTCCCCGACCGATGTCGAACGACTGCCGCATCTGCGGCGGGATTTCGTTGGCCGCCCCGACCAGCTCATCATGCGCCGGATCAGCGACGATGAAGACGTGGTCGTAGTCCGGTTCTGGTCGTCCGGTGCAAGGATTGATGCGCCAATGGCGCCTATCTGGGTCGGCCAGGTCCGCCAGGTCAAGCCGGTCTCGATCATGGGGATGGGTCGCTGGCAGGAAATCGACGAACGCAGGGATCGGGCGCTTGAGTTGCTTGACATCGCCCTGGGCGAGAACTGGAAGATCAAAAAGCGCGAGGATTTTCGGCTCTACGTCGACGATGCCTTGCTCAGCTCTGATTCGATCAGGTCAAGCAGCATATCCAGACGTTGATGGGCGTCGGTCATTTCGAGAAGATTCTGAGCGCGTGGCGAGTCGATGGGCAATACCGCAGCCAGGCCAAATCCCAGGCTGATGGCATCCTCTGCATCGGCCTGGACTTCGGCGCCGAGTTCGCGGTGACTCTGGATTTCACGCATCAGCGCCTGCAATGCGCCATGGTGGGGGGCAATTGCGCTGGCCGGCCGGTCCTTGAGCCAGTCGACCTGGCCGATCAGCAAGCCGTTGTCGCGTGCGGTGGTCGATCGCACCACGAAGCGTCGCCGGCCCCGGCATTCAATGCCGAGCAAGCCGTCCTCCAGGGTCGAGAAATCCTGGATGACGGCCTCCGTGCCGATGCGGGCATGCCCGCCGAGATCAGCCGGGTCGGTATCCATGCGCCAGACCACACCGAAGCCGCTTTCGTTGCGCAGGCATTCGCGCACCATGTCCAGGTAGCGCGACTCGAAGATACGTAACGGCAATCGCCCGCCGGGAAACAGCACGGTCGACAGTGGAAACAGTGGCAATGTCGCGGTCATTGCTGTTGCGGCGCTTGTTCCTGCAAGGCGGCGATCAGCCTGCGCGAGGCATTGCCAAAGCCGCGATTGCTCATGAACACGACATGATCACCCGGACGGGCGGCACTGACCAGATCGGCTACCAGGTTGCTGACCTGGCGGCGCGGTCGCCCACTGCCATCCAGCCGAGCCAGGACCTCCAGGGGGTCCCAATCCATGGATTCGGTGGTCTTGAACCAGACATGATCGGCCGCCGTCAGCGCCGGGGCCAGATCATTGAAATGATGGCCGGCTCGCATGGTGTTGCTGGCCGGTTCCAGGGCCACCAGGATGCGTGCATTGCCGACGCTGCGGCGCAGGCCTTCCAGGGTCAGGCGAATGGCCGTCGGATGGTGGGCGAAATCATCGTAGATGCGGATGCCGCCGACTTCGTCGAGTAACTCCAGGCGGCGTCGCACCCCCCGAAACTCGTCCAATGCCGCGACGGCCTTGTCAGGCTCCACTCCCGCGGACACGGCTGTGGCCACGGCTGCCAGTGCGTTGAGCGCATTGTGCCGGCCGCTCAAGTCCCAACTCAGTTCACCGATCGTCTCGCCATCATGCAGGAAGGCCAGCCGCCGTGCCGAAGGCTCCAGGAGTTTGACCTGCCATGGCGCCTGATCATGCTCGGCCAGCGCAAAGTCCTCAGTCGGTGTCCAGCAACCCCAGCTCAGGGCCTCGCGCAGGTTCTGGTCAGCCACGTTGGTCACGATGCGACCGTTGCCCGGAATGGTGCGGACCAGGTGGTGAAACTGGGTCTGGATGGCTTTGAGATCGGGGAAGATATCGGCGTGGTCGTACTCCAGATTGTTGAGGATGGCAATCTCGGGTCGGTAGTGGACGAACTTCGATCGCTTGTCGAAAAAGGCCGTGTCGTACTCGTCGGCCTCGACCACGAACCATTCATCGCCGGTTCGGGCCGACAGACCGAAGTTGATCGGCACGCCGCCGATCAGAAAGCCCGGCTTGTGCCCGGCATGTTCGAGAATCCAGGCCAGCATGCTGGCCGTGGTGGTCTTGCCGTGGGTACCGGCCACGGCCATCACCCGGCGACCGGACAGGTAATTTTCTCCCAGCCAGCGGGGTCCCGAGGTGTAGGGCAGGCGTTCATTGAGGACGTGCTCGACCGCCGGATTGCCCCGGCTCAAGGCATTGCCGATCAGAATCAGGTCTTCATCGCCATCAAATTGGTCCGGGTCGTAACCCTCGTAGACCGAAATACCCAGCTCATCGAGCTGGGTGCTCATGGGCGGATAAACATTTTCATCGGAGCCGATCACGGTGTGACCATCGGCACGAGCCAGTGCCGCCAGCCCACCCATGAAGGTGCCGCAAATCCCGAGGATATGAATCTTCACAGTGGTCCCGCCAACGTGTTGATCAAGAATAAAGACAGGGCAAACAGTATCACGGTCAAGGCGAGTGCGGATGAAAAGACAATATCCAGAGCATGTCGCCAGATGTGGGCATCGACCGCGAATGACCAGAAAAAGATCAGTAGCAACGCAAGAGCAACGGGCACGGATGGTTCCGTGCCCGCAGCCTGGGACAGGGGCATGGTGATGGCCGAGAGCAGGGCGCTGGTGCCGAACAGGGCACTGAGCGTTTGCTCGTAGCGAGTCGGGCGCCGGCGCCATGCCAGCAGCAACCGGGCGGCGATCAGCGGCACGGCCACCGCGACCAGCAACACCAGCACCGGGTTGCTGTCGGTTTCTCGCAAGCCAAGGCTCAAGGCGGTGACCATGACATACAATGCGATGCAGATCAGCAGCGTCGCGCGCCCGGCCGGTAAATCCTGCGGTCCCAGGCGCAGCATCACGATGGCGCCCAGCCGGGTCAGTAGATTGAGCATGAGAGACCTTCCATGAGTCGTCAACCGCCAAAAAACGGCACTGCACCGGCCGAACCGGATCGTCGCCTGGACGTTACCGACACATTGTGCCCGATTCCGGCCATTCGCACGGCCCGGACCCTGTCTGAAATGAACTCAGGGCAGATTCTGGAGGTCGTGGCCACCGATCCGATGGCCGAGGTGGATCTGGCCGTGGTCTGCCAGCGCGGCGGTCATGAGCTGGTGGCCACCGAACATCTTGGCGAGACCATTCGTGTTCTGATTCGGGCGCGATCACTGCTGGCCGATTAAGGCCGGAGAATCATCGCGTCCTGTCTTCAATGGCATCGACCAGGCGCTGGTTGATCTCCTCAATCGTGCCCATGCCATCGACTTCGACCAGCAATCCGTCGGACCGGTAATGGCTGGCCACCGGGGCGGTCTGCTCCCGGTAGACCCGGAGACGATTGCGGATGACCTCCTCGGTGTCGTCGGAGCGGCCTTCCTCTGCAGCACGGCCCGCCAGGCGCTGAATGATCTGTTCTTCGTCGACGCTCAGCGACAACGCCATCTGGACCGGCAGTTCGAGGCGCTCCAGCAAGGCGTCCAGGGCGCCTGCCTGCGACAGATTGCGCGGGTAACCATCGAGAATATAGCCGGCACGAACATCGCTCTTGCCCAGTCGCTCCTCGATCAGGCCCAGCATCAGCTCATCAGACACCAGCTCACCGGCATCCATGGCCGCCTTGGCCTTGAGTCCGAGCGGTGTGCCTTCAGCCACGGCAGCGCGCAGCAGATCACCGGTGGAAATGTGCGGCACGCCCAGCCGCTCCTTGAGTAATGCCGCCTGGGTGCCTTTGCCGGAGCCCGGCGGTCCTAACAGTACGATTCGCATGGTGTGGGTATGGGGCTTCGAGTCAAACGGATAAAGCTACTCGGGTTGGGGTGGGGTGTCAATGGGATAGGGGTGGTGAAAGGTGAAAGGTGAAAGGATGGGCGGGAGACGGGAGACGGGAGACGGGAGACGGGAG
>SL_3KL_010_SEDDRAFT_10006339_pt1 | contig 10574 bp, 5 predicted proteins | sample SodLakKL_010_SED_2_FD_10381 | JGI IMG/M metagenome (IMG submission 10381)
ATCTACAGAGTAAAAAGGTCAAAAATCTGATCCCGGTACCGTGGCTCATTCACTCGGTTAATCGACCCAAACTGCTGCGTGTTATTCAAAAGGAAGCAGCCAAAAATGAGGTGGTATGCCAAATCCTGGTACAGCTCAAAATTGCCGAAGAGGATACCAAATCGGGTTTTGATTACTCCAATGCGGAAGAGTCTATTGATAAGCTGGTTGCCGGCGAATATCCCAATATCCAATTGAGGGGACTAATGGGCATGGCCACTTTTACCGATGACATGAATGTCGTAAGAGATGAGTTCTCCGGTCTTCAGGAATTTCACCAAAAGTTGAGATCCAAATCGGAAAACCACAGAGACCACCTAAAATTACTCTCCACCGGAATGTCGGGAGACTACAAAGTAGGCCTGGAATGCGGCAGTAATATGGTCAGAATTGGCAGCCTGATTTTCGGTGAGCGGAATTATTGATAGGTGGTTGGTATTCTTTCGGCTGTGGCTTTGGAAGGAGCCGAAGAAGCGTTGAGTTGCCACAAACTTTCTTCCACCCGTTTTTTTGCCGGCTGAAAAATCGCATGAGAAACTTTTTTTGAAAAAAAGAAAGGGATTCCTTCGCCCAAATCCCAGCAACTTCATCCAATCTGAGCCTCAGAACCTCTAATCTTCACCTAAATTTTTAATTAATTTTTCACTCCGGTGATCCAACCATTTCATTTCCTCGTATATGAGATCAAACTAAACTAAATAATTATGATTATGCTACACAAAATTCGAAACTGCGCACTAGCACTATTTATCTTAAGTGGGATATTTTGGTTGAGCGCCTGCAGCGATGACGATGATTCAGGAATGTCCCCTGAGATGAGATCATCAATGTACACTTATGCCTTTAACAATGGTCAGGTTGGTGAGGGAACTGCCTATATGGGCACCCACAACCGGGATTTGATGGCGACTATGGAACTGAATGAAACCTCCGGTGGAACAGACATTACAATCACTTTGACAAACACTGTACAGGGTGAAATGTACATGGTTCATGCCCACGATGCGGCTGACCCATCCACCACTCCCAACGGCACTCCTTATGACGAAAGTCCAAACGGAGATGTATTGCTGTTGGTGATGGAAGGAAACGGGGGTACGGCCAGTGAGACTTTTTCCTCCGGAGAGAGTTTTGATTGGATTGACAACGACTACGAGGGATTCTTTGTCGTGCACGACCCGTTACAGGATTTGAGTACGGATGATTTGAGCACTTATCTGATCGTGGGAAATTTTGCCCAGGATCTGCCATCAACAGACCCTCCCGTCGGAATGGAAAGTTACGAATACGCCTTCAATAACGGGCAGATTGGCGATGGTACTGCCTACCGTGGCCCACACAACCGCGATCTAATGGCGACCATGGAACTGGAGGAAACAGACAATGGAACAGATATAACCATTACATTGACCAATACCGTTGCGGGTGAAACATACATGGTGCACGCCCACGATGCCGCAGATCCAGCCACAACACCCAACGGTACTCCATATGATGAAAGTCCCAATGCGGATGTATTGCTGTTGATGATGGAAGGAAACGGTGAAACGGTCAGTCAAACTTTCTCCTCCGATATGAGTTTTGAATGGATCACCGAGGATTACGAGGCCTTTTTTGTGGTGCACGATCCTCTACAGGCACTTAGTACAGTTGATTTAACAACCTATCTGATCGTGGGAATATTTGGCGAGGACCTTCCTGCCACAGATCCCCCTCCTGCCCGCATGATGAGCTACGACTATGCATTTAACAACGGTCAGGTTGGTGACGGTACAGCATACATAGGGCCGCATGAACGCGATCTAATGGCGACTATGGAACTGGAGGAAACTGACAATGGAACAGATATTACCATAACCATGACCAATACCGTTGCGGGTGAAACCTACATGGTTCACGCCCACGATGCCGCTGATCCGGCCACCACTCCCAACGGAACTCCATACGACGAAAGTCCCAACAGTGACTTGTTGTTATTGATGATTGAAGGAAACGGTGGAACTGTCAGTCAGACCTTTTCCACAGAAGAGGATTTTGATTGGATAGTCGATGATTACGAGGGTTTTTTCGTGGTGCACGATCCACTGCAGGCACTTAGTACAACCGACCTGACCACCTACCTGGTAGTAGGAACATTTGCTCAGGACCTGCCCTCAACAGATGCTCCCATGCGATCCATGAGCTATACCTATGAATTTAATACCGGTCAACTTGGAGACGGCACTGCCTACAGCGGACCCCACAATGAAGACCTTGTAGCCAGATTGACATTAACAGAGTTAGGAGATATGGAGACTATGGTAAGAGTGACCCTTACTAACACAGTGAGTGGGGAAATCTATCCGGTCCACGCACATGACGCTGCTGACCCGGCCACCACTCCAAATGGAACCCCCTATGATGAGAGCCCCAACCACGATGTCCTGGACATTGGAATAGAGGGCACGGGGTCGAACGCTACCGCTTCAATGGTTTCTCCAATGTCATTTGATCAACTAAACAGCATGTACGAGGGATTTCTTGTTGTTCACGATCCACTGCAACCGCTGAGTACCATCGATCTGTCAACTTACCTGATTGTAAGTTTATTTGCTGACTAAAAAAAAGCACTCTCATTACTTGTGGCAATCGTTCACACAACCCATAAAACCATTATTTCACAACCTCTCTTATTGCCATATATGATGTGAGTGTAGCAGCAAAAGGTGATTATACTGAGTGGTAAGCCGACCGGGAATCCGGTCGGCTTTTTTTAATCTAATACCCCATTTCCTCCTTTGTGTGAGATTCTTCAAAGCTGTAAACCGTGAAAGTGTTTCGTCTGATAGGACTTCCGGCACCATATTGCATGCGATAAAATACGGAAGAAGTAAAGGTGGTTCCAACTGTTTTAGAAGGGAACCATTAGAAAGTAAAGAGGTGTTTATACGGCTTCATTCAACATCCGAATGAAGTCAGTCTAGAAGATTTTAACCGACTGTGATTTAGCTCAAAGGAAATACATCTGCAGAGTTCAGCGAATCTATCCGGCTACAAGACCGACGAGGAAAATTTGATCGGCGGTTGGTTGAACACTTCCACCTTCCGGTTCAATAGAAATGGCAAAAGCATCAGCCTCAAAAATGCGGTCTTCGACATTGAAAATTGGACGCTCATCCAAATCGAACACACCGAGACTCTCCGGCTGCCCATCTCTTATCTTCCAAAGTTGATAAGTTCTGTCTGCGGTTATGGCAGGCAGTTCTCGCGGGGCCAGAATGGCTTCACCTGTGTTGGAATCCCAAAAGACCCTGGCTTTCATGCCTTCAAATCCCTCCTGAGCCTGGAGGTCAATACTCACTGCGGTTTGGGCAACAGTTCTCAAAGTTGATTCGAGTCGCGAGGTATTTTCAGCCAGTACAGATTGTCTTTCAACAGCTTCATCATAGGCCGACCTCAACTCACTCAATTCCTGTTGGTAGGTTAAATTCTCATTGATCAGGTATAAATTCAGTCCAAAACTCACCAGGAGGGCAACCGAGGCAGCGATTAACCATATTCTTAAGCGATGCACTCCTTTAGATTGGTCTGAAGGCGGGGACTGCGTAGATGACGAATCGCTGGTTTTATAACCCTCTTTTTCCAGTCGGTCAAAAACCCTGGATTTCAACTTTGCCGGAGGTGAGACAGAATGGCTTTTAGCAAAATCGAGCAGGGAATTTTCGATCGCCTTCAGCTCTTTCCGAAGCTCATCATCAGACTCAAGAGCCTGTTCGATCTGAATCGCCTCTTCTTTCGAAAGCATACCCAGTAGATATGCCTCCAAATCACCGGAGGAATAGTATGGGTTATTATTGCTCATATTCTATTTCTAAAAGCTTTCGTAATTTTTTTATGGCCAGGCGAATCCTCGACTTTACGGTCCCAATGGGGATATCCAATTTATCTGCTATTTCCCTTTGGGTGTATCCCTCAAAGTAAGCCATTCTAATCAGTCGGTACTGATCCTCAGGCAGTTTTTTTATCAATTCATTCAGTCCCAGGATTGCTGAATCCCACTCGTACGATCTATTCACTTTTTCCACTGCCAGGGAGGTCGTTTGCCCCTCTTCCCGGTGTCCTTTACTTCGCAAAATATCGATGCAGTGATTGCGGGTGATATTGAGAATCCAGGTGTAAACCCTCCCCTTTTTGGCACTGTAGGCGGGGGCACTCTTCCATATCTTCACAAAAACCTCTTGAAGCGCATCTTCAGCAGATTCCCCAAATCCAATCATTTGACCTATCACCCCATAAACTGTAGATGAGAAACAATCATACAGCAGTTCCATCCATCCGCTGGATTCGGAACCGGACATTCCCTTTAAAAAATTTTCCTCTTTGCAGTCTTTTTCAACCATCTACTGTTCCTTACCCAATGCCAAAAAATGTTATCTTACATGTTGGTAATACCTCACAAATATATATTATTTAACGCAACGAGCATAGCTTTTGCGCTAATTTGATGGATTTGAAGGGGAAAAGGGGGAACCGGGTGTGGGAAGATGAAACGCATTTGGGTAGGATTAACTAGAGTGAAAATTCTAATTGGTAAATTATGCCAACCACTATTAAATCACTTAAACGGTAATAAACCTCCGGTCTCTGATTGATTCATTACCCAATGACACAGCTTGTTGATTTTTAATCTGTCCCCTGTTTCCGGGACTCTAATAACGAAATTTTTGCAGTTAGCTGAAAGGCATTTTTCTTGATAATTTGTACCGGGTGTTTTATGTAGTTCGTGATACATCTTGACGAGATAACCCTTGTACGCCTTTAGACTTAGCCTTATTTTTCAAGCTGTTATACCCTGGGAGGTAATATTTTTCAACAGATAATTAAAGTCCCTGACACTTTAACAATTATACTTTCGGCAAATTGACCTGTTTCGGTCAAGGTGTTAATATCTTCGCGATAATACCTGATTTTTAGTATAAAGTGTTTAGAAATGGTGCGGAGACATTCTGTACATTTAAAGGAAAGATTTAGAGAATGAAAGGAATTTTTACGGGCTCTTTTTATCTTATTGCTCTTGTGGGTATGCTGTGCACAGCGGTATCTTTGAATGAGTTGCCGGCTCAGGAATTGCTCATCAATGAAGTACTGGCATCTAACGCCAGTGGAATTGTGGATGAAGACGGTGACCACGAGGACTGGATTGAAATCTACAACAACACAGACAGTGATATTGATCTAACGGGTTTTGGTCTTTCTGATGATTACGATCGACCCTTCAGATGGGTTTTTCCGGATGGTACAGTAATTCGCTCCGGAGAATACATGCTTGTTTGGGCATCCGGTAAGGACAGAGGGGGTGAGAACCTGCACACCAATTTTTCCATTAGCTCAGTTGGTGAAGAAGTACTGCTGACAGACCCCGAGGGCCAACTTGTGGATCAAATTGCTCCCGTACCTATCCCCACGGATATCTCCTACGGCAGAAAAGCAGGAAGCGAGCAGGAGCTGGTTTATTTTGATGAACCCACTCCCGGAGCACCTAATTATAGCGATTACTACGCGGGTATTAGTCAGCCTCCCATTTTTTCGATTTCAGGTGGATTTTTTGACGAATCCTTTGAACTGGAATTGATAAGCCCGGATCCCGAAGCAGAAATAATTTTCACTACCGACGGCTCACAACCGGAGACAGATCATTTAGAACCATATTCCTATCCGTATAAGAACCAGTACATCCAACATCCCGGACAACAGAGCGGACCTTTCCTTTACGACAGCATTGAAACTTTTTATTACCAGGCTCCGATAGAAATTGCGGATAGAACCAGTCAACCCAACAGAACCAGTCAAAAGTCCTCCTCCTGGGATCAAACCCCTCATTATCTGCCTGATTTTCCCATATTAAAGGGAACAATAGTCCGGGCGAGAACAATTAAAGACGGCTACCTCCCCAGTGAAGTGATCAGTGAATCTTACTTTGTTTTTCCGGAGGGAAGGGATATATTTTCCCTGCCGGTTTTGTCGGTGAGCACGGCTGAAAACCATTTATTTGACTACTACGAAGGAATCTATACGGCGGGCATTGATTTTGAGGAGTGGAGGGAAAGTAATCCAAACTACGAAATGGAGGGATTTGGATACCCTGCCAATTGGAAACGAAGAACTGAGTTTCCTGTCAGTATCCAGTACTACGAAATTGCAGAGGAAAAGCCCATCGTAGATCAAAATGCGGGAATGAGAATACACGGAGGCTGGAGCAGGAGTAATCCTTTGAAAAACATAAGGCTTTACGCAAGAGGTCGATATGACAGACTGGGGGAATTTCACTACCCTTTTATGCATGGAGCAGTTGATCAAAACGGAGAAGTTATTGATGAATACAAGCGTCTGCTAATTAGGGCCGGTGGAAACAGGAATAGGATTATGAGAGATGCTGTTCGGCATTTAATTATGGAACCGGGACAAGCAGGGGTACAAAACAGCCAACCAGTCGTCCATTTTATCAACGGAGAATACTGGGGCATTGCCAATGTAAGAGAGCGAATCGATAAATATTACCTGGCCTCAAAATACCACGTCGATCCCGAAAATCTCATAATTATAAATGCTCCGTATGGGAAGGGACATTACAGTATGGTAGATGAAGGTGAACCGGAGGACATATTGGAGTACAGGAAATTTTACTATTTTCTCAAAGACCATGATTTTTCAAAGGACGAAAAGTTTTCCGAGCTTGAAGACAGAATCGATGTCCTGGGCTATATGGATTACAATATTATGTTCATTTACCTCAATAACAGGGATTGGTCCGGAATTAAGCATTTTCGCTACTGGAAGGTGAGAGAAACCGGCCCCGGCAAATATGAAGACGGCAGATGGAGGTTTATTGTTTGGGATTTTGACAGCCAAAGAGATGCAGATTATGACTTTTTGGTTGATTTCATTAACCCGGAAGGTCATTCAGGAGATTCCGAAACCACTTTCATTTTGAGAACCCTGCTGGAAAACAAGCCATTTAAAGATTTGTTTCTCAACCGCTTTTCTGATCATATGAATACTACCTTTGATGTCAACAGGGTGGACGAGATTACCCGCAACAGATACAGTGAGATCGAAAGTGAATTAAACAGACACTTCGACCGGTGGAGGCACCACGCAAGCGAGGAATGGGAAAAACAGTGGTTTTATGATTTCGCAAAAGACCGCCCTTTTCATATGAGAAATCAACTGAGAAAACACTTGAAGGCAGGAGACGATGCTCATTTAACCGTGGATGTCTCCGATCCTGAACACGGGTTTATTCGCGTCAATACCATTGATATCCACCAGCGTACTGAGGGTATTCAAGAACCGGTATATCCATGGAGTGGAGTATATTTTGACAATGTGGCCGTGGAATTGAAAGCAATCCCAAATGACAATTATCATTTCAGCCACTGGGAGGGTATTGAAGATTCTTTGAACCCGGAACAAGTTGTTTTAATCACAGATTCCCTCCAAGTAAAAGCCCATTTTTACAGCAGTGGAAGGCCCTCGTCCGAGCTCCTTTATTTTTGGACTTTTGACTCCGATCTACCCAACAATCAACCTTTGGAATTTGTAGAACCCTCCTATGCACGAGGTGATTTTGGAAGAATTGAATTCCGGTCCGCCTTCGAGGGATATCCCTTCTTTGAGAACCATCCCCTTTGGAGAAAGGCATCCATGGAGAGAAGAAATCGACCCACAGAGCTCAATTATTTTCCGGAGGGCAATTCAGGAGTACCCTATTCAAATGCAGACCTCAGGGCCCTGCAAATTCGCCAGCCCTTTGCGGTGGATTCCAGAACCAATGAGTTGTATCTTCACTTTTCAACCGAGGGTTACAGAAACATTGAGGTAGGTTTTGCTGTGAAGAATGAAGGTGCAACGGAAGGGCTCCACTTCGAGCTGGAAAAACTCAATGAAGATGGTAACTGGACCTCCCTGCCTTTCGATTTTGAAGCGGTAATCCTAACCGACGAATACCAGTTGGTTCAATGGGATTTTAATCTGGTTGAGAAAGTGAATAATGCGCCCTCGGTGAGATTGAAAATTACTTTTTCAGGAGAGGATCTGCATCAGGATGCAGGAAACCGCACCACATTTCACAATTTTTCTGTTCATGGCAATGAATATCTAACCGATAAAACCGGACCGGAGCAGATAGAGAATTTTGAAAAAATTGACCTTATAGCCCGGGGAGAGCCATTGTCTATCAACTTTTCAGACTACTTCCGACACTCTGAAAACGGAGATATTTACTTTTCAGTCACGCCTGACAGAGAAGGCGTTATTCAAAGCCATTACAACCAATCCATACTGAAAATTTATCCCCTGAAAACCGGGGAAACACAAATAGCTGTTCGGGCCTATGACTGGCACACAACTCCCGTTTTCGATACATTTTCCGTGATCGTTCATCCAGAAGCGGTAAAACTCGCAGAGCGAAATTTATACTTTGACTATTGGAGCAGCGACAGTGATTTTATGACCTATCCCGATCATATGATATTCCTGCAGACTGACGAAATACATCCGGGGGGGAATACAATCCCAACCGGAGCCTATCCTTCCAATGCCGATTTATCACCGGAAAATCTACCCTACCAGCGAAATAGCGGCAGCAGGGTGACCGGTCTGGGTAACCGGGGCGTATCCATATTGAATGACCACACTTCCGAAGGCATAGCCGGGGCTGCGATATCTCTGGACAGCCGGGAGGTGAATCATCTCTATCTGCGTTATTTGCTGGAGACCATTGAAGTGAACGAAGTTGCCTACGGACTAAAACTCCAATACAGAAATGACCCTTCCAAACCATTTGAGGACCTCGCTATCCAGGATGTGGATCTGACTTTTGATTCGGACAACTCCAGCGGGGAAAAACACTACGGCTACTTCCCTCTACCCGATTTTCTAAAAGGTGAGAAGTACCTCCAATTGATGTGGAGATTGTACCCATTAAACCCGACACAGACTGATGGCAAAGGAGCTGAAATAAGGCTGGATGAAATAGCTTTGATTCACAGTGAAGTGGAAATAGAGTCCGGGGACTGCACCCAACCATTCCCCAATCCGGCCACAGAAGAAATTAATGTGTTTGGCAAATGGGGTGGCTCGCAAGCAAGAATATTTGATGCAAGCGGTATTCTTGTGCGGGAAACCTGGCTTGAACCCGGTCTGCAACCTATTTCCATCCGCGACTTATCACCGGGTATATACCTTCTCATTATCGATGGCGATCAGCAAAAGTGCCGGTATAAGTTTATAAAGCAGTAAAAGGCGGATATAAATTCCTAAAGTAATATCTCTCTGGAGAGTTTGATAGTTGATTAACTTAGGTAGTTGTAAATGAATTGGTTGGCTTTTTGCCGGCGCAACCTTCATTTTACGAAGTTATCAAGAATAATATGCATAAAGTGTTGTCAATTGTTTTGAAAAATTTAGTTTTGTGCTTTACATGTGAAGAAATTTTTGAAACGTGATTACCCATTTGCATATAGGATAGTTGGAGGTCAGGGATAGCAGGCTGATTGTGGACAAAATCAATGGTAGCAGACAGTGTATAACCAGATTAATTTGAATAGAGCATGAAACTATTTCTCATTGTAATTGCGGTAGTTATTTCCACCAGTTTATTATGTCAATCGGAAGATACAAAAGAACAGGATGAAGACCGAAGTGGAATTACCATCGGAATTTTGCAAGGTGGTGGATCTCTGATAGGTGCCGATGTGGAAGTTTTAATTACAGACCGCTTTGGAGTTCAACTGGGAGGGGGATTCCTGGGGTATGGCGGGGGATTGAACTATCATTTTAAACCCAGATTAAAAAGTTCCTTTATTTCTCTTCAATACTGGAATCAGGGAATCGGCGAAAACTTCGCTCAAAATGTAATTGGAGTGAACTATGTTCATAGAAGTGAGGGTTGGTTGACATTTCAAATTGGATTGGGTGTGCCGCTTTCCAAAGGACCTGCCCTGGATGATGATTTTAACCAGCCACCAGTTATGCTCATGTATTCCGCCGGCTTTTTTGCAACTTTTGAAAGAGGGAACTAAATTGATTATTTTTTCGGTCAAATCCCTGTGTTAGAACCACTTCTTGCCCTTCTTAATACGATCTCCCGTAATGCCCTCAATAATGGCTGCAAAATTTTTTCTACAGCTTCATTCCAATCTGCTGCAACGATACTTGTTTGTAGAGGGTTGTACCAGTGAGATACAGATTATTTTTAGATTGGCTCCGGAAATACGGATGATCGGCCTGTGGAGTTGAATCAATTTTTCAAATAAACTATGGAGATATGGTAAAGTTAACGAATTTTCTAAAATCAGCCATTGTGGTCGTACTATTGCTCACCTCTCTTATTTCATATGGACAGAAAATACAGGTAGATATTGAGTTTTCACAATACCAAACTGATTACACTCCACTGGAAACAGCCGATACCCTTACTGGAATATCCAACTCCTGGGGTGGAAATTCGTGGGTTTTTGAATTGGATTCAGCTATTCGGTACTCAGGTATGGAGG
>SL_3KL_010_SEDDRAFT_10006340_pt1 | contig 10574 bp, 6 predicted proteins | sample SodLakKL_010_SED_2_FD_10381 | JGI IMG/M metagenome (IMG submission 10381)
AAGGAGCACCAGCAAAACTTACACACGGTTATCCTTGATATCGGTCTCCCGAAATTAGGCGGGTATGAAACATTCCTCAAAATGCGGGAAATCAACGCTTCTATACCGGTTATTATTGCATCCGGCTACAATGATCCCGATGCAAAACTCGCGATTGAAACTGCTGGAGCTCACCTCTTTATCCAGAAACCGTACAGGTTTAATCATATATTAAAAGTTGTCCGGGAGGTAATCGATTCTACACGCAGGTGACATGATCGAAGATGTTGTGCCGACACAACTAAAAATATTTCTTGTGTAATATAGCATACCTCTTTTATTGCCACATTGTTTTTTGTATTTTTCATTTCATGTATCAAGCTTACGTATCTAAGTATATATACAGAGAGGGAAAAATGATTGAATTACTATTATCGGATTCTCCGTGGATAATTTATGGACTTATACCGGTATTAATTTTTCTTGCACGTATCGTTGATGTCTCGGTCGGGACTGTTCGAATTGTGTACCTTATACGGGGACACAAGATGCTTGCCGCCGGGTTAGGATTCGTGGAATCCATCGTATGGCTGATTGCGGTTGTCCAGATAATGCAGAATATCACAAATCCTTTATACTATTTAACCTTTGCCGGCGGCTTCGCGGCGGGTAATTATGCCGGATTATATATCGAGGAAAAACTTGCTATTGGTAATTCAATCTTGCGGATTATAACCCAGCGTGAAGCGGAAGACTTGGTGGAACGGCTAAATGATGCGGGATTTGGTGTTACCCACGTTGATGCCCACGGAAGATCCAGTGAAGTAAAAATTATATATAGTGTCGTAAAGCGGGATGATCTAAAGCGGGTGTTAAAAATAGTGAGAGAATTTAATCCAAAAGCATTTTATACTATAGAGGATGTACAATACGTGAGAGAAGGCATTTATTCACCGCAACATTTCCAGATGAGCGACGGTTTCTTAAACTGGTTACGAATACAGAAGAAAAAGTAAAGGTTTATTTTTTATTCCCCCTGCCGTTATCGGATGGGGAGTTCAAAAACAGTCGTGTTTTGAGCACTTCACGAAATGCTTTATATTTGATTTTCTGATGTTTTATCTGCTCGACCTGAGCGGCCAGATATTGTGTGCTGTAACTTTGCGCGATACTAACATATTTTTTATACATTGTGGTCCTCCGCATATTATTTTTTACCCTGAACTAATCCTAATTGATGTGCCCGGTGCTCCAGCGAGTGTTGATTCATCCCCAGAAATTGTGCCGCTTTTGAAAAATTGAATTCAAACCGTTTCAGAGCAGAATCGATCAGACCCCGTTCAATGGTATCCAGTGATCCGTCGAATTCCTGACCTGCCCCCGTAAGAACAGATTCAAGCATCCGGGTAACCTTCGATTGCTCATCGATGAGGTCTTGCGGTAACATAAACATACCGTTGCTTGAAAAGACAACCGATCGATCGATAACCGTTTTGAGTTCCCGTATGTTGTTTTTCCATTCGTGATTTACAAGGATGCTCAGTGCATTGATATCCATAATCGGTTCTTGTATTCCGATTTGTTTGCACGCTTCATTCATAAAATGTTCAACCAGAAGCGGAATATCTTCTTTCCGTTCACGAAGCGGGGGTATTTCAAGAGTGCTTAGCGGTGCTAAATGATCCGCGAGTTCAGGAATAATTTCATTTCGTTGCGACAATTTGACGGGATTATCTTTGGTAGTGACTATAATTCGTACGTTAACCGGATCTGTGTTCGAATCCCGCAATTCTTTCAATTCATTCAGGAAATGGACCAATTTCATCTGATTTCTATAGTTGGCGCTTTCAATCTCCTCAATGAGGATGGTTCCGCCTTCGACTAAGTCGGTAAGACTGTTTCTCGATGTATCGGGTAATCCTGGAGTTCCCTCAGAATAGCCAAAAAGGGCTGCCGAAAGTTCATGTTCACCGAGATTATGTAGCTTTACATCGATAAGCGGGACTGTATCATTTCCCCGGACCCTGTCGTAATGGATTTTCTTCCCGACAACGCTTTTTCCACTGCCGCGCTCACCGATTATAAGAATATCATCTTTCCTCGAAGCAAATTTCTGTATCTGCTTGTTGATATTCTTTATTGCTTTGCTTTTCCCGATTAATGTAACTTTCATGGCGTTTTTTCGTACTACAAGTAAAAATTGTTCGTATAAATTTTCTACTCTAAGTATATGTGATTATGAAATATTATGGTATGCGCTTGCTCACACGAAGAATCTGCATCACATATGGAAAAATTTTTGTTTTTTTGAATAAAATACCGCATATTTATGTTTGCAGAACGTTCCGACCCTTGCAATTGTTTCTAATTTATCCTCGTTTAATCCCGCTCTATTATGAGTAATCCCCTGTAAAAAAAAGGGTGTTTGTAACATATAGGTAAAAAGGTTTATTATTGTATGCTATCTGAAAAACTGCAGAGAGGTTATAGATTATTTTTTGGTAATCTGTGTATTTTATTGCTGATACTTATTGCTGCCGGTGAATCCAGCCGGGCAACATCTCCCGATACATTGTCATTGTCAATCGATGAAGCACTGGAAATTGGAATGGTGAATAGTTATCTGTTACGGCGCGGACTGCTTGATTTAAGTACCGCAGATTCTCAGGTCCGGGAGGCGTGGGGGCAGGTTTACCCCCAATTTGATGTAAGTGCAAATTATATCCGTAATGTTTTAACCGCCAATCCATTCGCAGGAACCGAGGCAGGTGGATTATTCCAGACATTTGCATCTATCGAGTGGCTCGATTATAATGAACGTGCACGAACCGACGGTGACCCTGCAACAACGCCCATCGAGTTTGAGGAATTTTTAAGCCGGCAGCAGCAGGCATATGACCAGGCAGGTATTGTGCCACCCGGTGCTGCCGATGATCCTTTTGGGGTAGATAATCAGTTTATGACAACGCTCAGCATCTCGCAAACTTTATACAGCGGCCGGGCTTTCAGTGCAATTCGCGGCGCTGAGCAGTTTCGTAAAGTAAACGAAGACCAGGTCGATCGTGACCGGCAGGAAGTAGCTCACCAGATACGGTCTGCTTACTATGCCACACAACTCGCTCAGGAAACAGCTGAGGTGATCGAGAGCAGTATAGTACGAACAAGACGCACCGTAGAAGAGATAAAGAAAAGTGTGGAACAGGGTGTTTTGTCAAAATCAGACCGGCTGAGTGCTGAGGTTGAACTGGTAAATCTTGAAACCGATTTTATCGAGGCCTCGAATGATGCAGAACTTGCACTGAAAAATTTAAATATAATTCTCGGGGCCCCTGTAAGAACGCATTTAGAACTGACTTCACGACTCGAGTTCAATTCACAAAATGTCCCTGATATCCCGACTGTTGACGATGCATATCAGCGGGCTGCACAACGCAGGCCGGATATACAACAAGTCGAAGGATTAATTGAACTTGAGAAGGTTCAGCGTAATCTCGCGCGTGCTTCATACTTTCCGGAAATAAGCGCCTTCGCAAATCTGAATTATTTGGGGAATGTACCCGACCGGCGGTTTATCGTTATGCGGGATCCGGGTGATCCATTCCAACTTGAAACCCGTGATCGTGAATTTTTCTCGGATGCATACTGGAATCCGAGCGTTGCAGTGGGGATACAATTCAGCTGGCGGTTGTTTACCGGTTTTCAGACAACACAGCAGGTACAGCAGCGAAGTATCGCAATTCAACAAGCCGAAATTGATTACGAACAACTTAAAGAAGCGGTATATCTCGAAGTCACCGCGGCAGTGAATAATCTCAGAGCTGCGTATGATCGTATCCGCAGCCAGGAACGGAATATAGAACAGGCCGAATTAAATCACGAGTTCGCGGTGAGACGTTTGCAGGAGGGTGTTGGTACTGCGCTTGAGGAGCGTCAGGCATCGATGCTGCTCGACCAGAGCAGGTTAAGTTATCTCTCGGCAGTATATGATTATTTAGTTGCCGTGAGTGAATATAAAAAAGCGGTAGGAGAACGAATATGAAATTAAGCATTATATTTGTAATTGCATTTATCTTTGTGCAATGCGATGTACCGGAGTCCGGTAATCCAGATGAGAATCAGCGCGTACGTACTGTTGCCGTTGAAACCGTGACGATGGAAGAGGATACCCTTGAGGAAATGATCAGACTCAACGGTACGGTCGAGGCGTTTGATGACGCGACCATTTCGTCGGAAGCGAGCGGTAGAATTCAAAATATTGTCCCGCTCGGGACGCAATTGGATGAAGGAGATGTGATAGCCGGAATGGATGACCGGTTATTACAGGCGCAGTACGAAGCCTCCCGCGCAAGCTACGAACTCGCGGTCGATACGTATAACCGTCAACAAGCATTATATGCCGATTCGATTATCAGTGAGCTTGAGTATAACACAATACGAACCCAGCGCGATCAGGCGGCAGCCCAATTGGAGCAGGCACAAAAACAGTTGCTTGATGCACAAATTGAAGCTCCGTTTCCGGGACGTGTTGAAGAACGGTTTGTTAAAGCAGGCGAACTTATCAATCCCGGAATGCCTGTTGCGCGCATTGTCAATACCAGCAGGGTTAATATTACCGCCGGTGTTCCCGAGCGGTATGCTGCCGATGTTCGCGAAGGTACACGTGTGGTAATTTCGTTCAGAGCATATGGTGATATGAATCGTGAGGCGACCATAACTTTCGCCGGTAATGTGGTAGATTCAGAGACAAGAACATTTCCAATAGAAATTGAATTTCCGAATCCCGATCGCACAGTAAAGCCCGAAATGGTTGCCGAACTTCAGATTCAACGGCGTACCATTGAAAATACATTTGTCGTACCGCGTACTGCACTTGTTCGCGATGAATACGGTCCTAATGTATTTATTTCATGCACCGAAAACGATTATCCTGTTGCGAAGTTTGTTCCGGTAGAAACAGGCGCTGTTTCCGGTGCGTTAGTAGAAATCGTTGACGGATTACAGGCGGGAGATGAAGTTGTGGTCTCCGGTCAGAGGAATCTCAATCCGGGTGACAGACTTGAAATATTAGATACGAAAGGCAGCGTGGAATACATCCTCGCTATTCGCAATCGATCGACGGGAAGATAAAGGAATATGAAACTTACTGAATTGTCATTACAAAACCGTACGGCTATAGTTATCCTCACGGTTATATTGATCATCGGCGGACTTGTCAGTTATCAGACTATTCCAAAGGAATCGAATCCATCAATTGAAATTCCGTTATATATCATTACGACTGTATATCCGGGAATAGGTCCATCGGATATGGAATCGCAGGTTACCCAACCGCTTGAACGCGAGTTACAGGGAATATCCGGCGTCGATGAAATACGGTCTACAACAACTGAAGGTTTCAGCAGCATTATTGTTGAATTCGATCTCGACACACCGATGATCGAGGCGAGCCAGCGTGTTCGTGAGCGTGTTGACCTTGCCCGGTCTGAACTGCCGGGAGATGCGGAAGATCCGGTTATCACCGAATTCGATATAGATGATTTTCCGATAATGACCATTAATCTTTCGGCAGATTACTCGCTCTCTCGATTAACCGAAATTGCCGAATTATTGGAGGAAGAACTTGAAACGGTTCGGGGGGTTCGGGAAGTAGATTTGATAGGCGGCCTTAAACGGGAAGTGCAGGTGAATGTCGATCATAATGCACTAAAAGGTTATAATGTGTCGTTCCAGCAAATTATCGGCGCAATTCAGGGACAGAATATTACCATCCCCGGCGGTACAATCGATGTTGAATATTTAAGTTATTTACTCAGAGTAAGCGGAGAATTCACCGACCCGAGTGAAATTGAAAATTTGATCGTATCCGTACCGGTAGCCGGCGAAGATGGTGGAAGATCATCAAGAGGTGTTGTATATATCCGCGATCTTGCCGAGGTGCTTTTTGGATTTAAAGACCGGGAGAGTTATTCGCGGCTCAGCATATTACAGGAAGTTGATAATAACGGAAACCTTGTTGCCATACCACGCGAGCAAATCAATGCACAACAGGTTGTCAGTTTACAGGTCAAGAAACGTCCCGGTGCAAATATACTTGAAACGGCAGATGGTGTGTTCGAGGCGATCGATCGGTTTCCGTTCCCGGCCGGAACACAGTTGGTAATAACCGGCGATCAAAGTGAAGAGATCGAGACGCTCATTAACGATCTTGAAAACAGCATTATAATGGGAATGATGCTGGTGGTGCTTGTACTTGTATTTTTCCTCGGGATCAGAAATGCGTTATTGGTAGGTACTGCCGTTCCGTTATCGATTTTGATCGGATTTATCATTTTCCAGTTATTCGGCATCACTGTTAATTTTGTCATTCTGTTTAGTTTGATCATCGCACTCGGTTTGCTCGTCGATAATTCAATCGTTATGGTTGAAAATATTTACCGGTGGCGTGAACGGGGATATGAGCGTTTCGATGCCTCACGGCAAGCCGGAAATGAGGTCGGCTATGCTTTGCTTGCCTGTACGGCAACACTTGTTGCAGCATTTGTACCGATGTTGTTCTGGCCCGGTATAATTGGTCAGTTCATGGGTTTCCTTCCGCAAACCCTGATAATCGTATTACTATGCTCACTCTTTGTAGCGCTTGTTCTGTATCCGACCCTAACCGCATATTTAGTCCGTCTGGAGAATGAACCGAAACCAAAAAGAAGTACGTTGTTTTGGGTGATTGTTGGTGCCGGATTGTTAATCCTTGCGTTGATGATCGGACTTGGAAATCCGATAACACTTTTAGTCCTGATCCTGGCAGCAGTATTTTTTATTGGTACCTATCGGTTTATTGTCAAACCGCTTTCGTTTACTTTCAGAGAAAAAATATTACCTGCAATTATTGAACAATACCGGCGGTTTTTACGATGGATGCTCGAACGTGATTACACGGTCAAACGTGCATATTTAAGAAATACGGCAAGCCTTGTCTGTTTAGCGGCAGGAGTGTTATTACTAATATTGGGTGGTATTGTTTCTGCTGTATCGCAGGCATCTGGGTTGGTATTACTTGTTCCCGGTATTGCTGCATTAGTAATCGGTTTACTCGGAGTTTTACTACATACACACGAGGCGCTTTTGCGGGGCGGGAAAGTTACATTTATAAGCGGTCTTATTGTCGGATTTGCGATGGCAATCGGATTGCTGTTTTCATCCTTTGCCGGTGCAGACATTGATCTTCGAACCGTTTTAGTATTGATGGGACTTCCGGCTGTCATTATTCTGTTTGGTTTTATCGGAATGTTCCGGCAGAGCGATAAACCGATCATACTTACCGACAACAGGGCATTGCTTATCAATATGGTGCTGGGCGCACTTATCGGGATCATTGTAATGTTTATCGGCGCACCGACCGGTGTAGAATTCTTTCCGGAAACGGATCCGAACCAGCTTGTAGTCAATATCGAAGGCCCTATCGGGATGAATGTGGAAGCAACGAATAATGTAGCACTTCAGGTGTATGATCGTATCAATGAAGTGCTTGACGAGTTTCCTGCAGCACGGGCGGGTGTCGAAAATATTCTTGTTAATGTTGGCATCTCATTAAGTCCGTTCGCACCCGGGGTGGGAACGCCCGAAGAGGCTACAATGAATATCAATATGGTTGATTTCGGTGATCGTAAGGAACCGAGCGGTCAAACACTGACACGGTTGCGGGAGCGGTTACGGGATATTCCCGATATGGACATCCGTATCGAACCGCAAGAGATTGGACCGCCGACCGGACCACCGGTTAACATTGAGGTGTCGGGAGAGGATTTCGATCAGATAGTTCGCATAACAGAAGAAATAACGGAAATGCTGATGGAGGCGTCGGCGGTTGGTGCTATACCCGGACTTGTTGATGTACAAAACAATATCGCAGGCGGTTTCCCCGAATATCGCGTATTAATCGATCAGGAAAAAGCGAATCAATTCGGATTAAGTGTAAGCGATATAGCGCAAACTATTCGAATAGCAATCAACGGAGTTGAAGCAAGTACATTTCGCGATGGTGAGGATGAGTACGATATAGTGGTACGACTCCGTAAAGAAGATCGTGAAGACTTGCAAAATCTTGATCAACTGATGATCAATAATAATATGGGACGACAGATTCCGCTTGTGTCGGTTGCTGATTTTGTCGATGGTGCAGGCCTTGGTTCCATTACACGACTTGATCTCCGACGTACTGCGGAAGTTGAAGCACAGGCGGCTCCCGGTTTCAGCGGGCCTCAGGTGCTCGCACAGGTTCAGGAATATCTTGCAGATTATCGTGCAGGGCTTCCCCTGGGATACGAAATGGAGTATACCGGTGAGAGTGAAGACCAGGATGAAAGTTTTGGATTTCTTGCGGTAGCGCTCGGTGTCGGTATTGCGCTCATATTTCTTGTTCTTTTAATAAAGTTTAACAATATGTCGGCTCCGTTCATTATAGTTACTGCAGTAGCTTTGAGTTTAACGGGTGTTTTACTCGGTCTTATCATTACAAGAACCAATTTCGGTTTGATGACATTTATCGGTATTATCAGTCTTGCCGGTATTGTATGTATCAATAATATTGTGTTGCTTGATTATATCAAGCAGTTACTCGGGCGCGGTTATTCCAAGTCCGAGGCAATTGTGGAAGCAGGTTCTATTCGTCTGCGTCCTGTTTTGCTCACGGCTCTCACAACAATACTCGGACTGGTTCCGTTAACGTTCGGAATAAATTTTGATTTTATCGGATTATTCACCAATCTTGATCCCGATTTCCAACTTGGTTCGGAGAACACTGCATTCTGGGGACCGATGGGAACGGCAATCATCAGCGGACTTACATTTGCTACCTTCCTTACGCTTGTCGTAGTGCCGGTTATCTATTCATCAATTGACTCATTGATGAATAAGGTATCCTCATTGTTAAAAGGATAAAAAAATAGCGCTTACTGAAAAGTCAGGCTTCCCGCACACGTCGGGAAGGGGGTTTTTAGTGAGAACTATGCAGTATCGTTCACTGACCGATATGTGTGACATTTTCACTATATTGAAACACACTAACGATCAAAACGGTAAAAAATACTTGCATTTTCGCTGGTTAGATTATATATTTTAGAATTCAAAAATGTCTAATGTTGACCGATGCAGCATGATTGCGAATGTCGACTTTCTTGGACTATCCCCCGAATTATCGGTAAGGTTTATCCTGCCCGGTGTAAAATCTTGTTGGTTCATATTTAGTGAGATAGATAATACTCAATGTTACTATAGGAAATTACTATGAAAGCAAGAGATGCGAATGTAATAATCAAAACATCCGAATATGATGCTATAGTATTTGATCTCGACGGTGTTGTGACTGATACCGCAGGTGTCCATGCCGCTGCCTGGAAGCAACTCTTCGATGAATTTTTAAAAAATTATGCAGAGAAAACAGAGACTGAATTTGTTCCGTTCGATAAGGAGGATGATTACCTGAAATATGTCGATGGTAAACCCCGCTACAAAGGAGTCGAGGACTTCTTGAAGTCACGCGGCATTACCCTTGAACAAGGCGATCCGGAAGATCCACCGGATAAGGAAACAATTTGCGGTTTAGGAAACAAGAAAAATATAGCATTTCAGGAGCGGCTTGAGAATGATGGTGTTGCAATATTTGATTCCACCGTTAAACTTATCGAAACTGCCCGGGCGCGGGGAATGAAAATCGGTATCATATCATCCAGCAAAAATTGTGAGCCGGTATTGAAACGGGCAGGGCTGCTTGATTTGTTTGAAGTAAAAGTGGACGGAGTCGATGCGGCAGAGATGGGTCTCAAAGGAAAACCGCATCCGGATGTATTCCTCTCGGCAGTTGATCAGTTAGGTGTAGCCGCTCAGCGGTCAGTTGTCGTTGAGGATGCAATATCCGGCGTACGGGCCGGTGACCGGGGTGACTTCGGTTTGGTGATCGGTGTCGATAGAACAGGTATTGAAGAACAATTACTTGAGAAAGGAGCAGATGTAGTGGTTAAAGATCTTATACAGGTGCAGATTGAAGATGATACACCATCGTCATGGCTGCCATCGGCTATACAATCGTTTGACGAAATAATGGAGAAGATTAAAGGAAAAGAATTAGCAGCATTTCTCGACTATGATGGAACGCTCACACCGATTGTGGAACGACCTGAAGATGCAATCATGGCTGATGATATGCGGGAAGTCATTGCGGAATTAAGTAAACAGTGTAAAGTCGCTATTGTCAGCGGAAGAGACAGAGCTGATGTCCAGGAACGTGTGAAACTTGACAACTTGTTTTATGCCGGCAGCCATGGATTCGATATTAAAGGACCCGGTGGATTTGAAAAAATTCACGACAAAGGTAAAGAGTTTATACCGATACTTGATCGGGTAGAGCAAGAACTCGAGAAAACACTTCAAACGATTGATGGTGGAGCTCAGGTTGAACGGAAAAAATTCTCAGTTGCTACCCATTATCGCCGTGTTGCTGAGGAGAATGTACAGAAAGTAAAAGATGCGGTTGATAAAGTGTTACATAAATATGATTCGTTAAAAAAGGGGGGCGGCAAAAAAGTAATTGAAATTCAACCTGC
>SL_3KL_010_SEDDRAFT_10006341_pt1 | contig 10573 bp, 7 predicted proteins | sample SodLakKL_010_SED_2_FD_10381 | JGI IMG/M metagenome (IMG submission 10381)
TGATTCTGGTGGATGCGATTGCTGCCTCTGGCAATTCTCCTGCCGGATGCCGCGATTGATGTTGCCGGGGACTGCCCCCTGGAATCTGAAGTTTGCGAAACGGAATCGGTATGCTTCATGGCTTTGGTATACGGGTGAACGTTCAATGGTGATGGTATTTCGTAAAATGAGTCCCGATGCATCAGGACCTGACAACTGTTGCTTCCGATACTGGTCCTGGTATTGCTCCAGGTTTTTGATTATTCCGGGGCCGTCAGGCGAATCAGCGGCTGCGGATATTCATAGACAAAAAGTGTCTGCAACTCATCGCTGACAAGATAAATGCGGTTTTTGGAGCGGATCAGCGCAATCCCCTCCAGGTCGGGCTGGCCGGCATCAAACGCGGCGAGCGGACGGCCGGTGCGGTCCAGCACAAAAACGGCCCGCGCCTCGTCGCTGACCAGCCAGAGCACCTCATCGGTTTCATCGTAGAAGAGCCCGGACAGATCGAATCCACGCGCATCTTCCGGCGCCCCGAAATCCATGCTGGTACGCCGTATCTCCTGCCGGTCGAATCCGCGCAGCACGTCCAGCTCCAGCAGCACGCGCGGATTCTTCTCGTTGACGACGAAAATGTGATTAGTGGCGGGATCGATGGTGATGCCCTCCAGACCGTCGTTCTGGTGACGCACTTCCACATCCACCGGATATCGCGCAATTTCGTTTCCGAGCGTATCGAATTGCACGATTTGCCTCAGCCGCTCCTCGACCACGAACAAGGACCGGTTGCGCGGATGCTGCGTGATGCCTTCCATGTCGTCGCCGCGCACGTGCAGCTCATCGACGATCTTCCCTTGCAGGTCGATTTTGTATATGCTGCCCCCGGGATCGTCGCTGATCGTCCAGAAATACCTGCCGGTGTGATCGGCGGACAGGCCGGACGGATCGCTTACATCCAGCGGATGCGATTCGATCAATGTCAACGGCGTCAGCCGGTTTGCCTCACCCGGAGTGGGCTCGTTCATCGGGACCAGAAAGCCGCGGTGACCCCACCCGAAGTCCATGCGACCCATTGAGATGTCGTAAGCCACGTCACTCGACCGATACGACAGGGTGTCGACGGTGGGTAGTCCGGCCGATTCAGGTCCGTAGAGGCCGATCCTGCCGCCTTCCAAAGGCAGCACAAACGGCAGATGGATGGCCTCGCCTGCATGCTGCTGATCACTCGCCCAGAGCAGCAGATATCCGCGCGGGGAAATGGTTGTTCCTTCCGGCAAGACATGGTATTGCAGATCCTGCACCGAATACTCCACGGCCGTGCTGTAGGATGCGGGACGGAATCCCACGACCCATCCGGAGATATCCACCGAGTTGTTCTCACGGTTGTGCAGTTCGATCCATCCGCTGTATGACTGGAAGTCAGGGTCGGACACGGTTTCCTGCTGCCGGACCATGACCTCGTTTATGACCACGTCATGCTGCTGGAATGCCGGCTGTGCCGGGGTGCCCTCATCGCCGTCCCCGCCATCTGTGTCATCGGAGTCATCCTCACCCGAACCCTCACCGTTATTGTTCTCATCCGACTGTTCCTTCAGCGAGCCGGGAGCAGATTCGTCCACCGGTTGCGACACGGGATCCGCGCAGGCCGTGAACAGGAAAATCAATAGCAGGGGTATCATGAAAATGTGCAGGCGAAGTAGAGAAAACACGGTTCGGAATGCGGTTTGAAAAGTGATTGTCTTTCAGATGCCATCAGCCGCAAGCGTTACGTGATGGAATCTGTATAACATGGAATCATGTGTAACGAAGATAATGCGGTAAAATAACAAAAGAACGGCAGTTCTCCTTGCCGGATGGATTTTGAGCAGTGTTAACGTGATAACCCGATGTTCAGCGCACGACCTCNGANACNCCGCCGCGACGTTCGTCCCCGGCTCCTTGAAATCCGTCCGGTCCACACATCACCGAGTGCACGCCGCCGAAAAAAAGGTTGGAACCGCTCCAAAGCTTGTGATCCGGGAAGGCCGTGAGCACCGGGGCGAGCGCCGGCTGATCAAAACCGTGTTCCACGGAAAGATGCTCTTTTTCGCAATGGATGCGCGGACTCCGGGTGGCATCCTCCAGTGACATTTCGTGATCGATCAGGTTGGAAATAACCTGCAGGATGGCGGTCCGGATCCGGTTGGATCCACCCGAACCGAAAGCGACTACCGTGTTGTCATTCATGGTCAATGTACCCGGGGTCATCATGGAGGTGATGCGGGTGTCCTCGGGCCAGCGGTGGAATCCGCCGGGATTCAGGTCCTCCTCGCCGAGCATGTTGTTGAGCATGATGCCGGTGTCGGGGATGATGTGGCTGCATCCCTCCCCGTTGCTGGTGGTCAGGCTGGCCGTGTTGCCATCGGCGTCCATGACGCTGATGTGCGTTGTGCCGCGTGTAAAGCGGGCGTAATCGGATATGTAGCGCCGGTAGCCGGCCAGGTATTCCGCATCGAGCATGTCCTCACCCGGGACGGGAAGGTTGTTTTTAATCAGGTAGTCGATGCGCGCCTGGTCGGTGAGCTGCTGGACTTTGGCCAGGCGAAGCAGGTGTCCGGCAGAGCCAAACGGGTGTTCAGAGGGGTCCGTCTCCTCCATCAGCTTCAGCGCGAATGCAATGAGGGTCCCGCCGGAGCTGGGGGCCGGGTTGAAAGCCAGTTCGGCCATCCCGCGATAGGTCGTTTTGAGCGGCTTGCGGCGGATCACGTCATAGCTTTGGAAATCCTCCAGGGTCAGGTGTCCGCCGGTTGATTGGCTCATGCGGTCCACGGCAGCGGCAATCTCACCGCGGTAGAACAGATCCTCCCCCTCCAGTGCCATTACTTCGAGAAAATCGGCAAGGTCCGGCTGAAGCAGCAGATCCCCATCCACCAGAAGTTCGCCTTTGCGTTTCGGGTGGCCGTAAATGGCGAGGGAATCGGGTACGGCCTTGAAAATAGGACTGACGATATCGAGGATGTAGGCCTGGAAATGGTTCAGGGGCACGCCGTTGCGGGCCAGTTCGATCGCCGGCCCGGCAAGCTGTTTCATGGACATGCGGCACAGATCGCGCTGGATGGCGAACAGTCCGCGCACAGTGCCCGGAGTGCCTGCGGAGCCCATCCCGATGTGAAATTCCTGCACGGTCTCGCCAAAGTCGGCTGAGATGGGATAAAACTCCAGTTCATCGGTGGAACGGCGTTTGCGGGGCGTGTGGACGAAAAAGTCGTAGAGCGTCTGCCGGGCGTCCGGGGTGCGTGCCATCAGAAAGCCGCCGCCGCCCGGTGAGGAGAGCACCGGTTCGGTAACACAGGCGGCCAGGTGTGCGGCCACCACGGCGTCAAATGCGTTGCCGCCGCTTTTGAGGATATCGGCAGCGACCCGGAGGGTCTGCGGGTGTCCTGCTGCAATTACGCCCGTGCTTTTTCTCACGTGTTTCTGAATCCGTTGATTGTACTGATGCTTCGCATGTTCCGGAAGGTCACCCTGACGCCGTCCGGTATGCAACGAGGTTATGATACCACCATTTTGAGAAAAATGGCAACCATTTGGATCGATACAACGATCGGGAACCCATCGACAGCGCATTTCGCATGCATACACGCAGAAATCAGAAGCATCATACATTCATAGCATCAATACAACCCCGCACTTCAGTTTGAAATTCTTTATTATTACTCTTACGTTGCAATTAACATAAGTACATTAAATCTTCATTTTACGAGGTCTATGCAGTCTTCAGCCAAACCCATGACTATGCCATCTATCAACCGCTACTACTCCCCACCTGACAGCCAGTTCAGGTTTACACCCATCCTCCCGGCTGTGTTTTTTTCTTTTCTCCTTGCAGCTCTAGCATTTTTGGTTACGCATCCGGCAACAGCGAAAGCAGCATCTGAAAATTCACCCACGGCAACCCAAACCTGCGACCGGACAGTTGAGGGCAACGAATCCATTCAGGAGGCGATTGGCGATGCGGAATCCGGCGATGTCATCTGTATTGCCTCCGGTACGTTTGAGGAGGAGCTGGTGATCAGCATACCAGGGCTTACCCTGCAAGCGGCCGATGGCGACGCGGTTCCTGTCCTTGTCGGTGGCACCACCGGCATCCTTATTACCGGAACCGAAAACACCACGATTTCCCGATTAACGATCCGCGACTTCCGTAACGACGGCATCAGGGTGGAGAACAGCACCGGCGTGGTAATCCGCGATAACTTTATGACCAACAACGGGAAAGCTGTCTCCGCATTCCGTTCCCCCGGACTGCTTGTCACCGAAAACGAGATGGCCGAACAGCGCCTGGCCTTCCGTCAGGGTTTTGGGATCGAAATCACCGAATCGGACTCGGTTCGGATTGAACAGAATACCGTAAGCGAAAGTCCGTCCGATGGCGTACGGCTGCTTCAGTCGCGCCACGCAACCGTTCAAAACAATGAGATTACAGCAAATACCGGGGCAGGGATATATCTGCTGGAGTCCGATTCCAGCACAATCGGTGACAACATGATTACGGAAGGCAGACATCATGGCATCCACCTGGAGGAGTCCGTCGGCAATATTATCGGGGACAATACCATTGCCGGCAGCACAAATATCCGGCACGGCATATTCCTGGAGGAGTTTTCACACCACACCTCGCTGCTGGGCAATACGATTTCAGGCCACGATGTGGATATCTACATGGTGGAGTCGGCCTTCGCAACCATCAACGATAACGTGATGGCCATGGGGATTGTGATCGACCCGAACAACATCCGCTCCGATTTCGAGGCCGGACAGACCCACTACAACCACACCATGGAGAACAACACGGTCAACGGCGGCCCCCTGTTTTACGGAAAAGCCATGCCGAACAATGATATCCCGGAAAATGCCCAACAGGTCATCATTCACAACTCCGATGGCATTACCCTGGACGCTCTATCGTTCTCTGATGTGGCGATCGGGCTCCAGATCTCCTACAGCGACGATGTGACCCTGACCAATATCATGGCCGAAAACAATGTCCTTGACGGGGTCCGCCTGGTCGTATCCGAAAGGGCATCCATCACGGACAGCGATTTTAGCAACAACGGAACCGACGGACTGTTCCTGGAATCATCTCACAACTCAGCCGTCACGAACAGCAGCGCATCCGGCAACGGGCAGCATGGCATGGTTTTCTTCTGGTCGGAGAATTCCACTTTTGATGGCAACACCGCTACAGGCAACGCAGAGAATGGCATCTACAACTGGAATTCCCACGATGGTGTGGTTCGCAACAACACCGCCACCGAAAACGGTTTTGGAATTGTTGTTGCACGGTCCAACCGCGCCACGGCCCATAACAATACCGCAAACGACAACCTGGGAACCGGATTGAGCGTCGGGCTGGTACGGAATCCGCAGGTCACCGGCAACACGGCGCTGCGAAACGGAGTGCACGGCATTTCGACCGGTAATCTGGAGGGCACAGGATCCATCGCCGGCAATATCGCCACCGATAATATTCGCAACGGACTCCAGGTGGGCACAAGACGCACCGTCACCACCAACATCACGTACGAAAACAATACGATACGACAAAATGCACAGCATGGAGTGGCATTCAACACTTCCAGCGACGTGACCCTTACCGACAACACCATTGAGGAAAACGGCGAATACGGCATCTATATCGACAGATTTACCGATGATGCCACCATCTCGGCAAACACCATAACGAATAACGGGATGTTCGGCATCTACATGGAAAACCAGCTGTCCGACCGCTCCACCATCGAGGGAAATACGTTTTCCGGCCAGCAGGCGGATATCTTCATGGATGAGCTTCGGCGGCGGCAGCATATCCATGATAATAATTTCGGTACCGGCATTTTGATAACAGGAGAAACCAGCGACAATTTTGACCATTTCATGAGCGGCAACACCGTAAACGGCAAGGCGCTGTTCTATTCCCGTCGGGACAGCGTTCCGGACATCCCGGCCGATCCGGGACAGATTATCATCTTCAACGGCGGCTATGTCGTGATTGACGGATTCGAGTTCGAAAAAGTGGCGGCAGGAGTGCAGGTCGGTTTTTCCGATACGTTGATCGTCCGCAACACCAACTTCAGTGATATGCAGACCGGGCTGAATGCAACCGGAACGGAGCAGGTCATCATTGAGGAAAACACCTTTTCGGGAAATGCCATCGGTGTGATACTGCAGGGTGACCACGCACCCGTGGTGTTTGAAAACAACGAGTTTCTCGCCAATTCAGTCGGACTGGATGCGGATAATCTGAGTCCGACCGCCGATGCCCGCAACAACTGGTGGGGCAGCGCGTCCGGTCCGTCGGGCGGCGAAGAGGACCCGGAGACGGAGGTGATGGCCGAGGGCAGCGGGGATGCCATTATCGGATCGGTGCGGTTCGACCCGTGGCTGGGTCAGGGTACCATTCCGACGAATGCCGGCGGCTCTGACGGTGACGGTGGACACGACAATGAAGATGGCGGTCCGGGTCAGGACGGCAAGGAGCTTCCCGTGGCGTTTGAGCTCGGCCAGAATTATCCGAACCCGTTCAATCCATCCACGTTGATTTCATACAGCGTGCCAGAAACGGCACAAATCCTCCTGACAGTGTTCGATCTTATCGGCAGGGAAATCACCGTGCTTGTGGACCAGGTCCGCGAGCCGGGCCGCTACCAGGTCGATTTCGATGCCTCTGCCCTGTCGAGCGGCATCTACCTGTATCGTATTGATGCAGGCAGCCACGCCATCACACGGAAAATGACATTAGTGAAGTAGTATCAGACGGTCATGGAATGTGGCAAGGGGCCCACGCATTGCCACATTCCATAGCCCCGCGCAGTGGCAGATGCCATAGCCCGCCACCTCCCGCGTCACCAGTTCCCCGGCAAGAGCCATATCCCCCGCCCTTCTTTTACCCGTTGCAGAAATTATTATTGATGTAACTCATTTCGGGTAATGTGTAACGCATCGTCAGGTTAGTCTATTTAGCTTGAATTGGTAATGCTTTACAAGAGCAGGTGTAATTGCCCGCACGAAAACTTCTCACAGTAAAAATGCTAACATGATGACCGTTACACCGCTTACAAAAGACCTGATCCATGAACTGCTGGCTGTATCAGAAGTGCCTTGCATTTCTCTGTACATGCCCACCCACCGCAGCCATCCGGAAAAAATGCAGGATGTGATCCGATACAAAAATCTTGTCAAGCAAGTTGAGGAATCACTGACGGAAAAATACCCGGATGCCGATGTCCAAAAATTACAGAAACCATTCCATACGCTTGCCGAGGATCCTGAATTCTGGAATCATAACAGTATTGGCATAGGCGTTCTGTGTGCTCCCGGCCTTTTTGAAGTGATTCGATTGCAGACACCCGTTAAGGAGCTGGTGATCGTGGCGGATAACTTCCACACCAAGCCGCTTCGGCATTATCTGCAATCGGCAGATCGCTACCAGGTGCTGGCGCTAACCATGGATGACATCCATCTTTTTGAAGGCAACAGGCACTCGCTTCTTGAAATCGCGCTTCCCGATGATTTTCCAAAAACCATTACAAAAGCATTGGGCGAGGAACTGACCGATGAACATATCACGGCAGCATCCTATGGCGGAGTGAGCGGTGAAAGCTCAAGCATGCATAATGGGCAGGGTGGATACACTTTTCATTGAAGCGCAACGTGTTATTGCTGGCAGGTCGAGAAATAAAGCTACAGGCACATATAAAGTGACCGACAACACGCAGCCTGTGTTGGACGATCAGCTGGATGACCTGGGCGTGCTGGTTTACAAAATGGGCGGCACGGTAGTCATCATACCCAAAGAGCAAATGCCTGCTGACAAAGGTCTTGCAGCCATATTCCGTTACTGAATTGCAATCACACAACTTTAACCATGAACATTCAATTTAACACGGATAAAAACATAGACGGTAGTGCGGCGTTCACCGCTCCTTATTTTGCGCAGATAGAAGAAGAATTGAGCAGATACCGTGAAAATATCTCACGAATCGAGGTCCATCTGTCTGATGAGGACGGCAGCAAAAATGGCTTTGGCGCCATGCGATGCATGATTGAAGCGCGTGTTGAGGGCCGCCAACCCATTATCGTTACCAACCAGGCCGATTCGCATGGCCAGGTGGTGGGTGGCGCATTGGATAAGCTGGCAACATCACTGGATACCATAATGGGCCGGATGCGCACTCATTGACCCCTCCAAAGAAATGGCGTTTTCTTATTTGATTAGCATCAACTTTCGGCTTATTACTACGTCGCCGGCCTGCAATCGGTATATATAGGTTCCACTTGCCGCATCCGAGGCATCCCATATAGTCTGGTGTTTTCCGTGAGTCTTTAGCTCATCCACCAGTGTTTCGACAAGCCTTCCCATCACATCATAAACCTGAAGGGTAACGTCCGCCAATTCCGGCAATGCATACTCGATGACGGTCACCGGATTGAACGGGTTGGGATAATTCTGGTGCAGCATGAGTTCTGAAGGCACGTTTGTGTGTTGCTGCGTTACTGAGGTATATGTCGCTTCACGGCCTTTGAGCCGGATCTCCACCGGAGCGGTCTCGTTGGCCGCATCGTGCCGAATCTTCAATACCGCCTGATAACGGTTGACTTCCGACGGACTGAAAACCACTTCGACCATCAGTTCACTACCCGGATCCAGCTTAAAAGGTCCGCTTCCCGAAACTATTTCGAAGGCTCCGGATCTCTCTTCTTCAAGCAGGACTTGTCCGGACATGGCGATATTGCCCTTGTTCCTGAGGGTGAACTCCCGGCTTGACTCACTGCCGGCTTCCACATCCTCGAAATCATGTATATCGTCTCGAGGATCGATGGTCAGGATGGAAGCCTGGGGCGGGACCAGGGAGTCTGCGGGTTCCTGCCAGCGGAGCGCCGGATAGCCCTCGGTCAGCTGCCAGGTCTGGTTAAAATCCAGCTTGTGCATGAATATCCAGGCATTCTGGCCGGTCATCTGATCAGCAGGCAAACCTTCGATGATATCTGATGCCATGTCTGAAAAAAAATAGAAACCAACTGCTTCCAAATCCTCATTTTCTGATCTGTTCCAGTAGTTTGAAGAGTGAAATCTCGAATCATCCATAATGCCAACCCAGCCTCCGGCCATATCATCGCCTGAAACCCTACCAGATGCATAAGTATCATGTATCCAGCCACAGCCATAATAAATTGCAGTAAAACTTGTTTGCATGAACGAGCCGGAAACACCTCCGACCTGTTCCGTTCCTGAAACTTCAACACGGGTATATGAGCTCAAAATGTCTGGAGATTTATCCGGAGGTGGTAATGAGCCATCACATGACGTTTCAAAATGACCGACCAAACCACCAACCTGTCTCTCTCCAGTTACATAGCCTGTCACAAAGCTCGAAGTGACCTTTGCCATGGACTTTTCTCCAGCCAATCCGCCAACATAATTTCTACCGGTTATATCCACATTATCGAGACCAATGCGACTGATTACTCCTGTTCGACTGATATATCCCGTTCCGCCAGCACTAATAATACCACCAAGTATGCCAAAAAGTCCGACATTGTCTTCATCCTTCCGGTTGATATAGAGATTTGAAATCAGATAGCCATTGCCATCAAAACTGCCAAAAAAACTGATCGGCTTGAACCCCTTGCCGTCATTCCAGTTTTTTGTGTCCGAAGCATCGATATTGGCAACCTGGATGAAGTATCCGCGACGGTATTCCAACTCCCCAATTTTTTGAAGCTGATCGATTGTGGCCACATGCCAAGGATTCTCCTCGGTGCCTGAGCCTCCGGCAAATTGGGCCCGGACCGGGTTTACAGCGACCGTGAACAGCAGAAAAGCAGTACACAACCAGATGGATGCCACATTTATTCTGCATTTTGTTTGGTTCATAAAATCAGGGGCTTCGCAATGATTTCCTGGATGTAATTCTGTCTCTTTCATATTCTTGATATTATTTGATCAATGTCATTCGTCGCGATTGCACAAACCCGTATGCCCGTAAGCGGTAAATGTACATTCCGCTGGCAATATTCGAAGCATCCCAAGTGGCTTGGTGGCTGCCGGCCTGTTGCATCTCATCTACCACTACAGCAACCAGTCGGCCTGTAATGTCGAAAATTTCCAGTCTGAAGTGAATGAGTGAGTGAGTGAGTTTAATTGCAGTTTTTTCATGATTCCCCTCCAGTTTACATTGACTTTATTAAATAATTCCAATCTTATGCGTTAATTATTATACCACGGACTTCTAACTATTAAATATTCCTTCTCTATTTTTAATAAGAATAAATTATGCTTAAAATTCATTTTTTTTGACTTCAGGTTCGGAAAGTAGTTCAGGAGCTAGCCGTTACGGACTATCAAAAGCCGCCCCCCGCCGGGCGAGGAGAGCACCGGCTCGGTTACGCAGGCGGCCAGGTTTGCGGCCATCACTCCACAAAACACGATTTCAGCCAGGGGTCATTGCGCATCAGATGCTCTGCTTCCGGCAGGCAATCCCTTGAAGAGAGCACGGTATAGAAGTTTTCTTTCATTGAGGGTGCAAGACGGACAGCCTCTATCCATTCGGAC
>SL_3KL_010_SEDDRAFT_10006342_pt1 | contig 10573 bp, 6 predicted proteins | sample SodLakKL_010_SED_2_FD_10381 | JGI IMG/M metagenome (IMG submission 10381)
TATCCGATATAATTTATGACTACTGTCCGGCAAAATTGTATTACGGCCTAACTGCACTTCTAGACATACCCTATAATGCATACTACCTGGATTTTGTTTCTATCAGGGCAGCTCCGTTAGGGGCAAAATCCTGGTAGAATCAAAAACAACGCTTCCCACCGCAGAAAATATACGTAAAAAACTGGCATGCAGCTTCAGAAAGACACTAATTCTCCCTCATTACATAGTCGTCATACTCCAGCTCAAAACGGAGTTTGTGCTTTGACTCCTCCACGGCAAGTGCCTGGAATACATTCTTCAGGCCCGGATGCTCACAACTNTCCGACAGCTTTGTGTAAAGCTTAAACGCTGCCTTCTCACGTTTCATGGCAAGTACCAGTGCGTCCTGGTATTCCATGTCAGGTGTCGCTTTCGTGCGTACCACGTAATCGGAAATTTTCAGATCGCGCACCATTTCAACGGGCATATCGAAAATGCCCTCATCCTTGATCTTTTGCAAACGGGCCTTGTGACCCACCTCTTCCTGGGCAAACTGAAGAAAAACAGCTTTCATCTCCTCATTCTGCATTTTATCTGCGAGGGAGGTATAAAACTCAACGGCCTCCTGTTCGGATTTCATGGCAAAATCCAGAACATCATCAACGGTTTCAAATGATTTCATGTTAATATCTTTTTATGTTGAAAATACTTCTTCCCAATGGTTGTCAAATCTTTTTACCAGGTAATCGCAACCGTGACCGAAACGGCGGTTTGGATTGTCCAGATCGGTATAAACCATCTGGTAATGACCGTTGGCCTTAACCTGTTGATCCATGGCCGAGGCTACTTCGAGCATCACATCGGCCGGTGATGTATAATCTGACTCAATGCCAAATCGCTTATGCAAACGGACGAGCTGATCAATGGACGTATGTTCGATGGCGCTATGCATAACGGGTTCGAACTGCTGTATAAATTTCTGCATATTGGTGAAGCTGCCACCTGTCTCCATGTGGAGCGAGCCGGGGAGGATCAGGTCGGCTGCAGCGGCGGTTTCGGTCATAAACAGGTCCTGAACCACCATAAAGCTGACTTTATCCAGTGCTGTTTGTATATCGGTTTTATTCACCGCACAACCCAACGGGTCTTCACCAAAAATGAAGCAATTTTTAATTGAACCCGATTCCAGCAGAGCCCATTGACCCTGGCTCACTTCTTCCGGCAGCGCATCCTGCTTCCACAGTGCCTTCAAAGCGTCGATAACCTCGCCATCATTCAGCATAACACCTCCCGGTGCAATCGCAGCGCATGCTCCCATGTCAAACAAACCTTGTGCATTGTTCTTTTCTTTCATGGAGAAAAGTCCGCTGGCGGTTTTGCCAGCCTTGCCGGAGATTAAGCAAAGGTTGCGCAATTCATGACAAGTGTTGGCCGATAGGTTTTTTTCGGAATACATGATTACCGCATGTGCTTCGTTGTTGAACTCCCGGGCAAATTTGGCAATCACCTCCGGCGTGCATCCTGATTTTTCTGCCAACGATTCAAAACTCTCCGCCAGTACCTGTTCGCGATACGACTCAAAATCATGGCAATGATCGTCGATATAGATCCGGTTTTCCATCTTGTTGGAAAGCATATAATGGATCACCGATTTCACAAAGTAATACGTCGAGTGAACCTTTGTGACAGTGTCGGCTTTGTGTGCCATTCGATTGCTGTCGTTTGTTGTGATCAGCTCTACGGGCGTCCCCTTACTGAAACGGTTGTTAACCATGTAATAACCAGGTACGGCATTCTCAAAGTTTACTTCGCTGTCCAAGATATACACCTTGTTGGCCAGATTTAACTGGCTAATGGGAACATGGTGCATACTATTGGCAAAGTAGCCCGATCCCCTGTCCATGTAATGAAAACTGCTTACATTGTTGGTTTTTACACCGGCCCTGGCCAGTTTCTGAATCAGGTACATCTCCTCATTGGTCAGCCTGGCACCGATATAAAAACCGTTTTCACCGGCTTCGGTATGCCTGATTTTTTCTGTGATCAAATCATAAGCCTCTTCAAAGGTGATAGGAACAAATTCGCCGTTCACCTTTTTCATGGGGGAGGTAATCCTGTTTTTGTCATTCAGATAATGGTATCCGAATTTGGCATACCTGCAAATGCTTCCATCATGGTTGATGAGGCCTTTTTTTCCGGTTACGCGGGCTGCAAATCCAGTTTTGTGATGGATGTTGATTTCGCACCCCACCGAACAATAGTTGCAAACGGTTGATACTGTTTCCATTTCAACCGGCATGGTTTTAAAAGGTACGTTTTCGGTGATGGCACCGGTAGGACAGGTATCGATACACAGGCCGCATGATTCGCAATTTGTTTCCTGCAGCGGGCCATCCATGCTTGGCGCCACATAGGTTTCAAAACCTCTGTTTACAAGTCCTAAAGCATTGGCACCGTTTACTTCTGAACAAATCCGGATGCAGCGCGAGCAAAGGATGCATTTGTTGTTGTCAATCTCTACAAACGGATGGTCAAAATTGACCTCATGCTTTTTATAATCTCCGCCAAATCGCTTTTGCTCAGCCTGGTAGTCGTTGGCATATTTTTTCAGGTCGCAGGTATATAACTCTGAACAGCCGCATTCCAGGCATCGCAGGGTTTCCTTAATGGCCGCTTCATCAGTATAGCCAAGCTCAACCTCATCAAAATTGTCCCTTTTTGCCGGGTCCAGTGTGGGCATTTCTTCGCGGATCTGATCAGCAAAATAACCGGCATAATCCTGTTTCTGCTGCTTCTCAAAATTGTCTTTTTTGCTGAGAAACTCGGNGGGAGGGGGGNTAACCTTTTCACCACGAAGCCATTTATCCGCGCTTTGGGCAGCAACCTTGCCCTGTGCAATGGCTTCTATCAGTGTGGCCGGTCCNGTNACNCCGTCACCACAGGCAAACACGTTTTCTATGGATGTCTGCAAGGTGCCGGGAGCGGCATCNATGTCTCCCCACCGGTTCAGTTTGAGGGGGCTCTCAGCATGTTCACTNATGTCGTCCATGAAATTCACCACCGTTTTTTGCCCGATGGCAGCAAGGATATAATCCAGCTCAACATCAAAATCNGAACCATCAATTTTTACCGGTCTGCGACGACCCGATGCATCAGGCTCTCCCAGCTCCATGCGAATACAGGTCAGGGACTTCAGCTTGCCTTCTTCATCTTTGTTAACCCGGGCGGGGGCTGTCAAAAACATGTAATTGATCCCTTCCAGCTTCGACTCGTGAATTTCAATGGGATTGGCTGGCATTTCCTTTTCTGTCCGGCGATAAATAACGGTCACCTCCTCTGCACCGCATCGCTTGGCCGTACGGCAGCAGTCCATGGCAGTATTTCCGCCACCGATCACCGCTACTTTCTTACCCGTGAAGTCATACTTCTGCCCCGTCATCTCCATATTTCTCAAAAAATCGATACCGCTGAATATATTCTCAGCGTCATCGTTTTCACATCCAATCCCTGTCCCTTTTTGGGAACCAATGGCCAGTATGGTGGCATCAAATCCTTCTTTCAGGTCTTTATAGCTGAGATTATCTCCCAAACGGCGATTGTAATGGATCTGAACGCCCAACCCGGTAATCCCTTCTATCTCTTTTTCAATAATATCATTGGGAAGCCTGTAAGGAGGAATGCCATAACGCAACATACCTCCGGCGTGCGGACTTGCTTCGAATATCTCAGCATGATGGCCTTCTTTTGCCAGGAAATAAGCGGCTGTAAGTCCACCCGGACCGGCACCGATGATGGCCACTTTCTTTCCTGTTGAAGCTTTTACCTCCGGCATAAACCGGTTTTTTGAAAACATATCTATGTCTGAAGTGTAACGCTTCAGGTAGTCAATGCCAACACCAATGTCCTCCAGCAGGTTTCTGCGGCATACCAGCTCACAGGGCCTCACGCATACGCGTCCGCAGATTGCCGGCAGCGGATTGGTTTCCTTGATCAGCTCAACCGCTTCACGGTGTTTTCCCTTGCTGATCATGGAGATGTAGCCTTGTACGTCAACCCCGGCAGGACACTCCTCGCGGCAGGGCGGCGCACAGTCTGCATAGTGATTGCTGACCAGCAACTCCAGCGAAAACCTGCGTGATTTATGCACGCGGTCGTTGTCTGTCTCAATGCGCATGCCCTCCGTGATCTTCGTTGAACAGGCAGGCTGCAAACCGCGCATGCCATCAACCTCAACCACACACAAATAACAGGACGAAAAAGGTTCCAAACGGTCGTCATTGCATAGCGTAGGGATTTCTATACCCAACCTCCGCGACATCTCCAGAATGGTTTCGCCACGAATTCCCTGTACAATTTTTCCGTTGATTATGATATTCAGTTTACTCATTTTGTTGAAATTTATGGGGAAAAGCTATATTCAGTTGATAAAGGATTTTGATCAGGAAACCCTGATGGCTTCAAATTTGCACCTGGTTAAACAAACACCGCACTGGATACACACATCCTGAAGAATGTTGTGTACCTGTTTCTTTTCTCCTTCGATGGCATCAACCGGACAACCCTTGATACAAGCCATACAGCCGGTGCATTTTTCATCGATAACGGTATAAGTCAGCAGCTTTTTGCAGCTAAGAGCCGGACATTTGTGATCCCGGATGTGGGCTTCATACTCGTCGCGGAAATACTTGATGGTGGTCAGAACAGGGTTCGGTGCTGTTTGGCCAAGGCCGCACAGTGAGCTGTCCTTAATGGTCTCAGCCAGATCTTCCAGCATTTCGATGTCTCCATCCCTGCCTTCGCCTTCTGTTATACGGGTAAGGATTTCCAGCATCCTTTTGGTGCCCAGGCGACAGAAAGTACATTTGCCGCAACTCTCTTTTTGGGTAAAATCAAGAAAGAATTTTGCAATGTCAACCACACAGGTGGTTTCATCCATCACCACCATTCCTCCCGAACCCATGATGGCGCCGGTGGCATTCACCGAGTCATAATCCACGGGGGTATGGCTGAGGTGTTCCGGGATGCACCCTCCTGAAGGCCCTCCCAATTGGACGGCTTTAAACTTTTTATTATCTGTTATGCCGCCTCCAAGCTTGTAGATCACATCTTTGATGGTGATGCCCATGGGAACTTCCACCAAACCACCGTGATTGATCTTACCTGTAAGCGCAAAAACCTTTGTGCCTTTGCTCTTTTCAGTTCCGTATTGGGCATAGGCTTGTGGCCCGTTGTGGATAATCCATGGGACATTGATGAATGTTTCCACATTGTTGATATTGGTTGGGCTTTTCCATAGACCCGACTCTGCCGGGAAGGGCGGACGCCTTCGCGGCATACCCCTCATGCCTTCAATGGACGCAATCAGGGCGGTCTCTTCGCCGCAAACAAAAGCTCCGGCTCCCTCTTTGATGATGATGTCAAAATCAAAACCATTGATACCAAAAATGTTCTTTCCTAAGTAGCCTCTGTCCCTGGCTTGTGAAATGGCTATGTTGAGCCGTTTGATGGCCAGCGGGTATTCTGCACGGCAGTAAATGTAGCCTTCTGAGGCCCCAATGGCATATCCGCAAATGATCATTCCTTCCAGTACACCATGGGGATCACCTTCCAGGATCGATCTGTCCATGAATGCACCGGGGTCCCCCTCATCGGCATTGCAAATCACGTATTTCTGTTCCGATTGGTTATTCCTGGCAAACTTCCACTTCATTCCCGTTGGAAACCCACCGCCTCCGCGGCCGCGAAGACCAGAGTCCAGCATATCCTGAATTACCCGGTCGGGGCTCATGTTCCCGTTGGCAATCTTGCGGATTGCCCGGTAACCGTCACGGGCCTCATATTCGTCGATAGACTCGGGATCGATGTGCCCGCAATTCCGCAGACTAATCTTTACCTGCCTGTCAAAAAACTCCTGATCCTTCGACGGGAATTTGTCCGACTGTACAATGTATTCCGGTATGGGTGTAAATTTTTTGATATGCTTGTCGATGATCTCATCAACGCGCGGAAGGTCCACTTCTCCATACAGGTAGGTGCCGCTGTCGTCGATGATCTCCACCAGGGGCTCCCTGTAACACATACCAATACAGCTGGTTTTTTTGAGTTCAATGTCCAGCTTGTCGGTTTGTATGATCCTTTGAAATTCATTGTATGTCTTGGATGCACCGGCGGCAATGCCACAGCTCCCCAAACCTACAATTACCTTCGTTTTTTCCATGTTTGTGTTTTTATTGTTGATGCTTGTTCGGTTTATCCGGAATAGGGCGATTTAAATATATGCCACGGAGTTTCATTAAGCAAAACCCGGATTTTAATTGATTTCGCTTCTGCGAATTTCACGAATGATTTTTACCGCTTGTTTTGGTGTAAGCTTACCATAGGTCTCTTCACCGATCATCATAACCGGAGCCAGTGAACAACAGCCCAGGCAAGCCACCGTTTCAACGGTAAATATGCCGTCTTTGGTGGTTTCACCGTCTTTGATATCAAGGGTGTCCAATATCTCATCGGTAATGGCTGTAACGCTTTGCACATGGCAGGCAGTACCGTGACACATTTTCACAATGTGTTTACCTGCCGGAGCGAGTCGAAACTGTGCATAAAAAGTGGCAACGCCATACATTTCATTCAGCTCCAATCCGGTAGCTTCATGGATGCGGGTAAAGGCCGACATCGGCAGGTAGCCGTAAATGTCTTGTGTGCCCTGTAAAAGCGGGATCAGGTTTCCTTTACGGTTTTTGTATTTTTCCAACAGAGGCTCCAGCAGTGTGAGATCAACTGCTTCAGAAAGAACTTCCTCATTTTTCCTGGGTTTGATACGTTCAATGCGCATAAGTATTTATCAATTGGAGTTTTCGATGCGAAAAATACGTAAAAATCCTGATGCAATAAATACACTTGAAAAAATTAATTTTTTATGAAAAGGCTTGGATATTTCAGAAATTTTATTATGAATTTTTCACATTTGTGACGGAATACTCTCCGGTTATTGGTGTAAACAGTCAGATCAAACTTTTTGGCTTGCCTGGTCTTCGCTGTCTTTAGAAGCCAGGGCCAGGCGCACATCTGTAAATGTAAACTCATCACCCAGAACAGCCATAATCTCTGTTAGCCGCGTGCTGTTAACAGCTTTTGAAGCAGCCAGTATCTGGTTCATTTTCTCTTTGTCAAGGAACAGCTTCACATCCAGCAAGCCCTTCTGCACATATTGGATCATATGCGACATAATTGTCGACTCCGAAAGTTCCCGTTCTCTGGCAATGTCTTCAATGCTTTTCCCTTTCAAATACAACCCATAACTTATCTCTGCCGAGAAACCCTTTACGGTTTTGGCTTTTTTTTCCTGATCCGAACTGCTCTTCCCGCTTTTAGGGGCTTGTTTTTTGCCGGCCGAAAGAATACTTGTAAGCTCTTCATCCAGCATCTTCTCTCTGTCGGCACTTAGCTGCGGATCATTCGTATTTTTACTGGTTGGTTCCACATTGGCAGGTATGTTTTTGAGAAGCGTATCTGTCTTGGACAAAAACTGGATTTTGCTGAAAAATGTGCTTTCAAGGTCGCGCAGCTCGGAAGTATATTTTTTTACACCTTTCAGACTTTGGATGTCCTTAATGTGATCCAGTATGCGGTGTGAAAATTTTTTCAATTCCGGTTTGAAATAGTTTCCAGCTTTTGTCACCCTGACCTGAAGTACGGCCATATCACCTGAGGATATGAGATGTTTAAGCTGCTTTAAAAAGCGATCGGAAATTGTTTTTAAAGACAGACAGTCGGCATACAATTCATCTGCCCATGACTTAAACCCTTGTTTTGCAGAGCGGGCTTCGTCCTTATTGTAACTTTTTACGTGCCATTTTACTGTGTCGCAGAGCTCTTCCAGATCATAAGCTCTCAGAAGTTCCCGGTTCAAATAGGCTTTTGCATCTTTTACCAGGGAGTCCAGCAATGCGGTGTAAGGCTGTCTCGTGGATGCAAACTCTGTGAGCATAGCTTCCTGTTTTGGAGGACTTGATGGCAATGATTCGCTGAGCACCAAACCGCTGAGTCCCGTCAGGCGCGACAGGGCCACATAAATCTGTCCGGGCGCAAAAGCAGAAGATACATCAATTACCGCTTTGTCAAATGTGAGACCCTGGCTCTTGTGAATGGTAATGGCCCATGCAGTCTTTAATGGGTAGTGGGAAAATGTGCCTGTGAGGGTTTCCACAATTTCATTGTTGTCCCGGTTAACACTGTATTTTTTGTTTTCCCAAACATATCTGTCAACTTTTACTGATGATGTGCCGTCTTCAAACCGCACATTGATATAATCATCACCCAAACTGTCAACAATACCTATTTTCCCGTTGAAATAGCGTTTTTCGCCTGTGTGGTCATTCTTGATGAACATCACCTGGGCTCCTTCTTTTAGTCGCAGTGTGCAATCAACGGGGTAAAGCTTTTCACCAAAGTCACCTTCCAGCAGGGCTTCGTAAGTAAATTCGGGCTTCCTGATTTTCTGCAACGCCCGCTTATTGATTTGCTCGGCTTTGTAGTTGTGGGTGGTAAGAAAGATATATCCTTCATGGTGGGTGGGATCAAAACCCGGCTTTACCAGCTTGTTGAGCACTGCCAAATCTTCGGCATTGGCCCGGTTGTCACGCAATTTGTTGAGCAGCGCAATAAAATGTTTGTCTGACTGACGGTAAATATGTTCGAGCTCAATGTAAACGGGTGGACTTTCTTTAAACACCCTGGCATTAAAAAAGAACATACCGGGATAAAAATGCTTCAAAACAGCCCATTCGTCATTTCCCACCACAGGCGGAAGTTGCAGCAGGTCTCCGATAAAAAGCATTTGTACCCCTCCAAAAGGAACACGCCTGCGGCGTCGCACATGGCGAAGTATGGTATCGATGGCGTCCAGAATGTCAGCACGCAGCATGCTTACCTCATCGATGATCAGCAACTCCAGCTCGCGCAGCAGTTTGCGCTTGGCATCAAAAAACTTGACTCCCCTGATCAGACTAAGAGGTGTTTTTATTTCGGTAGTGATAGGCAAATTTTCCAGACCGCTTTCGGAAGGTACAAATGAGGCAAAAGGAAGTTGAAACAGTGAATGAAGGGTAACGCCGCCAGCGTTGATGGCTGCAATACCCGTTGGTGCGGCAACAATGGCTTTCTTATGGGTGTCGTTAATGATTTTCTTGAGAAAAGTGGTTTTCCCGGTGCCGGCTTTGCCGGTCAGAAATATATGTCGCGCGGTGCTGTTTATGTATCGCGATGCCAGTTCTTTCTGTTTGTTTGCCTCCCGGCTTGCGGAAACCATTCCGGATTAAGGTTTGATGTTTATAAAAAATCTTCTGGTTGTTAAAAATATCTACAAAGATATAAATAATAGTAATTAAAAATAAAAAAATTAAATTATATTAAATTCTTAAGATAAATGCAAATCCAGCTCAGTCTTTTAAGATGCTTGATAGTTATGGCTTTTTTTGCACATTTGTGCGTATCGCTTCCGGTAAAAATGCTTCCATAACCATCTGTGAAATGCGTGTACACCCTTTACCGGTTCGGCAAACATGAACACACAGCGGCTAAATATGGCATTGAGGCCAAGTGCTTCTGAAACATTTTTGCTTTCCGCGGATTGGCTCAACTGCTGTACCCATACATTCGTAATGCCTTTGTCGGCAAGCTCCTTTAAAACTTTGTCGGTTTCCGCCGGTGGGGTCATGACAACGGCTCTTTGTATATTCGCCGGCAATTCTTCGATGCTGTTGAAGCATTTTTCGCCGTTGATGCTTTCGGCCTCCGGGTGCACCGGTACTACTTTGTAGCCATGTTTTTGCAGAAATTGAAAAACCTGGTTCCCGAATTTTTTGGTATTAGCTGAAACCCCCACCAATGCCAGGGGTTGACTCTTGTCAAAAAACGATAGTTCATTCATCTGCGTCTAATTTCGTATCTATATGTTGTTTAGCTCTTTTGACTGTGTTTAAGCTGCCCCTAACTTTGTGCCATCTGGCATAGGTGTGTTCTTTATGTATATTTGTTCTTTGACGTATTGTTTTATAATACCTACACCAGTGCTCTCCCGGAGGAGATGCTTGGAGGGAGGGCGTAGCCCGACCGGAAAGCATCTCCTCCGGGAGCCGATAAAAGATGGCGTTCTGTCTTGTTTAATCACCTTAATGTTTCTCTTTATGATTAATAATTCTTCACCACAAAAATGGACACGGCTTGAAGCAAAGAGCCTGGACAGCCAGTTTATTAATGACATTATTCAAGGCATGAACTGCTCATCGTTTGAAGCAAAAGCCGTGCTTGATACTGTCCATAAGGTTTACGGCAATTTCTTTGATTGCTCCCAAGAGCTGGCACCAGGCAAAGCCAAGTTCATGGTCATATCAGTTGAAGACTCCCCTTCCAAAAAGTTGGAGGAAGCATCCAAGGTCTGTGTTACCTTGACCATCAACAACGACAAGGAAGATCTGTCCATAAAAAAGAAACATGGCGTAATATCTCTCAGGCAACACCGTCTGAGTCGTATTTGCAACGAAGCTTTTATGCAAGGAGGGCTGCTTACTGTTGAGGATATTGCCAACCGCATATT
>SL_3KL_010_SEDDRAFT_10006343_pt1 | contig 10573 bp, 9 predicted proteins | sample SodLakKL_010_SED_2_FD_10381 | JGI IMG/M metagenome (IMG submission 10381)
CCCTGCCTCGATGCTGGCCACGAAGGCCTCGATCATCGCCTGGTTGGGGTCGGCGCTCCAGCCAAGCCAGCTCGGGTTGCGGGGCAGGTGACGCGAGTAGGCCGTGAGCGCCTGCGCGAAGGCGTCGACGCGCAGGGCGCCGCGCTCCCCGAACAGCTCCATCTTCAGGTGCCCCCAACGGGGGTAGCTCGTCGGGCGGCTCCAGGAGCAGTCGACGCTGGCGAACACGCCGTTCTCGAAGGTGAGCGTGGCGAGGCCGGCCGTGTCGACGTCCACCTCGCCCGGGTAGAAGGGGTTGCCCACCTCGGCGAAGACCTGGCGCACCTCGGCGCCGGTGTACCAGCGCAGCAGGTCGGTCAGGTGCACGGTGTGGTCCATCACGGCGCCGCCGCCGGCCAAGGCGCGATCGGCGAACCAGGCGCGGTGCGCCTTGGGGATCTCGCTGTGGTTGATCCCGCTCACCGCCCGCAAGGCGCCCAGCTCACCCTGCTGGAGCGCCTCCCGGACGGCCCGCACGGAGGCGTCGAAGCGCATCGGGAAGGCCGTCATGAAGCGCACGCCAGCGCGTTCGCAGGCGCGTGCCATCGCCTCGGCGTCCTCGAGCGTGGTCGCGATGGGCTTCTCGCACAACACGTGGACGCCGTGGGCCGCGGCACGCTCGACGTGCTCGCGGTGGTGGGCGTTCTCCGAGCACACGATGACCGCGTCGAGGCCGGCTTCGAGAAGCGCCTCGTGCTGGGGGAAATGGCGCAGGTCGAAGGCCTCGGCGAAGCGCTCGCCGCGCGCCGTGTCGTCGTCGGAGAAGCCGACCAGCTCCACCCCGGGGATGGCGCGCAGGTTGCCGACGTAGCCCTCGGCGTGGACGTGAGCGAAGCTCAGGATGCCCAAACGCATGTCAGCGCACCTCCGCCGGCACGACGCTACGACCGCTCCGCAGCGAGGCCCGCACCGCCAACCCGAGCTGCAACGCGGCGGTCGCCTCCTGCGGGCTCACGTCGAAGGGGCGGTCGTGCTGCAGCGCGTCATGCACGTGCTTGATCTCTGTGGTGTAGGGGTCTTCGGCCATCACGGTGAGCGGCAGGCCCACCTCGGCCGCGCCCTCTGCCCCGTCGGCGTGCAGGGCGCGGTGGATGGACTCGGTGCTGTCGCTGTCCCACTCGATGAGCCCGTCCGTGCCGGCGAGGTCGAAGCCGGTACGGAACAGGCCCGGCGGGTAGGCCCAGCCGCCCTCCACGAGCGCCATGGCACCGCTCTTGAAGCGCACGGTCGCCTGGACGTAGTCGCAGCGCGAGGTCGGGTCGGTCGCCTTGACCGACGTCGCGAACACGCGCGTCGCCGGGCCGGCCAGCCACTGCGCGTAGTCGAGGTCGTGGACCATCAGGTCGAGCACGATGCCGCCGGAGCGCGTCTCGTCGTCGAACCAGCTGCCCTCGCCGCGGCGCGGGGCGTACGACAGGCGCCGCAGTCGCAGCACGCCGAGTTGTCCGAGCTGGCCCGCCTGGACGGCCTCGGCGGCGGCGCGGTACTGCGGGAAGAAGCGCACCACGTGCGCCACGAAGAGGCGTACGCCGGCGCGCTCGCAGGCCGCGGTCATGGCCTCTGCATCCGCCACGGTGAGCGCGATCGGTTTCTCGCACACCACGTGCTTCCCGGCCTCCGCCGCGCGCATGGTCATCGATGCGTGGAGATCGCTCGGGACGCACAGGTCGACGACGTCGACGTCCGGCAGCAGCGACTCGAAACCGGCATACACGCGCGCACCGCACCTCTGGGCGAGCCGCTGGGCCGAGCCGTCGTCCAGCGACGTGACGCCCACGATCTCGGCACCTGCTGCCAGCCAGCCGGTTGCGTGGGCGTTGCCCATCGAACCGGCGCCGACGATTCCAACACGCATCTGCGACCTCCTCGCCGCTCGCCTCGTTACCCGCACCCGTCTGGCTTGGCAGGACTGTACCACCCGCCCGACCCGCGCCCGACGGCGTCGCTCGCGCGCGGGTAGGCTGAGGGCAGCGTGGCTGCCCCGCTGCCGGGGTGGCCAGCGCGCGCTGGCCGAGGCTCGCCGGCACCTCGTCTCAAACGACGGAAGGACGCGCCACCATGCACCTCTACCTCGACTCCGCCGACCTCGCCGACCTCGAGCGTGCGCTCCCCGACCCGCTCGTGTACGGTGTCACCACCAACCCGACGCTGATGAAGCGCGCGGGCCTGGCGTGGGACGACCTGCCCGGCTTCCTGCAGCGCGTCGCGACGCTGGGCGCTCGCGCGGTGCACGTGCAGGTGCGACACCGCGACGTCGCGGGCATGCTGGCCGACGCGCGCGAGGCACAGACGCTCGCGCGGACCTCGGGGATGGACGCGAACGTCGTGACCAAGCTGCCGGCCACGCGCGAGGGCCTGGCCGCGGCGGCGACGCTGGCCGCTGACGGCGTGCCGGTCACCATGACGGCGGTGTACGAGCCCGAGCAAGCGCTCTGGTCGGCGCTCGTGGGCGCGCGCTACGCCGCGCCGTACCTGGGTCGGCTCGAGGACGCTGGTCGCGATGGGCTCGCCGTGATCGCCGCGATGCAAGCGACCGTGCGCGCCTACGGGCGGGGTGACGGCGGCAGCGAGCTACGCCTGCTCGTGGCCTCCGTCCGCTCGCCCCAGGCCTTCCGCGACCTGCTGGCGCTGGGCGTCGGCGCGATCACGGTGCCCGTCGCGCTGTTCCAGGCCCTGACCGAGCACGCGGCGACGCTGGCGGCCGAGGAGGCCTTCCTCGCGGACGCCTCTTGAGCGCCCGGCTCGCTCAGGCCCAACGCGCAGCGTAATCGCTTCCAGCGCACGGCGCGCTCACGCCCAGCGCACGGCCAGCCGGTCACCAGCGGCCTCGACGCGCGTACCGAAGGCGCGGCTCTCGCGGTCCAGGGTCCGCCGCAACCACGAGGCGTCCTGGCACGGTGCGCGTTCGAGCCGGAAGCGGCGCAGGCGCATGGGAACGAGCTCGAGCGCCATCAGGGCGCCGTCGGGCGCCAACGTCGGCAGATACAGCAGCGACAGCTCGCCGCGGTACGCCTCGCGGCCACCGATCCCCTCGTAGTCATTGATCAGGTCGCCGCAGCCGTAGAGGATCGCTCGCTCCCGGTGGACCTCGATACCGAGCGGATGGTGCGACGAGTGGCCGTGGACGAGGTCGGCGGCGCCGGCATCGATGAGCCGGTGAGCGAAGGCGCGCTTCCACGGCTCCACCGCGTAGCCCCAGTTCGGGCCCCAGTGAAGCGACAGCACCACCCTGTCGCCCGGGCGACGGCGCGCGAGCACGTGCCGAGCGAGCGCGTCGGCGCCGGGGTTCGAGGTGTCGGTCACGAGCGCGACCCCCGACCGGTCAGGGCCCGGGCGCCAATCGGGCGGCACACCAGCATCGAGGAAGCCGGCGGCGACCACGAGCAGGCGCCCCGCCGGCGTGGGCACGACCGCGGGCGCCCAGGCCTGCTCCGCGTCCTCGCCCGCGCCCGCGCCCTGCACGCCGGTGGGCGCCAACGCCCGCAGCGTGTCGGCGAGACCCTCGCGGCCCCAGTCGAGCACGTGGTTGTTCGCGAGCACGGCGACGTCGATGGCCGCAGCCGTGAGCAGCCGCACGTTGGCGGGGTGCATGCGGTAGTGGATGCCCTTGCCCGGCCAGGGCCGCCCGGCGTCGGTGACGGCGGTCTCGAGGTTGATCAGCCGGGCCGCCGGCCGAACCCGCTCGAGTTCCGTCAAGGCCTCGCCCCACACCGCGGCCGGCTCGAGGGGAAGGTCGATCGGGCCGTTCGCCCGCTCGGCCAGGCGCAGGTAGACGCGGGCGTCGCGGACGTGCGACTCGAACAGGCAGGGATCGACCGACTGGGGGAGCGCCTGATCGAGCCCGCGCCCAGGCATGACGTCGCCGGCGAGGAAGAGCGTCATCGCTCGCCCATCGTCGAGCCGGCGGGCTGTGCCCGGAGGAGCGGGCATGACGTCATCGTGACACCCGCCGCGAATGCTGCGGCAGCGCTGGCGAACGTGCGTTCGGCCGTGACCCATCGCCAAGGTTCTCATCGACCGTCGCCACCGGAGTGCTAACGTCCCCCACTGTCAGCCCCGCCTCGCAGGCGGGACCGACCTGATCGACGTGCCAGCTGCGCTACGGCACCGATCGAAGCACCGTTCATTGCGAATCTCGAGGAGGTTGCATCGCATGTCCGACACCGCACCCACCAGCGCCCGCCAGCGTGGCGCCGGCCGACCCCCCGTGACCGCCGCCACCGTCGGCCTCACGCCCGCCACCATCGAGCGGCGTGCGTACGAGAAGTTCGTCACCCGCGGCTACGTCCACGGGTACGACGTCGACGACTGGTACCAGGCCGAGCGCGAGCTGCTGGCCGAGGTCGCGCCCAACCCCCGCAGCGACGCGAAGTCTGCCCGCAAGACCGCTGCGAAGACGAGCGCCAAGACGAGCGGCAAGACGAGCGGCAAGACGAGCGCCAAGACGAGCGGCAAGACGAGCGGCAAGAAGGTGGCCGCCAAGAAGACCACGGCGAAGAAGACCACCGGCCGCAGCGCGTCCAAGAAGGACTGAGCCGCAGCCGCCAAGCAGCCGCCAGGTGCTCCAGGTACGCCCGGGCGGTGGTGCGTCCTGTGAGCGCCAGCTCGCCGATTTCGACGCTGAGGTCGACGCCAGCCAGCGCCCGCGTGCGGGCGTAGTCCTTGACGAGGCCGCGAACCTCGATCACGGGTGTCGTCATGCGCCCTCCTCGTCATCACTGCCGCTCGGGTCGTTGTGGGCAGCGATCCGTTCGTACGTGCCCGGCGCGAGCAGCCCGCGCGTGAGGATCTCGAGCGCCGGCACGGTATAGCCGGGGTGCCGCTGGGTGGCGCCGACCGGGCCGGTCAGGGCGACACCGAGCACGCGCTCCACGTGCTCGTGCAGCGCGAGCGCCCCGAGCGACCAGAGCGTGAGCACCGCCGCAACGCCGCGCGGATGGTCGAGCGCGCGCGGCGATCGCTCGCACGGTGGTCGCGCTCAAGCTCTGCTCGGCGAAGCAGACCAGCGCGGCGTCACGAATGCGGGCCAGGGTCGAGCGGTCGTCCGTAGGTGACGCGGTCGGCGACGCCGCCCCGGGCGTACGAGCTGAACATACGTTCACTATCTTGAACGCATGTTGAGCCGCCGTCGAGACGCCTTGGCCCCATCGCGCTCGGCCTCCCGGCCAACCCGCGTCCAGCGCGCTCGCGTGTACCCTCGACGTACGACACGCTGAACGGATCGCGTAGACCTCGGACACACCGTCGAGCGACGAACGGAGGCTCCCATGCGCGACGCGGACGACCGCATCCGGAACGTACCCACCGATCGCAGCCCAGACGACGAGACGCTCGGCCCCGCCGGTGAGGGCGTCACTGAGACGCACCTGCACCCGACCTACGAGGCCATGGCGCTCCGTAACGATCTGGCGCGCCAACTCGAGGAGACGCTGGCCGGCGCCCGCGCGTGGGCACGGGCCGACGACACGGACGAGGCGCGCGCCATCGCAGACGCGCTCGCCGTGATTCACGAGCGCCTGGGCGAGACGCTCGAGCCAGGCTGAAGCGGGCTCGAAGCACCTCCAAGCGCACGACGGCTGCCCCGCGCCTGGTCATATCGCACCTTGCGCGGCGGCTGACGCGCAGCCTACCGTCGGAGGTATGAGCACGCTCCACGCCATGCGCCTGGTGCCGTTGGGACTGGTCCTGGTCGCCGTGTCCGCCTGCGGCCCACGCGAGGGCGAGGGCCGTGGCGCGGCGGGCACCGGCCAGGCGACGAGCACCCGTATCGACGAGACCTGCGCACCCCTGGGGCAATGGCGCCACGAGCACCCTGAGTACGCTAGCGACATCCACCTCTGCCTCGAATCGGACAGCACCGCGTGGGTGCGGCAGACCTTCGCCGACGGCACCGTCTTCGAGAGCGTCCTGACGCCCGTCTTCAGCGAGAGCGGCGACCGCTACCGCCGTGACGTCGAGTTCGGCGACTACTACGAGGTCCAGCCCGACGGGAGGCTCGCGCTCGGTGACGACGAGGGCGAGATCACGACGGTCGACCCGGTGCGTTGACACTCGAGCAGGAAGCACGGAACGCCGCTGGCGACGACATGCTGCTACCGTGGGCCGAGACGATGGGCGTGGAAGGCGTACCAGTGACAGGACCGAGCGTGCTCCAGCGCCGCCCCGTCGAGGTCCCGAGCGGGGCAGCGAGCGACGCGGTGGCCGCGGCAGCAGCTGCGGAGCCCGCCTGCTTCACCGACCTGCACCTGGACCAGGTGGTCGCGACCATCACGGCCGGGCGCGAGGCGTACGAGTTGACGCCCTTCTTCCACGCGCCGCTCACCGATCCCGACGACGTCGCCTACCGCCACGAGGTGTTCTTCGATCTGGCCGACGACGCGCGCCGAACCGTGATCGCCGGCTTCGGCCGCGACATGCGACTGGTCCGCGAGCAGCGCGCCCGCGCCGCCGCGCTGCTCGATCCGCGCCAGGGCTGGCGGGTCTACCTCGATGCCGCGCTCACCTACTGCTCGGCGGTCTCGCGCCTGGCCAGCGGCCTCGCCGAACACCCCCCGGGCTCGCGGGCGCTTCGGGCCCTGGCGGCGTACGTGGACCGCTACACCAGCGGTGCGGCGTTCACGTCGCTGCGGGCCGAGGCGATGCGCATCGAAGGCGCGCTGGACGACGTGCGCTACGAGCTCACCGTGGAGCAGGACCGGGTGGTGGTTCGCCGAGCCAGCGAGGCGCCCGACGACGGCGCCGCCATCGCGCGCACCTTCGCGCGCTTCAGCGGTGAGCGCTTCGGCGGCGAGCCCCGCCGCCGGCGCCGCGAGAGCCGTCGCGACGACCCGGCCGCGAACCAGATCGAGTCAGCCGTGCTCGAGCGCGTGGCACGCTTGTACCCCGACGCGTTCGGCGCGTTGGAGGCGTTCGCGGGGCACTACCAGACGTACCTCGATCCGGTCGTCGCGACCTTCGACCGCGAAGTCCAGTTCTACCTGACCACCCTCGAGTACGTGGCGCGCTTCGAGCGCGCGGGGCTGCCCTTCTGCTACCCGAGCGTGTCGGCCGACGACAAGGCGGTACGCGCACGCGACGCCTACGACGCCGCACTGGCCCACGGCCTGCTGGCGGGCGGCGGGAGCGTGGTGTGCAACGACTTCGAGCTGCGCCCTCAGGAGCGCATCTTCGTGGTCACCGGCGCCAACCAGGGCGGCAAGACGACCTTCGCACGGACCTTCGGCCAACTGCACTACCTGGCGGCGCTGGGGTGCCCGGTCCCTGCGCGTGAGGCGTCGCTCTACCTGTTCGATCAGGTGCTCACCCACTTCGAGCAGGAGGAGGACGTGCGCACGCTGCGAGGCAAGTTCCAGGACGAGCTGATGCGCATGCACGCGCTGCTCGAACACACCACCGACCGCTCGGTCGTGATTCTAAACGAGGCCCTCACCGCCACGACCTCGCACGACGCGGCCTTGGTCGGCCGGCAGGTGCTCTCGCGGCTGCTGGAGCAGGATGTGCTGGGCGTGTGGGTCACGTTCATCGACGAGCTGGCCGGGCTGGATCCGGCGGTGGTGAGCCTGGTGTGCGGCGTCGATCCAGAGGATCCCGCCCGGCGCACCTTCGAGCTCCGGCGGCGTCCCGCCGACGGCCGCGCGCACGCGATCGCGATCGCCCGCGCGCATCAACTCACCTACGCCGAGCTGCGGCGCCGCTTGCGCTCGTGAGACCGCGGCTACTGCACCCGGATCGCGAGTTCGACACCCACGGTCGGCTCCCGCGGCAGGCTGCGACGCTCGTGCAGGACCTCGAGCTGAGCACGCTCACCGCGGCCATGGCGAGGGGCGACAAGCGAATCGCCGACATCGCCCAGCGCGCCTTGCTCGCACCGCTCACGGACCTTGACGCCATCGCCTACCGCCAAGCGGTGGTGCGCGACTGCCTCGCGCACCCGAACGACGCGCGGGCGCTCTACGCTCTTGCGGTGGCAGCGATCGAGCGCGCGGAGCAGGCCTCGTGGGCCTTCATGCCGCGCAAACCGGCCTCGATCGTGCGACATGCGCGCGACGTGCTGCTGGCCTACCTGGAGTCGCTCCGGGCGCTGCGGCGCTTGGCCGACAGGCGCGGCGAGCACGTCGCCTCGGACGCGCTGCGCGTCTTCTTCGAGCTGATCCGGCGCGAGTTGGACGACGCTGCGCTGCGCGAGATGGAACGCCACCTGCGCGCACTGCGCTTCACGGCCGGGATTCGCGTCAGCGCAGGCCTGGGCCCCGCCAACAAAGCGCGCGACATCGTGCTGCACCACGGCAGGGCCCGGGCACGCGTCTGGACCAGGCTGGAACGCTGGTGGCCACCGTTGCGGCGGCGCCGCGAGCCCGCCTTCAGCTACCAACTCGATCCCGCTGACGAGAACGGCGTGCGCGCCCTCGACGAGGTGCGCGACCGCATCCTGGAGGGCGTGTCGGTGACGCTCGCGCAAGCCAGCGAGCAGGTGGCTGGCTTCTTCCACGCGCTGCGCAGCGAGATGGCCTTCTACGTCGGCTGCCTCAACCTGGCCGAGCGTCTGGGCGAGCTCGGTGCCGCCACCTGTCTGCCCGAGCCTGTCGCCGACGCGCCCGGGCCGTGGCAGGCGCAGGGCCTCTACGACCCGTGCCTGGCGCTGAGCGCCGATCAGCCGCCGGTCGACAACGACGTCGCGCCACAGGCCGCCAGCCTGGTGATCGTCACGGGGGCCAACCAGGGCGGCAAGACGACCTTCCTGCGCAGCGTGGGCCTGGCCCAGCTGATGCTGCAAGCGGGCATGGTGGTGGCGGCACGCTCGCTGCGCGCTGGCGCCTGCGCCGGCATCTTCACGCACTTCAAGCGCGAGGAGGACGCCTCCATGACGAGCGGCAAGCTCGACGAGGAACTGGCCCGCATGAGCGCCATCGTCGACGAGCTCAGACCGGGCTCGCTGCTGCTGCTGAACGAGTCGTTCGCCGCCACCAACGAGCGCGAGGGCTCGGAGATCGCACACCAGATCGTCGACGCCGTCACCGAATCGGGTGTGCGCGTGTACTTCGTCACCCACCTGGACGACTTCGCGCGGCGACGCTACGAGCGCGACGCGGCCGGCACGCTCTTCTTGCGCGCCGAGCGGCGCCCGGACGGCGAGCGCACCTTCAAGCTCCGGCCCGGAGCGCCGGAGCGCACCAGCCACGGCATGGACCTGTACCGCGCCATCTTCGGCGACGCGGACGATGGCGTGGGCGACGCGGAGGACGAGGCGGCGGGGCCCACGGCGGACGCGCACCCGCCGCACACGCCCACCTAGCACCTCCCGTCGACGCTCGCTACGCTGATGCATGGCCCCCGATGCGCTCCTCACGACCGGCGTGCTGGTGATCCTGCTGAGCGCCCTGGTCCTCACGCGCGTCAGCCCCGACGCACTGTTCCTGGCGGCCCTGACGGCGCTCTTACTCGGCGGGGTGCTGACCCCGGCGCAGGCCTTCGCCGGCTTCGCCAACGAGGGTGTGGTGACGGTGGCGGTGCTCTACGTGGTCGTTGCCGGCCTGCGCGAGACGGGTGGGGTGCAGCACATCTCGCGCGTGCTGCTGGGGCGCCCTGGCGGTCTGGCAGTGGCGCAGCTGCGGCTCACGGCGCCGGTGGCGTTCTTCAGCGCCTTCCTCAACAACACGCCCATCGTCGCGATGCTCATCCCCGCCGTGCGGGACTGGGCCAAGACGCACGGCCTTCCGGTCTCGAAGCTGATGATGCCGCTCTCCTACGCCGCGATGCTGGGTGGCTTGTGCACGTTGGTGGGCACCAGCCCGACGCTGGTGGCGCACGGGCTGCTCATCGAGCGTCGCGGCAGCGGCCTCGGGTTCTTCGAGATCGCGTGGGTGGGTGTGCCGGTAGCCGTGATCGGGGTGGCTTTCATGATCGGCACCTCACGTTGGTTGCTGCCCGCTGACCGCCCCAGGCCCGCGCCCTTCGGCGACCCACGCGAGTACACGGTCGAGATGACGGTCGACGGCAGCGGGCCGCTGGCAGGTGCCACGGTGGCAGACTCGCGGCTCGCCGACGAGAGCGGCCTGCAGCTGATCGAAGTGCATCGCGACGGCGAGGTCTACCCGGCCGTCGCGCCCACGCTACGCTTGCACGCCGGCGACCGCTTGGTGCTCGCCGGCGCGGTCGGTTCGGTGATCGACCTCCAGCGCCGACACGGCCTGACCCCGGCGACGGATCAGGTGTTCAAGCTCGACGCGCCGCGCAGCGAGCGCACGCTGATCGAGGCGGTCGTGTCCGACAGCTCGCCGCTCGTCGGGCGCAGCATTCGCGAGGGCCGATTCCGTAGTCGCTACGACGCGGTGGTGGTCGCCGTGGCCCGCAACGGGGTACGCCTGGGCGGCCAGCTGCGCGACACGATCCTGCGGCCGGGCGACACGCTGCTGCTCGAGGCCACCCCGAGCTTCGCCGACCGGCACGCCCACAGCCGCGACTTCTTCCTGGTGAGCCCGCTGCCCGACACCCACCCGCTGCGCTTCGAGCGGGCCGCCCTGGCGCTCACCGTGCT
>SL_3KL_010_SEDDRAFT_10006344_pt1 | contig 10572 bp, 2 predicted proteins | sample SodLakKL_010_SED_2_FD_10381 | JGI IMG/M metagenome (IMG submission 10381)
GAATAAGAGAAGCTGCAAGTAAGAGACAACTAATAAAAGAATAAACACATCTCTGATCTCAGATTACCCGATCTCAGATCTGTCTCTTCAGATCAGAGATCGGGTAATCTGAGATCTTCAACTCGTTCAAAACCCTACTATTTTTAACTTCACATCGTGTTTTGAACCATCCATTTTCACATTGATCCGTGCGGGTTTTTTATTAAAAGAGACATTCTTGTTATCAATTTTCCCCTCTAAACGGCCGGACTGCAGCTTATCCGGGTTCTCAATTTCTATTTGATATACAGTTTTGTCATCCCTCAGCAAAATATCCATTCGATAACCCGGCCACTCCTGCGAGATCGATGGATTTAATAAAATCGCATCTTTTTCCAACCTGAAACCGAGTATAGATTCAAGAATAACCCGATACATCCATCCTCCTGAGCCGGTGTACCATGTCCAGCCCCCCATTCCTGTAAGCGGCTGTTCACCATAAACATCAGCCGCAACGACAAAAGGCTCGACTTTATACTGCATCACCTGCTCTTTGTTCAGAGCATGGTTGACCGGATTGATCATTCTGAGGTACTTCACTGCTTTTTCACCCATACCCGATTCAGCCAGGGCTTTGATAACCCACAACGCCCCATGCGTATACTGGCCGCCATTCTCACGAACACCGGGAATATAACCCTTAATATATCCGGGATTTTTCTCCGTCTCATCAAACGGCGGAGATAATAAACGAATGATTTTATCGTGCTCTGAAATCAGATGCTTTTCGACGGAAGCAAGTGCTTTACTTCCCCTGGTTTCGGAGGCTACACCCGAAATTACCGACCATGCCTGGGAAATTGCATCTATTTTGCATTCATCATTAACAGCAGAGCCAAGTGGAGTCCCGTCGTCATAATATGCACGTAAATACCAATCTCCATCCCACCCATGTTTGTTCAGGTTTGATTTCAATTCTTTTGCTGTTTTCCGGTATTGTTTCGCACGTTCGGGATCATCCATCTGCTTGCAGATCCTTGCAAAATGAACCAATATATTGTACATGAAAAATCCGAGCCAAACACTTTCTCCCTTGCCGTGTTCACCAACCCGGTTCATCCCGTCGTTCCAGTCGCCGGCGCCCATCAAAGGGAGTCCATGTTCACCAAAATCGAGAGAAACCTCAATCGCTTTGCAGCAGTGTTCATAGAGAGTCCCTTTGTCATTTGACAATTCCGGTTGTAAATATACTTCATGTTCATAATCCTCCAGTACGCGTGCTGTGATATAAGGAACCTCTTCCTTCAGTACTTCAATATCTCCGGTACTTTCAATATAGAAATCGGTTACAAACGGCAGCCAAAGCCTGTCATCTGTAATTTTGGATCGGATTCCCCGGCCTGTTGGCGGATGCCACCAATGCAAAACATCCCCCTTGCTGAACTGGTTTGCTGCATGAATAAGTAACTGATTTCTCGTCAGGTTTGGATCCACATAAAGTGCGGCCATTGAATCCTGCAACTGATCACGAAAACCGAAAGCACCTCCTGCCTGATAAAAGGCAGTTCTTGCCCACATTCTGCTCGACAGGTTCTGATACATCAGCCAGCCATTGAGCATCTGGTTAATAGATGAATCCGGTGTTTTCACCTGAATGCGAGTCAATTTTGACTTCCATTGATCTTTCACCAATTCGAATTGAGATTCAATCTGATCAGGATCAGAATATCTTTCTATGACGGATTCAGCATCTTTTCTGGTCCGGCTTTCACCCTCAAGGAAGTAAAGAGACACTTTTTCCCCCGGAGAGATTTGAATGAGTGTCTGAAATGCTGCACAAGGGTCACCGCTATTGACCAATTCATTATTCAGGCCTTCGGCCCCGGAAAGTGCAAGAGGCCTGCTCAGAGTTCGGTTACGGCCGATAAAATGAGTGCGGTTTGTTGTATATTTCAATTCACTTTCGGCGGCAGAATTCAGAATTGCAGAAAAAGCTGAACGCCCTGCAAACTCATTGTTATAATGGTTAGCCGCAAAAAGAGTTCTTGATTTTCCGGAAAACTCGGAAATAACAAATCGTGATGAAGCCAATCGATCAATTCCCAGTACACGATCCAGGTACCTGAATACAGATAATTTTCTATCTTTTGAATCTTTATTCGTAATCGTGAGTTTTGAAATTTTCAAAGCACCTTTGGCCGGTACAAACTGGATAAGCTCCTGCTCCAGTTTTTGTGACTGATGCATGAACCTGGTATATCCAAACCCGTGAATAACACGGTAATCACCAGAGCCCGGCACCGGACCGGGAACCGGCGACCAATAGCATTTACTGTCTTCATCCCGGATATAAAATGCTTCTGAGTGTGGGTCTTCAACCGGATCATTCGACCAGTTTGTGAGTTTATTCTCCCTGCTGTTCTCACTCCAGGTATAACCGGCACCACGCTCTGTAGCGGTGAATCCAAAATCCGGGTTTGATATCACATTGATCCAGGGAGCCGGCGGTACATCCGGATATCCGGTTTCATGATCCGGTTTGATTACAATATGATATTCATCACCATTTTCAGAAAATCCACCATACCCATTAAAATGCAGGAGACCGGAATCCTGAGATTCATCATCAGAAGACTTCGTGTCACGAAAATCCACTGGTTGGTAAGAATCGTTCAGATCACCATTAATCCAGGATTTGATTTCAGGTTCAGGTCGTGGCCGTGACAAATCCGGCAACTTTTTTTCAAATACTGCATGGGCTACAGTTAAAAGTAACGTCAGATCTTCATCCGGCATCTTATCTGTACGCTGAACAAAAACACCACCATTTTTATTTAAATACTCCCTGTCCATTGATGTTTCAATCGACTGCTGGATGGCTTCCTGTACTTCATCAACATAGCTCGGAGGGTGGTCATTCAGAAATAATAACTCCGCTGAAAGTCCTTTCATTCGCCAGAATGAATGGGCTTTCAATAACGTTTTCACTCCTTTAAGCTGATCAATATCATTAATTCTGAAAATGATTAATGGCAGATCTCCCGAAATACCGTAAACCCATAAATCCCTTTGTTTTTTACGATTGATGACAAGGCGTTTTTCATCCGTACGGAATCGTTTATCCGGGTACAATACATAAGAAGCCAGTTTCTGAAAATAGTGTGACTGCTTTGAAGTTATAGCCAGGTGGTTAAGCTCAACCGAACCATATACTTCTGCAAGATCAAAAACCCGATTGGTTGCGTACTGATTGTCATACGTATCAGCCATTTTCACAGCTTCTTCCCGGCTTTTTGCAAAACCCAGGCCAAATGTAAACTGAACCTTTTCACCCGGGCCGAGTGTGAATTTTTTCCTCAGGCTTACAACTGGGTCTGATACATTACCCAACGAACCTTTCAGGCGCCCTCCTTCATCCATTGCAGCTGGATGACTAAGAGACCGACCTCTTCCAATGAATGCAGAACGTTCCGTCTCATACTGTAACGGCTCGGTCAGATCATCCTGTTCTCTGCCTGCAAATGTGTGTACCAGCCAAAGTGTTTCATCCTCTTCGCTCCTCGGCCGCCGCCTGGCAACAAGAGCATGATGTTCAGCGAGGTAATCGGTCTGTATAAACAATTTTGAAAATGCGGGGTGCGAACGATGATCAGCCAATCTGTTCAAAACAACTTCGGCATAACTGGTCACTTCAAGAGTACGATTCTTCTCTGAATAGTTTGTGAGTGTCATTTTACGAAACTCCATTGCATCATCGGGTGATACACAGATTTCCGTTGTTGTTTCTATCCATTCATCAACCCTGGATGTTACAATTTTTCCATTATGGTACCAGCTGTCGTACCGGTCTGGTTTCCGTTTCACCGGCTGATGCATGGATGACCAATATGTACCAGTCTGCAGATCTCTCACATAGAAAAACATCCCGAGCGGATCGGTTGTTGGGTCGGGTTCCCACCCGTTAAGGGCAATATCATTAATTTTAGAGACCCCGGAACCTGTATGAGAAACTGCCGTGGAGTATTTACCGTTTGACAGCAAAAATACTCTTGGTGGGCTGCTGTCGATCTGATCTATTCCAACATGTTCGACTACATGCTGAACAGTTTCCTGCTCTCCGGATTCGAGCTCCACTTCAATCGGATGAGGCTCTTTAATCGGAACTCCCCGTGGTATTTTTTCCTGCAAAATAAGTTCACACCCCTGAATTCTTGGATCAGAATGGAAGTAATCATGTATCCGCCAGTCATTAATCATATTTTCAATGGCTATCAGTCCCATACCATGATGATGTGCCATGTAGGTTTTTACCAACTCATAAGATTGTTTATCCTGCATTCTCGAAGGGGTAAAATCGATCGCATCATAAAAGCCGTGTAAACCAAACCCCCCGATTTTTTTAATTTCTTCCAGGTTTTCGAGAGATTTATCCGGATCAACCATCAGTGATAACAATGTTGCATAGGGAGCAACAACATATTCTTCAGCCAGCCCCCGCTTAAGGCCAAGGCCCGGTGCTCCGAATGCCCGGTACTGGTAATGCAAATCGATATTTAAAAAGTAATAAGCACTTTCAGAAAAGCCCCAGGGCTGATTCCGGCTTTCTCCATACTCTCTCTGCCACCTGACTACATTCTCATATGTGTGATTGATTAATGTGTCAGGATAGGAACGCATGAACAGCATCGGCATAAGATACTCAAACATGGTTCCGCCCCAGGAGAGCAGTATTTCATTTTTATTGAGACTGGTCAGGCGCCGGCTCAACCTGAACCAGTGCTCAACAGGAATATCCGCTTTTGCAATGGCTATGTAGGAAGCGATACGTGCTTCGCTGGCTAACAAGTCATATGTCCCCTTATCAAGCTGTGCTTTTTCAACATTGTACCCGATACTGAAAAGCCCGCGTTTTTTCAGATAGAGGAATGAGAAATCCATCTCGTCGACAAACTTTTCACAGACAGTTATCACCTCTGCCGCCTGTTTCTTCCACTTTTTTAATAACTGCCCGGATGTTTCATAATCCGTCTCATTTTCGATCAGGGTATATAGTTCCTCCACTGAATACTTGTCAACATCGATCTCATCCGGAAGTGTCAGGTTTCGAAACTCATAAATCGTTTTTTCAATTTGGCGGAGCGGACTATCCAGCCAGTAATACAGATCTTCCATCTGCTGATCAGCCAGCCGGCTGCCCAAAGGTAACAGGTCAATTGAATTGAGGCTTGTTGCATCTTCCTTCAGCGATCTGAGCAGATCCATTTTATCCGGCTTTTCCTCCGAATCCAGCTTCTCCAATTTTTCGAGGATTGAAGTAGTAAAATGGATAAGCCGCTGGATGGAGTCGTCCGGTAATTCACCGCTGATCCGATATTCATCAAAAATATCCCTGACAGTCAGGGTTGTATCCCTGATCCCCTTCCATATATTCCGGTTAACTCCCCTGGTTTTCATCTCTTTTTTGACCGCTTCCTTTATTACAATTAATCCCGCTGCCAGGTTACCGGAATCTACGGTTGAAATATACCTGGGGTTTAGAACTTCACCCAGTTTAATGTCATACCAGTTGTAAAAATGGCCATGATACCTTTCAAGCTGATTCATCGAATCCAGTGTTCTGTTTACCCGTTCCAGCAGTTCTCCGAACGTGATATAACCCATATTATAGGCGATCTGAGTGGATACAAGAGCGAGGCCTATATTTGTTGGTGACGTTCTGTCAACCGGATTCAGGGACGGTTCTTCCTGGTAATTATCCGGCGGAAGACACGAATGGTCCTCATTCACAAACCGCTCGAAATAGAACCAGGTTCTTCTTGCAATCAATCGAAGCGATCGAATATCATCCTCACCGATCGGGACTTTCTTCTTTTTCAAAGGCTGACTTACATACCAAAGATAAACCGGAGAACAAACCCATATCAGGAAAAAAGGCCCAATAACCCACAGCGAATGTGGAGCCATCATGACAGCTGTAATTAATATCGCCACTGCAAACAGAACCGGGAATATCATTGACCGGATATATGCACCCATAGAGTTCGGGCTTGTTCTTTCAGTGTGAGAAGCTGTTCTCCATTCAAGCAGCCATTTCTTTGAGATTTTTATCCTGTATAAAGACCTGAAAATTGCATCCAGGTATGTAATCGCCTGGTGCGGCAGAATAATCAGAGTAAACAGAGACTGAATGGTGTTAATTTTCAGGTTAGCTCTCACCTTCTCGACATAGAGCTTCCATCTTACTCTGGCCGGACGGTTTAATAAATCACTTGAGAGAGTTACATAAATCGGAAATGCAAGTATACCAAAAGCTGCTGCCGTCCAGATCCAGGCGTTTCCGGGCAGCCAAAACCAGCCTGCAATAAAGAAAATGGTGAGAAAAAACGGATTCAGTGTACGCCGAAGATTATCAAATATTTTCCATTTGGAAAGCAGGTTGATTGTATTCTCCTGCTTTCCGTCCCTGGCCGGCACCTTTGAAAACAGCCATGTTGCAATTTGCCAATCCCCCCTGGCCCAGCGGTGATTACGGTTACTGAAGCTGGCATATGTAGAAGGATAATCATCAAATAACTCAATATCAGTAGCCAACCCAGCTCTTGCATACGTACTTTCAATCAGGTCATGTGAAAGTACCCTGTTGTCGGGGAACCGGTTATCTAAAACTTTATGAAATGCCCTGACATCATATATCCCTTTTCCGGTGAACACCGCTTCACCTGACATGTCCTGGTAAATATCGGATACTGCCGTTGAATACGGATCGATGCCGACATTACCGGAAAAAATTCGTGAAAACCAGGTTTGCCTGGCTGATTCAGGAGGGATGGATATCCTTGGCTGAACTACTCCGTATCCCCTGGTTATGCGCTTTTCTTTTGGGTTATACCACGCCCTGTTCATCGGATGGGAAATCGTTCTGACAAGGTCTCTTGCGCTGTCAGGTGGCAGTTTGGTATCTGCATCGAGCGTGATCACAAACTGAACCGGCAAAGATTGGATTGAATCTATAAAATCCCCTTCGATCAATGTATAGGACGTTTCCTCTGAAGAATCGCACAGCAACCTGTTGAATTCTTCAAGCTTACCCCGTTTTCTTTCCCATCCCATCCATACATTTTCCGACTCATTCCACAACCTTTCCCTGTGCAGAACAAAAAATTTATCGCCAAATCTGGAATTGTATTTTTTATTGAGTTCACGTATTGCATCCGAAGCAGCATCAAGAATTTCCTGGTCGCCTTCAAGGTGCTTATCTTTTGCATCGGTAAAATCACTTAACAGGGCAAATTGAAGTGACGGATCCGTATTTGCGAGAGAACGAATTTCAAGAAACTCAACCTGCCTTCGCACGTCGCCGGGTGATGTAAACATTGTCGGGACGACGACCATGGTTCTTGCTGAGTCAGGGATTCCATCTTCATACTTCATTTTCGGAAGAATTCTTGGCGGTAGAAAAAAAGCAAAAAACCGGTTTATAGCAGAGACTGACAAGTCCATTGCCGGAAAAAGTGCAATCAGAATCAGTGCAACCGACATACCAATCGAATCACTGATCGCACCTGTCGCGAGCCACAGAATCGCCAGGAGAACAAGTGTATGCAAACCGATTGCCACCAGATACAGAGAAGTTTTTTGCTCAAGTTTCAGGTTAATTTTCTCCTTTATAGGCATCTTATATCCGGATTCACTTACAATTTCCCGATATCCCTCACCAATCAGGAAATATCCTACATGATTTTTGACCAGATCAGGATTTTGTAGCGTATCTGACGGAGCAGAACTTTTCTCATTGGATTTCTTTTCAGTCATCAACAGAACGAGTTCGGCAATTTCTGTCTCAGAATGGCCGGACCTGCGGCTTAGTTGTTCCACAACCTTTCGATACCTGTCTCTTGTCTGGAAATCCATCAACGGATAGTGGCCGGCGGGGTCGAGCCTGAGAATCTGATCAACGATCGAGCATTCTTCAGCAAAATCCTGCCAGTCGGTTTCGGAGGTGTAGCGCAGTGAAGCAACAGCATTTTGAATACTAACCTGTAATCTCGACTGCATTTGCGCTTCGATATGAAAGGCTTCATCAAGAGTCAAATCGTATTGTCTGACCCGGTAGTTAAACCAGCGTTTCTGTTCATCATACAGATACCCGGATGATTGTAGCTGATTAAACAGTTCAATCAGGTGTAGTGGTGCACCGGTTTTATTTGAATATGAATTTACCCAGCCGGAAATCTGGTTTGTAACTACCCCCGGTTCATCAGAATCTTTTTCTTCCAGAATTTTGATAAAATCGAGGACATCTGACCGAACTTTTTTACGGTACAGAATTCTTTTTGCTTTGTTGGCCAGGTTTTGAATCAGTATCAGCCTCACCATGATCGGGACAGCCCAGATTTCACCCTGCATCAGTGTTCTGACTTCCTGATAACTTTGAATGTATTCACTCAATACATTTACATCAACCAGGTTGTCAGTATGGTTGATCAGGTTCAGCACAAGTTCATAGATTCGCGGCAACCCTTTGAATTCACCTTCACTGATAGAAGGAATACTTCTCTGGTACTCCTTTGGAAAATCGTATTCGACCTGTACAATCTGTTCCTGGATGATGTAAAAATTGTCAATAAGCCATTCGGCAGCAGGGGAGATTTCCTGATCTTTTTTAGCAAGACGCGATAGCGTTTTGTATGCTTCATTCAGAACATGTTTTGAATCGTCAAGAATTGGTTTAACCTGCCTGATCACCTTGCTATCGGATGCAAGGTTATGTTTCTCCGCAAGATTTCTTGAGCTCTCTCTTAAAAAATCAATATTAAAAGAAACTGTTGAGTTTTCGATCATGTCGATAAAATCTGTTTAGGAACAAGTTGCTATACTATTCTGAAATAATCTTTTTCCAGTGGCCTGAATTTTCAAACGATTAATTAGTCAGATGACTTCATTATCGTAAATAATATCATCACTGCAATGTTTTTATACTCAAAGGATTTTTCGACATTGAATGAGGGGAGAATCATTACAAATTCACACCTTGAAGTACAGGATAGAACTGAAATAAGGATGGATACTTTAGACGTTACGATACTGCTAAAACAGTAATTAGATTCCTGAGTTCAATTTTTCAAGTTTTAGAAATTTTGGGCTCTGAAAATAATGATATAAATACCATATAATTGATGATTATCCGAAATCTGATGCATAACTTCAGATCGAAATACTGCAATCGAGTAATCTGAGATCAGTGATCATAGATATATCACGATCATAATTCTATTTATTCGGATTTCATGGTTTATACATTCAGTATCGTGATACTCTTATTCTTCCCTGTGTCAAATGACTCCGTACATGCCGGGGATGAAGTGGGTATTTTGCATTCCAGTTCCGAGATGCTGATGCTCCAGAGTCCCTCCCGTGAACTCAACTACCTGCAGGTTTATACCACTTATGAACCCGGGCCCGGGCCTGGCATCTATGGACAATATGTGCTCACCCTATTCCCGCCAGGTTATAAAACCACTACTCTTGGCTGGAAGTCACAATTATTCGGCTCACTGGCTTATACATATGATATTGAACTTGATTTGATGGGATATGAGCGCATCTCATTCACTCCGGAACTATTTTCTGATTTTGAACCAAATCGAATTTTAAATGAAGCCAATGTGGATGAACGGCGCAGTGGTGGCAGCCTGCTGACTACTTACCAGCGCCGATTCAGGGATGAGTATCACCTCAGCCAATACCTTAAATTACAACACATGCGGGTGTGGTTGAGGCCGGAAGAAGGGCATTCTTCACTTACTGATATATCATCTGTTTCCACAGGCCCCCAGTTCACCCGTTCGGCATTGACCGGTTTGCTACCAGCCGATATCCTGATTGAAGGACATTTTACGATCGGGCTGGATCATAAACAAAATTCGATATACAACCGGTTTCGACTTGGGAACAGGCTTCATCTGACTTTTGGCAGTGGTTTTGCATGGAATGGAGAGCTTAAAGGTGAGTGGGCCGGACGTAATGTGCCGATTTTTGAAAACCCATCCTTCGGCGGTTCATTCAGTGTCCGCGGGTACAGTCAGGATGAATTGCTGGGACGCATCCAGCTTACGACTCAGCAGGAATTGTGGGTGCCTGTACCCGGCACAATGTCTTCAGTTCGCGGGCTTGGTTATTACCTGAGACATCATATACGATTTGCTGCATTTGCAGATGCTGCCATGATCAGCAGAACTGTCAATCCGGGACGATCAGGAATCCGAACCGGAACCGGCATCGGATTACGATTCAGGACGGGTGGTGTCACCTTGCGTGCCGACTGGGGTCACCGGCTGACAGATATCAGGGATGGCCGGTTCAAAGGCAATTTTTTCCTAAGTATCCGGCCTGACTTCAGGTTCTTTTTGTTTTAATCCTGGTAAAGGTGTACGAGGCAAACGGAACTGTACAGTGTGTGTTTCAATCTCGTTGCGGCGCTCCGCTCCGCAATGGAAGGCCCGGGCTGCTCTGCTGCCGCTATCTCCTGCGTTCTAAATGTGAACAACTTATCATCATTTTCTTACAGGAATTCTTAAGTGCCTTATGGCTTTA
>SL_3KL_010_SEDDRAFT_10006345_pt1 | contig 10572 bp, 5 predicted proteins | sample SodLakKL_010_SED_2_FD_10381 | JGI IMG/M metagenome (IMG submission 10381)
ATCAACGTACCACCTGAATGAACGAATATAGCCGGGGATCGAATCGCGGTATGCTGCGTTACTCTTCCGGATCCCCCACCGGTCTTCCGCAAGCATGGCGATCGATCTGTTTCTCTCTATTCGTATGGTATGGTAATACTCTTCGAGAGGATGACCCGCATCTCTCAGCATATCATCGGCAATTTTAGATATCTCGTCTTCGGTCTTCGGAAACCATAATCCTCCGAGAAAATGTATATGCGGATAGATAAGCATTATCAGCGTGATAGAAAGGATGGTAATGATGGTGTATGTAATGATAAATTTGTTATTATTCATTGCCCACCTTTACCACTACCATAGTCATGTCATCCAATTGATAAGTGCGTCTTGTATAATCGGATACTTTTTGAAATATGTTGTCGAGTATGGTTTCTGCGCTCTGATACTGGTTCGCCGTGATCGTTTCGAACAAACGCCGGTTACCGAATTCTTCTTTATTTTTATTCATAGCTTCGGTTATGCCGTCTGTATAAAATACGATAATGTCACCGGTCTCCATTGGTAATGATTTATCCTGAATATAATTTTTAAAGACGTCGCTGTCGTCAAGTCCGAGTGCCATACCGTTCGGATGAATGAACTCGGCTTTTTGTGTTCGTTTTCGAAAATATAGGACAGGATTGTGTCCCGCCCGGCCAACGGTAAGGATATTTTTACCTGTATCGAATATACTATATACCATGCTTATGAAGGCGCCGCGGTCGGTTTGCCGGTAAAACTGTGTGTTTACTTTACCGAGAACGGATGCCGGAGAATCTGCACCGTTTACCGTGGTATGTATCATTCCCTTCGCAAGCGTCATGTAGAATGCCGCTTTCGTTCCCTTGCCGGAGACGTCGCCGATAATTATCCCCGTTCTTTTTTCGTCAAGTTGCACAAAATCATAATAATCGCCACCGATCTCGTTGGCGGGGACACATCGTGCTGCTATGTCGAGGTGCGTTACTGACGGTGTCGTTTTCGGGAGAAAGCTCATTTGTACTTCGCGTGCTATCTCAATTTCTCGCTGTAGCCGCTCGCGTTCGCTTATGAACCGGACGTATTTGGGCTCAAGTGTTTCAGGCTCAACAAATTTATCGCGGGTAACGATACCGGCAATTGAGAAGGTTATCGCCGTCCCAAGAGGTATCGCAAGAAATAATCCGTCGCGGAGTAATTCCGGATGTTCGGTGAAGAAATAAATGATACCCCAATCCATTATCATGTAGGTAAAGAATGCCGCGAGCAGCGTTAGCATATCCGTGCGATTGAGGAGAATAAGAAACATTAGTCCGATCAGTGTGCCGATTGTTATTCCGACCGGCATTGGTTGCAGGTAAATACCGACGATTCCACCGAATACGGTTGCTGCAATTAAAAACGGTAAAACTAACGATTGACTTCGGCGAAGTATAAATGCCGGGATAAATAAGAAAACGATTGCGACAATAAACAAAGTATTATATGCCGCAAATGCAATGTTCGTTAAAGAAGGAGAGAATGAGTTAAATATGTTAAAGAATAACCGGGGAAGTACGAACCATGTTTCCTGTACCTCCGAAATGATGAGAAAAAATATATGATGAATAGCAAGAATTGCCATTCCCGCTGCAATCCCCACGAGGACAGACTTACCCACTGAGGAATGAAAAATGTTGCCGTATGACAAATAGTCGAGCGATCTGAAGTGTTTCCGCCAGGTCTCACGTCCTAATGATTCTCCGACCGACCATCCGGCAAAAGTAACGCCGCCTATCAAAAAGGCGATAAACCCAAACGAAATAAACATCACCAGGACGAATTCATCTGCTAAAATCAGGGTGAGTCCTGCAAGGAAACCGAGCCCGGTTATCAGCCCTGCTATGATTCCCATCCGGTATCCAATCTCTCCGGTGCGTATTCTCTTAATCCCCACAATGATTATCACAATGGATGTAATGAGGATAATAGCCATAAAAATTGCTTGTGAGATGAATTCTATCTGAGCTGCATCCGTAATTCTCGGTAAATCATATGTACTGGTAAAGGAAGATATGATTGTTCCCGAAACGGTCAAATTCAATGTAACCGATTTCCCGATGCGATCGTCGAATCCTGATATAGAAAAGGAGTGATCGGTTCGATTGTTGCGGTCGGTTGATCGTTCCGTTTGAACAGAATCGTCATCGACTGAAAACGGTGTATGTCTTTCGATGAAGGTAAACACGATTTCACGTGCATCGGATAATGATACCGAAGGGAGATCGAATGCATCTTCTAACGGAAAGCGTACGAATAGTATCTTCCCGTTTATGTCTGTATTGATGTGTGTGTTATACAAGACGCGCAGTTCGGTACCACTGTCAGGATCCTTCGTTGCCGTCCGCTCGGTGCTCGGCAGGAGTTGCAGCCGTGATGGAGGTTCGGAATACCAGCGTATCTGATTATAAAATGAAGGTACCCCGTTTCTCATGAATGCATTACCCCGCTGTGTTCCGAATTCCCTGTGAAGATATGAATACAAATTCATATCAAGCCGGTAATTCGAAGAAGCATACATTCCATCCGTTGCAATTCCGTATTCCTGCAATATTCCGTTGACTCTTTGAATCATTTCCTGATCGGAATATTTGATTTTTATACCGGAGAGGTGATGAGTTCGCGGGTATAAATACAGGAGAATAAGCAGTGCAAGTAATGTTATTCCGAGCGACCCGGCTATAAATAGCAGCCGTTTTTTTTTATGCATCGTATTTTTCTGTATTTTTTACCTTTACCACTACCATTGTCATATCGTCTCTTTGAGGTGTACGGCCTATAAACATATTTGTTTCATTAACGAGACCGTTTAATATCTCACCGGCTGAATACTGCTGGTAGAAACGTGCTGCCGCTACTAAACGTTCATCGCCGAATTCCTCATTACGTTTATTTGCCGCCTCTGAAAAACCGTCGGTATAAAAGATAAACACATCTCCCGGTTCAAAAGTAACGGTCTTTTCGTGTATCGATTTATCAAAAACTTCCCCGTTGTCGAGACCGAGTGCCATCCCTTTCGGATTTATCATTTCACCGTTTGCCTGTGCTGTTTTCCATAGTATCACCGGGTTGTGTCCTGCCCGTGCAACGGTGAGCGTTCTTTGTTTCAGGTCGAAAATTCCGTAGACCATGCTGATAAATGCACCCCGTTCGGCACTTTCATAAAATGTACGGTTTACGCTCCGGAGAACTTCTGCGGGGTCCGTTTCGTTTCGTGCAGTCGACCGTAAAATCCCTTTAGTGAGTGTCATATAGAAAGATGCTTTTGTTCCTTTTCCCGACACATCGCCAATGACGATGCCGAATAAATGATCATTAATCGTAATGAAATCGTAATAATCGCCGCCGACTTCATGTGCCGGAATACACGTCGATGCAACATCGAGGGCGGGTATATCCGGTTTCTTTTTCGGAAGAAAACTCATCTGCACATCGTGGGCGATCTCCAGTTCGCGCTGGAGGCGCTCACGTTCGCTGATATATTTCTGGAAGACAGGCGCTATTTCTTCGTAATCGGTAATATGATCGCGGGTATATTGTGAAACTGCTCCGAACACCAGCAGGGCACCAAACACCGAGGCGATGATGATCCCTTCACTGATAAAGTAATCATTTCCCGATAGTATCAGGGTGATAGCTCCGCCTGCAACCGAAAATGTGAATAATGAAAGAAAGCTCGTCACAACATCGTACCGGTAAAATACCCAGACAAGAAATGCTCCGTATAGTGATGCGATGAGAATACCGCTCGCCACAGGGAACGACGGGTATGTGTATCTCCACTCACCGACACCGTATATGACCGAAGCAACGATGAGTAGAACGATAACATTTGAGATTCGCTGACGGAGATAAGAAACGAGAAAAAGAACCAGCATGCTAAAGCCGATTAATTCCACCCAGAATTCATACATTAGTATCTTCAGGCCGGCAAGCGGCGGAGAAAAATTTTCAAGCGGAGAACCGTCTACCCAGCTATACCATACCGGATGAATACTATTGACAATTTGTATTATGATCATCGATAAAGTAAGTGCAATCAACCCGTACGCGACTCCCCGAATAAAACTTTTTCCCGTTTCGGAATGAAGAATATGTCCGTGAATCACCAGATCAAAAGCAATAAATTTTTCCTTCCAGGTATTCCGGCCTACCGCTTCTGCGACTACAACGACAAAGACAATAAAAAATCCGACAAAGAGAGGTCCGATAATTAACGGAATGAGCATCATCCATTCCATTTGATGGATGAATTCCTGAAGATATATATGGGCGGCTACCATCACCGAGACGATAACCCCGAGTATAATTCCGTTCTTGTATCCGATTTCCTCCGATCGTATTCGTTTAACACCAATGACCAGCATTATAACCGCTATTAAAATAAACGGTAGGATTGATACAAGCGAGCTGACGGTACGCTGGGTCGACGTCGCTCCCGATAATTCAGGATCCGTATCGAATTCAATAGCAAATGATGATATAATAGAACCTGCCACGTTAACGCTCAGTGTGTACGGTAACGGATGATATTCCGATTGTCCTTTCCACCTGAAAATATGATCGGTGCGGTTATCGCGGATTTCCTCTTTGTGTGATGAAAAGGTAAGTACAGCGGGATCGTATTTTGTAAAACGATGGAGGAATTTCTCCGCAATAACACGCGCGGAATCGGGTTCAACTCCCGGTATATAAAGAGTATCGCTTATGTCCGGCTGATACCGGATCAAATTGCCATGACCGTCGAACTGCATTCGGGCAGCCGATCGGATAAAATCGTCGCCGGTTATTACCTCATTATCTTCAACGCTGCCAAAATCCATGCGAACATCCGGATTTCTCCACCTGATATCCCAGTAAAACGCCGGAACACTTTCTCTTAATAATGTATTGCCGCCGGAGATTCCGTACTTCCGTAATAGAAATGTATAAACATTACGGTTATGACGAATGTTCAGAGAGGATGTGTAATCGGTAACGTCATAATTCAATGCATCGAGAAGCCCGGATGCACGATCTTCGATCTCAGTTTTTGAAGCGGGAAAAAACAAACCGCCGGTATGATGAGTTGCCGGATAGAGATATAGAATTATCGCAAGTGAGATAATAATATATACGAAATGGAGGAGGAGAAATTTGTTTTTTTGATTCATTGTTTACAGAGAATGAAAATATGTACAATCTGCCGGATCAACATCATTAAATGTATGCAAATTCTAAGAGAATGTCTATTCATACGGCTTTCAGCAGATGTTGTTACAGATTTTGGAATTTTTTGCTTATATTTCTTTGTTATAATTTGTGTTCGTAATTCCAATCATCTATGAATAGTAAGGAGGTAACAACAGTATGAGACTTCTACCACTTTTTGTAATAGCGATAAGTGGATTTTTGTTATTTGGTTGCGGAGAAGATCCGGATGCACTCATTGATGAAGTGGGAGTACTGGTCGTATTGAACAAATCAGCCGGTTCAGCCCATATTCTCGATCGTGAAACCGGTGAACGACTTGCTTCTATTCCAACGGGATATCAACCACACGAGGTTGCTATCTCACCCGATGGGGGAACTGCTGTTGTCACTAATTACGGAACTCGCGACGAACCCGGAAATTCTCTTACAATGATTGATATTGCGCGTGCGGAACATGTTAAGGATATCGATTTACTTGAATATACTATGCCGCACGGCATACAGTTTCTGGATGATACAAGAGTAATCGTTACCACCGAAGGGAATCAGACGGTAGTGATCGTGAATCTTGAAAGCGAGGAAATCGAGCACGTCTTCATGACCGAGCAAGAGATATCACACATGGTTGCGGTAACTCCCGACGGCGACCGGGCATTTGTACCGAATATCGGATCGGGCACTGTTACAGTACTCGATTTGAATGAAGGTGTTGTTGAAGCACACATAGAGACCGGTGAAGGTGCAGAGGGAATAGCAATTTCACCAAACGGTGAAGAAGTTTGGGTTACAAACCGTGAGGCGAATACGGTTTCAATCATCAATGCTGAAACGCTTGATATTATTTTTGAGGTGCCATCGGCTGATTTTCCAATTCGTGCTGCATTTTCACCTGATGGCCAGCATGTTGTTGTAAGCAATGCACGCTCCGGCGACGTAACGGTTTTTGATGCCGAAGAGCGATTACGGGTTGGTGTCATTTCACTTCAGGAAATTGATGAGCTTGTCGAGGATGAGGATCGTTATTTTATTGAAGAATTTGAGGGAAGCCCCATACCGATCGGTGTTGTCATCGGTCCCGATAGCCGTACTGCGTATGTAGCAAACAGTGCTGCTGATGTTGTCGCGGTTCTGGATATTATCAGTCTTCAGGTCATTGATATGTTTGAAACCGGTGAAGAACCGGACGGCATAGCGTGGACGCCGGTAAGACCGGAGATGTAATAATGAATTTAGAGCTGATGTAGTCCGCCTTCAAGGTGGACTACATCATTTGCTCACTTAGTCATAGTTTGGTATTTCTTACCGCTCGGGTACGAGATAAATATCAACCCGCCGGTTCTCTGCTTTTCCCTCTTCGGTATCATTCGATGCCACAGGATGATACTTGCTCATACCTACAGCTTCAAATCGTTCGGGGCTGATATCGAAGTCCTTTAATACCCGGATCACATGCGTTGCCCGATGGACTGACAGCTCCCAATTTGAAGCGTATATCCGGGGAAAATCAGGGATGACCATCTGGTCATCTGTGTGTCCGATAACCCGGATAGTTTTATTTTGTGCATTTCTTAACTGTCCGGCAATTGTTTCCAGTTTTTCCTTGTTTTCATCAGTGATATATGCGCTGCCCGATTCAAAATGAATACGCTCAACCATCTCAACGGTCAGCTTATCTTCAAGTTCAATTGCTCGCTGCTCAAGTGATTCTACCTCTGTCTCTAATGCCGCACGTTCTTCACGGACCTGCTCCAGCTCGTCGGAGGTCGGGGCGAGCTGACCGAAATAGAGATATAAAAGCAGAATAAGAAGTACACCTGCTGCCACGAGGGCATAAATCGTGGGTGACTGCATGAAATTCCTCCTTTCAGAAAGTGATTATTAGCACTACCCACTTTACAAATATAGCATACTTCTTTTAGCCAAAAAAGTCAATATTTCAAAACTTTTGAAAGTTTTTCGATGTTTTATATATTACTACCAAGCGGCTATTTTTTCATTAGTAAGCAACGAGGAGGGGAATGCCTCGAGTTGTTCAAGTCATAGTGGTGTTATTACTATTTGGTGCGGGAAGTTATCTTACACTTGAATCGCAAACCCGGCAGGATGACCGCACGCTTTACCGGATGGCTCAGCAATATGAACGGAGCGGCGATTACCGGAACGCGTCGCGCCTCTATGAACGATTGTACGTTCGTGATCCCGGTAATTTTACATACTTTGACGGCTATCGCAGGATGCTGATGCAGTTACGGGAATATGATAAAGCCATCTCGATGACAGAAGAACGGCTGGCAGAAGATCCCCGTGATGTGAATCTCCGGAGTATTCTCGGCGGAATGTACTACCGGGCTGAGGAACGAGATAAGGCATTTGAGGTCTGGGAAGAAACGCTCGAGCGGGATCCGCGCAATATGGTTGCCTATCAAAAAGTCGCCACTCAGATGATTGAGAACCGCCTGCTCGATCAGGCAATTGAGATTTATAAACGGGGACGTGAAAATGTGGGACAGCCCCATCTCTTCGCAAACGACCTTGCGTTCCTGTATGCCTCTACCATGAACTACCGCGGCGCAACACGTGAATATATGCTGATGCTCGAACAAACACCGCAGCAATTAAATTTTATCCAATCACGTTTGTCGATGTATGTTCTCAGAAATGAGGGATTGCCGCAGGCGATTGAAGTACTTGAGGAAAAAGCAGAGCAAAACAGAGATAAAATTCAATTCCAGCGTCTGCTTGCCTGGTTATACCGTGAAGCAAAAGATTTCGATAAAGCGTATGAGATTTATAAACATATTGACAACTCACAAAATGCCCGCGGTGCAGAGTTGTATTCGTTTGCCCAAACAGCTTTTCGTGAGCGCGAGTATGAAGCAGCAGCCCGTGCATACCGGGATATACTCGACCAATACCCTGAGTTCGATCGCACGCCACAGGTACGTCTTGGCTATGCACGATGTTTGGAAGAGAAAAGTATGATTGCCGATTCATTGTATGAGGCAGTCTTCCCGGTATCTCCACCTGTTGATGACACCAGAATAACCGAGATGCGCCCCTCATACGACAGGGTGATTGAAGCATATAAAAATCTTGTGAATGAATATGAGGGTACTTCGATCGGTGCACAGGCATTGTTTCGTGTAGGATTGATTCAATATCACTGGTATTTTGATCTTGACGGTGCGCTTGAAACACTGCAGGAGGTTGCCCGTTTATATTCACGGGGCAATATTTATATGGATACACGCGAATTGCTCGGCGATATATATATCGTTCGCGGAGCGCTTGATGAAGCACTCGCGCAGTATGATACATTGCTTGCATCGCAGCATATAACTGAAGAATATAAAGACCTTGCAACGTTGCGGCGTGCGGAAATCGCCTTCTTTCGGGGTGAATTCGACAAAGCACTTGAAGAAATACGCGAACTTGTGCAAAAATCATATTCGAGCTATGCAAACAATGCCATTGAATTACAGACCTTTATAATCGAAAACCGCGAGCCGGCTCTTCGGGGTGTCCGCTCCGATGATGCGCTGAAATTGTATGCCCGTGCAATGCATCAGAAACGCCAGCAGCGATATTCAGAAGCGATCGCGACTTTAGAACATATCATTGAGGAATATCCAAACGCGTTACTTGTCGATGATGCACTGCTGACCATCGGCGATTTAAATTTCTCGATGCGCAGATATGATGATGCCGTATCGGCATACCGGCAGATACAATCCCTTGAAGATAAATCGATTGTGACCGACCGGGCACTGATGAGAATAGCAGAGGTGTATCATTTCGGTACAGGTGAACGCGAACGGGCAATTGTTGCGTATGAAGACCTGATCGTTGAATATCCACGATCGATGCTCGCAACCGAAGCACGGCAGCGGATCAGGATGCTGCGTGGTGACCCGAGCTGAAGGCCGTTATGTGTTAATTGTTGTTCGTTAACGGTTCCTAGTACAAAAGCCGTGTAACAAAGAATTATATTGAACTTATTTTATAGAATGGTGTGGTAATTACTATTAACGATTAACAAATTACCTGTTAACTAAGTGGTGGTGTTATGAAAGTAAGTGTGATTTTATTGTTGAGCGTGTTCTTTGTCCTTGCTGTTCCCGCACAGGATATGATGTTGATTCCGATGGATCTTAAACAGAGCGAACATCTAAAAGCGTATGGTATAGCCTATATGGCACTCGAAAAAGAAATCGATGTCGACTGGTTGTTGAATTACCGGGGCGGATCGTTTCTGATGCAGTATCATGAGGTGATAGCCCGCGAGAATCGCATCCGGAACGTCAGCTACGAACGAATCTCCGGTACGCAGGCGGCACAAATTTATGCCGAAGTACAGGCAGAGGATAGCAATATGGATGTCGTCAGATGCGAAGTACCGCCGAAGATAGCCGTCTATATACCGCCGGGATATCAACCGTGGGATGATGCGGTAACCCTTGCCCTTGAATATGCCGAGATCCCGTATGATCAGGTTTTCAATAAAGAGGTATTGAACGGGGATATATACGATTACGATTGGCTTCATCTCCACCACGAAGATTTTACCGGACAGTACGGAAAATTTTATGCAAGTTACTCCAATGCACCATGGTATATTGAGCAGGTTCGTAAATATGAATCCATAGCGGCCCAACTCGGCTTTGATAAAGTATCAGAGATGAAGCTTGCCGTTGTGCTCGAGATACGGGAATTCATCGCATCGGGTGGATTTGTTTTTGCAATGTGTTCAGCGACCGATACTTTTGATATAGCCCTTGCCGCCAAGCACATAGATATTGTCGATGTTATGTACAATGGCACCCCGCCCACTCCAAACTTCAATGATAAACTGGATTTTTCGGAAACCCTTGCCTTCGAGAACTTCGAAGTGGAAGAAAATCCGTTACGCTATGAATACAGCAATATCGATATTCCGCCAACCGATCAGGGGCCAAGCGTTCCCCGTGAAGCCGATTACTTTACATTGTTTGAGTTTTCCGCGAAGCATGATCCAATACCGACAATGCTTACACAAAATCATGTTAATGTGATATCAGGTTTCATGGGACAGACAACAAATTTCGACCAGCAATTTATAAAACCGCACATCGTTCAGATGGCCAAGCGTGAAGGAAGCCGCGAGGTGAAATATATCCATGGTCAGCACGGACGCGGAACCTTTACCTTCTACGGCGGCCACGATCCCGAAGATTATCAGCATGCAGTAGGCGATCCGCCAACCGATTTATCATTGTATCCGAATTCGCCGGGCTATCGGTTAATCCTGAACAATGTGTTGTTTCCCGCAGCACGACCGAAACCGCAGAAGACNGATGTATT
>SL_3KL_010_SEDDRAFT_10006346_pt1 | contig 10571 bp, 7 predicted proteins | sample SodLakKL_010_SED_2_FD_10381 | JGI IMG/M metagenome (IMG submission 10381)
GCAGCGGCAGCCCACGCAACGAGCCGGGTAGCGCGCACCGAACGCCTGTGCGGCGTCCTCGACGACCCGCAGGTCGTGGCGGCGCGCCAGCGCGAGCAGCGCCTCGAGCGGCGCCGCGTCGCCGTACAGGTGCACCGGCAGGAGCGCCGCGGTGCGCGGCGTGACGGCCTCGGCGACCGCCTCGGCGTCGAGCGTGAACGAGCCCTCGGCCAGGTCGACGAAGACGGGCACGGCGCCGACGAGCTGGATCGCCTCGCTGGTCGCGAAGAAGCTGAAGGGCGAGGTGATCACCTCGTCCCCAGGACCGATCCCCAGGGTGCGCAGCGCGATGACGAGCGCGTCCGTGCCGGAGTTCAGGCCGACCGCGTGCGCCGCGCCCAAGTAGGCGGCGGCCTCCGCCTCGAACGCCTCGACCTCGGGGCCCAAGATCAGCTGACCGGTGTCGAGCACGCGTGCGAACGCCGCCTCGAGCTCGCCGCGCAAGGGCGCCAGTTCAGCCGGGACGTCGAGGATCGGCACGCGCGGTGTGCTCATGACGGCGCATGCTATCAGGACGCCGACGGGCGCTTGCCTGTGGGCCGCCCTTGTGCTTGACTGGTCGGCGTCGTCTCGAGCCCCGCGCTCCGCGCGCGGTGCCTCCGAGCGCGGCCCCTATCGAGAGCGGCCGAGGGACCTGGCCCCGCGACGCCGCAGCAACCAGCCTCCATCCAGGCGGGTGCTCCATCCAGCCGGCACGCGCGGAGCGACGATCGCCCGCCACCGGAGAGATAGAAGGAGGCTTGACGTGTCCAAGGAGCGATCGACGGCCGGCGGCGGCTTCGCCACGCGGCAGGTGCACGCCGGCACGAGCCCCGATCCCGTGAGCGGGTCCCGCGCCCAGCCGATCCACGCCACGAGCAGCTACGTCTTCGACGACGCCGCCCACGCCGCGGCGCTCTTCGCCGGCGCCGCGCCCGGCAACCAGTACGCGCGCATGCACAACCCCACCAGCGACGCCTTCGCGCGGCGCGTGACCGACCTCGAGGGGGGCGCGGCGGGCGTACCGCTGGCCTCGGGCCAGGCGGCCAGCGCCGCCACGCTGCTGGCCCTGGCGTACCCCGGGGCCCGCGTGGTGTGCTCGCGCGAGGTCTTCGGTGGCACCGCCTCGCTCTTCCGCAAGTGGCTGGTGCCGTGGGGGGTGGAGCTCGTCACGGTCGCGCCCGAGCCCGACGCCGTGGCCGCGGCGCTCAGCGATCGCACCGTCGCCTGCTGGGTCGAGACCATCGGCAACCCGAGCGGCACCGTCCCGGACCTAGCGGCCCTCGCCGAGCGCTGCGCCCGGGCCGGCGTCCCGCTCGTCGTCGACAACACGTGGGGCTGCGGCGGCTACCTCTGCCGGCCGTTCGAGCACGGCGCGGCGGTCGTGGTGCACTCGGCCACGAAGTGGATCGGTGGCCACGGTGCCTTCGTGGGCGGCGTCGTCGTCGACGGGGGCCGCTTCGACTGGTCGCGCGGTCCCGTGCCGGCGCTGCGCGAGGCGTCGGGCGAGGCGCCGCTCGCCGCGCGGGTGCACGACCTGGGGCTGTTCACCCTCGGCGCGACGCTCTCGCCCTTCGCCGCGTTCCTCGGCCTGCAGGGCCTGGAGACGCTCGACCTGCGTGTACAGCGCAGCTGCGACAGCGCGCTCTCCTTGGCGCGCTGGCTGCGCTCCCAGCCGGGCGTCCAGCGCGTGGTCTACCCGGGGCTCGAGGAGCACCCCAGCTTCGCGGTCGCCCGCAGGATGCTGCGCCACGGCTTCGGCGCCGTCGTCGCACTCGACCTCGGCGACCAGGCGCGCGCCCACGCCTGTCTCGACCGGCTGCGTCTCGTGTCGCACCTGGCCAACATCGGTGACGCCAAGAGCGTGGCCATCCACCCCTGGACCACCACGCACGCCAGCATGCCCGAGGACGAGCGCCGCGCCGCCGGCGTGACGCCCGGCCTGGTGCGCCTCTCCGTGGGCCTCGAGGACGAGGCCGACCTGCGTGCCGACCTGCGCCAGGCGCTGGAGAGCGCGTGAGGCCCGAGACCAAGGGGCTGCGGCTCGTCCACGAGACCTGGGGCGACCACGCCGCGCTGCTGGCTCGCCACGAGGGGGGCCGCGACGGCAGCGTCGGGCTGGTGACCCCCCAGGTCGTCGACGTCGCCACACCCAACGACCCGCTCGTGCTCGAGAGCGGTGTCCGGCTCCCGCACGTGGCGGTGGCCTTCGAGACCTACGGCGAGCTCGACGCGAGCGGCCGCAACGCCGTCCTGATCTGCCACGCGCTCACCGGCTCCGCCCACGCTGCCGGGCGCCACGACGCCCGCGACGTGCCCGGCTGGTGGGACCCGCTGATCGGGCCCGGCAAGGCGATCGACACGCGCCGCTCGTTCGTGGTGTGCAGCAACGTCCTGGGCGGCTGCTACGGCACCACGGGGCCGACCTCGCTCGACGCCCAGACCGGGCATCCGTACGGCCCGGAGTTCCCGCGCTTCACCGTGCGCGACATGGTCCGCGTGCAACAGCGTCTGCAGGCGGCGCTCGGCGTGCGCTCGTGGCGCGCCGTGATCGGCGGCAGCATGGGTGGGATGCAGGCGCTCGAGTGGGCGCTGATGGCGCCCGAGGCCGTGCAGGGCATCGTGGCGATCGCCATCGGGGCGCGCCACAGCGCCTGGGCGATCGGCCTGAACGAGGTCGCGCGCCGCGCGATCATGGCCGACCCGGTCTGGCAGGGGGGGCGCTACCCGCTGGAGCGGCAGCCCGAGAGCGGCCTCGGCCTCGCACGCGCCATCGCGATGCTCAGCTACCGCAGCTACGATTCGCTCGAGGCCAAGTTCGGCCGTGAGCGGCGGCCGAGCGACGAGGACGCGCTCAGCTCGAGCTTCGAGATCGCCTCCTACCTCGCCTACCAGGGCGTCAAGCTGGTGCGGCGCTTCGACGCCAACACCTACATCGGTCTCACGCGGGCGATGGACGAGCACGACATCGCGGAGGGCCGCGGTCGGCTCGACGAGGTCCTCGCGGGCGTGCAGGCCAAGGCGCTCGTGATGGGGATCCCGTCCGACGTGCTCTACCCCGAGGTCGAGCAGCGCCGGCTGGTGGAGGCGCTGCCGAACGCGCGCTACGAGCGGCTCGTCTCGCCGCACGGGCACGACGGCTTCCTGATCGAGTACCCCCAGCTCGCCGCGCACCTGCGGCGCTTCCTGACCGAGCTCGAGCGCTGAGCGCAGCCTCAGGCGCCTGGCGCCGCAGCATCCGGCGCAGCGCCGTTCGCGCCGCCCGCCGGCTCGCTGACGTCGGCCAGCGTCGACCCCGCCATCATCAGGCCGAGTCGCTCCGCGGTCGCATCGGCCTGCGCGAGTTCGCCCATGATGCGGCCCTCGAACATCACCACGATGCGGTCCGACAGGCTCATGATCTCGTTGAGGTCGGCCGAGACGAGGAGCACGGCGAGGCCCTCGTCGCGTGCCCGCACGATCTGGCGGTGGATGAACTCGATCGCCCCGATGTCGACGCCGCGGGTCGGTTGCGCGAGGACGAGCACGGTGGGGGCGCGCTCCATCTCGCGCGCCACCACGAGCTTCTGGGCGTTGCCCCCGGAGTAGCTCGCGGCGGCCAGGTCGATCGCCCGCGGTCGCACGTCGTACGCCTCGACGATGCGCGCGGCGTGCGCGTCGATCGCCGCCTGATCCAGGAGCCCGAAGGCGCCGGCGTACGGCGGCCGGTGGTGATCGCCCAGGACGGCGTTCATCGCGGCCGTGTAGGACGTGACGAGGCCGCGCTCGTTGCGGTCCTCCGGGACGTGGCTGAGGCCGGCCTCACGGCGCGCCCTCGCCCCCAACGCGCTGACGTCGCGCCCCTGCACGACGACCTCGCCTCCGTCGACGGCGCGCAGCCCGGTGATCGCCTCGACCAGTTCGGTCTGGCCGTTGCCCTCGATGCCGGCGACGCCCATGATCTCGCCGGCGTGCACGGTGAAGGCGACGCCGTCGAGGAGCGGCACGTGTTTGACCGGATGGCGCAGGCGCAGGTCGCGCACCTCCAGGCGTGGCTCGCGCGGCGCGGCGGGTCCCTTCTCGACGCGCAGGAGCACCTCGCGCCCGACCATCAGGTTGGCGAGCCGCCGCTGGTCGGTCTCGGCGCGCTCGACGGTGCCGACCATGCGGCCGTCGCGCATGACGCTCATGCGGTCGCAGATCGCCATGACCTCGTCGAGCTTGTGCGAGATGAAGACGACCGCGTTGCCCTGCGCGGCGTACTCACGCAGGAACTCGAACAGGGCGCGCGTCTCCTGGGGCGTCAGGACGGCCGTCGGCTCGTCCATCACCAGGATGCGCGCGTCCCGGTAGAGCGTCTTGAGGATCTCGACCTGCTGCTGCAAGCCCACCGGCAGCTCCTCGATCGCCGTGTCGGCGTCGAGGTCGAAGCCGAAGCGCTCGATGAGGGCGCGCGTCTTGCGCCGCGCGGTGCGGTAGTCGAGGGCGGGTCCGGTGTGCGGTTCGGCGCCGAGCACCAGGTTCTCGGTGACGGTGAGCGGTTCGACCAACATGAAGTGCTGATGCACCATGCCGATCCCCAGGTCGATGGCGTCGCGGGCGCTGCGGATGTCGACGCGGCGGCCGTCGACCTCGATCGTCCCGGCGTCGCTCTGCTGGAGGCCGTAGAGCACCTTCATCAGCGTGCTCTTGCCGGCGCCGTTCTCGCCGATCAGGGCGTGGATCTCGCCCCAGGTCACGTCGAAGTCCACCTGGTCGTTGGCCAGAACGAGGGGGAAGCGCTTGACGATGCCGCGCATCGCGACCGCCGGAGGCATGCGGCATGCTACCAGAGGCGACGCAGGAGGCCCGCCCCAACGTGCTATCCTGGGCGTCCGGTCGGGGACGAGCGTAGCCCCGAACGGAGCGCTTCACCGGTCCTGGACGGACCCGACGCCATGGGGGCGACACGGTCTCGACGGGGTTCGCCGAGGGTGAGGCTGCGCGTCGCGGACGCAGCTGGCCGCGTCAACAAGCTGCAACGCCACTTACCTGGCAACCAGAACTACGCTCTCGCGGCCTAAGCGCTGCGACGTCGCCCGGAGACCCCGCCTGCGGTCCGCCGGATCCGACGACCTGAAGTAGGCTAGCCACCCGACGCGGAGTGTCCGTCGGGGCGCGAAACGATAGGCACCTAATCGCGTGGTCCGCCCGCCGGCGAGCCTGCCACGCGCCGACGACCGATCGCCGGCTACACGCGTAGACGCCCACCTGAGGGGGCTTCGGACGCGGGTTCGACTCCCGCCGCCTCCACCACGCACGCGCTTCGGGCCGACCAAGCTGGTCGGCCCGACGCGTTGCCGCGCCGTGCTCGCGCCGTCGTGGCACCGTGCTTGCGCCGCGGTCCCGCCGTTCTCGACCGTCCTTGCCCATGCCGCGCTGCTCGGTATCGCAACCGGTTCCGCAGGCGGCCGATCAGTGGTAGCGCCCCAACGGGGGCCATGCTAGACTCACTGCAACACGAGTTCGTAACGCACAGTACCCAAAGGAGGACCCGTGGCTGAGGTCGTGTTGGACAAGATTTGGAAGCGATTCGGTAACGTGGTGGCCGTCGAGGACTTCAACCTGACCATCGATGACGAGGAGTTCATGGTCTTCGTCGGGCCCTCGGGTTGCGGCAAGACCACGACCCTACGGATGATCGCCGGTCTCGAAGAGATCTCCGAGGGCACGCTCAGCATCGGTGAACGGGTCGTCAACGACGTCCCACCCAAGGACCGCGACATCGCCATGGTGTTCCAGAACTACGCGCTGTACCCGCACATGAACGTGCACCAGAACATGTCGTTCGGGTTGCGGCTGCGCAAGACGCCCAAGCCCGACATCGAGCGGCGTGTGTCGGAGGCCGCGCAGCTGCTGCAGATCGATCACCTGCTCGACCGCCGCCCGCGCGAGCTCTCGGGCGGTCAGCGTCAGCGTGTGGCGCTCGGCCGCGCCATCGTGCGTGAGCCGAAGGTCTTCCTGATGGACGAGCCGCTCTCGAACCTCGACGCCAAGCTGCGCGTCGAGATGCGCGCCTCCATCAAGAAGCTCCACCTGCGCCTTGGCGTCACCACCGTCTACGTCACCCACGACCAGGTGGAAGCCATGACGATGGGCACACGCATCGTGGTGATGAAGGACGGCCTGATCCAGCAGGTCGCCAGCCCGATCGAGCTCTACGACAAGCCCGTCAACAAGTTCGTCGGTGGCTTCATCGGCTCGCCCGCGATGAACTTCCTGGTGGGCGGCGTGCAGAACGGCCGGCTGACGAGCGAGCAGTTCGACATCAAGCCGGTGGGCGAGCTCGCCGAGAAGATCGCGCCGTACAACGGCAAGAAGGTCTACGTCGGCATGCGTCCGGAGAACCTGGACCTGCCCGGCGGCAAGATCCCCGAGAAGCAGAACACCATCAAGGCCACCGTCGAGGTGGTGGAGCCGCTCGGCGCCGAGACGCACATCCTGGCCAGCGTCGGCGGCGACCAGACGTTGGTGGCCCGGGTGGATCCGCACGCACGCGTCCAGCCCGGCGACAACGTCGACCTGCTCGTCGATCTCGACTTCCTGCACGCTTTCGACCTCGATACCGAGGCGAACATCCGCTACACCTGAGCCCCGCTTTCGCGGGCAGCATCGGACGACCCGCCCCGGACGCGCCGCCGCGCGTCCGGGGCGTACACTTGCCAGATGGTGCTGGCCGCCTTGCACGACGTCCACAAGTGGTATGGCGAGCAGACCGTGCTCTCGGGCGTGCACCTGGAACTCACCAGCGCCAGCCGCACCGCGCTCATCGGTCGCAACGGCAGCGGCAAGACCACGCTGCTGCGGCTGCTGGCCGGGCTCGAAGCGCCCGACGGCGGCGCCGCCACGGTGCGGCCCGACGTCCAGCTCGGCCTGCTGGAGCAGGTGCCCAGCTTCCCCGAAGGCGCCACGGTCGACCAGGTGGCCGACGCGGCTTTCGTCGAACTCGACGCCGCCCAGGCCGAGCTCGAGGTGCTGGAGCGGGCCGGTCTCGACGACGCGCGGCGCTACGCGCGCTGGGAGCCGCTGCACGAAGCCTTCGAGCGGCGTGGCGGCTACGCCCGGCGGGCGCGGCGCGACGCCGTGCTGCACGCGTTGGGATTCGCTGGTCGCGGCGCTGAGCGCGTCGCCGGCCTCTCCGGCGGCGAGATCACGCGACTCAACCTCGCGCGGCTGCTGATGGCGCAGCCCGACGTGGCGCTGCTCGACGAGCCGACCAACCACCTCGACCTGCGCATGCGCGCCTGGTTGGAGGGCTTCCTGGCGCGCTACCCCGGCGCGGTGGTGGTCGTGTCGCACGACCGGGCGTTCCTCGACGGGGCCTGCAACCGTACGGTCGAGGTGCGCCAGGGGCGGCTCCACCAGGCCGAGCTGCCGCCGAGCCGCTACCGTGAGGCCGAACGCGAGCGCGAGCGCCTGGAGGCCCGCGCCCGCGACACGCAGGCCAAGGAGCACGAACGTTTGCGCGCGGCAGCGACGCAGATGAAGCGCTGGGCCGGGCAGAACGCCAAGCTGCATCGCCGCGCCAAGGCGATGGAGGCGCGCGTGGAGCGCTACGAGGCCGGCATGCTGGCGCCGCCCGAGGCCGCCGCGCGCACCACCCGCTTCAGCTTCACCGCGCCNGAGAGCGGCGAGCTCGTGCTCGACGCGCGCTTCCTGCGCGCCGCCTTCGGCGACCGGGTGCTGTTCGACGGCGTCGACCTGCACCTGCGGCGCGGCGAGCGCGTCGTGCTGGTTGGCCCCAACGGGGCGGGGAAGACGACCTTGCTGCGCGTGCTCACCGGCGAGCGTCCCAGCGACGACCCGCGCGGCCGCGTGCGCTGGGGCGCGCGCGTGCGGGTGGCCTACTTCGACCAGAGCCTGGCGCGCTTCGACCCCGAGGCCACGCTGGTGGAGACGTTGCTGCGGTTGGTCGGCGAGCGCGCCGCGCACGACCTGCTGGGGCGCTTCCTGTTCCCGTTCGAGGCGCAGTTCAAGCGCGTGGCGGACCTCTCGGGCGGCGAGCGGGCGCGTCTGGCGCTGCTGGACCTGACGCTGCAGGAGGCCAACGTGCTGGTGCTGGACGAGCCCACCAACCACCTCGACCTGGAGATGATCGAGGCGCTCGAGGCGACGCTGATGGCCTTTGAAGGCACGCTGCTGGTCGTCTCGCACGACCGGCGCCTGCTCGAACGCCTGGCCGAGCGCGTGTGGGAGGTCGAGGACGGGTGCTTCGAGGACTACCAGGGCGACTGGGCCTACTACCAGCGCCAGCGGCTCGGTCGTCGTCCCGGCAGCGACGGACGCGTTGACGCGAAGAGCGCGGCGACGCGACCCGAGCGGACCCGCGGGGTGGCCGCGCGGCCCGACGGCGACGAGCGCAGCACCTGGCAGCTGGAGCGCGAGCGCGAGCGCCTGGAGGCCCAGGTGGAGCAGCGCACGGGAGCGCTGGCGCGAGCCGAGGCCGAGCTGGAGCGCTGCAACGCCGCCGCAGCGACGGACGCCGCCGGCGTCGACGCGGCCGCGCTGGCGGCAGCCGGCGAGGCCTATCAGGTGGCCGAAGCGGCGCTGCTCGCGGCGATGGCCGCGTGGAGCGAGGTCGACGCCCTGCTCCAGCGACGCCGCCAGGCGGTCGGCGAGCAAGCGCGCGCCGGCTGAGCGTCGGCTGCTAGAGTGTGACGCGTGAAACGCGTCCGCTACCAGAGCTTCGAAGGCATCCACTGGGGTGAGCTGTACGGCGGTGCTGTGCAGCAGCTCAGCGGCATGATGGGCACGCACACGGGGCACCAGCTGCACCTCTCCGAGGTGACGCTGCTGGCCCCCTGCGAGCCGCGGTTGATCGTGTGCGTGGGCAAGAACTACGCCGCGCACGTGGTCGAGATGGGGGGCGCGGCGGACGCCCTGCCGAGCGAGCCAGGCATCTTCCTCAAGGGGCTCAACACGCTCAGCGGGCCGGGCGACGACATCCCCTACCCGAGCTGGACCGACGACCTGCAGTACGAGGGCGAGCTGGCGGTGGTGATCGCCCGCCGCATGCGCCACGTGGCAGCGGAGGACGCGCTCGGGCACGTGCTGGGCTACACCTGCGCGATCGACGTCACCGCGCGCGACAAGCAGCGCAGCGACCTGCAGTGGTTCCGCGGCAAGTCCGCCGACGGCTTCTGCCCGGTAGGCCCATGGATCGAGACCGACCTCGACCCGAGCGACCTGCGCCTGCGCACCCTCGTCAACGGCGAGGTGCGTCAGGATGGGCACACCACCGACCTGATCTTCGACGTGCCGACGATCTTGTCGTACCTGAGCCGCGTCGTCACGCTCGCGCCCGGCGACGTCGTCCTTACCGGCACGCCGGACGGCGTCGGGCCGCTGGCGCTGGGAGACCGCGTGGAGGTGTCGATCGAGGGCATCGGCACGCTCGAGAACCGGGTCGCGGACCGGGTCGGTTGAGGTCCGGCATGGCGCTCGTGCCACCACCATCCGAACGCCTCGGCGACGACGCCGTACTGCTCGACACCGGCCACGCCGGCGCGAGCGGGGTCATCGGCGTCTACCTGGTGCCGCACGCCGGTGCGGCAGGCCGCGCCGGCCGCTTCGATCTGGTCGAGAGCGGACCGCAGGTCGACCTGGCGACGGTGGAGGCCGGCGTACGCGCGCTCGGTCTCGATCCGGCCGGGGTGGAGCGCGTGCTCGTGACGCACGTGCACCTCGACCACGCCGGCGCTGCGGGGGCGTGGGCCAGCCGCCATGGTGCCCGCGTCGTGGTGCTGGCTGCGGGTGCCGAGCACCTGCTCGATCCGAGCCGTCTGCTCGCCAGCGCCAGACGCGTGTACGGCGACGCGCTCGAGCAGATCTGGGGCGGCATGACGCCGCTCCCCGCCGACGCGCTCGAGGCGGTCGAGGACCAGCAGGAGCTGCGCGTCGGCGGTCGTCGGGTGCGGGTGCTCGCCACGCCCGGCCACGCCCGCCACCACGCCGCCTTCGTCTGGCCCGACGGCGTGGTGTACACCGGCGACGCCGCCGGGGTGCGCTTCCCCGGCTGGCCGGTGGTGCGCCCTGCGGTGCCACCACCCGAGCTCGACCTGGCCGCCTGGGACGCCTCCTTCGCCCGGCTCCGTGGGCTCGAGCCGAGCGAGCTGCGGCTGACCCACTTCGGGGCCTTCGACGACGTCGCCCACCATCTGGCGGCGGCGCAGGAGCGCACCCATGCCTGGGCCGATGCGCTGCTCGCCTGGGCCGACGAAGGCTGCAGCCGAAGCGAGGCCCAGCAGCGCATCGACGACCTGGCGCGCAGCGAGCTCGAGGCCGTCGGCGCCGACGAGGCCACGGTGCGTCGTTACCTGGCGACGAGCGACGCGATCATGACCGTCGCGGGCCTGGAGCGCTACTGGCGCAAGCACCACCCCGAACGCTGGCCCGGCTGGAGCGACGCGCGTGGCTGACGGTGCCGCCTTCCCCCTCGGGAGGATGGCCCGGCTGGCGGTCTTCGCCTCGGGCCGCGGATCGAACCTGGCGTCGCTGCTGCGGGCCTTCCCCCCCGGGGGCGACGAGCCGCTGGC
>SL_3KL_010_SEDDRAFT_10006347_pt1 | contig 10570 bp, 6 predicted proteins | sample SodLakKL_010_SED_2_FD_10381 | JGI IMG/M metagenome (IMG submission 10381)
TTAACCTCCAGTATCTTAAGCGGGGTTATCCCGCCATCGACCCCTGTTATTCTGAACTGTTCCCTGCCTGTTAATTCAAGTACTGAAGCGTTTTCTCCTTCCATATACTGCAACGGAAGTACACCCATGCCAACAAGGTTGCTGCGGTGAATTCTTTCATAACTTTCGGCTATGACTGCTTTTATACCCAGCAGGAAGGTACCCTTTGCGGCCCAGTCCCTGCTCGATCCGCTTCCATACTCCTTGCCGGCCAGCACTATAAGCGGAGTTTTATCTTTTTTGTAAAGCTCCGCAGCTTCATATACGCTCATCTCCCTGTTTTCCGGAAGATATCGCGTAAATCCGCCTTCGGTTGCAGCCAGTCTGTTTTTGATCCTGACATTGGCAAATGTTCCCCTGACCATTATCTCGTCATTACCCCTGCGTGATCCATAAGAGTTGAAGTTTTTTCTTTCTACGCCCTTTTCAAGCAGAAACCTTCCTGCTGGGGTTTTTGTGCTGAATGCCCCTGCCGGGGAAATATGATCTGTTGTAATGCTGTCGCCCAGCATCAGCAGTGCCCGCGCGTTTTCAATATCTGACGGCTTTTGGGGAACAGGATCAAGGTTCCGGAAAAATGGAGCTTCCTTGATATAAGTAGATTTGTCGTCCCATAGATACACCTTCTCTTCAGGTACTTTCAGGTTTCTCCATATATCATCACCATCAAATATCTCTCCGTAGCTTCTGGCATAGTCGTTCCGTGACAGGAAGCTCATCGCTCCGGCTATCTCTTCATTGTCGGGCCAGATATCTTTCAGATAAACAGGGTCCATATTGGGGTCCCATGCAAGCGGCTCATTCAGAAGGTCAATATCTACACGTCCTGCAATTGCATAGGCAACAACCAAAAGGGGCGACATCAGGTAATTAAGTTTGGCCTGAGGATGAACACGGGCTTCAAAATTTCTGTTTCCGGAGAGGACGGATGCCACAATAAGATCATTGTCATCAACTGCCTTTGCTATATGCGCGGGCAGCGGACCAGAATTTCCGATACAGCTTGTGCAGCCGTAACCTACTACATGAAAGCGAAGTGCTTCAAGGTCATCCAGTAAACCTGCATGAGTAAGGTAATCTGTAACTACCCTGGAGCCGGGTGCAAGTGATGTCTTTACCCAGGGTTTTGTTCTTATTCCCCGTTCCCTGGCTTTTCGTGCAAGCAAACCTGCCCCTATCATTACACTTGGGTTGGAGGTGTTGGTACATGAAGTAATAGCTGCAATTACCACAGAACCGTCGCTGAGGATGAATTTCTCATTTTTTATTATTACCTCAGCTGTGCGCAAGCCGTTTTCAGCACTTCTTACTTCTACATCAGATATTTCGGTATCAGTATCACTTTGTTCCTTTTGCGGAGGACTGCCACCCTCTTCTTTCCAGCGATCAAGTTCCCTCTCATCAATTCTGATATATGACCTGTTAAAGTCTGCCTGTAGCTGTTTGCGAAAGGTTTCGTCGGCATCTTTGAGAAGGATTTTGTCCTGCGGACGTCTCGGACCAGCAATTGTGGGCTCAACGGTTGACAGGTCTAGCTCCAGAACATGCGAATATTCAATGGTCTCTTTTCCTGTTCTCCAAAGCATATTTGCCTTGCAGTAGTCCTCTGTCAGCTTTACCTGCTCTTCCGGCCTGTTAGTCTCCCTCATATAATCTATTGTGCGCTCATCAACAGGGAAGTATGTTACAGTGCATCCAAATTCGGGTGACATGTTCGATATTGTTGCCCTGTCGGGAACAGTCAGGTTATCAAGTCCGTTACCGAAAACCTCGACAAATTTGCCTACAACTCCGTGTGAACGTAACAGGCTGGTTATGGTCAGAACCATATCCGTAGCTGTTGTTCCAACCGGTAACTTTCCGGTAAGTTTAAGTCCTATCACCTGCGGCATGATAAAATAGATCGGTTGGCCAAGGATTGCGGCTTCCGCCTCAATTCCACCCACACCCCAGCCAATAACTCCTATTCCGTTAACCATGGGAGTATGGCTGTCTGTTCCAACAAGTGTATCAGGAAAAACTATTCCGTCACGGGCAATTGCGCCTTTTGCAAGGTATTCAAGATTAACCTGGTGACAGATACCCATGCCGGGCGGCACAACTGAGAAGTTGTCAAAAGCCTTTTGTGCCCACTTCAGGAATTTGTATCTTTCGTTATTTCTTTCGTATTCTTTTTCAACATTTCTTTTATAAGAATAGTTAGTGCCGAAAAAGTCAACCTGTACCGAGTGGTCAATAACCAGGTCTACCGGGATCAGTGGGTTTATTTTATCAGGATTGTTACCCTTGCGGGCCATTTCAGCCCTGAGTGATGCTATATCAACTACGGCCGGCACGCCGGTAAAATCCTGCATCAGTACCCTGGCAGGTTTGAAAGGTATATCCCTGTCACTTGGCTCCGGGCTCCATTGCAGCAAGGTATCAATGCTCTCTTTTTTTATGCCGAAACCGTCATAATTTCTGAGGGCATTCTCAAGGAGTATCCTTATGGAAAAGGGGAGGTGTGTTACTTTGTGCCCGAGTTGTTCCAACTTTTTGAAGCTGAAATATGTATATTCTTCCGAACCGCTCCTCAGCTGCTCTTTTATTTCAAAGGGTAATTTTGTCATAGTATTATAGAATGTTTTGGAACATAAAAATAAACATAAGTGGTGATACTAACAACTGAAAATCTGAAAGCGAAAAATAAAAAAAGCGACTCGCGAGCCGCTTTTTAATGATCGGACTAAAATTACTGTCAATCAAAATATTTTATCGATTTTATAATCAGCTCCAATGCTTCTCTTAGCTGATCTTCGTTTATCACAAGGGGAGGAGCAAACCTTATTATATGTCCGTGCGTAGGCTTCGCCAGTAATCCGTTCTCCATCATTTTGAGGCACACGTCCTGCGCCGTTTTTCCATTCTTTGGTTTTATCACCACTGCATTCAGAAGTCCTTTGCCTCTTACCTGCTTGATCATATCAGAGTTAACTTTCTTCAGCTCCTGTCTGAATATTTTTCCAAGTTTTTCCGCATTTTCTGCCAGGTTCTCCTCCTTTACTACCTCAAGGGCGGCCATGGCAACCCTGGCAGCAACCGGATTGCCTCCAAATGTTGATCCGTGTTGTCCCGGCTTGATCGTGAGCATTATATCATCGTCAGCCAGCACGGCTGACACCGGAAATACACCGCCAGAAAGCGCTTTTCCGAGGATAAGTATGTCGGGCCGAACATTTTCATGGTCACATGCCAGAAGTTTTCCTGTTCTTGCAATTCCTGTCTGCACCTCATCGGCAATAAAAAGAACATTGTACTTTTTGCATAGTTCCGATACTTTTTTAAGGTATCCTTCATCGGGTACAAAAACTCCGGCTTCACCCTGTATGGGTTCCATCAGGAATCCTGCCACATTGGGATCCTGCATCTCTTTTTCAAGAGCAGGGATATCATTATAGGGTATGGTTATAAAACCGGGGGTGTAAGGTCCGTAATCCTTCCTTGCATCGGGATCAGTAGAAATAGAAACTATTGTTATGGTGCGGCCATGGAAATTGTTTTCACAAACAATTATCTTCGCTTTTCCGTCAGGGATCCCTTTCTTAAGATATGCCCATTTCCTGCATAGCTTTATTGCAGTCTCATCACCCTCTACACCTGTATTCATTGGTAAAACCTTATCGTAACCAAAATACCTGGTAATATACTCTTCATATTCGCCAAGAGAAGAGTTATGGAAGGCACGGGATGTGAGACACAGCTTTTTTGCCTGCGTCGTAAGGGCACTAACGATTTTCGGATGGCAATGACCCTGGTTTACTGCAGAGTAAGCTGACAAAAAGTCAAAATAACGTTTGCCTTCAACATCCCATACAAAGATTCCTTCACCACGGTCAAGCACTACCGGTAGCGGGTGGTAGTTGTGAGCACCATATTTTTCCTCTCTCGTAATGTATTCCTGTGTTGTCATGTTAATTATAAATTAAAGTGTTTTATATTGCCAGATCTGATTAAATATCGTGCAATCTTAACATAACTTTTTCAAAATAACAAGTATCATAAGATATCAGGGGTTAACCTTATTGACGGGTGTTCAATATATTGTGAAGGGTGCCCGTTTAAACATATATGAACAAACGGACCGGTTGGTTGTTTTAAAAACAGGCAGTAAAAGTTAAACAAAATACTAAAGAAAACTTATTATTATGAGTTCATCCGATAAAGATATGATCAATAAACTTATTACCGACCGGTATAGCCCTGTTTTATTTGACCCCGGAGCTGTAGGAGAAGAGAAAGTAAACATGTTGTTTGAGGCAGCGAGGTGGGCTCCGTCAAGCAGGAACGAACAACCTTGGAGATTCATCTATGCTCATCGCAATGATGATGTTTTTGAAGATATGCTCAGTACTCTTTTTGACGAAAACAGGATATGGGCACAAAATGCCCCTCTGCTTATCCTTAGTATTGCAAAAACCACCTTTACATATAAGGGTAAACCAAACTACTATGCCTTTCATGATACGGGAATGGCCGTCGCAAATTTACTGATACAGGCCACTGACATGGGACTGTACGTACATCAAATGGGAGGGTATGACAAAGAGAAGGCAAGAGATGTGCTCAATATCCCTGAAGGGTATCAGCCGGTAGCCATGATAGCTGTCGGTTACAAGGGTAATCCTGAAGAGATGCCTGAAGAATTGCGTAAAAGGGACAAGGCCGAAAGGAAGAGAAAATTCAGGAGCGAGCTGGTTTACCGCGGAGGATGGCAATCATAGCAATAAGGTTCAGAACCTGGCTGTCAGTTTGATATTTATCCTCCGTCCTGAAAGATAATTGGGTATTGCAAATTCACCTGGAACAGCAGGATCGGCAGAAACGGTTTTGAGCCAGAAATATGATATGGTATTATTGATATCCAGCAGGTTGAATACCTCAGCTCCTATCCAGAGGCTTCTGAAATTTCCGGCAATATGTCCTTTATCCGGGTTTTTCAGCCTGTTGCTTATCTCTTTTGAAAATCCCAGGTCGATTCTTCTGTAAGCGGGCATGCGAAAGCTTAACTCATGTGCCGGGGTATTGGGAGGGTTAAAGGGCAGACGACTGCCGTAGATAAGTTTCATATGCACCTTGTAGGCAGGGTTATTAGGAAGATAGTCCTGAAAGAAAAGAGAAAAATTCACAAGCTGATCAGTAGGTCTGGGATAATACGGTGTGGCAGATATCTGACCAGCCCCGTTTTCATCTTCAAGCTCAATTGACTCGCGGGTCTGCAATAGAGAGAGGCTTAGCCATGAATCGATTCCGGGAACAAAGTCGCCATGCAGCTTTATGTCCATTCCGGTTGCATAACCCCGGCCGTTATTCTTTCCCGAGTAAACTATCCTGATATTGTCTATACTGTATGGGATAAGATCATAGAACCATTTATAGTATATCTCTGTTGTAAACTTGAAAGGCCTGTTCCATAATCTCATAAAATAATCATTCCCCAGAACAAGGTGGACTGAACGTTGCGGTTTGATGTTATAGTTGATTTTGCCGTATTTATCACGAAACTCACGATAATAGGGCACCTGATAATAGTAACCGCCGGATAGATGAAAAATAAGATTGTCGCTGGATGCCGGGTAGAGTGTCAAAGAGGAGCGGGGACTGACAAGAAGGTCACCGTTGAAATCCCAGTAACTAATCCTGACCCCGCTGTTGAAATCAATTTCCCCCATTTGAAGTGAAATACGGGAAGTATTTTGAATATATGATGAAAACCGTCCCACGGTCAGGCTGTTTTTTGAATCTGCCAGATGCCAGGGAAGGATTTCTTTACCCGAATAAGGCAGATTATAGCCGGCAGAGTCGATCATCTGCCACTCTCTCATCTGGTCTTCAAATATATCATATTGCAACTTTAATCCCCATTCCAGCTTATTATTCTGTCCATATGCCATATCACCTTTATGTGCAATTGATAATACATTTGCCTCAAGATAACTCCTTGCATGATTCATAAAAGATCCTACCCCAATATTCATCAGACTATCTCCCTGGTTTTCTGATGATATCTGTTTTTCCAGCTGGTTTATCAGGTATTGGCCTCTTATATCAAATGTTTCTGATTCAAGGCTTGTAAACCCTGAAACATTAAGTTGAAGATTGAGTTTCGGAAAAGGAGTGTAGGTCCCGCTCACTGAACCGAAAATTGTTTCATAACCGGTCTCATCTCTGCCATTAAAATAGACCATCAGCTGCATGGGGTTATCGAAAGTGCCAAATTTTGTCTCCCTTGTTTCAGGCGCGAAACCATATTTATTTCTTGAATAGTTAGCCAGAACAGACAACCTGAATCTTTCAGAAAAACGGTAGTTGACAAAGGACTGGATATCTGAAAAGGATGACTTGTAATCGCCGGATTCATCAAGAGTCTGAAGCAGGTATTGGTTTGTTTTATAACGCGCTCCTGTTATATGGCTTAAACGTCCGTTTGCGGAAACTCCTTCAATATGTCCCGTAGCTCCGATCAAACTGGCTGAAACAGAGGAGGCGAATGACACAGGTTCTCTGTATCTGATATCAAGGACAGACGAGGTTTTATCACCATACATGGCACTGAATCCTCCTGCTGCAAACCTTACCGAACCTACAAGGTCCGGATTTATCAAGCTTAATCCCTCCTTTTGACCTGTGTGGATTAGCTGTGGACTGAATATTTCTATGCCGTTCACATATACCAGGTTCTCGTCAAAATTTCCGCCTCTTACCGAATACTGGGAGCTGAATTCACTTCTTCCTGACACTCCCGGCATGATCATTAGCAGGTTTTCTATGCTGCCGCCGGTTGACGGCAACAGATCCAACGACCTTATGTCAATCCTGCTGAGACTCCCTTCCCGTTCTCTTCCCTGGTAGATCAAAACTTCAGATATCTCCTCATATGAAATCTCCAGGTAAAAATCTTTTCTGACATGTTCACCCTCAGTTCCTGATATTATTGTCTTTACCGGGGCATAACCAATCATTGTCACAACAATTGCTACTTCGCGGTTAGCGGGGATATTAATCCTGTACTCGCCCTTGTCATTACTTACTGTTCCCAGGGGAGTTCCGAAAATGCTTATGTTAGCAAGAGGAACCGGATTCATTTTCTCGTCGGTTACCTTTCCTGAGAGGACAAAAGTCGGGGTTTGCGCTCCAAGGTCACTACCGGCAAACAGGAGCAAAATCAGGTGAAATGTAAAAATCCTGTAGAGATGCATTAAAATTTTTTTATAAATCCCCATGTCGCTTTGTAACATAAAAAGACATGACTCTCAAATGTACATGAAATTTTTTTATCTGAAATTACACACAAACGGATGAAAAAAATTTTATGTTAAAGCGAAGCGGTTCATCCTGCAGGTCGAAATTTTGTATTAAAAGAGAACCAAAAATTTGACCTGCAGGATAAATGTAGATGATTTTTTAAAAAACAGGTGCTGCCTGCAGAATTATCTGTTTGAAAAACGACCCTCCCTGACTGCCTCTATAAACCTGGCCCAGGAAAAGGGATTCAACAGGTTATTTGGCGGCTGACCAGCATACATACTCCGGTTATGATGCTGTTGCATTGCGTACCTGAAACTTGCTGCGGGATCAGCCGGCAGGCCCTCCAGCTCCATCCAGGTCTGGATCAGGGCAATATTGGCTATAGCACGGTCGTAATCGTCTTCAGGCAGATCAAGCGCTATAAATGCTTCGGAGAATTCTTCATAGGTAGCCCAGGGGAAGACTGTAACCTCACGTATTTCAAAGGTGTCCCGTTCAAGTTCAATATCTACTGCATAATGCATCCTGTCGATGCTGTCAGGAACAACCAGTTGCTGCCTTTTGTAACCCATCGATGAGAAAACGAGGGTATCATTAGGGTAAACTATAAATGAAAATCTGCCCCTGTTATCTGCTATACTTCCTTTCCCGGCATTAATTACTATGATATGAGAATAGGGCAGCGGAGTTTTGAATTCGTCTCTGATTATGCCAGTAATCTGGAGGGGATTACCCTCGCTATGGATTTGCTGCGCAGACAATCCCTCATAAGCCAGTGAGAAGATAAGTAGTAACTTCAAATATTTTAACCAGGTTAACTGAACCATATAAAAATCGCCTTTTACTCAGATAATGAGCAGCAAAATCCATGCCGCCTCAAAAATAACTAAAATAATTGTAAAGATATTAATCAACTCTCCTGTTTAAAATTTAAATTTACCTTCCTGAAGGGATTAACTGCCCAGGATTTTCATGTTTTATAACAATTTATAATATTAATTGTTGGAGAGTTTGATGCAAACCTGTATCTTTTAAATCTTTTTATTATTATGATACAACAACACGAAATAGTTCTTCCATCATTCAGCAGGGGGTTTCATCCGATAACCGGAATTATCGAGAGAAACCTTCCTGAGCTTCCCGAAACGGGAATACTTCACCTGTTTCTGCGGCACACATCAGCTGCATTAACCATAAATGAAAATGCAGACCCCGATGTTGCAAAGGATTTGGGATATGCAGTTGACAAAATTGCACCGGAAAATGATCCGGGATATATACATACGATCGAAGGACCGGATGATATGCCGGCACATATAAAATCGAGCATCCTTTCAGTTTCGCTTACAATACCCATTACAAACGGCAGGATCAGCATGGGAACATGGCAGGGTATTTTCCTTTGTGAGTTCAGAAATAATGGTGGCAGGAGGAGGATTACCGCAACGGTATACCGGTAATGTGATATAAAACATATTTTTTTGCTTTCAATTATTTCTAATTTTGATTCACTGAACAATATAAAATATTAATACATGAAGAACTTAATGCTGCTGGGTGATGAAGCTGTTGCCAAAGCAGGAATGGATGCGGGAATCTCAGGTATTTATGCTTACCCGGGTACCCCTTCTACCGAAATTATGGAATATGTGCAGACTTCAGGCCAGGCTTCAGATGGTGGAATATTCTGCCAGTGGTCTGCCAATGAGAAGACGGCAATGGAGGCTGCCCTGGGTATGTCGTTTACTGGAAAAAGGGCTATGGTATGCATGAAGCATGTTGGCCTTAATGTTGCAGCCGATCCCTTTATGAATTCTGCAGTAACCGGAATAAATGGCGGATTAATCCTGGTCGTAGCTGATGATCCGTCAATGCACTCCTCTCAGAATGAACAGGATTCAAGGTATTACGGGAAGTTTGCAATGATTCCGGTCATTGAACCATCAAACCAGCAGGAAGCATATGATATGGTATTTCATGGATTTGAGCTTTCGGAAAAATACCGGTTACCAGTAATGCTCAGGCTTACTACAAGGTTATCCCACTCAAGATCATCGGTTAAGCCAGAAAATGCGTTATCGCAAAAGGAGCTTTCATTGCCGGAAGATCCAAGGCAGTTTGTTTTGTTGCCGGCTATTGCCAGGAAGCGATATAAATACCTTTTATCGGTTCAGGATGCGCTGGAGAAGGAGTCGGAAGATTCGCCCTATAACACAATAACTGAGGGAACTGACAAGTCAGTCGGCTTTATTGCATGCGGACTTGCTTATAACTACCTGATGGAGGTAATGGTAAGGGAAGGACTGGATCACCCGGTTCTTAAAGTTACCCAGTATCCGCTGCCCGGAATTCTGATCGGGAAGATTACAGGAGATTGTGATAGTGTGATAGTTCTTGAAGAAGGATACCCTTTTCTGGAAGAGATGTTACGGGGATTTCCGGTGACTGACAAAAGAATCAGAGGCCGGCTGGATGGTACTCTCCCGAGGGATGGTGAACTTAATCCTGATCACGTAGCGAAAGCCATTGGGATAACGGTCAAAGAAGGTCCGGCAGTACCTGCTGTCATAAAGAACAGGCCTCCTTCATTTTGTGCAGGATGCGGACATATAGACATGTTCAATGCCCTTCTCGAAGCTATTGATGATTTCGGCCCTGGTCGTGTTTTTTCGGATATTGGTTGTTACACCCTCGGTGCACTTGAACCTTTCAATGCAATAAATTCATGTGTTGATATGGGGGCATCGGTAACTATGGCCAAAGGCGCTGCAGATGCGGGCCTTCACCCGTCTGTTTGCGTTATAGGTGACTCAACATTTACGCACTCAGGAATGACGGGACTGCTTGATGCAGTTAACGATAAATCTTCGATAACGGTATTAATAGGAGACAACTCAACAACGGGAATGACCGGGGGACAGAAATCATCTGCCACGGGCAGAATTGAGAGTATCTGTGCAGGAATAGGCGTGCTGCCTGAACGAATCAGGGTTATTGAACCTTTAAGGAAGAATCATAGCAGGAATGTTGAGATTATTAAAGAAGAACTTGAATATAAGGGAGTGTCGGTTGTTATTGCCAGAAGGGAATGCATCCAGGTTGCAACGAAAAGCCGGAAACAGGAAAAGAAACATAAATAGACTCACATCTAATCTAATCTAATCTAATCTAATCTAATCTAATCTAATCTAATCTAATCTAATCTAATCTAATCTAATCTAATCTAATCTAATCTAATCTNNTCCGG
>SL_3KL_010_SEDDRAFT_10006348_pt1 | contig 10570 bp, 5 predicted proteins | sample SodLakKL_010_SED_2_FD_10381 | JGI IMG/M metagenome (IMG submission 10381)
GGCGAGCCGAGCGACCGCGCCGAGGCGGCCCGGGCGAGGGTGGAGCGCTGGCGCGCAGAGCGCGAGAAGGCCGATCGTGAGCGCGCCGAGCGAGAGCAGCAAGCGCGCGCTGAGACCGCCGACGCCGCGCCCGAGGCGGAGGCGCTGCCCGTCGGGGCCGCAGGCCGAGCCGACCGGGCCGAACCCGACGAGGACGTGCCCGACGAGGCCGTGCACGACGAGGCCGCGCGCGCGCGGGCCGAGGTGGAGGCCGCCCTCCAGGCAGAGGCCGCCCGCGAGGCCGAGATCATGGCGCTGGTCGAGCAAGACGAGCTGGAGGCCGCCATCCGCTCCGCTTCCGGCGCGTCAGGCGATGACCTCGAGGAGGCTCGTCGACGCAGCCGCGAGCGCCTGGCGGCGCACGCGGAGGACGACGCCCTGGCCGCCGCCCGCCGGCAGCGCGACGAGCGCGCGGATCGGCGGCGTGGCGAGCGCGAAGGGGAGGGAGCGCCGGAGTCGTTCTCGTGGGATCAGCCCTTGGCGCGGCGCCTGCGCCTGCCCTGGCTGCGGCGTCGCGAGGAGCCGAAGGAGACCGCGGCGGAGACGCCAGTCTCCGAGGACCCGCTGAAACTCGACCGCCTGGGTGAGCCCAAGCCGGTCGGCCGTTCTGCCCCGCCCGCCCCGCGCGTCAGCCCCGCACCGCGCGCCGGTCTGTTCGCGACCGACGCTGGCCTGAACTCCGCGACGCTGCCACCGGGCGATCCGGCCAAGACCAAGCGCGCGCGCGAGGCCTTCACGACCCTCGGCTACCGCGTCGAGGGCCTGGCGCACGGTCAGCTCATGCTGCACGTCGACTTCGGGCGGCGTTTCGCGCGCATCCTGGTTCACGTCCTCCCTGACGAGCAGCGCCTCGACTGGGCGGCCCTGCTGGCGCGCCGACGCGAGTCGGGGGCGACCCATCTCGCCGTGGTGGGTGATCATCGGGACCTGCACCGGTTGGTGGCACCGGCAGACCTCGCCAAGGCCACGCTGTGGTCCTGGGCCGCGATCGCCAGGGTGGTCGAGCTGGCAGGCAGCATGCCCATCGGGCCCTTCGACCTGGACCCCCACTTCGAGCGCGACGGCCTGTTCGAGTACGGCCTGGACCGCTTCGAACGTACCGTCGCCAAACGCGTCCAGGAGCGGGGTGCCTTCTCGGCCGTGCTCGAACGGCTGGCACTGATGAAGCCGCCGGCGGTGTTCATGCTCGAGGACGTCGTGGCGGGCTCCGACCTGTCCCGCGAGCAGGCGCTGCGGGTGTTGGAGCGGTTGTGCGATGCGCCCTGGCACCTGGTGAGCCGCGTCGACTCGGGCGAGTTCTGCGTCCGTTACCGCGTGCACGACGCGCTCGACCAACTGGGGGCCTACGCCACCTCGCTGCGTGCGCGCCTGCCGGAACGCCACCGAGAGCGCGTCCGCGGTCTGCCCGACGACGTCGATCCCATCGCGGCCAACGACCTCGCGGGTGACGGCGGCAGCGGCCCCGAGGCGGAGGAACCGGAGGCGGCGACGAGCGGGGCGCCGGCGAGGACGAGCGGCGAGGCCGGAGCACCCACGGACGACCGCGATACCGACGCGCCCGCGGCGCGGCGAACGCCCGCGCAGCCGGCCGAGGCCGACGCGCCCGCGACGGGCACTGGGCCGACGGCCCGCGACGCGCCCGCGAAGGGCACTGGGCCGACGGCCCGCGACGCAGCCGCCGGCCGCGGCGGCGAGCAGGGGCGGCTCATGGACGAGACGCCGCGACCCTTCGCGGGGCCGGGGCTCGGGCCCGAGGACGAGCCGGATCCGGACGAGGTGGACCTGTCGTTGGTCGCCGTCAAGCGGCGTCGGCGTCGGCGCTGACCGGACGGCCCGCGTCGCTGCCGCGCGGTGGCGGCGGGCGGTGGAGGTCCTGTAGCGCCCACACCCGCAGTTGCGAGGTCGCGGCGCTTTCCAGGGCGGCGACCGTCCAGCGAGCGCCCTCCATCGTGGTGACGTAGGCGATGCCCTCCTCGAGGGCGCGCCGCAGCGTCGGCGTGTGCCGCAGGTCGATGACGAGCGCGTCGCCCGCGACCTCCTCGAGGTCGGCCGGCTGGCCGCCGGCCAACGTGAAGCCCAGGGCCGTCAGCCGCCCGCCGAGCTCCTCCAGGCCGTCGCCGATCAGGCGCGCGCGGCCCTCGCGCGGCAGGCGCACGTTGGCGCCCAACTGGGCCTTGTAGTACGCCAGGTAGGGGTCTGGCGAGATGCCCATGCTCTCGCCGGTGGAGCGCATCTCGGGCCCCAACACCGGCGAGACCCCGCGGAACTTCAAGAAGGGCAGCACCGCCTCCTTCACGCTGTAGAACTCGGGTCGCGGCGTCGCGACGAAGCCGATGTCCTCCAGGGTGCGGCCGGCGGCGATCAGCGCCGCGTACTTGGCGAGCGGGTGACCGATCGCCTTGGACAGGTACGGGACGGTGCGGCTCGCGCGCGGGTTGGCCTCGATGACCAGCACCTGGCCGTCCTTGATGACGTACTGGACGTTGATCAGGCCACGCACGCCGATGGCCTCGGCCAACGCTGCCGTGGTCGTGCTCAACCGCTCGATCACCTCGCCGGAGAGCGTCACCGGCGGCGTGATGCAGGCCGAGTCGCCCGAGTGGATGCCGGCGGCCTCGATGTGCTCCATGATGCCCGCGACCACGGTCCGTTGCCCGTCGCACAGGGCGTCGACGTCGACCTCGACGGCGCCGGCGACGAACTCGTCGACCAGGATGCTCGGGGCGTCGGGCAGCTCGGCGTAGACCTCGCGCAGGTAGGCGTCGAGCTCGGCGTCCGTCCGGACCACCCGCATCGCCCGGCCGCCGAGCACGTAGGAGGGACGCACCATGACGGGGTAGCCGATCTCGCGCGCCAAGCGGTGGGCCCCCGCCGCGTCGGTCGCCACGCCGCCGGCCGGTTGCGGGATGCCCAAGCGCGTGCACAGCGCGTGGAACGCGTCGCGGTCCTCGGCCGCGTGGATGGCTTCGGCCGGCGTCCCCCACAGCGGCACGCCCGCCGCGGCCAGCGGGCGCGCCAGCTTGAGCGGCGTCTGACCCCCGAGTTGCACGATGACGCCCACCGGCCGCTCGTGTTCGATGACGTCGAGGACGTCCTCGAAGGTGAGCGGCTCGAAGTACAGCCGGTCGGCCGTGTCGTAATCGGTGGAGACGGTCTCCGGGTTGGAGTTGATCATGATCGTCTCGAAGCCGGCCTCGCGCAGTGCCCACACGGCGTGGACGGTGGCGTAGTCGAACTCCACCCCCTGGCCGATGCGGTTCGGCCCCGAGCCCAGGATGACGACCTTGGGCCGGTCCGACGGCCGCACCTCGTCCTCCCACTCGTAGGTCGAGTAGTGGTACGGCGTGTAGGCCTCGAACTCGGCCGCGCAGGTGTCGACCGTCTTGTAGACGGGCCGCTGGCCCTTCGCGAGTCGCTGCGCCCGCACCGCCTGCGGGTCGACGCCGGCCAGGCGGGCCAGGTCGGCGTCGGAGAAGCCGAGCCGCTTCGCCTCGCGCCAGGTCTCCCAGTCCCACGCGAGCGGGTCGCTCGCCGCCACCTCGCGTTCGGCCTCGACGATCTCGCGCATTTGCCCCAGGAACCACGGGTCGATGCCCGTGAGCTCGTGCAGCAGGGGCGCACTGCGGCCCCGGCGGAGCAGCTCGATGACCGCGCCGAGGCGCTTGGGGTTGGGGAACAGGGCCGCCTCGAGCGTCGCCTCATCCGCGTCGGCGAACGCGTGGCGCACGTCCAGCTCCAGCGACCGCAGGGCCTTGTGCAGCGACTCCTTGAAGGTCCGACCGATCGCCATGACCTCGCCCACCGAGCGCATCTGGGTGCCCAGCCCGACGGGGCTCTCGGGGAACTTCTCGAAGGCGAAGCGCGGGATCTTGGTCACCACGTAGTCGATCGACGGCTCGAACGCCGCCTTCGTCTCCTTGGTGATGTCGTTGGGCAGCTCGTCCAAGTGGTACCCGACGGCGAGGAGGGCGGCGATCTTGGCGATCGGGTAGCCGGTCGCCTTGGAGGCCAGCGCCGAGCTGCGCGAGACGCGCGGGTTCATCTCGATGACCAGGACCTCGCCCGTCCGGGGGTCGACGGCGAACTGGATGTTGGAGCCGCCGGTGTCGACGCCGATCTCGCGGATGATGTCGATCGCGTGGTCGCGCAGCTGCTGGTACTCCTTGTCCGACAGCGTCTGCGCGGGCGCGACCGTGATGCTGTCGCCGGTGTGGACGCCCATCGGGTCGACGTTCTCGATCGAGCAGATGATCACGACGGTGTCGTTGACGTCGCGCATCACCTCGAGCTCGTACTCCTTCCAGCCGAGCACCGACTGCTCGACCAGCACCGTGTGCACCGGCGAGTCGTGCAGGCCCTGGCGCACGACGGCGCGGAACTCGGCCTCGTCGTACGCGATGCCGCCGCCGCTGCCGCCCAGGGTGAAGCTCGGTCGGATGATCGCGGGATAGCCGATCGAACCGACGAACTCGAGGGCCTCGGCGAGCGAGCCGATCATCTTGCCCTTGGGCGTCTTGAGGCCGATCTTCGCCATCGCCTGCTGGAAGGCCTGGCGGTCCTCGCCCTTGTGGATGGCGTCGTAGTTCGCGCCGATCAGCCGCACCCCGTGCCGCTCCAGCACGCCGCGCTCGTGCAGCTCCTTGGCGAGGTTGAGCGCCGTCTGGCCGCCCAGCGTCGGCAGCAGCGCGTCGGGCCGCTCCGCCTTGATCACCAGCTCGACGAACTCGGGCGTCAACGGCTCCACGTAGGTGCGGTCGGCCACCTCCGGGTCGGTCATGATCGTCGCCGGGTTGGCGTTGATCAGCACGACCTCGTACCCGGCGCCGCGCAGCGCCTTGCAGGCCTGGGTGCCGGAGTAGTCGAACTCGGCGGCCTGGCCGATGACGATCGGGCCGGAGCCGAGGATGAGGATCTTGTGGATGTCGTCGCGTCGTGGCATCGTCGGCTCCTGCGGCGTCGCGGGCGCGCCCGCGACGCGGTGTGGCACGCCCGGCAGGACCCGGCCCAGCGCCCGGCGGAGTGTACCACCCGTGGTCGTGGCGACGGTGGCGCGGTGGCGGTCGCGGCGGCGTTCATCTCGGCCTCGGCGCAGCGCTCGTTGGCTTCGGCTCACCCTTCGACGGCATCGGCCCGCCCTGCGGCGCGACGGCGCGTCGCCCCGCCTAGATTGACCGCATGCCGCGTCCGCCCGTCACCGTCGAGCGCCTGCGCGACCTGGTCGCCGCCGGCCAGGTGCGCGTCGGTGCCGGTGTGGAGCTCGTCGCCGGCGTGCTCCTGACGGCCCACCTGCCCGAGCCCGCGGTGGTGGCGGCCGTGACCGATCTGGCCGCGGCCCTCGAGCGCGCGCTGCCCGATCACCGCGTGGCGGTGCGTGAGGCGGTGGCGTTGGGCGACCGCGACCTCTTGCGGCCGGAGGTGGCGCTGCTGCGCCCGGTGTGGGGGGCGGACGGGGTCGCGCGCGCCTGCTGGCCCAGCGCGGGGTTCACCCCGGCGGCGGCGCTGGCGTTGGCGGTGTTCGTCGGCGAGGCCGAGGCGCCGCTGCGCTGGCGGGCGCACCGTTGCGCGCGTGCGGGCGTCGCCGAGGCGTGGACGCTGGCGGTGGGGGAGGGCACGGCGTCGCGCTGGCGCCAGCCGTGGGAGGGCCGCTACCTCCGCCGGGATCCGTTACCGGCGGGCGAGGCGGTGGCGCCGGACGCGGCGCCCGACCGCCCGGTCATCGCCTGGCGGTGCCGCGGGGCGGCGGCCGTCGGTCGGGCCGGGACGTGAAGCCGCGTGGCACGCGGCGCTGGGCGAGCGCCGCGGGTCGCGAAGGCAGGCGGCGTCGTGCCGGCGCGGGACGCGCTCAGGCCTGCAGCGGGCGGTCGCCGTCGTCGACGTCGGCCGCGGCGCGTTCCAGGACCTCGTCGAGCGCGTCGAGAACGGTCTCCTCCACGTCGGAGGGGAGCCGCGCGAACACGGCCTCTAGGGCGTCGGGGTGCAGCCCGCCGAGGCGGATGATCACGCCCTCCACGTCGCCGTCCGCGACGCGCTCCTCGACCCAGGCGGCCCAGCGGGCCAGCTCGGCGTCGTCGAGGCGTGCCCCGTCGTCATCGTCGTCGCCGTTCCAGGCGCCGAACTCGACCTCGTCGTCGTCCTCGTCGTCGTCCTCGTCGTCGTAGCCGTCGTCCTCGTCCGGGTCGCCGGGGCCCTCGTCCTCCAGCTCCCCGGCGCCCGGCGCCCGCACCGGCAGCGGGTCGGGATCGCGCGCCTCCGCGACTGCCGGTCGCTCGCCCCCGTCTCCGTCGTCATCGCCGTCGAGTTCGTCGCTCAGGGCGATCTCGAAGCTCTCCTCACCGACCTCGATGACGTCGCCCTCCACCAGCCGGCGCTTGCGGCGCGTCTCCACGGTGCCGTTGACGCGCACCGCACCACCCTGGATCAGCGTCTTCGCCTCGCCGCCGGTGGCGGCCACGCCCGCGAGCTTCAGCGCGTCGTCGAGCCGCAGGCTCTCGGCGGCTTCGGTTGGGGTCGGGGGNTGCGCGTGAGGCATGGCGTCCTCCCTCTCAATCGAGCTCGACCAGCGCCGGCGCGGCCGGGTACGAGCCCAGGAACTTCACGAAGGCGGCCTTGCGCATGAGGCCGGTCAGCGCGCCGGCGACGTGGGCGTCCTCGACGTGGCCCTCGATGTCGATGTAGAAGAGGTAGCTCCACGGCTTGTCACGCCGCGGGCGCGATTCGAGCTTGGTCATGTTGATGCCGTGCTTGGGGAACTCCACCAGGCAATCGACCAGGTCGCCGGGGCGGTGGCGGGTGGCGAGCACCAGGCTGGTCTTCTGCGGCCCGTCGCCGTGCGGTGCCGCGTCGGCCGCCAGCACGAAGAAGCGGGTGTAGTTGAAGGCGAGGTCTTCGACGTTCTCGGCCAGGACCGCGAGGCCGTAGGCCTCGGCGGCGCGCTTGCTGGCGATGGCGGCCTTGCCCTCGCCGCCGTTCTCGGCCAGCAGCTTGGCGGCGCCGGCCGTGTCGAAGTCGGTCACGGCCTCGAAGCGGTGCTTGCGCAGGAACGCCTGGCACTGCGCCAGCGCCTGCGGGTGGCTGTAGACGCGGCGGACGTCTTCGAGCCGCACCCCGGGTCGAGCAAGGAGGTTGTGGTGCACCCGCACCACCTGTTCCCCCACCACATGCAGCACGGAGTCGGTGAGCAGGTCGTAGGTCTGGTTGATGGAGCCGGCCAGCGAGTTCTCCACCGGCAGGCAGGCGTGGCTGCACGGGCCGCGCACGGCCGCGTCGAACGCTTCCTCGAAGGTGGCGAAGCCGACGGCCTCGGCGCCCGGGGCGAACTGCAGGGCGGCCTGCTCGGAGAAGGCACCCCGCACGCCCTGGTAGGCGACGCGTGGATGGCTGGTCGGGCCGGCGGCCGGCGGGTTCGGCGTCGAGGTCACCAGCGAAGCCTAGCAGAGCGTCGGCGCGCCCGCGGCGGTCCCGGCGGTCAGTGGTCGGCGGTCGTCAGTTCCGCCGCCTCGGCCCGCAGCTCGGCGAGGCGCGCGCGGACGGCGGTCAGCTCCTCGGCGAGCGCGTCGAGCCGCTCCAGCTCGGCCCGCACGAAACGCGTGTAGGGCGCGACAGCGCCGGTGAGGCGCTCGGCGGCGCGCTGGATCTCCTCGTCCAGTTGGCGGCCGAGCCCGTCCTCGAGGCCGTCGCGCAGCGCCTGCATCTGCTGGTGCAGCTGGCGCTTGGCCTTGGCGCGGCGGCGCGGCAGCACCAGCAGGCCCAGACCCATGACGGTGAGGCCGGCCGCGATGCCGGTGAGGTCCCAGGCGGTGGTCGTCACCAGCGCCACGATGGCCGCGCCCAGGCCCAGACCGCCGACCTCCAGCAGCCCGGTCTGCAGCACGCTGGCCTGCAGGGCCTCGGCCACGCGGCGCGACTCGGCCTCGACGTCGTAGCCCTCGAGCACGCCCTCGGCCCGCTCGCGCAGGGCGCCGATGAGCGCGGCCCGGTCGTAGCGGAAGCGGCCCCCGACCTCGCCCACGACGCGTTCGTCGCCCGCCTTGCGACGCTCGGTCACGAAGGTGACGACGTCCTCCCACTGCTGCAGCGTGCGCTCCACGAACCAGTCGCTCATCGCCGCCACCGCCTCGTCGATCTCGTCGGCGGCGCCGCGCAGGACACGCTCCGTGAAGGCGGCGCGCACCCGCTCGGGGCGCAGCAGGGTGAAGAGCTTGCCGAGCTGCACGGTGTCGTCGAAGAAGACCTCGCCGCGCCGCTCGACCTCGAGCAGCACGGTCTTGATGCGGTCGAGGTAGGCGCGGCCCTCGCGGGCGACGTCCTTCGCCCACTGCGCCTGCTGCCGGTCGACGTCGTCGAGCGTGCGGCGGTCCTCGCGCAGCAGCCCGCGCTGCGCCTCGATGGCGCTGGCGGCGTCCTCGGCGACGTGCCAGCCGACGCCCAGCCCCGCCTCCAGCTTCAGGCGCACCCGGTCGACGTCGACGCGGTCGGCCAGCAGCCGCTCCAGGGCGGGCAACCCGGTGTCCGCGGCGCCGTCCGCACCGCGGGCCTCGGCGTCGGGCCCGGCGGCGCCCGCGGCGCCCGGCGTCGCGTCGCGCGCGTCCGGGTCGCCTGCGTCGGTGCCGTGGGCGGCGGCCCGCGCGGCGGCCCGTGCGGAGACCGCCAACACCGNCGGCTCCGTGCCGAGGGTGTCGCGCGCATGCGACCTCACGTAGGCGAGCACCTCGTTCACGTCGGCGTCCGCCTCCAGCAGGTCGGACTTGTTGACGACCACCACCACCTTCTTGCCCCACTCGGAGATGCGCTGCATGAAGGCGCGCTCGCTCTCCGTGAAGGGGCGATCGGAGGAGGTGACGAACAGGATCAGGTCGGCGCGCGGCACGAAGCGCTCGGTNAGCACCTGGTGGCGGGTGATCACGGCGTTGGTGCCCGGCGTGTCGACCAGCGCCAGCGCCCGCAGCCGTGGCGCGGGGTGGGTGAGGCGCACGAACTCCGACGAGAGCTCCACGCGCGAGGCCTTCTCGCCGTGCACGATCAGCGTGACCCGGTCGGTGGTCGGGGTGACGCCCTCGGGCATGACGTCGGCCCCCAGCAGGGCGTTGATCAGCGTCGACTTGCCGGCGTTGAACTCCCCGACGATCACCAGCAGGAACAGGCCCTCCAGGTCCTCGAGCGCCGTCGCCAGGTCGCGCTCCGCGCTGCCGCCGAGCTCGGCGCGGGCGACCAGCGCGCGCAGGTCGCCGAGGGCGTTGCGCTCGCGCTGCAGCAGGTCGCGCGCGGCCTCGGGCAACGCGCCCGCCAGCGGGCGGGCGTCGGGGGTGGCGTCCATGCGGCGTACGCTACCACGGCCGTCCAGGCCGGGCGAACGTCCTCCTGGACGCGCCTGCCCGCGGGTGTCTGGTTACCATGGCGCATGCCCAGCACCGCTGAACGACTCGCCGCCCTGCGCGAACGCTTCACCGTCCCCAGCCACCTCGGGCAAGCCATGGCCCTGCTGTCTTGGGACCAGAGCACCCACATGCCGCCCGGCGGCGCCGAGGCGCGCGGCCGCCAGATGTCGACCCTCGCCCGGCTCATGCACCAGCACGTGACCGACCCGGCGCTGGTCGAACTGGTCGAGTCGCTCGAGGGCGACGACCTGCAGGGCGACGACGGCGCGCTCCTGCGCGAGACGCGACGCCAACTCGACCGGGCCCTGAAGATCCCGCCCGAGCTCATCGTCGCGATGACCCGCCAGCGGGTCCGCGGCCGACAGGTGTGGGAGCAGGCGCGCAAGGCCGACGACTTCGCCGCGTTCGCGCCCGAGCTGCGCACCGCGATCGACCTCGCCCGCCAGCAGGCGGCCGCGCTGGACGACAGCAAGCCCGCCTACGACGTGCTCCACGACCTCTACGAGCGGGACTCGAGCGCCGAGAAGGTGGCCGCCGTGTTCGACCCGTTGCGCGGCGAGCTCGTCGAGCTCTTCGGCGCCATCCGGGACAGCGGCGTGCGACCCGACACCAGCGTGCTTCGGCGCGAGTTCGCCGAGGCCGGCCAGGAGGCCTTCGCCGTCGAGACGGTGAAGGCCATGGGCTACGACTTCAACCGCGGGCGCATCGACCGCACCGCCCACCCGTTCGCCACCACCATCGGGCCGGGCGACGTGCGCATCACCACCCGCTACCAGCGCAACTTCCTGCCGAGCGCGCTGTTCGGGACCATCCACGAGGCGGGCCACGGCATGTACAACCAGAACCTGCCGCTCGAGCACGCCGACACGCCTCTGGGCTCCTCGGTCAGCCTGGCGGTCCACGAGTCGCAGTCGCGCATGTGGGAGAACCTGATCGGGCGCAGCCACGCCTTCTGGCAGGGCGCCTACGGGCGCCTCCGGGCGACCTTCCCGGGCGTCCTCGACGACGTGCCGTTGGACGACTTCGTGGCCGCCATCAACGACGTGCGCCCCAGCCTGATCCGGGTCGAGGCCGACGAGGTGACCTACCACCTGCACGTCATGCTGCGCTTCGAGCTCGAGCGCGCCCTGGTCGACGGCTCGCTGGCGGTCGACGAC
>SL_3KL_010_SEDDRAFT_10006349_pt1 | contig 10570 bp, 6 predicted proteins | sample SodLakKL_010_SED_2_FD_10381 | JGI IMG/M metagenome (IMG submission 10381)
AAAAATAATTTAAAAACTCTTTAGCCCTCTATTTCGTCAGACTAATAAACACATTTTATTAGATAATATAAACCAATTACACACTTCTTAATAATTAGATATTGTTATTGTAACAAAATGGAATAACTCCGTATAACATTTTGATAAATTATTCGAAAATGACAGGTTAATCAATTTATTCGTTGTTATTTATGTCCCCGAAACATCTGGTGAATGCGTTTCAACTGTTATTCTAAACTATATAATAAGAAAGTTTTTGTTATAAGAGCAGTGGTCTCTTTCACATAAATATAATTTTAATTTATGCTGTTACTTTCATAGTGTTATAAATTATTTTACCATCTTTCATCAGATAAATTAACCATGTGCTAAAAGGCTCAAAAAAGAATGATATCAATACAGGTAAAAAATTTGAACAAATTATTCGGCAAAACACAAGCCGTAGATAATGTTTCGTTTGATGTGTACAAAGGGCGAATTTTTGGACTGCTTGGCCCAAATGGTGCCGGAAAAACCACCACAATCCGGATGATCAATCATATTATTCCTCTGGATTCCGGAGAGATTACGATTAACGGTTTGACGGTAGGGCCCAAAACTCAAAAAATGATCGGTTACATGCCGGAAGAGCGAGGCCTTTACAAAAAAATGAAAGTGGGCGAACAGTTGATGTATCTCGCACAACTTAAAGGGCTCAAAAAGCCAGATGCCAAAAAGAAGATTGTCTATTGGCTAAAGCGGTTTGATGCATATGACTGGCACTCCAAAGTGGTGGGGGAACTTTCGAAAGGAATGAGTCAGAAAATTCAGTTTATAGCCACAATTGTGCACGATCCGGATATCTACATCTTTGATGAACCGTTCAGCGGTCTCGATCCGATTAACAGCGAACTGCTGAAAGAAATTATTATTGAACTTCGCCAGAACGGTAAAACCATTTTATTCTCAACCCACAGAATGGAGCAGGTTGAGCAGATGTGTGATGATATATGCCTGTTCAACAACGGGAAAGTGGTCATCACCGGAAATCTGCGAAATATTAAAAAAGAGTTCGGAAAAAATACGGTGTTGATTGAGTTTGAAGGCGATCCCGGTTTTCTGGATGAACTTGAAGATGTTCGCATCAACAATCGATCTACCAATTTTGCGGAGATCAGAATTTTGAACGGACTGAGCCATCAGCAGATTCTGAAAAAAGCCATGGAAAAATCCGAAATTCATAAATTTCAACTTGTTGAACCTTCATTGAACGAAATATTTATTTCTACGGTAGGCGAAGATAACATCAAAAATAAAGAGGCACTTCTGGCATGAACTGGAACCAGGTTTTATTAGTATTAAAACGGGAATACATCACAAGAGTACGCAGTAAAGGGTTTATTTGGGCAACGATTCTGGTGCCGGTCGGTTTTGTTGCTTTTTTTGGAGTGATGGTGTTTGTAACGGTTTGGGAAAGTGATGTGGCTTTCGAAATTGGCATTAAAGACGAAACCGGGTCAATCGTTCGGCCGCTGACTGAGATGAATCCGGGGCGTTATATCAATTACAGCAACTTATCTGTTGATTCTCTCAGAACCATGGTTCAGCAAGACGTAATTACCGGTTATATGGTGATAGATGAAGAGAACATTGCTGAAGATAAAAACCTGGAGTTGATTTACAGCGGAAGCGGGGGTATGCAGTTATTGACCTCTATTCGTTCTGATGTGCGGGAAGTGATCAGGCAGGAACGGCTACAACGTGCAGAAGTATCTGAAGAAATTCAGCAAATTTATGAATCAAGAATTTCGGTCGATTCAAGAAGGCTTACCAGAACCGGTGAGGAGACTGACGATGATACAGCTTTTCTTTCAATTGTCGGGATGATTTTGGGAATCATTATATTTGCGGCCATATTCAGTTATGGTGGATATGTGACGCGTGGTGTGATTGAAGAAAAAACCAACCGGATTGTGGAAGTCATTACCTCGTCGGTAAAACCAATAGAACTGCTGACTGGAAAAATGGCCGGCGTGGGTGCTCTGGCAATTACTCAATTCAGCATCTGGATCATAACGTTTTTTGGCCTCACAGCCGTTGCCGGGCCGGTTGCCACAATGGTGATGGATCAACAAACAGCCGGCCTCGGGCCCGAAGCAGAAGCCGCACAGGCTGAACTTCCAATGCCGCTTGATCTGCCGTCACTTGAACCTTCATTGATCGTCTATTTTGTTATTTTCTTTATCCTTGGCTACCTGCTATACAGTTCATTGTTTGCAGCAATCGGTGCTGCTTCCGACTCCGATACCGACGTACAACAATTGATGCTGCCGGTAGGCTCCCCCATTTTCATCGCCTACATCATCATGTTTCATACCTGGCAAAGCCCCGACAGTCTTCTCTCTGTAGTCAGTTCGGTAATTCCATTCTTTACTCCCATATTAATGGTTACCCGCATTGCCATCACAGAGGTCCCTTTCTGGCAAATATCACTCTCAATTATCCTGATGATTCTGACGTTTGCAGGCACCATGTGGCTGAGTGCGAAAATATATAAGGTAGGTATTTTAAATTATGGAAACACAGCCAGTTATAAAGATTTACTGAGGTGGATCAGACAGTCGTAATCTGAGTATGATTAAGGTGAACTCGACATAAGATCATTGAATTTTGTGATATAAAAGTATTGTAGTTCAAAAAGGGCGTCATCCCGCACCTGATGCACTCATTTTTTGAACGCGAAGCGAAATCTCCTATCATTGATATAGGCATCAGATGCCGGATCGGGGTCCGGCATGACGTTAACGATGATGAATAACCTATTTAAGAGTTCTTTTTAGACTGCTTCACATTTGAGAATAGATACATTTATCACTTCATTGCATTTCGGATTCTGGCATCATGTTCGTTATCCAGATGGGCACTGACAATCTCTTGCCTTTGCTGTGCATTCAGTTTTTCAAGAGCAGAAATAGCCTGTTTTCGAATCAACGGATTTCTGTCTGATAGCAAGCCAGGCAAACGATCCATCCAATTGGAGGACGATTGGTCGATATCCAGCATAATGTCGAGTATTTTTTTCCGTATATCATGTGGAAATTCATCGGAAACAAACGTTGTGGCAAGATCAACAGCCCGTTCACCCTCTCCCTTTTGTGCCAGTAGTCTGATCATCAGCGGCACTTCTCTTAATACAGGTTCTCTCGTAACAAGATCTTCAACTATTTGCCCAAACCGGGCGGCATCGGTTACACGATCAAGCGAATGAATAGCACTTTGCCTCAACTCTTTGCTGGAAGTTTGAATGATGGTATTTCTGAGCCGGTTGATGACCATTTCATTTCCTTCAAAATAAGCCAGCGCTTCCACTGCAGCTTTTTGAATGGCCAAAGGATACTCGGAGGTAGAATATCTCATAAATCGGTCATCGGTGCCAGAAGCTCCTTGCGTCAGTTTCGAGATGGCAGTAAGAATGGCTGCAACTACCGCCGGTTCAGACTCATCCATTAATATATCTGTCAAAGCAAGCTGAAGGTCAGGATTTTCGGAAAACTGCGACAAAGCATATGCAGCATTTGCTCTGCGTTCTGCATCATCGTGGTTACGCAACTGATGAATCCAAAAGTAGAACGATTTTTCTTCCTCGAGAAATAGATCATCCCGACCTTCAACTGTAAGCAACAGATTTTCCAATGCAGGCGATACATTAATAACCACTCCGTCTTCTGTTCCGGTAAACGTTACCTCGTGTCTTCGGACTTCATTAAAGGTAATCTCTTCTACCTGAACAGTAACCAGTTCGGTTACGACTCTTTCCACATGCTGGGCTTCAAAATAGATTTCTGCAGCATTGGCTCCCTCTTCCCATTCAATACGTGCAGTGTACACGATGGGATCGGCATCTTCAGCACCTTCAATCTCCGGTTCATCCGGGGTGTATCGTTCAAAATATGGCTGACCGGTGTGCTCATAAATTTTCATCGCAAATGTTTGCCAGTCCAGTAACATATTGTTTTCCTGATAAAAGCGATCCTTCATTTGAGAAAAATCTGCAAGAAGTAAATCCAGTTCACCGGTATCAAGAAATTGTTCCCATTTTGACAATTCCGATCCTGATAGCCAGTGGTAAGGTTTATGCTCTGCAGGCTCAAGAATGTCAAAATCAAACAGGCGTTTTGCAACATCTGCCTTCAAAATGTTGATGGCATCTGCATCCGCCCACTGCTCTGGTCGTAAATAGGTGCCAATCCACTGCCCTATTATTCCGTGTTGTATCTGCTGTACCAGGTTCCCCTGTGGTTTGTACACAAAAACAATACCGGCAGCATCATTTCTTACCTCCCAGAAATCTTCTTCGAGTACCACAATATGCAGGTCACGGTAAGGAAACTCCACATTCAGATCATTCTGAATGTGCCTGAATGCAGAAGCTGCATCATTAATCAAATCGGATTCAACCTGGCCCAATTCTGAGTGGATATAAATCTGTGGATCAGCACGACGTTCAAAAATTGCTGCATCTTCGTCAGTTAATCGTTCAACCGATGCTGTTGTTGAGGTAACCAAATTTAAATCTCCAACCGCCCAGCCAAGTGAGGTTGCAGGAACCGGTATGTTTGTACTGAAGGTGGATACTTCCTCATCCACACTAATCAGCTCCGAGCTTCCTCTCCTGCCGGTAGCAACTACTTCGTACCGGGACGCATGTGTGATGTTCAGGACTGTGGTTAATTCTGTCCTTGGATGATCCATCACCGGCAGCCAGTGCCTCACAGATTTTGGAAGCTGAGAAGTCCAGATTGTACCATTGCTGTTCATATGCACGCCAAATTGTGGTTCGGTATCGTACTGGATGCGCAGTTGAATGTGTTCACCCGTCTTGTAAGAGTTTTCAAGATAGATGATCAGCTCATCGTCTGAAATCCGGTAATCCAGAACCTCGCCATTTACAGATACCAGTAGAATATTCAACCCACTTGAATGCAGCCGAACACTGTCTGCACGTTCATTTTTGATGCGGGCTTCATAAAGTACATCTCCTTCAATAAGCCCATCTTCACTGATACGCAGATCTGCATCCAGATGAAGTAATTCAACATTCATGAGCGGATACTTTTCATAATCCCAGGATTGGGCGAACAAAGATTCTCCGGAAAAAACTAAGAAAAAGAGAACAAAAATAGATTTGAGCAATTTCATATTACTGTTGATTTTCAAATATGTGAACAATTTTATCCTTCAGAGTTTTATTGGTTGAAATCGCATTACCGCTTTCGATTGTGGCATGTCCGTTTACATCAGAAAATGCACCACCTGCTTCGGTTATTATAGGTAATAACGCGGCTGCATCCCAAATATGTAAAATGGCATCAATCATAATATCAGCTCTTCCGGTGGCTACCAGCATATGACCGTAGGCATCCCCCCATGTTCGGTGTATTCGGGTTGATTGCAAAAGTTCCATCAATGCGGTCTGAAACCCATGTTCTTCAAAACTGGTTACATCTGTACTTAGAAATGTTGCATCCGAAAGGTTACTGCAGGTTCTGACCGATGTTTTTTCTCCATTGTGGTAACAACCGAGATCCTTAGCGGCAGAAACAATCTCATTAAGAGCAGGCGCATAAATCACCCCGATTTCCGGTTTATTTTTAACCAGAACCCCAATCAGTGTGGTATAAAAAGGCACACCATGTATAAACGATTTTGTACCGTCTATCGGATCGAGAATCCAGACCACATCACTGTCCTCATTTTCTTTGCCAAATTCCTCCCCGATGATTCCGTGGCCGGGAAAATGTTTCCTGATTTTTTTCCTGATGATCGATTCAGCTTCCCGGTCGGCATTGGTTACGGGTGAATCATCATCTTTAATCTCAAGTTCAAAAGATTCATTAAAATAATTGAGTGTGGAATCGCCTCCCTCACGTGCAAATTCCATTGCCGCCTGTTTCAGCTCAGTCAAAGATATGCTCATAAAAATTCGTTTAATCAATTCAGGTTAACTACAATCAGAATAGATAAAGATACAAAATTTGAAGAGCACACTTTGGGGTGAAATAATGCTGTTTTTTCAAACTCAATAATATTCAGACTGAAAGTAATATTGTGCTATTTAAAACCAACAAAACTTGTGAGTTCTCAGGATTGATGATTGATTTATTAGAATTGATTGTTTGCTAAAAGTGTAAACGATGTTATGCTACGATTGTGTAAACCTTGTTATGCTATCTATCAGTTATCGGTTAGATTTTAATCTACAAGTGGAGATCTAACAATAAATAATTATCAATAAAATATGCCTTATTGATCGGCTATTTCACCGGCTTCTTCAAACCTGTTTGCGCGATGTAAAACTTCAATCAGGTGTTCTTTCAAGACGTCGTTGTTCGTGTTCACTTCATATCGCCGCTTGAAGCGATCGGCGAGTTCATCGACTTTCCCCATCTCCATATACGAGCGGATAATTCCCCTGTACACTTGTTCAGAGTCCGGCTCGAGACCCAACGCTCTCTCATAAGAAATGGCCGCCTCCGGAAAATCCCCCATTTGTTCGTGTACCCGGCCGAGTAGATAATGAGAGTCAAAATGTGAAGGGAAATCTGACAACAACTCCGTCAGTATCTTTTTTGAAGCTTTAAACTGATTATCCTCTGCATAGAACTCAGCTAATGAATATCTCAGGGGTGATGCTTCTTCATGGACTTCCAGAAGTTTCTGCAGGGAATTTTCTACATCATCACGCTCAAAAGCGGCGGAAAGAAATTTGAGGGTGTTTTCGGTGATCTCATTATAATATTCTATGTCATCCGCATCGGTTTGCGATACTCCGGCCAGCCCCTGATGATCCATTCTTTCTTCAATATCTGCCTGTCTGCCCGAGATAAAGTCGATACTGTTCAGGATGGCCTTTTCTGCCTTTACAAGTGATTGATCATCATCCGTATCTTGGTATATTTTGGAAAGAATCAGGTACGCTTCCGGTTCTTCCAGGCCAAGTTCCAATAATTGCTCCAAAACGTTTTTAGCGGCTTCCGTGTCATCCGTTTCGAAATAGGCATTGCCCAGCCGAACTCCGGAGAGGGAAAGAAGCCAGGCATCCTCGAGGGCTTCCAAAATCTCAATGCTCTCTTCCCATTTTTCCAGTTCCTGCAAAACAGCGGCGAGATCTTTTTTTATACCCGGTTCATCCGGGAAATCATTCATTAATTCATATAAATAGGCTTCGGCATGCTTCATTTTTTTTTCATTGATGTACGTACGGGCAATGGACTGATGGATCTGTTTTTTTTCGTCTGCCAATTCCATCCACTTCCTGTAATACTCTCTTGCTTTTTCCCACTCTTCCTGTGATTCCAGGGTCTCTGTCAGATCTCTGTAAGCTTCTTTGTCACCCGGAAATTGTTCGATCATCGCTTCAAGAACAGAAATTTTTGCATTGATATAGAGTCGGCGTTCCTGGAGTTTTGCAAATTCTCTGTAGACCCGTTTATTATCGGGATATTTTTCAAGCAGCGTTATAAATACATCTTCGGCATCTCCCCCCTTTTGATTGGCATATAAAATCTCCGCATAAGTAATGGCTGTATCAATATCGTCCGGGTTTTTCCTGTACAGCTTTTCATATTCATCCAGCAGCCGGTCTAATTCGTCGAGGTGATAATGAGCCGAGGCTTTTATGCCGATCAATTGCTTGTCATTACCCAGAATTTTGAGCGCATCGTCTGCCAGTTCAACGACTTTTTCCCATTCTTCAAATTCCGAATAGAGAAACAGCCGGTTTTTGAGAGCCGCTTCATGTTCGGGGGCCAACCGCAAGACTACATTTACCGACTCTAAAGCTTTTTCCAAATTGCCCAGGTTGTAGGCTATACCGCTTACCGCCAGTTCAGCCTCTATCCATCTCTGTTGAATCTTATTTCTGTCTATATCAAGACTTTCTGTAAAAGATAGTGTGTTGTAATGTTTATCGAGATTACTGTATATCTCTGCAGCTTTCTCAGGCTTTTTCTGCTGTAGAAGGGCTTCTGCTTTCAGCCACAAAAATCCGGCTTCATTGCCGAAAATTTCATATCCGTTTTCAGCGGTATTTTCAGCAAGTATGGGGAATTCCCGGTGTAAATAGGCCGCGGCAAGAAAAATATACGATGGCCTGGAATAGGGATTCTCACGGAGGTCTGCCTCCAGTAATTCGGTTGCCAATGAGTAATTGCCCTCATTGAATGCCTTTATTCCCTGCTGCATTTGAAAACTTTGCGCCTTGAGCGGGTTAGTCGAAAAAAATACAAACAGCAGCCAGATGCCCCAAAAGAGAACAGCCGGGTTTTGACACTTTTTGATCTCCATAAAACAAACTATTGCGGGTTGACAAGTTTTGCAGGCTCACTCGGCCTGCTTTCATTTCCGGATCTGTCAAGGGCTGTAACCCTGAACCAAATATTATCATCAACCAGTGCTTTTGTATACTCAGTAATATTCCTGGGCTCATCAAATACCTCTTCATAAATACCGGTTGAACGGTCGGATACGTACAATTTGTACCCTTCTAATGCATCTGATACGACCGGCTCCCACTTCACATGAATGCTGTCTCTAACTGCAACCGCCTGTACATTCCGAACCCGCCGGGGCGGTGATGAACTCCTGATAAACACCGAATCGGACTCCCTTATCTCGCTGACATTTCCTGAGGAGTCCACAGCAGCCACGGCGTAGGTAAATTCTTCTCCCGTTTCTATATCTTCATCCCTGTATTGTCTTTTTTGAATCGGGAATTCCTGAATTTCTGTAAATTCACCCTCCTCCTTTTTTCTGAATAGCTGATAGTTGACCACGTCTGTCGACATGCTCGCACTCCAGGAAACAAGAACCCTCACGCCATTTCTGTTGTCAACATTTACCCTTCTCGGAGGTTCGGGTGGTGTGATATTGGGGATATGAACAAAAGTATAGGTGGTATCGCTCATATTGCGTGAACTGTCGGCCGAAATAATAGCGTATTGATAGGTTTTTCCTTCAACAAATCCGCTTCCCTCAATTCCATCATCTGTGTAAACAGTCTCTTTTACATCCTCAAGATTTACGGCCGCCAGGGCTCCTACCGGCTGTTCACCCGGTGCCTCTCTTCTGAAAAGGTGAAACGTTTTAAAATTGTCGGGCAGTGGATCTGTTTTCCACGACAACCGCACGTTGCCGCTCCTCTCGTCAAAAGCGGCTGAAAGATCAGCGGGAACCGGTGGAGGAGTGTAATCGGGTATCAGCCGGGCTACAACCGTGCTTTTTTCGCTCTCATTATCATTTTCATTGACAGCGGTAATACGGTAGTAGTACCTGTTTCCGGGTTCGATTTCAGAATCAACGAACTCGGGATTATTCATAGGTAACAAATCGTCATTCAATCGGCTGAAATTTTCGTTCGGTTCAAGGCTCCGGTAAACATGATAGCCTGTCACATCCAGCTCCCGGCTCATGGGCCAGATAATCCGGATATCATCCTCGATTACGGCCGTTTGCACATTGGTGACCCTCGACGGAGGGATGTTGTCTCTAATGAGTATTTCAAACGGTTCGCTCAACGGCCCGCGGGTGCCTGCATAATCAACTGCGGCGATGTAAAATGTTGCAACTCGGTTCATATCCTCAAACGTAAACCTGAACGTGTACTCCCCCCTGCTTCGGTCTCTGAGTAAAATTACATCCGTTGCCCGCCTTAAATTGTCATCTCCGGTTTCATACAGCAGATTAAACTGAAACACATGATCCTGTATTTCTCCGGTGGGAAATGTCCAGGTCACATCTACATCAGCACCATGATTGCTGATATCGGTAATTTCTGGCTGAAGGATTTCTTTCTCTTCGAGATGCACATTAAAATTTTCGACTACCCCCGTCGGTTCATCCCGTTGATTCAATAGTTCGATACGATATGTAACCTCTTGCCCGATCGGTGCATTGCCGTCAATAAAAAGCCTGTTGGTTGCCGCAGCGAGATCCGGAAAGGCTAAAGCATATAATTTTGCAGTTGGACTGTTTCCGCGAAGTTCAAAATAAACGTCTTGAAGTTCTTCAGCCTCCAGCAGATGTTTTACTCTCTGGTAATCATCACCGAGTACAGAACGTATTTGTTCAGGATAAAGAACACCGCTGACCGGTTCCTCATTCAGCAAAACAAAATCAGATTGCCCCTGATCCTGCCTGTAAACATTGTACCCATAATCAGCTCGCATATTTTGCATTTGGTAGATATAGACATCATCCCCTTTAACGATAGCTTCATAATCGATTTCTCCCGATTGACTATAAACCCCGGTTAACGGCAGCCACATGATGACGGTAAAAAGCCACACCGATGCCCTTACACCCACTTTCCCCAAAATCTTATTTGTTAAATGAATCAGCTTCATAACTCTTTATTCTGAATTGGAAGTTTAATTTTTCAGGCACTGAACGGATTCTATGAGCTCACCTCTCCCGAGGGATCGGGATTTCGCTATCGCGTTCAAAAAATGTGCACTTCGTGGGAATCGCTTTGCTCGGAGCAAAAAGCACTCAACCTGTCACACTATTTTTTGGTGTGACCTTCAAAGCTGGA
>SL_3KL_010_SEDDRAFT_10006350_pt1 | contig 10567 bp, 11 predicted proteins | sample SodLakKL_010_SED_2_FD_10381 | JGI IMG/M metagenome (IMG submission 10381)
GCAGTTTTCGCCAAGCGTATCGGCGCAGCAGTCGAAAAATCGAAGAAATCATAACAAAGTTTATTGCCATGATTTACAGATATAAGCAGGACAAAAACCGCCTTTTAATAAATTTTCGAGTAATGTCAGTCTTTTTCGGAGGGAGTTGCCAACACCTGCCAACGCACAAGTCAAATTGCTTGTCCCTATTAGGGAAGTAAGCGGACACGAACGGATGTGATAGACCGCGCATCGAGGATATGCTTGATCCGGGACTGAATGCATCCGAAGATCAGTTGAGCCTGAATCCCGAGGTCTCCACCTGTTTAATAATTTCGCGATTACGGATTAACTGAATGGCTTTGTTGATGTCATCTTTAAAGTAGTGATCTTCCACAGCATGCGGAATGGTTTCTCGGATGAATTGATGCGCAATCTCCACACCGTTGCCCGGTTTCAGCGGCTTACGGAAATCGAGTGCCTGCGCGGCGGTAAATAGTTCAATGGCAAGAACTACCTCTACATTTTCGTACACTTTCAGCAGGTTCAGTGCGCTGATGCTGCCCATACTCACGTGGTCTTCCTGGCCAAGACTGGTCGGAATTGAATCGACCGATGATGGATGGCACAGCACCTTATTCTCTGAAACCAGCGCTGCAGAGGTGTACTGCGGAATCATAAAACCGGAATTGATGCCTGTCTCCTGCATCAGAAGTTTGGGCAGTCCGTCATGGCCTTCCAGGAGCAGGTAGGTGCGCCGCTCGGCGATACTGGCAATTTCGGCAAGTGCTGTTTTGGCATAATCCATGGCAAGGGCAAGCGGCTGGCCGTGAAAATTGCCACCGCTCAGAATATCCCCATTCTCAAAAACAAGCGGATTATCCGTTACCGAGTTGATCTCTGTCTCCATAATTGAGATTGCATGTTTGATAGCATCGCGGCTGGCACCGTGCACCTGGGGCACACAACGCAGGCAGTAGGGATCCTGCACTTTTCCGCACTCACGATGCGATTCCAGAATTTCACTCTCTTCAAGCAGAAACCGCACATTTTCGGCCACACTTTTCTGCCCTTCAAACGGCCTTATCTCCTGGATTCGCTTGTCGAACGGAACAACACTGCCCTGCAATGCCTCAAGGCTCATGGCAGCAGCAATATCGGCCAGTTTGAACAGATGGAGTGCTTTTTCCAGAACATATGCGCCATACGCACTCATCAACTGAGTTCCGTTAATGAGTGATAATCCATCTTTCGGTTTCAAGTCAATCGGTTCAAGCTCAAATTTTTCCATGATTTTAGATGCATCTGTTACTCCTGTTCCATCCTGGTTCCAGAACTGGCCTAATCCTAAAAGCGGGAGAGACATATGAGCAAGTGGCGCCAGATCTCCGGAAGCCCCGACACTGCCCTTGCTCGGAACTGCAGGAATCAGATCATTCTTCAGAAAAAAGAGAAGCCTTTCAAGCGTCTGTAATGAGATGCCTGAATAGCCGATTCCCAGCGCATGAACTTTTAGTTGCAGCATCAGCCTGCTTATTTCCTTTGGAACCAGATCTCCCACTCCTACAGCATGCGATAAAATCAGGTTTCTCTGAAGACGGGTCAGCTCATCATCTGATACTCGCTGCGTGGCAAGCGCTCCAAAGCCGGTATTAATTCCGTAATAAATCTTTCCATCCTTCAGAGCCCTGTCTATAATATCCCGCGATTTTACCGCTTTTGAGGGATTTTGCTCAAGCAAGTTCAGGCTTTTTTCAAGATCGCTGTAAAGTGATGAAATAGTTAACTGGATTTGGTTCATGTTTGGTGATTTATAGAATGAAAATTCCTGACGCTGTAAATTACTAATTGTTAACCATCTTTACAGCCAGCCGCTGTTTTGCACGGTATAAAAATTTTCTGAGACTTAATACTCATAATTCAGCTAATAATCTTATATTTAAGACTCAGATTAATTGGAATAACAACTAAAAAGATTAGAGAACCATATTATGGCTAACATAAATAAAATTAAAGGCGTTATAGGTATTTTAACAGGAGGAGGTGACGTTCCCGGCCTGAACCCGGCAATAAGGGGAGTAGCCATTCGAGCCATTCGCGAAGGATACAAAGTTATTGGAATTCGCCGGGGATGGGGAGGAATGATTGACATAGTGCGTGATAAAGAAGCCGACAACAGCCAAAACTATTTTGAACTTACAGAAGAAGTTGTTAACAGAGCTGCACGTACCGGCGGTACTTTTTTACATACCTCAAGAACCAATCCAAGCCGTGTAAGCCTGAAAGATTTACCTGAACAGTACAAGGGCAAATACACAGATGATATCAACGATTTAACCACTGAGGTATTGAAAAATCTCGATTTTCTCGGTGTTGATACGATGATTCCGATCGGCGGAGATGACACCCTGAGTTACGGTGTGCGTCTACACCAGGAAGGCTTCAATGTTGTGGCTATTCCAAAAACCATGGATAACGACGTTCCCGGCACGGACTACTGCATCGGTTTCAGTACCTGTATTTCAAGAACCATTGAACTCGCTAACGACCTGAGAACACCGGCCGGATCGCACGAGCGTTTCCTGGTGATGGAAGTTTTCGGGCGATATGCCGGATTCACCGCTATGCTGCCAACACTTGCAGGCGCCTCACACAGATGCCTGATCCCGGAATACAAGTTCGACCTTGAACAACTCACTGAAATTATGGTAGAAGACAGAAACAACCATCCGAGCAAATACTCTATGGTGATGATTTCTGAAGGTGCCATGATTGAAGGGCAGGATATGGTTTTTGAAGGTGATGAAGCAGATCCATACGGACACAAAAAACTTGGCGGTATCGGAGATGTTGTTTCATCCGAAATCAAAAAGCGTTCTGCAAAATATAATAACGGACGTGAAATCGGTGTGATCAACCAAAAACTGGGATATACTGTACGTGGCGGCAGTCCTGATGCTATCGACAGCATTGCACCAATGGCTTTTGGTAATATTGCATTTGATCACGTACTCAGAAAAGAGTTTGGAAAACTGGTTGTACTTAACAAAGGTACTTACGGAAGTACGGACATCGATGTAGTTACCAGCACTGAAAAAGTGGTGGATATCGACAAATACTACAACAAAGAAAGATTAAGGCCCTTCTATAACGTATTCGAAGACCAGCCGCTTTTCATCATGGCCAGCCAGGTTGCAACCAAATGATAAATTCGCATTAGCGAATAAACACTCATTTTTAAGCCGGCAATCATTTACATGTGTAGATGTTGTCGGCTTTTTTATTTCTTTTCCCAAAATATCTCTCATCAACAATTCTGTTACGCATTGCTGATAAATCACCTGAGGAGCCTTCTTACAATAACACGTGTTTGATATAAGAATTTGGAAAATAGTGTATTGCCATCAAATAAAAGCGTAAGGGCATTCTGGGTGGTACACCAGTCTTCAATGGCACACGTGTGCCGGTTAGCACCTTTTTTGAATATCTGGAAGCTGGTCATTCCCTAAACGGTTTTCTGGAAGATTTCTCCACAGTAACCAGGCAACAAGTTATTCAGATACTTGAGAGATTTAAGAATCAACTACTTCAGCCACAATGATCAAAATTTTGTTGGATGAGTGCCTTCCCAAAAAATTGAAGTATCGAATTTGAGGAATCAGATCCGGATTTATTTACAAAAACTACTTCTGATACGAAGTACCGCAAATCGTTATGAAATGGGCGAGTCTTTCAAATGGAGAATTATTGACAGTTGCCAATGGAGAATTCGATGTTTTCTTACCAGTGACAATAACCTGAGAAATTACTATCTGTCATCAAGGCTCATGAACCCGGGAAATTCTTAGAAATCGAGTAGAGATTGATATAACAAGAGTTATCTGCACTACTACTCTCTTTCCCTGCTTTCCCGAATGGCTTCGGTCAACTCCTCAAGACTCAAATTCAAATCCACTCCCTCGATATCCAGTGGGGATCCCTGCTCTTTTACGGGCTGGAGAATGAACATTTGCCCATCACGCTTTTTGATGCCGACCTCACCCTCCAGGCGGGCTTCATCCAGCAGTTTTGCTAACTTTTGTCTGGCTTGAGAGTACGTATATACCTTCATGGTGAAACCTCCAACGTTGTAATCTGAAGTTGTTGAGCCAGCGTAATCATTTTTTGATCTAAACTTAATAACGGAGTGTGGAATTGTCTGGCACAATCCAGCACATAGGCATCATATGCATAAATGTTCAATTCGGCTGCCAGATCAAGAGCTTCTGACAGGCGGATAACCGTACGCCGAATCGGAATCCGGGTAAATTGTCGGATTACTTTCTGAGCATTCATACCTGAAATTCGACCCCGCCTGATCATTGCCGACAAAGCATTGCCGATCTCGGCATCCAGGCTTGCCGGTGCCTGCAAATCACTTTGTATTGTTAATTCAACGATCTTTGCCTTGTGTGGCTCATTGACCAAAACGGCCAACAAAGCTGATGTATCTATTGTTAATAACATATGCGATATTAACAATTGTACAACTGAAAAGCAATTTACCTGTGCAGTTATCAGGAATTGGCTGAAGAGCTGACTGGTATGGTCATGTTCGTTGACCTTATAGCCATGTATGAAAATATTGACCTGGATGAAGCTGTTTTTAAAAATTTTAACGCCACATCAAAAATATACGGGTTGCAAATCCGAATCCGGGAATAAGTCTCAATCAAATATTGATGAAAAAATAGTAGGCCAGAATTACAGCTACACCCACTTTCAGCCCCATAGCCACTATAAAACCAACAAATGAACCCAGTGCCGCCTTTAAAGCCGAATCAGAATTTTTACCGGCAATAAACTCACCTATCAAAGCGCCAACAATCGGCCCGAAAATCAGCCCCGTGGGCGGAAAGAAAAATAGCCCGAATACACCTCCAAGAAATGCTCCGTAAATCCCCAGTTTGCTGCCTCCCATTCTGCGTGAGCCCTCGGCCGGCATAAAGCTGTCCAATGTAACGGTTAGAACAACAACTCCCCCCCAGGATAGTAAAAAGAGCCAGCTAAAAAGGCCGCCTTTTATGAAGTGAAGAATCAAAATTCCGATATAACTGAGCGGCGGGCCTGGAACCACCGGCAAAAATGCACCCATAATTCCGGCAATGATAAATAGCGCTCCTATTACAATAAAAAGTGTTTCCATAAAAAATCTTATCACCCCGGATATTTGAAATGCAAATAGGCCCAAAGGTTTGGTGTAATCAAAACATCAAACAGAATACTTCATTTTTCTGCATGGATTAATATACAAAGGATAGCCTTTATTGTTACATTTCAAAAATGGAATCTATCAAGAAACTCCCTTGGTTTTGAAGCCATCAATGAAAAATACAGGCAAAATTTTCGTTTTAAAAAACGGCTGCGAAATTCTTGTGCGGGAAATCAGAAAAGAAGATCGCCTCCTTTTTCTAACCGGTTTCAAATCCTTGTCAAGTGAATCGCTGTACCACCGGTTTAATTCATCTTCTTTTCGTTTGACTGATAAATACCTTGATTATTTTACGGTGGTCGATTCAAATTCTCACTGTGCTCTTGGTGCTCTTGACCTGTCTAAGGAAAATCAGCCCGGAATTGCCGTTGGGCGATTTATCCGTTTGCAGCAAGAACCTGATTATGCGGAACTGGCCATTACAGTGTTGGATGAATATCAGCGTTTGGGTATCGGGACAATCTTATTTCTTGAATTGTGCCGGGTTGCCCAATCAAAAAATATCCAATTCTTTACATTTTCAATTCATGCCAAACGGCGTGGGCTTTTTCAATTTTTAATGCAAAAAGGCGCCGTCTTTAAAAGCCGGATGGGGCCGCAAATTGAGTTATCATTTCCATTAAGTGAAGTGGGAGTTACCAGGAAACGTTAACTTTTTGAATATTAAGTTTAGAGAAATCAAGTTGATTATATTCTGAATAAATGGAGTGTGGAATGTGGAGTGCGGATTTAGGTGTTAACCATCCGCACTCTTCAAAACATTATACTTTTTTTAAAAAATGAGGTAACTCCAGTAAGCAAGGCAGTCGAGTATCATTGATCATTTCGCAATCATAGCCGGTTTATTAGCCCTAACCTGTTTGATTTTGAAAACAATGACGAAATAGGTTAATACAGCAGGAATTATCGTTAGCCAGAACATTGCCCAAAGCTGGCTTGTTATATGCTGCCATCCGGCTCCTGCAAGAAGAACATTTCTGAATGCTTCGAGAAAATGTGTTAACGGAATTACTGAAGCAAACCATACCACCCAGTCCGGCATTTGAGATAACGGCCAGGTAAATCCGCTGATGATAAATGCCGGAGTTGCAATCACCATCAGAATTTCTGTTGATTTTAGCTGGCTCGGAATAACGGCACTGACCAAAATTCCAATGGCTGTTACCGATAATATAAACATGATAGACAGGGAATAAATCATAGTCCAGCTACCTGCATTTGCTACACCAAAAGCAGCCAGAAGCATATGCAGAATAATCAGCCAAATCAATCCGCCCATTAACAGATAAGGGAAAGATTTAGTCAGAAGCACCATCAATGGTGAAGTGGTATGATTGAGTAAATCGGAGAATGTACCATCCTCGTAATCTTTACTAAAACTGAGTGCCAGTGCCAGAAGCAGAACCTGCTGTAAAATTGTGGCAAGAAGCCCCGGAAATAAAAATGTAAGGTAGTTAAGCGATGGGTTAAAATTTGAAGTTGTAGCTATCGAAAAAGCTTCGAATTGCTGTGATGCAATCGTAGCGGGAATCCCCTGTTTTTTTAGAGCCTCAATTTCTAAACCTGCATTTATCGTTTCGAGACTTTCTCTGAGGCCTCGCAATGCAAAATTTGTGTTTACAATATTAACCGCACTTAACTCCACTGATACCTGCGGATATCGCTGCATAAATATATCCTGCTCAAATCGTTGTGGAATATCTACAATTCCAACAATCCGGCCGCTTTTCAGGTCATCATTCAACAAAGAAATATCCGGAACTACAGCCACTATTTCGATGTGCTGATTGTCGTCCATTGCATCAATCAGAATCCGGCTGGTTTCCGTTCTGTTCTGGTCCACAACAGCAACCGGAAGGTCGGTTACAATCCCCTGCTGATAAACAAATCCAAAAAGCAAACCATAAGCAGCAGGTGCACCGATCAAAATTACCACAGCCACAGAGTTGGAAAAAAATAACCTGAACTCGCGGGCTACCAATTTTAAAAATACTTTCATTGAACTCTCCTAATTTATGATCACGGTTTGACCGTTACTGATTATCGGCATAGATACATCACTTACCGGCCTCATCCTTACTTCAAACCAATCTTCATCAAAACTGCGTGCAGGATAAGCGGTTGACCTTGTAGCGTAAGACGGTAATTTTCGCACCGACTGCACCTTCAGGTTAAACGTTTCTGCTGATACTGTAAATTCAGCTTCATGGATACTGCCAACCTGGAAACCTGCGATTTCAGACTCCGGCATCGAAAATCTTGCATAAATCTCATCCGGCGCATATCCGCTGATTATGGTATAACCGGCTGGAGCGAGTTCATTATTTTTCAATGATATGGATTCAATTTTCATGGCTCTTGGAGCTATAATTTCCTGGTCGGCCAGTAATGATTCTACTTGATTTAATGCTGCTAATGCGCGGTTCAGATCCGATTCTGCCATCCTCACTTTCTCTTCTCGTGTTCCGCTTTTCAGGTCATCATGCAGGTTTTGTGAGGCATCCCGCTGTGCTTTTGCAGCCTGGTATTTTGTTATGATCTCATCATATTCCTGAGCTGCAATCAGAGAATCGCTGTACATCGCCTGAAGCCTCTCTTTCGATTTCCTTGCCAGTGAATATTGGGCTGTTGCTGCATCCAAAGATGCTTTAGCCCGGGAGATATCAAAAACTGTAGCTCCGTTAACAGCCATGTCAAATTGCGCTTGTGCTGCACCAACGGCCGCTTTAGCCTCCTCTTTTTTCGCAACTAATTCCGGAACATCTAATTTTGCAAGCAGCATTCCTGCTTCAGCCGTATCCCCTTCTTCAATATAAAGCTCCGCTAAACGGCCTGGAATTTTTGAGGAAAGATGAATTTTCTCAGCAACTATTCTGCCGCTGTGCCCCGGGCTATTTGCCTGTTCTGATTCTTTGAAAGCAAAAAAGAAAACTGAAGAGATAATTGTAAATGAAATGATAGCTATTGTTATTAATAATTTTTTGTCGTTCATGGTTAATTCAGGTTAGTTTATGGTTTAAAATTTGCCGGATAATTGTGCCATTGTTTCCGGGCTTAACTGAGCTGTTGATTGCAGATAATCAATGACTGACCGTCTGTGATCAAAAAGTGCTTTGTTCATTTGAAACTGAGCATTTTGAAATTCTACCTCAGCTTCCAGCCTTTCTCCGATTGTAGCAAGCCCCAGCTCGTATCTTCTTTCAGATAGCTTCAATGAAGTTTCTGCCTCATTTTTCATAATTTTGGCTGTTTCAATCTTCATTCGTGCATTATCAATATCTGTGAGTGCCTGCTGGTATTTTAATTTCAGGCCACTGTTTGCCATTCTTTGCTGCTCGATAGCAGCAGACCTCTCTCGCTGAGCCAACTGGTATTTTCTGGTTGTCTGCCCCCTGTTGAAGATTTCCCATCTTAACCCAACTCCAATAGCCCGAACCGGATCTAAAACTGAAAGCTCATCTTCAAAAAACTCCCGGTGATAAAAAGCAAAAACCTGGGGCATATAATTACCTCTCTGAGCACGGATGGCGTTTTGATTGGCTTTCACTGCATGATCCGCTGCCAAATATTCGGGCCTTTTTTGCCAGATATTGGCAGCCTCTTTGTTTTTTTCATCAATATTAAGCTCCGCAAGGCCTGCCTCTGTATTTCTAAACTTTTCTGCAGGTATGCCGGTGTACATCTCCAGTAATTGAAAGGTTAATTCAAGATTTCCCTGCAATTCATTTTTTTGCTGAATCAACTCCTGCTCGAAATAGCGAATTTTAGTCAAGTCGAAATATGGGATCAGTCCTTTTTCATAGGCTTTTACTGACCTCTCATATTCAAAACGGACTCTTTCAAGACCCTCATCCACTACAAGTATCGACTCCCTGATCAGGGCTAAACGGTCCCAGGCCTCTGCTACGGCCTGCATTATGTCCGATTTCTTCGCCTCTGTCATATACCCGAGAGATTTGCTCTTTTCCCTTGCTGCTCTTGCTTTATTAGGCACTTTTCCCCCGGTAAAAAGCACCTGTTCCAGGCGGATGTTTGCACTGTAAAATTCATCGTCCTGGAGAAAGATGTCCGGCAGTTCAGGCTCTACAGTCATTCCGGGTGCCACTTCGATAGACATGGGAGGCAAATTAAATTTCAGTGGATCATCCAGCCAGGTATAATTGGCTTCCAGTGTAGCCTTTGGCAGGTAGGTCTGTAAAACCAGCTTTCTTTGCAGGTCAGCTTTTTCCTGCTCAATTTTTGCCATCCGGATTTCAGGATAGTGCTGGATGGCTCTTTCAAGCACCGTTTCAAATTCTAAAATCTTCTCTTCATTTTGTGCCATCAATTGCATCGGCCAGGATGCAATCATCACTAAATAAAGAGTACTCTTAATTATCCATTGCTTCATTTTTTTCAGATAAAAATTTTCAGGTTGATTATTATTAAAAATAGAACGTCATTCGGTTTGTAATATAGAATGATATTCTATTCATTACAAAAATTTCTTCCTCCTCCTATATCCTTATCATATTACTGTAAATTTTATACTTTTGCGATTATGACAAAAAATTTTTGAAAATTTTTCTTTCCAATAGTCAATTTTTTTCGGTAATATAGAATGGAATTCTAAATATAATTATACAGCCATGGCATATCGACGCACTCAAAAAATGCAAAAAAGAGTTACCGACCGAAGACGCTCTATTATTGAGGCTGCCGAGAAATTGTTTGCTGAGAAGGGATATGAATCTACTACCATGCAGCAAATTGCTGATGAAGCAGGCACGTCTATCGGGAACATGTATTTCTATTTTTCCAACAAAGAAGAACTGATGCTAAGCATGATAGACGAATTGTGTGAGGAAATTTGGGATAACCATTTTAACCCTGAAGAGTTTGACATCAGTGAAGATCATTACACGATGGAGGCAATAGATGATTATCTGAAAGTGCACACCTTGTTCTCGAATATTACATTTGCCAAAAGTATGCTGAATATCGCCCAGCACAGGTTGTTTCGAAATCACATCATACTTTTTCTGGAAAATAAAACACGGGAGAGGTACAAAAAGTATGAAGATTTTTTTGAAGGCCTGGATCGCGAAATTGCTCTCTCCTACCACCTTGGTGGCCTCGTTAATATGTTCGAAAAAATATTGAGCGGAGAGCTCAAGCGCACACCACACGAAGCGGGTCTTTTTCTTGCAAAAAGCAAACTTCTGATCCGCGGCCTGGATGAAAAAACTGTGGAGAATACGATGGCTAATCTTAAAGAACTGATTCCAAAAATTACTGCCGAGCCATTATAATTTACCTTGCCGGTTAAACAATGATCTCATTGTTTCATCGGCAGGT
>SL_3KL_010_SEDDRAFT_10006352_pt1 | contig 10565 bp, 6 predicted proteins | sample SodLakKL_010_SED_2_FD_10381 | JGI IMG/M metagenome (IMG submission 10381)
CCCTTTCGACCTCGTCAAGGGTGTTCCAGGTCAGTCGCGGGTCGAGGATGATGTTCTCGCCGGGGTGTTTCTCTAGCAGCTGGCGGGCAAACAGGCCAACGAGATAGTACCCCTCGATGAACCGTCCGTCATGATCGAAGAAGAAACAGCGGTCATAGTCGCCATCCCATGCGATGCCGAAGTCGGCACTGGATTCGACCACCGCCCTGGCCGTTACCGCCCGGTTTTCCTGAAGCAGCGGGTTGGGCACGCCGTTGGGAAAACTGCCGTCAGGTTCGTGGTGCAGCCGCACGACGTCCAGCGGCAATCCCCGGGCAATGGCGTCGAAGGCCGGGCCGGCGCAACCGTTGCCGGCATTGACGACCAGTTTCAGCGGCTTGAGTCCGTCAAGGTCGATAAAGCCACGTGCGCGCGCGACATACTCGTCGAACACCTGCAGTCGCTCGTGGCGACCCGGCCGCGCGGCCGCGACGCCTTCGTCGTCATTGACCAGCAACTGTTCGATCTCGGCCAGACCAGAATCGGCGCTGATCGGTATGGCCTGCTCACGAACCATCTTCATGCCGTTGTAGTCGGCCGGGTTGTGGCTGGCAGTCACCATGACGCCACCACCCATGCCCTCGAGCGAGGCAGCATGGTAGACGACTTCCGTTCCACACAGTCCGATATCCCGGCTGTCCACGCCGGCCTCGTTCAGGCCGGCCGCAAGCGCATCGGCCAGCGCCTTGCTGGACGGGCGCATGTCACGCCCGATGGCCACCGGGCCGGACGGCCGAATGAGGGGGGGGGGACGAAAGCCTGTCCGATGCGCCGGGCAAGGTCTTCGTCGAGCTGGTCGGGAACACGTCCGCGAATGTCGTAGGCCTTGAAGGGAGAGTTCGGTAGTTTGTGCATGTTTTGGTTGGTTCGTCGTTTGGTCGTTTGGTCCGGTTTCGGTTTTCAGCCACCACTGGCGGCCCCGGTATCCGTAGGATGTGCTGAGCGCCAGCGTAGCGCATCAGCCCGCGGCGGGTCTTGCCTCCGGGCGGTGGGGCTTGACTCGCCCGTTGTCCTGATGCGCTTCGCTGGCGCTCAGCACATCCTACGAAATCTCAGCCTTTCACCTCGGCCTACTCATCGGTCATCAGCTCGGCGATGACCCTGACCGGGGCCGAGCCGTAGCTCAGGAACTCGTTGTGGAAGTTGAGGTCGAAGTCATCGCCCAGTTCGGCCTTGAGGCTTTCGCGCAGGTCGTAGATCTCGGCGTAACCGGCAAAGTAGGAGGTCAGTTGCACCTGGCTCAGGGTGATGCGACGCCATTTCTGGGTGGCTTCCGACTCCTCCTGGAAGGCTTCCTCGCGCATCAGGCGAATGGCCTCATCTCGCTCCATGCCCTTCACGTGAACGGCATAATCGAGGATGGTGTTGAACACCACGCGCAGCAGCCACTTGCCGTGCATCAACCACAGTTCGGGCTCGTGGTCGCCCCACCCTTCTTCGAGCATCATGCGCTCGGCGTACACCGCCCAGCCTTCGATCATCGCACCGTTGCCGAACAAACTCTTGACCAGGCTCGGTGAACGATTGGCGTGCAACAACTGGGTATAGTGACCGGGAATGGCCTCGTGGATGTTGAGAATCTGCAGGATCCAGTGGTTGTACTCGCGCAGGTAACTGGCGGCCAGTTCCGGCCCGAAGTGGTCCAGCGGGGTGACGTTGTAAAAGGTCTCGGCGCCGGGGTCGAACGGACCCGGGGCACTGACCGAGGCGATGGCGCCGGTGCCGCGCATGTACTCGGGAGTTTCACGCACCACCAGCGGCTTGTCGGGATCCTGGTCGAGCAGGTCATGCTCACGCACGAAGGCTTCCAGCTCCGGGATCTGGCTGCGGATCTCATCGACGAAATCCTCCAGTGCCACGTGCCGGTCGGACAGGTGATCAACCAGGCGAGCAATGCGCTCGAGCCCGTCTTCCGGCGCAGGCTCGTCGGGGAAGTAATCCAGCCACAGTTCAGCGGCCATCTCTTCCATTTCCGCATGCAGGCGATCCTTCTCGGCCAGGGCCCGCTCATAAAGCTCGGCGGCAGTGAAATCAGACTGGATATCCAGTTCGAATTTACGCTCGTAGAGTGATTCCCCGATGCGGAAGGGCCGTGCCCCGCCTGTGTCCGCCAGCTCTGCCTTGAGCGCCTCCAGCCAGTCAATCCAGCCAGACACGGCATCGCGGGCCGCGTCGAGACTTTCGCCGAAGCGCTCATGGTCGAGCCGTCACCATCGATTGCGGACAATTCCTCGGCGATGTCGTCGAACACGCCGAAGGCGCCCCGGTTCTGGGCAATGGCCAGTTCGGTGTGCTCCAGGGTCGGTCGGTCGATATTGGCGCGTGCAGTCTTGTAGTATGCGGGCACGTGCTCGAGCCGGGACAGAATCAGTAGCAGGCGTTCTTCCAGCGGGGCGAACTCGGTGTTGAGCAGCACGCTCAAGGTGCCGGACACGTTGTAGTTCGAGGGCATCCACTGCCAGTTGCGAAACTCTTCCTGGTACCAGCGCAAGGACTCGAGCCGGTTGTAAAGCAAGGCGTGGTCGGTACGCTGGGCCGACGGCAACTCATCGGCATCGAACTGCTGCAGCCGTTCGAGCGCGGAGTCGACAAATTCGAGCATGCGCTGCCGGTGAGCGGCGTCGGGGACGGTCATGACACCGGCATTTTCGTAGCGCCCCTGACGAATGGCCCAGTCGGGACTGAGGGCGAGCATTTCCTCGATCAGGGTCTCGGCCAGGGCATCGAACTCGGCGGCCTTTTCCGCCTGGGTTGCTGGCGGCGAGGCTTCCTCTCTTACCTCGTCGCTGACATCAGGCTGGGCAGGAGGTGGCGGTTCCGGTTCTTCGGCGGGTTGGCAGGCCACAACACCCATGAGGAGAAACGCCGAAAGCGCAAAGTGAATCCGGGTCTTCATGAGCAGTACTCTAATCTCGTACAGGGACCGTCATCGTACCGGAATCGACGATGGTCGTCACAAGCCTCCCGACCGTTGGCTGTCGGCGCCCGACTGGGTCGACTCGACGGGATGACGGTCCGCGCGTTCTCCTAGCCAATCCACGAACTGCCCGGCAGGAAACGGCGGACTGAAAAGGTAGCCCTGGAAGCAGTCGCACCCCATCGACCTGAGCACTTCCAGTTGACCGTCCTGCTCCACACCTTCGGCAACCACCTTCAGACGCAGGCAATGCGCCATGCTGATGATGGCCGAAACCAGGTCGCGGTCAGCGGCGTTGCCGACCAGGTCGGTGATGAAGGACTGGTCAATCTTGAGCGTATCGACGTCGAATCGCCTGAGGTAGGAGAGCGAGGAGTAGCCGGTCCCGAAATCGTCCAGCGACACGTGGACCCCCAGTCGCCGAAGGCGACCGAGCACGTTCTGACCCGTCTGGATCTGTTCCATGAGCATGCTCTCGGTAATCTCCAGGTGCAGCATTTGCGGCGGCAGGTCCGATTGTTCCAGCGCGCGCTTGACGTGTTCGAACAGCCGGCCGGTCCTGAACTGCTGCGCGGACAGGTTGACCGCCACCGGTATGGGGCGGTCCAGTTCGCGTTGCCAGAGCGCCGCCTGCCGACACGCCTGCTCGAGCACCCAGCGTCCAAGCGGAACGATCAGTCCGGTTTCCTCGGCGGCCGATATGAATTCCTCGGGGGGCATCTGCGTTTGGTCAGGCTGTTCCCAGCGCAGCAACGCCTCGACACCGCACACTTCCTCTGTGTCTGCGCCAGTCATGATCGGCATGTAGTGGAGGGTGAACTCCTCGCGCTCCAGGGCCCGACGCAAGCGTGTGTCGAGTCGCAGTCGCCGGTCGGCACGCCGAACCATTTGCCTGGAAAAATACTGCCAGTTGTTGCGGCCCTGCTTCTTGGCCTCGAACATGGCGGCATTTGAATACTGAAGGAGTTCGGTTGCCGAGCCGGCATCTTCGGGATAGAAGGCGATACCGATACTGGCACGCACGTACACCTCGCGTCGGTTGGCGAGCACGAATGGCTCGGCAATGGCCTTGAGCATCTGGACTGCGCACTTGCCGGCCCGGGTGCTGTCGGAGGCGTCCTCGAGGTAGATCAGAAACTCGTCTCCCCCCAGGTGCGCCAGCCCCGCCCCCTCGGGGAGCCGGCCCTGCAGGCGACGCGCCACAAGTACCAGCAGGTCATCGCCGACCGGGTGTCCGAAGCTGTCATTGACGTTGCGGAAGTGGTCGAGATCGATGTAGAGCACCGCGATGCGCCGATCGGCTGCGGAATCCCCTTCGGCCTCGGCCAGCAGATGACGCAAGCGGTCGCCGACCTGGAGGCGCGAAGGCAGACCGGTGAGTGCGTCGTGGTAGGCGAGATCCTCTAGCCGCTTCTGGGCATCCTTGAGCTTGGTGATGTCGGTGAAAATCCAGGCATAGCGGTCCCGGCCATCGCGCCCGCTGCCAACGTAGGTCACCGTGGCCTGGTAGGGACGCTCACTGCCGTCCGGACCCACGTTCCAGATTTCACCGGTCCAGTAGCCGTGCACACCAATACGGTTCCTGATGTCGTCGAAGAAACCGGCGTCATGCCTCGATGAATGCAGGGTCACGAGGTCCACGCCTTTCAGCAGCACCTCGGTTCGGCCGACCATCCGGGAAAACGCCGGATTGGCGTCGAGGATGCGGTTGCGGTGATCGGTAATGATCACGCCTTCGTGGGTACGTTCGAAAACAATGGCGGACTGGCGCAGCCGACGAATCAGCCCGCCCTGTTCGGCGAGGGCGCGCCAGCTCAACCAGAACACCAGCAGGGAACTGGCCATGACAAACAGCCACCATTTGTGGTCCCGGAACGCATTGAGGGCAGCACCGTCACCGGTCAGCCATTCCACCGCGGAATCGCTGAACAGTATCCACAGTGCACCCACGGCCGCGTAAACCAGGGCCACTTTGAGCGCATAGCTGCCGGTCAGCTTCATGAACCCCTCCGCTGGAGAGCCGGCTGACGGATAGCCCGCCAGCCCTTGCTGGTAGTATTGTCTCGTCTATACTACGCTCAAGCTTCTTGATTCGCCACTTGTCGGGGGGCGCTCGCCCGTTCATGAACGAGAACCAGACCATGCTCAAGGCCGTACACCACTTCTGGGTCATCCCGGCGGTCATCATCGTGATGCTGGCCGGATGCGCCACCACACCCTCCGACGAAACCCTGATCCGCGAGTCGGAATCCACCGTAGCCCGATTCGTCGAGCGCGACACCGGCATCCAGCGCTGGGTCGACCAGGCCCACGGATACGCCGTATTCCCGGACATCGGCAAGGGCGGTCTATGGATCGGCGGGGGCTACGGTCGCGGCATCGTCTTCGAGCAGGGTCGCCCGGTCGGCCGCACCACCCTGACCCAGGGCACCGTGGGCGCGCAGATCGGTGCCCAGTCCTACAGCCAGATCATTTTCTTCCGCGACGAGCGGGCCCTGCAGACCTTCCAGCGCGAGAACTTCGAATTCTCCGCACAGGCCACCGCCGTGGCGGCGACCAGCGGAGCCGCGGCAACGACCAGCTATGAGCGTGGCGTGGCAGTGTTCATCATGTCGCGCGGCGGCCTGATGGCCGAGGCAACCGTGGGCGGTCAGAAGTTTCGCTACCAGCCGCTATAGCGACGTGAGGGGGGGCACTTCAGTTGTTGGGCGTTCCTGACTCCGCCTGCAAGAGTTCGATCACTTGAGCGGCCGCAACGGGCTTGCTGAACAGGTAACCCTGGAAACAATGGCAGCCGAGTTTCTCCAGCATCTCGCGCTGTGTCGTCGTCTCCACCCCTTCGGCGATCACCCGGAGCCCGAAAATGTCAGCCAGGCTGATCATGGCCGCGACCAGGTCGCGGTCGGACCTGCCACGCTCGAGATTGCCGACGAAAGATCGATCGATCTTGAGTTCATCAATCGGCAGTTCACTGAGATAGGATAGTGACGAATAGCCGGTTCCGAAGTCATCCAGCGCGATTCGAAACCCTTCGGCCCTGAGCGAATCGAGAACGTCGCGACCGACATCACCCTGTTCCATCAGCAATGATTCGGTCAGCTCCAGCACCAGGGCCGACCGCGGCAGGTCATGGCGATCCAGGGCGGTACGGATTTGTTCCACCAGTCCGGGCGCCAGGAACTGGCGAATCGACAGGTTGATCGACACCGGCGGCAACGATACCCCCTCAAGCTGCCATTCGGCGACGTGTGCACACACCCGTTTGATGACCCAATCACCCAATTCCAGGATCAGGCCAGACTGCTCGGCGACCGGAATGAACTCCGCGGGTGAGATCGGATCTTCACCTGGTGGATGCCAGCGCAGCAGGGCCTCCATGCCGACCACTTCCAATTGCTCCCGGGACTGGTAGATGGGCTGAAAGTACAGTTCGAGCTCATCACTCTCAAGGGCAGCCCGCAATTTCGCATCAATATCCAGGCGTCGACGGGCAAGCTCGAGCAATCCGACATTGAACATCTCGGTGGTTCCCGGGCTGGAACGCTTGGCCCGCGCCAGTGCCGCATCGGAAAAGCGCAACAACTCGGCCGGGGAGCTGGAATCCTCGGGATACGTGCTCACACCCATCGATGCGCTGACGTAGACTTCGCTGACTTCCCCAAGTGAAACGGGTCGCGACAACTCCTGTCGTACGGCATCGAGCCGCGCAACGAGCTCGTTCCTGTCCTTGAGGTCCTTGAACACGATGAGGAATTCGTCGGCGCCCAGGTGGGCCAGGAGGGGATTCTCGCCGGCGCATTGCTTGAGCGTCCCGGCCATTGTGCGCAGCAGCTCGTCACCGAGGTCATGGCCGAAGCTGTCGTTGATGCTGCTGAAGTGGTCAAGATCGAACTGCACCACCGCAACACACGAACCGTGCTTTCCGGCATGGTCCACTGCCCTTGCAACCAGCGACTCGGCGGCCGAGCGACTGGGCAGACCGGTCAGGGGGTGACGATAGGCAAGATCCTCGAGGCGGTCGATCAACTCGCTCTGGCGCGACAACACCCACAGGCTGGCCCAGAAAACGATCAGGCCGGTCAAGAGCACGTAGGTCCAGCCCTTCCAGGTCTGCATCCTGCGCATGGTGTCCACATCGTCGACCAGGGCCTTCAGGGCCGTGTCGCTGAAGTAGATCCACAGCCCGCCCAGCACGATGTAGACAACCGCAAATTTCAGAGCGGTCCTGTATTCGCTGCTCATCGCCTGCCCTCCGCCGCCGCCTTCGCCCGGACCAATCGACCAGGAATCCCGCGCACGGGTTGACAATCAAGACTACCGGGCAAGGTGTCGCAGTGCAATCCCCAATGCGTCCGCCTCCCGGCGATCCATCGAACTATCCGTTGGACCGGCTGTTTTCGTCAACGAACTGCAACCGTGCCAGGCGCGCGTAGAGTTCGTTGCTGCGCACCAGCTCGTCGTGCGTGCCGTCAGCCACCAACTGTCCGCGATCGAGTACCAGGATGCGGTCGGCACGCCGCACGGTGGCCAGGCGATGGGCGATGACAACCACCGTCCGGTCGCGGCTGACTTCGTTGAGCGCTTCCTGGACGAGGCGTTCACTTTCGGCATCGAGGCTGGCGGTGGCCTCGTCGAGCAACAGCAACGGTGGTTGCTTGATCAGGGCACGGGCGATGGCGATGCGCTGACGCTGACCGCCAGACAGCCGCATGCCCTTCTCGCCAAGAAAGGTGTCGTAGTTTTCCGGCCAGCGAACGATGAACTCCTCGGCATGCGCCGCGCGCGCAGCGCGCCGGACCTCGTCCTCGCTCGAGATCTCGACGCCGTAGGCGATGTTGTCGGCCGCCGAGCCGGAAAAAACCACCACATCCTGCGGTACCAGACCGAGCCGGCGACGCAGGGCAACGAGGTCGAGTTCGCGCACGTCGATGCCGCCAATCACCACGCGCCCCTGGTCAGGATCATAGAAGCGCAACAACAGCTGGAACAACGTGGATTTGCCGGCACCCGAAGGGCCGACGATGGCCACGGTCTCTCCCGCATTGATGGAGAATGACAGGTCGCGCAGCACCATTTCGTCCGGCCGCACGGGATAGGCAAAGCGAACACTTTCGAATCGCAGCGACAGCGGCCGGTCGGGGAGTGTTTGCGGCTTGTCCGGCCCCTGTATCGCCGGACGCGCCTCCAGCAGTTCGGCGATGCGTTCCATGGCACCCGCGGCACGCTGCAACTGGCTCCAGATTTCGCTCAGGCTGGCGGTGGACCCGGCGGCGATGGCGGCATACATCACGAACTGACCAAGCTGCCCGGGGGTCATGTCGCCGGTCAGTACCAGGCGTGCTCCCAGCCACAGGACGAAGGTGACGGCGCCGAAGGTCATCAGGATGATGAGCACGATCAGCAGGGTGCTGGCACGGATGCGGTGGCGAGCGGCCACGAAGGCGGCTTCCACGGCCTGCCCGAAGCGTGCAGTCTCGCGCGCTTCCTGGGCAAAGGCCTGCACGGTTTGAACCGCATTGATGGATTCATCACCCAGGGCACTGAAATCGGCCACGCGATCCTGCGCGCTGCGCGAGAGTTTCCTCACCCAGCGGCCGATCAGCACTACCGGCACGACGATGACGGCGATCAGCGCGCCAATGACGCCTGCCAGGTTGGGGGCGGTCAGGGTCAGCGCAATGGCGCTGGCCACGAGCATGAGCAGGTTGCGGATTCCAAACGAGACGGTCGAACCGACCAGGGTCTCGACCAGCGTGGTGTCGGTATTCAGTCGCGACAGCACCTCGCCGGTGCGGGTGGTGGCGAAAAACTCCGGGCTCATCGCGAGCACTTGCTGGTAAACGCTCTTGCGCACGTCGGCGACCACACGCTGGCCCAGCCAGTTGACCCAATAGAAACGCAGACCACCGCCGATTGCCATCATGGCCGCGGCGGCGAACAACAGCCAGAACCAGCGGTTGATATGGGCCAGATCATCAGCCATGAAGCCGCGATCGATCACCTGGCCAACCGCCACCGGAATGGCCAGGGCGCCGGCTGCCGAGACCAGCAGGAAGACGGCAGCCAACGAAATCTGCAGACGATATCGAGTGACGAACGGCCTGAGGGCGCGCAGTGATCCGAACTGGCGGCTGGCCGGCCGGGTGTTGGCTTCGGGGGAATTCATGTGGCTACTATACGGGAATGCGGGTTTGACGATGGCGTGTCCAGCCGTCACGGGCAAGCAGCGCGAGCCGAATCTTGTGCTCGCCGCTCACTGCGGCTCGTCGGAAGCCCCGTCGTTTCCAGACCCGGTCTCGTCAGTGGGGCGGGGGTCAGGCAGCAGCGGCTCCGACAGCTCGGGCTGACCTATCAGGCCGGCCAGACTGATCTCGCTGCCTTCGTCGACCCGAACCAGGCGGCCGCCGATACTGCCCGTCTCCAGTGCCACCGATAACCAGCCCAGAAACTCGACATCGGGCAGGGTCAGGGCAAACTCGGGAACATCGAAAACCCCCGGTGAATGCATGAAACTACCAGCCATACGATAAAAATCGACCGATTCGTCATCCGCCATTTTCAAGCGGCCATCCCACAACTCGAACCGCCCCTCGGCCAGGCGTCCCGCACCAGTCAGCGGCGGGCTGCGCAGCCAACTCCAGTGCACCTGGCCAATACCCTCGACCGCCGGGGGCAAATCGAGTGCCGCAAGCAATTGGCCGGCATCATCCACCGACAACGTCATTTCGACGCCACCTTCTGCCGGGTCATGGGTCAGGTGCCAGCCGCCGTGCCCCGACACGACCGCGCCAGGCATCATCCCCTCCAGGTCCTCCACCAGCAATTGTCCATCGCGCCCGGACAAGCGCAGGTTGATCCCCTCGAAAGTCATTCCCTGCATCTGAAGTTCACTAATGCGGGCCTCGACATCGGAATCCATGCTGCCCAACAATGCCAGAAGCTGCGCATTCCCCTCCCCGGTCATATCCGTCTCAAGCCCGAATGCCAGGCGCTCGGCTTGAATATCGAGCTGCAGGTAAGGACGCTCCCAACCGATATAGTGCCCCACGATGGACACCTGCTGGTCGGCAAGCTCGAGTCGGCCGTCTTCGAGTTCGAGCTCGAATTCCGGTACCGACAACAGTGAGACATTTCCGAACAACTGTATCGGCACGCCGCTTCCCGCCAGCTCTCCGCTCAAGCGCATGTTCGAAAGCCGCACCGGTCTCTCGCGCGTCGAAGGAACCATCAGCAACCCCTCGACATCGATCATCGATAACAGCGGCGGATCGCCGAGATTACCCCGGAAGCGGAACGCCAGCGCTTCATCGAACGCGAACTGATCGAACTCCACCAGCTCGATGTTCACGGTGCGACTCTGATCGACGCTCGTGTCGTTGATCACGATACGAATGTCTTCGAGACGCATTTGCCGTGTTGCAAGCAATTCGGCACCCCGGCGAATTCCCGTATCAGGCGAGCGCACCAGTCCGTCAACCGAGCTCCGCCCGATTTCGTCGGAATAAAGATTCATGGTGGCCCCACTCAGGCGGACTTCGCGCGGCGTAAGGCTGCCGGTGACCAGCGGAAGCAGTCGGACCGACATCGACAACTCGTCGACGCTCAGGAA
>SL_3KL_010_SEDDRAFT_10006353_pt1 | contig 10564 bp, 5 predicted proteins | sample SodLakKL_010_SED_2_FD_10381 | JGI IMG/M metagenome (IMG submission 10381)
TCCCCGGCCACTGCCGCACTCATGCGAGCCCGGGGGCATTCGGGTCCGATTGAGGAAATCCCTTTCAGTGAAGCTGTGTCATTTCCGGGATCGGGCCATGCCGAATCGGGCCATGCCGGATCGGGCCATACCAGGGTTACGCTTTTTCCGGCCGGACACATCCTTGGGTCAGCCATGGTCTTTGTGGAAACACCCGGGGCGTCCCTTCTTTACACCGGCGATTGCCGCACCCCGCCCTCTCCGGCTTCGGAAGGGTTCCAGCTGCCGGACCGCAGTGTTGACTATCTCATCATCGAAGCCACGTTCGCCCTGCCGATTTACAAATGGGAATCCCATGAAGTGACGTTCCAGCAGGTGCGTACATTTGTTTCGGAGTCCATCCGGGAGGATGCAACCCCTGTCCTGCTGTGTTACAACCTGGGCAAGGCGCAGGAAGTGATGCACGCATTGGCATCGTGCGATCCCCCGGTGACGGTCCAGATCCACGGCGCCGGTGAAAAGCTGTGCCGGGTATACGAGCAATTCGGTGTGGATCTTGGCCGCTGGGAACCCTATGACCGGGACACGCTGTCCGGTAAGGTACTCATCACCCCCTCCTCCTCGCTGGATACGGATATGATCGGGAGCATCCGGAAAAAAAGGATCGCATATGTATCCGGGTGGGCCGCCCTGGAAGCGCGGGCTTCGCAGCTTCTCGCCGATGAGCTGATCCCGCTGTCCGACCATCTGGATTTTTTTGAGCTTCTGGATGTGTGCCGGTCGCTGGCGCCCCGGCATATCTGGCTCACGCACAGTCCGGATCCAAGCGTGGCCTTGCACTATCTGCAGCAGGAGGGCTTTTCATGCAGCAGTCTGGACATGGAGCGTTCCGATGACACATGAGCGAACTATGACGACACCGCCACCCGGCACGTTTGCGGAACTGTGCCAGATACTGGCACAGATAATGCGGACCCGATCCACCAGCCGCAAGATATCCCTCTTTTCCGGCTACTTGCAATCCCTTCAAAGTGACCGTGACCTTGCCCTGGCCGTACAATTTATCGCTGATGGGGCGTTTCCGGCATTATCGGGCCGGCGTGCTGCCGTGGGGCACCGGACTGTCGCCCTGACCGCCGCCGATTTTTGCGATATCGATTACGACAAGGTGTTCCGCCCTTGCCGCACCGCAACCGGCAGTGCTTCTGAAACCATCGAAAAACTGATGCATAACCTCCCGGGTGCGGCCGCCCGCAGGACACCGGCTTGGCTCGGCCTCGGTGATGTGTCGGATGGGTTCGAACGCCTTGCCTCGGCATCGGGACGCGAACAAAAGCAGCAGGTCCTGGCCGATCTGTGGCAGCAAATGACGCCCCTGGAAATCCGTTTCATGATCCGTATGCTCGGACAGGGATCCCTGCGCATCGGCTTTGAGGTCCGCAGCATGCTCCCGGCCATTGCAAAGGCATTTGAGGCCGATCCCGGGCAGGTGCGCCGCGTCCACATGCTCACCGGCGACATCGCCGGCACAGCCCTGCTGGCCAGACAGGGCAAACTGGGCACGGCCGGGTTCCGCATGTTCCAGCCCGTGGCCTTCATGCTGGCATCCCCACTTGAAACTTCGACCGTACCAGATCCGCAATCCTACATCGCCGAAGAGAAATTCGACGGGATGCGGGCCCAGGCGCACATAACACCGGAGACGGCCCGGCTCTACTCCCGCGACCTCAACGACATAACCGGCACCTTTCCGGATGCCGCCGGTCAGCTCCGGGAGGCCATCGATGAACCGCCGTCCCCGGCAGGTCATTTATCGCCGCTAAATCCTCCCCGCGAAGTGGTGCTGGACGGTGAACTCTGCGTCTTCAGGGATGGCCACATCCAGCCATTTCAGCACCTCCAAAAACGGATGGGTGTAAAAAAACCCGGCAAACATCAATTGGCTGATCATCCGGTGCTTTTTATCGCCTACGACCTGCTCTTTCTGGATGGCGAGGCGGTGCTGGATCTTCCCCTGGACCAGCGCCGGATCCGCCTGGAATCCTTCTGCGCCGGGACCGGCATCCCCTGTTCCCGCCAGCATAACATCGATACTCCTGAGGATATCGGGCGCCTATTCCGGATGGCACTGGAGCACGGCAACGAAGGGCTGATGCTCAAACGCCGTGACAGCCTCTACGAATACGGGCAGCGGAACAAATCGTGGCTGAAAGTCAAGCAGCCCGGCGGATCGCTGGATACGGTGATCATGTATGCCCATGCGGGTAGCGGCCGGCGCGGCGGAACGTACTCTGACTTCACGCTGGGGATCCGGGTGGATGAGGATGAGCGCTACGAAGAGCAGTTCATCCCCATCGGCAAGGCCTACGGCGGGTACACGGACCAGGAGCTGAAAAAAATGAACCAGCGCATCCGGGAGCTGGCGGTCGAGCGGTTCGGTCCCACCCTCTCGCTGCGGCCTGGCATAGTGGTTGAGGTGGAATTCGACGACATCCAGGTCAACCGTCGCACCAAAGCGGGCTACACGCTTCGCCTGCCGCGATTCCGTGCCATCCGCTGGGACCTGGCACCGTCCGACACCGACACACTGGCCGATGTGGAGCGGATCTATCGGGAGCGGGTTGAAAATAGCGGCCAGGTCGCTTCACACGACAACCCCGTGCTCCATCTGAAAAAATGAGCAGCCTAGGATACGGTGCCCTTGCACACATCGATCAGGTTTTCGACAGTGAATCCAAATGCCTTCATGGCTTCAGCTGCGGGTGCAGACACCCCGAACCTGTCGATCGAAACTATGGCTCCACCGGTTCCGACGTACTTTTCCCAGCCCATTGATACACCGGCTTCAATGGACACACGCCGCGTGATATCTGGTGGAAGCACTTCCTTCCGGTAGGATTCCGGTTGCCGCTCGAAAACCTCCCAGCAGGCAAGGTTCACGACCCTGGCAGAAATGCCTGTCCCGGCAAGCTCCTCCCTGGCTTGCAGTGCGATCTGGACCTCAGAACCCGTGGCTATGATAATTACGTCATCCCGTTCACTTCCGGCCACGACATATCCGCCTTTGGTCACATCTTCTGCCGATGCAAGATCGTTCCGATCCATCACTGGTACTCCCTGACGGGTCAGGATCAGTGCCGTGGGTCCATCGTTGCGTTCCAGGGCCATTTTCCATGCCTGGGCCGTTTCACTTGCATCAGCCGGACGGATAACATCCAGGTTCGGGATTGCCCTCAGTGATGCAATGTGCTCGACCGGCTGGTGGGTCGGTCCGTCCTCGCCCAGACCGATGCTGTCATGTGTGAACACATAGATAACCGGAAGACCCATAAGAGCCGCAAGACGGATCGTCGGTCGCATGTAATCGGAAAAAACGAGGAACGTGCCTCCATATGGCCGCAGGCCTGAAAGTGCCATACCGTTCATGATCCCACCCATGCCATGCTCACGGATACCGTAGCGAATGTAGCCGCCGCTGTAGTTCTCAGGGGAAAAGTCTGTGAGGGACGGGGCCAGTGTATTGTTCGACGGCGTGAGGTCGGCCGATCCACCGATGATCAGGTTCGTCTTTTCCAGGATTTTCCCGAGGGTTTTTCCGGATGCCTGGCGTGTGGCCATTTTGCCGTCAGCCGGTGAAAATTCAGGGAGGATCTCTTTCCAATCAATCCCCAAATCTCCGTTTTCGAGTGCACGATAGTCCTCATACAGCTCCGGGAAGCGGCTTTCCCAGGCAGCAAGTCCATCCTCCCAGTCTTTCTGGAGCTTTTCACCTTTTTCTACCTGTTGCCGGAACAGCGTCAGGGCTTCTTCCGGTATCACGAATTGCGCATCCGGATCGAATCCCAGATTCTTTTTTGTGAGCCGGGTCTCTTCCTTGCCGAGTGCCGACCCATGCACCTGGGCGGTATCCTGCATGTTGGGGCTGCCGAATCCGATATTGGTTTTTGTGACGATCAGGGATGGTTTCCCGTCATTGTCGTTCAGACAGGATTCCAATGCGTTTTCGATCGACTGGGGATTGTTGCCGTCAGCAGTTGCCACATTCCATCCATAAGAGCGGAATCTGGCGGCCACATCCTCTGAAAAACTCAGGTCAGTGCTTCCATCGATCGTTATTCCGTTGTCATCGTAGAAGTATATGATGTTGTCCAGTTTGAGATGTCCGGCAAGTGATGCCGATTCGCTTTGGACCCCTTCCATCATGTCGCCATCGCTGACAATGGCATAGATGCGATAATCCAGGGGGCGATGGGAGTCCCGGTTGAATCTGGCTGACAGGTATTTCTGCGCAATGGCCATGCCGACCCCGTTGGCGAAACCCTGTCCAAGCGGACCGGTTGTGGTTTCCACGCCGGGTGTGTGACCGAATTCGGGGTGACCCGGTGTTTTGCTGTTGAGCTGGCGGAACTGTTTGATATCATCGAGTGACAGGTCGTATCCGGTAAGGTGGAGCAACGAATAGAGCAGCATGGAGCCATGTCCGGCAGAGAGCACAAACCTGTCCCGGCCGCGCCAGTCGGGGTTTCTCGGATTATGGCGAAGATATTTGTTCCAGAGTACGTACGCGGTCGGGGCCATACCCATCGGCATTCCCGGATGCCCGCATCCAGCTGCTTCCACGGCATCGATGGAAAGGGTGCGGATGGTGTTGATGCAAAGTGTGTCCAATTCTTTATGATTTTTCATCAGGATATGGTTTGGTAATACATTGATAAATATCTGGGCGTGTCCGCAAAATCGTTTCGTACTGCGTCTGGGCGACCGGAGATAGTTTTCCAAGACAGCGGGCTGCAGATTTACACCTTGCCGAACCCCTCAAAGTATACACTTTGCTTCCCTTTTCGGCAAACATCGTTTAACACAAAAAAGCCCGGCCTGCTCTCACAGTACCGGGCTTGCTCTTTCCTCCTGTTGCGTCAAGAAGGGGATGTTATCGGATGTTATTTCACGAAAAGCATCTCGCGATAGGATGGCAGCGGCCAGAAGTCATCCGGCACGATCTTCTCCAGCTTGTCTGCCAGTTCGCGGACCTTGTTCATCTCGGGAAGCACAACCTGCGCAAGGTGCTGGGCTTTCTCCGGAATGGTGTCGCCACCCAGATCTTCATTGACCCTGCCCAGCTTGGCAACGGCGACAATAAGCTGGCTCAGGCCCGTGTTCACTTCCTCGGCCAGGGTCCTGGTGGATGTGATGTCGAGTCCGCTTGATTTTCCGCGATCGTTGACCGCAAGTATCTCGTTCAGGTAGCGGATGGTCGCCGGAATGATCATTGTCCGCACGATGTCTTCGGTCGTTTCGGCCTCGATGTTCAGTTTGATGAAATACTGCTCAAGGTAGATTTCGAGTCGGGCCTCAAGCTCAAGTTCAGAGAGTACGCTGTACTTCTCAAAGAGCGCTACGCTCTTTTTCTCGGTGAGGCAGGGAAGTGCCTCCAACGTGGTCTTCAAATTAAGCAGTCCGCGTTTTTTGGCCTCTTTCTGCCAGTCATCGGAGTACCCGTCGCCATGGAACAGTATCTTGTCAATCTCACTGAATGTTTTCTGCAGCACGACTCCAAGTGCCGCTTCAAGGTCTTTGCCGTTCTCGATCTCTGCTTCAAGCGCCGATGTCATCTCATCGATCGCGCCTGCAACAGCTGTGTTCAGAATCGCGAACGGGAAGGATACGGACTGTTCCGAACCGACAGCACGAAACTCAAACTTGTTGCCGGTGAATGCGAACGGAGAGGTCCTGTTGCGGTCACCTGCATGCTTGGGAATGGTAGGAAGCACCGGAATTCCCAGGCCGAGAAGCCCGCCCTCCTTGGAGGTCTTTGCCTTGCCAGACTTCAGCTGCTCGACGATATCATCCAGCTGCTCACCGATGTATGCCGAAATGACGGCAGGCGGTGCTTCATTTGCACCAAGACGATGGTCGTTGCCGGCACTGGCGATGGATGCTCTGAGCAGCCCTTGATGATCATGTAGCGCTTTCAATGCTGCTGTAAAGAAGAACAGAAACTGCATGTTGTCATGCGGACTGTCACCGGGCTCCAGCAAATTGGCACCTCTGCTGGTGACCATGGACCAGTTGGCATGTTTTCCGCTTCCATTGAGTCCGGCAAACGGTTTTTCATGCAGCAAACAGACCAGCCCATATTTCCTGGCAATTTTTTTCAGCATGATCATTGTGAGCTGCTGATGGTCAGCCGCTACGTTGGCCTTTTCGAAAACCGGCGCAAATTCATACTGACTCGGAGCCACTTCGTTATGCCGTGTTTTTACGGGCACACCAAGGCGGTACAGTTCCTTTTCCACTTCCAGCATGAATGAAAGAATGCGATCCGGTATGGATCCAAAATAATGATCGTCCAGTTCCTGCCCTTTTGGCGGTTTGGCACCAAAGAGCGTTCGCCCTGATGTCATCAGGTCCGGACGGCGGTAGAAATATTCCTGGTCAATCAGGAAGTATTCCTGTTCAAATCCACCTGTTGCATTCACCCACTTCAGGTCCTCCTCACCAAACAGCTTCAATGCCCGCATTGCCTGCTTGTTGAGGGACTCAACCGAACGTAGTAGCGGTGTCTTGAAATCTAGCGACTCTCCTTTCCATGATGCAAAGACCGTTGGGATGCAAAGCGTTGAGCCTCTCCCATTCTCGATTATAAAAGCAGGTGACGTCGGATCCCAGGCCGTGTAACCACGGGCCTCGAATGTCGGACGCAACCCGCCGCTAGGGAAACTGGATGCATCGGGCTCGCCGCGCATCAGGTCGTTGCCCGAAAACTGGGTCATGGCTCCGCCGCCCTGGTTCGGGGTGATGAAACTGTCGTGCTTTTCAGCTGTGGCGCCCGTGAGAGGCTGAAACCAGTGGGTGTAATGTGTCGCCCCTTTTTCGGTAGCCCATTCCTTCATGACCACGGCAACCGCATCGGCTACCTCAAAATCCAGCGGGGCATTGTCACGGATGGTCTTCTTGAGAATCTTCCAGACCGACTTCGGCAGCCTTTCTTTGAGGGTATCCATGGACAGGCAGTTCTCTCCAAAGATCTTTGCGATGTTCATGTCCAAAATTCCGGATCCGTTTCTGGCGGTCAGCGTGGTTTCTGCCTTTCTGACGGCTTGCAGGGCATCGAATCTCCTATACAGTTTACTCATGAAAAATTACTCCAGAGGTTTTTGTTCTATTTTCATATTTCAAGACAGCACAAATATAAATCATAATATGATTAATTCCATATTTTTTTAATTAAAAAATAATATTTGACTTACTTTTTCATATCCAATATGATTTTCGCTTTATACTATATAAAAAAGCGCTTCCAGCTGGGAATCCACATAATCCTTGTTTTGTTTTCCGTATTATTGATTGCGACTCTTTTCACGATCGATACCTTTTCCGAAATGAAATTTTCCGTCTGGATCGAAGCGGCCCGCATTAGGACCCTCCCGGCTTCGCTGATTCCCGTGCTTGTGGGCGCATCCCTGGCGTGGAACCATGACCATTTCCATCTCCCTGCCACAGTAGTGGCTCTCATTTGTGCCATCCTGATACAGATCGGTACCAATTTCGCCAATGATTATTTTGATTTCCGCAACGGTGCCGACACCAGTGACCGCGTTGGTTTCGTGCGGGCTTCGGCCTCCGGTGAAATCGCACCGAATGTCATGTTCGGCGCGGCAGTTGTGACTTTCTCACTGGCTTTTCTTCTTGGGCTCTATCTCGTATTCCATGCCGGATGGCCCATTCTTGTAATTGGCACTGCAAGCATCGCATGCGGAGTGCTCTACACGGGGGGCCCCTTTCCTCTTGCATACAACGGCCTGGGGGATGTGTTTGTCTTCATTTTCTTCGGCCTGGTTGCGGTCATGGGGACCTACTACGTCAATGCTTTGCAATGGTCCGCCGAGGCCTTCTGGGCTGCAGTGGCTGTCGGCGCCCTGTCCACCATGATCCTCACGGCCAACAACTACCGCGATGTCCACACCGATCTCAAGGCCAGCAAACGGACCCTGGCGGTATTGCTTGGAGAACGTTTTACCCGCTGGCAATACCTGCTGCTGACACTGCTCGCATTCGCCATTCCGCCGCATTTCTATTTCCGGGAGTCCTACGATCCTGTGATCCTCCTCCCCATGGTCCTGATCATCCCGGCTGCAATGCTCGTGTATCGTTTCTGGAAAGAAACCCGGAAGGAGCAATTCAATGCCATACTGATCCGCACCGCCCGGTTCATGACCGCTTTTGGAGTCCTTTTTTCCCTCGGTATCGTACTGTCCCGATAACCTGAAATCACAGCTGATCCAAAACCGATGAAAAACGCACCGCTGATCCTTTACCGCTACACCATCCCATTGCGGAAACCATTCATCACAGCTTCTGGCGACATACTGAAACGGGAAGGATTCCTGCTCGGGGATGGCCAGGGTATGTGGACCGAGATAGCTCCGCTGCCCGGTTTTTCTGCCGAATCACTTGATGAAACCGGAGCTTTCCTGACCGAACACCGAAACCGGATCCGATCCGATTTCCGCAGCCGCTCCCTTGACGGGCTACTGGAAGACAGTACCTTGCAACCCGCTCTTTCCCGTCTTCCATCCGTGCGTTTCGGGCTCTCCATGCTCTTCGAACAGCAGAAAGCCACGGCAGCAGGTCTCCCGCTTTACACCTACTGGAAGAACCTCCTGTTCCCTAAAATTCAACGCAACCGGGTCGCTCCCGTGGAAGGGTATGTGCGGTGCAATGCCCTCGTCGGTATCATGGAGCCGGAAAAACGTGTGCAGTTACTCCGTTTCCGCAAGGAATGCGGATTCCGTACCGTCAAAGTGAAGGTTCCGGGCGATCCCGGGGAAGCTTTCAAGGTCATTCGGGACACCTGCCGGACATTCCCCGATATGATGTTCCGCTTCGATGCCAACAGATCGTTTTCCCCCGAACAGTGCAGCTCGTTATTCCAGCAGCTCCAGGGAGAACTGAAAGAAGATGGATGGCCAAAAAATATCGCATATATCGAGGAGCCACTGGCTGAACCGGACCGGGAAACGATTTCCGCACTCCTGCCATTCGGCATCCCTCTTGCATTCGACGAGTCCGTCCGCACTCCCAATGATATCCGTGCGCTGGAATCACATGCCGCCATCAAACACGTGGTCATCAAGCCGATGCTTTTCGGTTCCTTCCCGGAGCTGGAATCTGCCATACGAAGCAAGATGACCGTCGTCATATCCTCAACCTTTGAAACCGCGGTTGGACGCAGACTGCTGGCTCATCTCGCCTCTGTTTGCAACATAAAAAGGGATACTGCACACGGTCTGGATACCGGTTCCCTGCTTAAGGAGGATTTTGCTCCGCGTGAAGCGGGTCCGCACATCCATCTTGGAGAAAAATTCGGACTTGGTCTTTCCGTGGATGAGGGTCACGGCTGGCTCGAGCGGGTTACGGGATTCTGATCTGGCGGATGCCTACACAAACACCAAATAGCATGAACCCCCGGTCACATGGTTTCGCACCAGGTTTTTCAATGGCACATACGGGCGATGCGGTATTCCTGAGCGATGGCAGAAATACCATCCGTTACAGGGATCTGCCGGCAGTGGTCCGAACTGCGGACCACCATCTGCTGACCAACCTGCAGGGAGCCGGACCCGATCGGCATCGGGACACAAAATTACCCGCCTGGTTTGGAATCGACACAACACACAGGTTCGAGGCCGTACTGTGGATGGCATGTCTCTGGTTGCGCAATATCCCGTTTGTGCCGTTTTCAATCCATAATCCGGAACCGGCGGCCCTTTTTCGGCCGGATGCGATCATTTTGACTTCACCGGAAACGAAAAAAAACCCGCTGATCACAGAACTGCTCGCTGCCAGGGAGGGAAATCCAACCGTTGCCAGCTTCCTTTCGACCGGCCTCTCGCAATGTCTGGATGCCGGCGCAGGGACCGATCCTGCAAATCTGTTGCAGTCCGCCCCGATCACAGATCCTGACGCCCCGTTTTGCGGCATTGCGACATCGGGCAGCTCCGGCCGTCCCAAACGGGTCGTCCTGCTCCGCGGCAACATGATGGCCGCGGCGCAGAATGCCTTCCGGGATATGCAGCGTTTCCCAGATTCATCCAAAGCAAGCCGTGATGATACCTCCAACGCGCCCGGCATCCACTGGGACGACTATCTGTGGGGCAATTGCCTGCCACTCGACCACACAGGTGGACTCACTATTGTTTTCAGGGCGTTGCTCAGCGGAACCGGCATCTTTTTATGGGATCGCTTCGATGAACAGACCATCATCTCCGACCTCCGGGCCCATCCCGAAATCCGGAGGATTTCGCTCGTCCCGACCATGTTGAAGCGTCTTCTTGCGTACGGTTCAGGACAAGGGCTCCAACCTCCGGACCGTTTGGATCAGGTGCTTCTGGGTGGCGGACCGGCCGGCGGGGATCTCATCACGGAGGCCAGGTCGGCTGGATGGCCGGTTAGTTTCAGCTACGGCATGACCGAAACCTGTGGACAGGTAGTTGCACAAGAATGGATCGGCGTCCCGGCACCGGACCATAGTCCACCAGAATCGGCAGGCAAGCCTTTTCCCGGACACGAACTATCGATACGG
>SL_3KL_010_SEDDRAFT_10006354_pt1 | contig 10564 bp, 8 predicted proteins | sample SodLakKL_010_SED_2_FD_10381 | JGI IMG/M metagenome (IMG submission 10381)
ATGCCGTAGTTGTTGATATTGTGGCTCCTCCAGATGCTCTTCCGGAGAAGCTATCTGCTTTTCTTAAACAAAAATCACTTTCCAGAACCAGTCCAGATCCAGATATAAAAGACAAACACGCTCTGGAAAAGATTATTATTCTGCTGCGAAGGTATACCGGTAATGACTTTTCAGTGTATAAAAAAAACACATTGTATCGTCGCATCGAAAGGCGTATGGGTATTCACAAAATCGATGAGATATCTTCATATGTTAATTTTCTTCAGGATAATCCAAAAGAAGGTGACATTCTTTTCAAAGAATTGATGATTGGGGTAACAAGTTTTTTTCGTGATCATGAGGTGTGGGAAGAATTAAAGGAGAGGGTTATTCCTGATTTAATTGACAGCCTGAAGGACGGTTCAGTGCTTCGTGCATGGGTAACGGGCGTTTCTTCAGGCGAAGAGGCATATTCACTGGCAATGGTCTTTAAAGAAGCGCTTGAAAAGAATAAGCCGTCAAGAAAACTATCACTTCAGATATTTGCTACTGATATTGACGAAGAAGCTATTGGTGTTGCCAGGAAAGGCATATTTCCCGTAAATATTGCTACAGATGTATCGCCTGATCGCCTGAACCGCTTTTTCAACGAGACTGATGAAGGATATCGCGTCAAAAACGAACTAAGGGAGATGGTTGTATTTGCCCAGCATAACCTTATCATGCATCCTCCTTTTATCAATATTGATATGCTCTTTTGCCGCAACCTGCTTATTTATATGGATTCTGAGCCTCAGAAGAGAATAATTGAATTGTTTTACCATAGCATCAGAAATGAAGGTATTATGGTTTTGGGCAAATCAGAAACTATAGGAACGCTGAACCATCTTTTCATACCTTTAGATTCCAGGTTAAAGATCTACAAACGCTCCCATAATACACTGGCCCCCGATTTGTTCAATTTCCCCTCCTCTTTTTCACACAGAAAACCTGTTAATATTGAAAAGCAATCCCCTGAAATATTGCATAGAAACATTAAAACCCTCGCCGAGGAACTGCTACTGCAGCATTTTTCACCACCCGGAGTATTGGTGAATCATAGCGGGGACATCATATACATAAGCGGCCATACGGGAAAATATCTTGAGCCGGCAACAGGTAAAGCTAATATGAACATTTTTGCAATGCTCAGGGAAGGTTTACGAAGTCGGTTTTATGTTGCTTTCCACAAGGCTATTATGCAAAAGGAACAGGTTGTAATAAACAATGTCAAAATTGACACAAACGGTTATACCCAAACTTTAAACATTTACTTACAATCGATTGATAAACCGAAGCAGTTAAAAGGCATGGTAATGATCATATTTGCTGATGTACCCAAGATTTCCAAAATTTTACCGAAAACAGAAGCTGGCAAAAGTTCCTCCCGCAGTTCAAGAATATCGGAACTTGAAAATGAATTACAAAGCACACGTGAGGAGATGCAGAGCTCAGTTGAAGAGATGCAGACTTCACAGGAGGAATTAAAATCTACCAACGAGGAATTGCAATCAACAAATGAAGAACTCCAGTCTACCAATGAAGAACTCACGACCTCAAAGGAAGAAATGCAAAGCATGAATGAAGAACTTCAAACGGTAAACGCAGAACTCCAGGCTAAATTGGATGAGTTTTCACGGGTGGACAATGATATGAAAAACCTGCTTAACAGTACCGATATTGCTACTTTGTTTCTCGATAAGGATTTAAATATACGCCGTTTTACGAATGAAGCAACAAGAATTTTTAAACTAATTAAAAGCGATATCGGAAGACCTTTCACCGACCAGGCATCAGTTTTATTATATTCCGAAATGGCCGATGATGCCTTCGAAGTATTAAGAACACATATAATTCTACAAAAACAAATTCCGGCCAAAGACGGACGATGGTTTTCAGTCCGCATTATGCCATACAGAACATTTGACGACATAATAGATGGCCTTGTGATCACTTTTATTAATATTACCGAGCTGAAAAAGATAGAAGAGAAATTATCTGAAACAACTAAGGAAAATAGCCTGCTATTAAAATCAACATCAGATGTATTAATTGAATTATCTACTGACCTGAAAGTGCTTGAATTCAATCCTGAAGCAGAGATTTTTTTTGGCATAAAAAAGGATGAAGTAATAAATCAGGATTTTATTCAAATGTTTGTTCACGAACCGGTTCGAAAAAGAACAGAAAATACAATGATTAAACTGGTGAGTAACACTCAGGATAAGAAATTTAAGACAAGGGTAATTACACCAGGAGGTAATTTACCGGTTGAATGGTCAGTGAAAATTATTCACAACATTAATAAAAAGCCAACAGGAATGATATTGATATTCAAAAGATGAAACACCAATAATTTAATAACCATACTTTATAGAGATGAAAGAAAATCAGGATTTAACAGATCCCCGGATACTGCGCAAAAAAGCTGAAGAACTGCTGAAAGAGAAACAGCAAAAGAATGATTTACGTGTTCTTAAAGCCGATGAGAAGAGACTCCTTCATGAATTGCAGGTGCACCAGATTGAACTTGAAATGCAGAACGAGGAGCTGCGTCAGGCAAATGAAGCAGCAGAAAAGGCTCTGAAAAAATACACCATGTTGTATGATTTAGCCCCAATGGGCTATTTTACAATTGAACGCGATGGTGCAATCTGCGAACTTAATTTTACTGCTGCCGATATGCTTGGCGACAGGCGCTTCAGTCTGGTAAACACTAACCTGAAGCTTTTCATTTCCAGTGATTCTTTACCGGTATTCAACAATTTCCTCAGAAAAGTTTTTACCAGTAAGGTTAAAAAATCATGTGAAGTAAAACTTAGTCATGATGAGAATCATTCATTATATGTTTATATGGAAGGGATCGTAACTGGTGATGACCAGAGATGCCTCCTGTCGGTTGTTGATATTACCGGTTTCAGAAAGCAGGACATTCCTTAAACCGAAGTAACATCCACCAGGTCATCCAGCTTTCAATGATTCAATTCAGGACAATTCCCGGAATCATATATAAATGGGGTGGTTTTATTTACATGCAAAACGCTGTCTTATAAAATGGTTCAAGCGCAGGGGGGCAAATCCAAGTGGACAGGTAACGATCCGCTCGACCCGGAGCTTACATTACGACAGACACCTCACTCTGCCTGATCTTGACACAAGACAATAATAAATAAGTGCTGCTTTATCGCCGGAAATCCGCACAAATTCATCTGCCTGATATATCCAAATTGAATTTTTTGAACCGGGATTAAGCCGGTTTATGAACAAAGGCAATTCAATTGCGGCCAATTTAGTTTAACTCCACCCATAAATAGTTATTGTCCTTTGTCCTTCGGGCATAAATGCCACTTGATTTACTTGTTTTTGAGCTACTTGAATGCACCTTACCGATACACCCTCGGGTTGGTTCTCATGTTCACCTCCTTTCTCTGTTTTTATGCTGCCTCGGTGAGCCTGTCAAGCTCCTGCCAGGGGGCTTTATAAAAATGATGTTCAAACATTTTAAGTTGCTCACCGGATTGTTTATTTTTACAACGAATTAAAATATATACCGGATCGAAACTGCTCCACCATCATACCAAAAGTCTGTGTATCCAAACAAGTTGACAGCAGGCTTCCAGTCCACACTCAGATTAAAGGGTACTTCCGCGAAATTGTATTCTAACCCTAAAATACCATCGACTCCGATAACTGTATAAGATTCTCCCTGTTCTCCCCATCGCACGTTATTCCCTTTCCAAAAACCAATATGAGCACCAAAACCATAATACCAGTTCAACCTATCGGTGTTAAAAGCCCTGTTATGAATTTCATAAAGGCCGGTTAATTCAATTCCTCTCCAGCGACTGGTAATAATTCCCTCAAAAGCAGTATTTGAGCTAACAAAATGCTTGATGGTTAATCCATTGTAAAATCCACCCCGTAGTCCGATACCTGTATTGTAACCCTGAGCATAGCTAAATGAGAAAATAAAAGCTCCTAGTAGAATCATAAGTCCAGTTTTTTTCATAAGCTTAATTTTTCAGTTTCCTACTCGTTTGGCTTTTCGGTTTCGCCCCAACATTTTAACCCTGTGTTAGAAAAAGATGATTTGATTTATTTCAATATTACAAAGATAATTGTGTAATTATAAAATATTGTTACACAATTATTTAAATGAATTACATAAATCACATATATTCCCTCTCACAAAAAAGGACTGCCTCTTAAATCTGAGACAGTCCCTTTAATAAAATAATAACAATTATGCTAGAACCGGTATCCCAGTGAAAGGCCGAATCCTGTATTTTTGACTGATAATTCTTCACCATAGACTACTGCGGTCCTCTTATCTTCGGGATTGATTTTCAGCATACCAAGCTGTGCGTTGAGCTGGAAGAATAACCCACCTTCCATTTCATATCCGGCAAAGATGTTCCCACCTGCATCAAATGTCCTGAAATAAGGTGTTGCATAAGGGTCACCGGACTCCACTACATTTTTGAATTCAACATCTGTTTCAACGCTTACAGAGCCGGATTCCAATGTTGCATTACCCATAATGCCGTAACCCAGATACGGGCCGAATCCTAGTATTACAAACCCACTCCCAAGCAAACCCTTGTAGACCATATTTATAGGTACTTCAATATAAGAAAGCTTGTATGTTCCTGTTAATGACCCAAAACTGCTTTCCGAACCCTTCAGGGAAAAAAGCACACCAGGCTGAAAATAGAATTCCGGAGCAACGGGCATCTGTATATTAAACCCTGCATGATAGCCAATGATCATATCATTTTCCAATTTGTTGCCACTATTATCTTTGCCGTTAAAATTCTGGAAATTTACCCCGCCCAGAATGGCAAAGGATGTTTTTGCAGTACCTGTGCTCTGAGCATTAGATATAAAAGTTGAAAGCACAAACATCAATGCAATTAATATAAGTCTTGTTTTCATTTTAAAATATTATTAGAGTTGATAACATTATTTACCTGTTTGCTTCTTTTGCAGCTTCAGCCTTCATTTTCTCATTTGCAGTAATCAAAAACTCAACCCTTCGGTTCTGAGTACGACCATCTGCTGTTTTATTATCATATTTAGGCAAGGTTTCGCCAAAACCTTTGACTGTAAGCCGGCTTGCATCTATATTCCTGCTTGCCAGATAACCTGATACAGCACCGGCACGTCTTTCAGACAGGGCCTGGTTATATGATGCACTGCCACTGCTGTCGGTATGACCCTGCAACTCAATATCAGTGTCGGCATAACTGTTCAGAACCACGACCAGTTTATCCAGATTGGCTCTGGCTTCGTATGACAGGTCTGACTGGTCAAATCCAAACAGAACATTACTGTTGAACTCTACAACTATGCCTTCACCTACCCGTTCAACATTTGCATCAGGAACGGTCTTTTTTATTTCCTCAGCCTGTTTGTCCATCTGATTTCCAATTACTGCACCCGCGGTACCTCCAACCGCTGCACCGATAATTGCACCCAGTGCTGTGTTGCCGGAAGCCCTTCCAATCACTGCACCAGTAGCACCTCCCGCGGCAGTCCCGACAGCAGCACCTTTTTGTGTTTTGTTCCAGGAGGCGCAGCTACCAAAAACTAATGCTGCACTCAAAACCAATATTAAACTCATACTTAAATTTTTCATAATGATTTAGGATTATATTTTTTTACTCAAAGTTAAGCTCCCGGCAACTGTTAAATGTTACATAACTTCCCTTAAAAGTTATATGATTCAAACTTAATTGCTGGAAGTCAAAGGTGTGGGATAAATAGTCCTGACATCCTCCTAATTGCCCGATGTTTAATACCGGGGTACTGCAGGATTGTGGATTAAACTGTTAATGATGTAACTAATTTAACAAGTTATGTAACACTTTTAGTTAAAGACCTGCCGATCTTTGGATCACAATAACTGTTTACAATTGGTTATGGAAATTTGGTATTACATGTTGTCCCACCTTTTAAAAAGTGACTTATGAAAATTCTTCTGATTGGATTTATTGCATTTGTAAGCTGGTCGGTACTGTCAATCCATATCTATGTTTGCAGGATACAAGGATTGTGCAGCGAACCGGCGATAATCACGCAAATGTATACGGCCACCTATAATGACAGTGCCACGGCTGACACCATTATTCTACTTGTAGCAGAGAATAAAGCACAAATCCCTGACAACCTGGTAATCTACTTTGATTTTGACAAATCTGAATTCACTGCTGATGCAGAAGCAGACAGGTTTATTGACGAGACAAATGTATATCTGGCCCAAAATCCACAAGCAATGCTGGTTGTAACTGGCCACACTGATTCAATCGGATCTTTTGAATACAATCAGGCCCTGGGCTACCGGCGGGCACAAAGTGTACAGCATTATATTGAAAGCAGGGGAATGTCTGCAAATAAGATCATAACAGAATCCAAAGGCGAGAATGAACCAGCCGACGACAATAATACAAGGTCAGGAAGGGCCAAAAACAGGAGATCAGTATTAACAATTAATAAATAAAATTATGAACACATTAATAATTATTTTGGTACAAACCCAAACAAGAACCGAGGCAACAATTGTAATTTTTACATTATTACTGGTTGCTGCAATAATTGGGTATATAACAGCATGGTTTTATTCCAGGTCCGTTTTAAAAAAGAAAATTATAATTGCTGAGTCTAAAATGGAAGAGTTGAATAATCAAATTGCCAAACTCAACGCAAATAACAGAGATCTTCATGAGAACCTTCGTGAAAAAGGAAATGAAACAGATTATCTTCAAAAAGAGATAAATACTCTTAAAGCACTTCATGCAGAGTCTGTTGATGAAACAGACGCAGCTTTGGTCCAGATTGCAAAGCGAAAGCATTTACTGGATTATCAAAGTATCGGGAAAGCAGAGAAAGCCGAAAGAGATGACCTGAAAATGATTAGTGGTATTGGTCCTTTTATTGAAGAGAGACTTCATGCATTGGATATATATACTTTCAGACAGATCAGTAACTTCACCCCCGGCGATATTGAAAAATTAAATATCGCTATAGAGTACTTTTCAGGAAGGATTGAAAGAGACAAATGGGTTGCTCAAGCCAGAGAGCTTGTAAATGCTGAAGAAACCAGAATAAACCTTCTGGAGCAAATAAGGTCAAAAAAAACGCGCATTTACTTTGACAGAATAGGAATTGCACATAAAGACAATGCGGATGAATTAACATTAATCAGCGGTATAGGAGGGTGGATCAATCAAAAGCTCAACGCTTTGGATATCTATACCTTCAGACAGATCAGCAATTTTTCTGAGGAGGACGTTCATATAGTTACCGAAGCTATTGAATACTTCCCAGGAAGGATTGAAAGGGATGAATGGGTATTGCAAGCACACGAACTTGTTAGAATAGCAGGCAAAAAGGCTGAACTCCTGAAGCGCATCCGGGGAAGGAAGGATAAGATTTTTTATGACAGGTTAGGGATTGCCCATAAACACCATGCGAATAATTTAACGCTTATTAACGGAATTGGCCTGTGGATCGAAGAAAGGCTCAATATGCTTGACATATATACCTTTGATCAAATCAGCAACTTTACACCTTCAGATGTGGAAACAATATCCGAAATACTTGAGATATCTCCCGAACGAATGGACATACAGAACTGGGTTACCCAAGCCCATAGACTTAAAAAAGATAATTCACCCGTAATGTAAAGAAATTCTAATAGTTAAATAACTTATTATAAAGCCCTCCTGGCTTCTGTGACGAGTACGTTCAATGTTCATTTGAAGCTAAAGGGAGCTATCGGGATGATATTTCTCTTCAGGTTTTCGCCAGACACAACTTGTCCTGATTTACCGGCAGGCTTTCCTGCCAGTGCGAGTACTGAACATGCCAATCTTCCTTTACCTTAAGGTTTTAACCAATACAAAAATGGTTATACATCGCGATTTAAATCTGTGAATTATGTAAATTTTTTTACTAATTGTGTAATAAATAATTCGCAATTTCTTAAAAAATTTAAACAATTATATCCAAAATAATCACTTCACCAACAGCTCGACCTGTTGGTATCATCCTATAATAGCAATATATATCTGCAAATGAATGAAAAAGACAGCATCTAAACTCACAATAAAAAGTCTTCAAAAATCACCCAGCGGCATCCAGGGGTTTGATGAAATAACCGGTGGCGGGTTACCAACCGGCAGACCAACCCTGGTTTGTGGCAGTGCAGGCTGCGGTAAAACACTTTTTGGAATTGAGTTTCTTGTACGGGGTGCAACCCAGTTTAACGAACCGGGCGTATTTATGTCGTTTGAAGAGACTATTGAGGAATTAACCAAAAATGTTGTATCACTCGGTTTTGATCTGGAAGATCTTGTTAAGAATAAAAAAATTGCTCTTGACTATGTTCGTATTGAGCGCAGTGAAATTGAAGAAACCGGGGAATACGATTTAGAAGGTCTGTTCATAAGACTTGCTTATGCAATTGATAATATTGGAGCAAAACGTGTTGTACTGGATACGATTGAATCACTGTTTGCCGGATTGCCAAACCAATTGATCTTACGCGCAGAACTGAGGCGTCTGTTTCGCTGGCTAAAAGATAAAGGTGTTACTGCAATCATAACTGGCGAACGTGGTGAAGAAACATTAACCAGGCAGGGTTTGGAAGAATATGTCTCTGATTGTGTTATTATGCTCGACCATCGTGTAACTGAACAGACCTCTACACGTCGTTTACGAGTCGTTAAATACCGGGGTTCAACGCATGGTACCAATGAGTATCCATTTCTGATCGATGAAAATGGGTTATCAGTACTCCCCATAACCTCCCTGGGATTGAACCATATTGTATCAAATAAAAGAATCTCAAGTGGCATACCTCTACTTGATAAGATGCTTGAAGGAAAAGGTTATTACCGCGGCAGCACCGTTCTTGTTTCCGGTACTGCCGGAGTTGGGAAAACAAGTATTGCGGCTCACTTTGCAGAAGCTGCCTGTAAACGGGGCGAGCGTGTCCTTTATTTCTGTTTCGAAGAATCTCCGAACCAGCTTATGCGCAATATGCTTTCGATCGGCATAAAATTAGAGCCCTGGGTACAGAAAGGGCTGTTACAATTCCAGGCAACCCGGCCAACATTTTATGGCCTGGAAATGCATCTGGCTGTAACTCATAAAATTGTAAATGTTTTCAAACCTGATATTGTTATTCTTGATCCCATTAATACTTTCGTTGTTGGTGATAAAGAGCACGAAGTAAAAACAATGTTAATGCGTATTGTTGATTTTCTTAAGTCAAAGCATATAACAGCTTTATTTACCAGTCTGACATCAGGCGACTGCACATTAGAGAATTCTGATGTCGGAATATCATCATTGATAGATACATGGTTATTACTACGCGATATTGAATTGAGCGGCGAACGAAACAGGGGACTGTATGTTCTTAAATCGAGGGGGATGGCTAATTCTAACCAGATCCGTGAATTCATTCTCACTGACCACGGCGTGGAATTACGGGAAGCTTATATTGGTGCCAGTGGAGGATTAACCGGTTCGGCCCGTGTTGCACAGGAGGCTCTTGAAAACGCCGAAGTGTTGACGCGCAAGCATGAAATTGAACGTAAAAAACGTGAAATAGATCGGAAACGGAAGGCATTGGAATCAAAGATTGCAGCATTACAAGCCGATTTTGATTCGGAAGAATCCGACGCTGTTAAATTGATAAAAACAGAGCAGGATATGATTAAAAAACTGGAACAGGACAAAATGGAAATGGCAGTCAGCAGAAAAGCTGTCATGGGTAAACGTGCTCCCGGCAATTTGAAATAATCATTATAAACAGTATCCTATGAAAGCAAAGAAGGTGAGTTCAGAAATTATGATTAAAAACGGTAAAGCCGATAAAACGACAGATGAAAAATGGGTGCTTCGTTTATACGTTGCAGGACAATCTCCAAAGGCTCTTACTGCATTTGAAAATCTGAAAAAAATATGTCAGGAACAATTAAAGGGGAAATATTCCATTGAAGTAATTGACCTATTGAAAAATCCACAGCTTGGCGCCGAGGACCAGATCCTTGCCTTACCAACGTTAGTGAGAAAATTACCGGTACCGGTTCGTAAGATAATCGGAGATCTTTCAAATACAGAACGTGTACTTGTCGGACTTGATTTATTGCCAAATAGCTGATTTATAAATATATACCTTATCATGCATATTTATGAAAAAGAATAAACCAAAAGCAGAGGAGACTCCGGGAAAGTTTGAACTGCCTATTCCTGAACAAAACCAGAGTAAATATACTTTGCGTTTATACATAACCGGTGCAACGAAACGATCAACCATGGCAATAACCAACCTGAAGAAGATTTGTGAAGAATATCTTGAAGGGCAATATGATCTTGAAGTGATAGACCTGTATGAAAATCCAAATTTAGCAGAAGGTGACCAGATAATTGCAGCCCCTACATTGATTAAAGAGCTGCCACTTCCGTTCCGTCGCATTATTGGTGATATGTCAAATAAAGAAAAAGTCCTTTTAGGATTGGATCTGAGAGAGGTGAA
>SL_3KL_010_SEDDRAFT_10006355_pt1 | contig 10563 bp, 10 predicted proteins | sample SodLakKL_010_SED_2_FD_10381 | JGI IMG/M metagenome (IMG submission 10381)
CGGGCTCGTGCGCCTGACGGGGAGGATCCTGGTGGACCCCCGCCGTCGACGCGCGGTGGACCAGCAGGTGTGGCGGCAGCTGCTCGACGCGATCGGAGCCGAGCCGTCGGTCGAGCTGGCCTACCCGACGACCCGCACCTACCTCCGCGATCCGCTGCAGATCGAGGGGGACGGGCAGCCCCGACCCGTGTCCGACGAACGGCCCCACACGTTCTGATCGGGGGTCGCTCGCCGCAGGTGGGTGCTGACGCGGGTGTCCGGGGTGCCGCCCGACCTCCGCGAGCACCGCGACGCATCGTCAGGCTCCAGCTGCTCAGGCCTCTTCACCCGAGGGCAGCAGTGCCCCACCACGAGCGTTCCAGTCCACGAGCGAGCCGTCGTACATCCTCACCTCTTCCAGGCCGAGGAGCCGGGCCGCGAAGTAGTTGATGCTCGCCATGTAGCCGGATCCGCAGAAGGACAGGAACTCCTGGCCGTCCTCGTAGCCTGCGTCGTCGAGCATCTGCACCAGGACCTCGTCGCCACGGAAGTAGGGCACCTCACCGTCGTCGAACAGTGTGGAGGCGTGCAGGCTCGCTGACCCTTCGATCGAACCTTCCTCGTAGCTCTCAGCACTGAGTGCGTTGCAGACCATCACGGTGTCCGAGAACGAGGTCATCTTCGGTGAGGTCATCTTCGTCGACGCTGCCGGTGTCGTGGTCGCACGCCGATGGTGTTGGCGCCAGAGCGCCACGGATGCGGCCACCACCGAGGCGCTGTGGGTCGTCGAAGGCCACCACGGCACGGCCGAGTCCGACATCGAGCTCGCGGTCAGCGACCTGGCTTCGCTGCCCGCACACCCCTCACCACACCATCGCCGCCAGCGACAACCCCACCAGCGCACCAGAAGCTCCCACACCCGCACTGGGCGGGATAGGTGTCGCATCGCGACCGGGATCCCGCCCATCACCAGCCGCGCCCCGGCACTGGGTGGGATAGGTGTCGCATCGCGACCGGGATCCCGCCCATCACTAGCCATGCCCGGCACGACCAACCCGTGAAACAGCGGGGCCCCCTAGCTAGGGGAGGTCGGCGGGGGTGGGGATAGCCACGCAGATGCCGGTGTCGTCGCAGTCCGCGGGGTCGAGGGTGTCGAGCCGTCGCCTCAGGGCCTGGAGCTCGGCGCGGGTGTGTTCGAGCTCGGTGAGCCGCCGATCGATCTCTCCCAGGCGTTGGTCGACGAGTTGCGCGACGTGGTCGCAGGGTGGTTCGCCGCCGTCGCGGATGGTCAGGATCTGGCCGATGTCGGCGAGCGTGAGCCCGGCAGCTTGGGCGTGGCGGATGAACCGGACCCGGTCGATCGCCTCGTTGGGGTAGTCGCGGTAGCCAGCCGGGGTGCGGGCGGGTTCGGGCAGGAGCCCCTCACCCTCGTAGAAGCGCAGGGCCTTGGTGGTGACGCCGGTGGCGTCGGCGAGGTGGCCGATCAGCATCGTGGGCTCCTTCGGTCCGGGCTTGACCTTCCAGTGCGGTGGAAGCCGTAGCGTCACGGTAGCGACCGCGATCGAGGAGACCGATGATGGCTGACGTGACCTTGCTGTACTTCGACGGGTGCCCGAACTGGACACAGGCCGACGAGCGGCTCAACCAGCTGCAGGCGGAGTACGGGTTCACGCTCGAGCACCGCAAGATCGAGACGCCTGAGGAGGCGGCCCGGGTGGGGTTCGCCGGCTCGCCGACGGTGCTGGTCGATGGGGTGGATCCCTTCGCGACCGGGGATGAACCGACCGGTCTGGCCTGCCGGGTGTACGACACGCCACAGGGCCCGCAGGGCTCCCCGACGTTGGCGCAGCTGCGTGAGGTGTTGGGCTGATGCGCGGTCTGGGTGGCGCATCGGCCCGGCCCTGTTACCTGCCGGTCTCCTGGTGATCGGACGCCTCGGCGTCGAACACGTCGGTGTCGGGGAACGAGGCGACGAAGGCGAACCAGAACGATGATCGGACGGGGATGGCGTCGAGTTGGGAGCCCTCGAGAGGGCCGTCGATCGCGCGTCCGCCACGGGTCCACTGGGATCCCGTCTGCTCGTCGACGATCCCGTCGCCGTCAGCGGCGAAGGTCAGGGTCTGCCCGTCCACGCGACGGTCGAAGGCGACCCCGGAAGGCCCGGCCGCGCGGCTCACCACGACCAGTGGGGTGTCGGCCAACTCGTCGTTGATGACGGCGTCACCCAGTTGGCGGAGGGGATAGGCGCGGGCCTCGTCGTCGAGCACGATGCCCAGGACGTCCTCGCCGTCACGGAGCCGGTCGTCCTGACGGGAGGCGTCCGCTCCCGGGAAGCCGCGGTGTCCGTCGTCGACCGCGTCCTGGTACCCCGCGAACGGGTCCCCGCGCCCGTAGGGGCGATCGAAACCCGTGTCGCTCGACAGCACCAGCGTGTCCGGATGGCGTCCCAGCCACTCGTCCCAGGTGGCCATGCTTGAGGGCAGCGGCGTGAGTGACCGTCCGGCGCGCTCGCCGACCAGGGCACGCCCCGCGACGTGCCACCAGAAGCTGCCCGTCTGGTGGTCGTACATCACCAGATCGTTGTCGAACAGGGCGCTGGTGTTGCCGAAGGTGAGTTCGTCGCCGTCCAGGGTCCGGTCGTAGACGATCCCGCTGCGGCAGAGCGGGCAGTAGGTGATGAGTACGGGCTCACCGGCGAACTCGTCGTTGATGATCTCGTGGAAGTTCAGGATCGCGATCGGGAACGCGTAGGGCTGTCCGTCGGTGGCGACGTAGCCGAGCACCAGATCGTCGTCGTCCACCAGATCGTCGTCCCCCAGATCGTCGTCCCCCGGGAGCACGTACCGCGGCCGCTCGATCGGCGGGATGCGATCGCGGAGTTCCACGATGCGTTGCGAGGTGGCATCGGACAAGCGCAGGAAGCTGCCGTCGAAGGTGTTGAAGACGATGTCCTCGAGCGGGACGTCCGCGGTATCCAGGTCCGGGAGTGGGACGTCGGTGCCCGCCGGCAGGGGCACCCCACCCTCGTGGGGTACCGGGTGGTCCGCGGAACCCGCGGTGGCCTCGTCAGGTGCTTCGCCGGTCTCGGCGGTCGCGGGCCCGTCGTTGGCCGGTCCGTCGCTCGTCTCGTTGCACGCGGTGACGAGCACCGCGGCGCCGATCGCGACGATGATGCTGCGGATCGGGAGGGGGCCGGGACGGGTGGTCGGCACGGTCGGGTCCTCTGTCGACGCAGCGCAGGCCTCGGGTACGCGGGAACCCGCCAGGTCCGCGCAGGCTTCCTCGCATCGGTGTCGGACACGGCTCGCCCCGGCGTCCAGGAGCACGCCGGGGCGAGGGTCGTCGATCGGGTCGGGGGTCAGCCGTCCTGGGCGGCGCGCTGGTCGGCGACCTCGCGGATGCGGATCGCCTGGAAGCGCAGGACCTGGACGATCGTGACCAGCCCGAAGGCGATCGCGACCAGGTGTAGCGACACGCCGATGCGTCGGACGATCTCCCAGCCCAGGAACAGCTGCTCCGAGCTGGCGAGGTTCGTGGAGGTCGTCCCGGCCGCGGCGACGAAGTGCCCGATGATCGCGATGACGATGGCCATCATGCCCATCATCATGAACGCGATCATGGCCCGAGCCGTGATCGGCATCTTGAGGGTCTGGACGTGCCCGATCGTCGCCTCCTGCAGAGACCCGCCGCCGTCACGGAAGGTGCCGAGGATCCGGGCGATGGCGAAGGCGATGGCGGACAGGACGGCCGTGAAGCCGATGAACATCACCCCGGCGGTCACGTGCTGCAGCTGCAGCAACGCGACCGCGTCGTCGGGCCGGGTCGCCACCACGTCGGCGCGCACGATCCCCAGGATCAGGGCGGCGAGGAAGGCCATCAGGCCCATCAACAACATCGGCGCCCACAGGGTCTTGCCCATCTTCTGAGGGAGGTTGAACCCGAGGCTCCGGTCCGAACCGACCACCTTGAAGTCATCCTTGCGGGGTTCCGGGGTCGTCCGCGGCGGGGTCTTGGCGTTGCGGGATGGCGTCTGGGTACTCATGGCGTGGCTCCTTTCAGGGGCCGGGGCGTCTCAGGCGCCCTGGGTCGCGAGCTGACGGATGCGGTGGAACTGGAAGCCCAGCGCGCGGGCGATCGTGGCAAGCGCCAGGACGATCGAGGCGAGCAGGACCCCGAGTGCGACCTCGCGGAACGGCCCGAGCCAGGTGACCCAGACGGCGTAGGTGGACGGGTCCGCGGCGTTGGCGGCGGCGACGCCGTAGAGGACGAACTGGGCGATCGCGGCCATCAGCCCGAGCATCATCAGGCCGACGAAGGCCTTCGCCGTGGCCGGCATCGCGAGGGTCTGGATCGGCACACCCAGGGACTGCTGAACCTCGGCACCGCCACGCCGCAACCCGGACAGGATCGTGCCGAGCAGGAAGGCGATGCCGGACAGCAACAGACCCTCCCCGAGGAAGATCGTGCCTTGGCCCCAGGCGTTGAGTTGGCGGAAGGCTTCGCTTCCGGTGTCGGCGCCGGCAGCGCCGAGTCCGACGAACAGGCCGACGAGCAGGGCCATCGCGCCCATCGCCAACATCGGAAGCCACAGCTTCTCCGCCATCCGGTGGATCGGCAACGGCTTGGGTGCAGAGCCGGTGACCTTGACGGTCCCGAAGGGCGTCGTCAGGGCCTCCGAGGCAGCCGTGTCAGCACGGTGTTGCCCGCCGGCGGCCTGGCTGAGCTTCGGTAGCGCGGCCTTGACGGAGCTCACACGCCGCCACAGCGCCAGCACGATGCCGACCAGGACGATCGCGATGCCGAACTTGGTGACACCGAGACCGAAGGTGTTCAGCGCGAAAGCGGTGGCGAGGTTGCTCGTGGCATCTGCGCCAGCGCCGATGCGATCGATCGCGGCACCGGCGATGAAGGCGGCGATGATGACCAGCATCATGCCTGCGAACGCGAACACCAGCCCGGCGGCGGGGTGGCGGGTCCGCGTCGCAGGATCGACGCTGTCTGCGGGACGGGTGATCCAAGCGATCTTGCTCATCGATCTCTCCTCCTCGGCGGCGACGGGATGCCGCGCCGTCACTGGGACAACCGAGGAACCGACGGGCACCGTCCGAGAACGTCACGTCCGACACGTTGTCGGGGCCGGCTCGCGACGGGCTCAGCCCAGGATCCGCTGCAGACCGCTCGGATCGACCACCTCGATGCGGCGGTAGCCCAGCGTGACGTGTCCCGCGTCTGCCAGTTGGTGCAGGACGCGGTTGACGGTCGGCCGCGTGGAGCCGAGGAGCTCCGCGATCGTGGCCTGCGACAGGCGGACCTCACCGGGAGCATCTCCTACCTCGTCGAGCAGGAGCGCGGACACCTGGTGGCTGAGGTCGCCGGAGGTCACGGCCAGCAGGCGGCGTTGGAGCCGCTCCACGCGGGAGGCCAGGGAGAACAACAAGCGGCGAGTGATGTCAGGACGATGGTCGACGAGCTGCCAGAAGCGGTCGTGCGGTAGCTCGATCACCGCCGCGTCCGTGAGCGTCCGGGCGCTGAACGGCATCGACAGGCCACACAGCAGGGGGATGTCGCCGTAGAGGTCGCCGGGGTGGAGCACCTGGACGACGACGCGTCGGGTGGCTCGACGGTGGAGCAGTTCGACGTCGCCAGAGACGATCACCCCGATGTGCTTGACGGGGTCACCCTGGCGCAGCAGCGGTGTCCCGGCCTCGACCCGATGTACGCCGACGAGCCGGCTGAGCTCGTCGATCTCCCCGGCGGTGAACATCGCGCGGCCGGTGCGGGCGTGGCCGCGCGGCAGGTCGTCCAGCGTGGGTTCCAACGAGGTTCCCTCCTCGTTGGCGTAACCCCCGGCGTCGGAGGCAGCTTCCGACCCACCGGGGTGGTGGGGCTCCGATGGGTCTCGTCGTCCCTGGTCGACGAGGTAGACGGGACGATGTATGGGGCCACGTTCAGGACCAGCTGGCCGGGGATGTGCGCACGAGCCAGGGCCCGCTGGTGGACTGAGGATCGGCTACCCCGACGGCGGCTGAACCCAGATCGGTCAACGAGCCGACCGGACGGCGGGTACTGCCCCAGGAGGTCCACGGCCGCGACGAGGCCGATGAGGCTCGTCACGGGGCGGGTGGAGGGCATGTTGCCCCGTCGAGGGCCTGTCGGGACCGGCCGTGGGGGACCGGAACCGATCAGCGGTACGCCGGCGTGCCCGCTTGCCGAGCTTCTTCGCGATGTCGTGCAGGGCCCACTCGGCCCGGTAGGCAGGTTGTGCGCGCAGTGAGAGCGGACGAAGTGCCTGTTGGACCTGTCGTCATCGAACTGCGGCTCTCGATCGCGTAGGCCCAGCGCGTAGGGTTCGCGCCCCACTCCAGCGCTCGCTACCCTTCGCCCGTCTGGTAGCCGATCGCAGACAGGATGCACGCAACGCACGGTCGCTGAACATCGCATACGGCTCCAAAGACCCTGACAACGGTAACCGCAGCAGAACTGGCCGTGGAGGCAGGATCCGCGCTTCTACGGCAGGTTCGCACCCTTTCGGGGCGTTAGCTCAGTCGGCTAGAGCGCTTGCTCGACACGCAAGAGGTCGCAGGTTCGATTCCTGCACGCCCCACCTCGAGAACCGGCCCATAGCGGCCGGTTTTCTGCATTTCAGCTGACCTCTCTTTGCGCGCCAACGTGCCGGTTACTGCACGATTACTGCACGTCTCCTGTCTCAACGACCGTTTGCGTGCACCCCTCGCACAGGCGCAGGCGCCGTGATCTGACCGCGGACCGTCGGGGAACATGGACGGAAACGACGCGGTCACGCAACCCGAGATCTGGCATCGCCGCCAGGTCGCAGCCTTCTGGAACGTCGGGCTATCCACGCTCGACCGATGGGTGTCACGGGGGCACGGCCGGCTGCCAACACCCCGATTGGACCCGGCCGGCAAGCCCTACTGGCTCGCGGACGAGGTCTGCCGGGCGGCAACCGAACCCGAGCTGGGTACCGGCCCCGTGCCGACGGCAACACCGCCGTCCCCGGGCTCGACCGCCACCGCGTCCTCCGCCCCGACCCTGACCGATGAACAGGCGCTCGCGCTGTTGCGTCGAGGCTGAAGGAGCGAAGGATGAAGGCGAGAGAAGAACTGGTCTGGCTGGTGCCCCCGACCGGGAACAAGGGGGCCTGCGGTTCGTGGCGCGCCCGGTCACCGTGGCTGCCGTTCGAGACCAAGAAGGGCCGAAACTGGGAGAAGACGAGCCGGGACAAGGCCGTTGCCGAACAGCTGCTCGAAGCTCGCCGAGCAGAGCTGCTGGCCTACGCCGCAGCGGTCAACGCAGCACAGGACCGCGGCGAGGACGTCACCGAAGTCGAGTGCGGACACCTCACCTTCGGCGCCATCGCCCGAGAGTGGTTCGAACACCAGCAGCGTGCAGGCCAATGGGGAACCAGCCAGCAGGGCGGACAGCGGTCCCTGCTGGAAACGTGGATTCTTGACGAGGGGATCGTCGTGCCTGCGACCCCGCGGGCAGGCGCGAAGGAGATGCCGATCGCCGAGATGCAGTTGGCGAGCATGATCCCCTTCCACGTTGAGCGGGCCCTGCAGCACGTCTATACGGCCCGCTCGCACGCGACCTACAAGAAGGTGCGCCAGCAGATCCGGACGATCTTCACCTGGGCACGGGCCAACCAGCGTTGCCCAGCAAACACCGACCCAGCCGCCGCCGTGCCCGTGTGGCGTCCACGTCGCGGCAACTCCCGCAACGCCGGTCTCGTCCCTCCCGAGCGGATCCCCGATGCGGCGCTGGTGGAGAAGCTGGCGGCTGTGTCGGCCGAGCGCACGGGCGTGTGGTGGCGTCGGCTGGAGATCGAGCTACTCGCGACCGTCGGGATGCGCATCGGTGAACTACTGGGGATGCGCAACCAGCCCCACCTGTGGCAGGAGAACGACGGGGTGCTCTGGGCGCTGCTCGATCAACAGTGGAACGCAGGCGAGCTCAAGAGTCGCCAGGCGCGGTGGGTGCCGATCCCACGCTCGTTGCACGACGACGTCGTACAGCGACTCGCCGAGGTCGAGTACGGCGGGCGCCTGTTCAGTTCACCGGAAGGTCACCCCTACGACCCCAACAACTGGCGTGGGCGGATCTTCGATACGGCGGCGAAGGCGGCCGGCTGGCCCGAGAAGGGCGACTACTGCCGTGATCACGCCGATCACCGTGACGACGACACCGCCTGTACCGGTCAGAACCGGCGACGGTGGGTCTACCCCACGCATTCACTACGTCACTTCGCGGTCACCAACCTGCTGGCCCGCGACGAGATCGACGACGAAGATGTCGCGCTCATCGTCGGCCACACCAACGGCGCCCAGTTGCGCCGGATATACGAACATCGCCGCCACCAAGCTGCGGATCGGCTGACCGCGACCTTCGCGAACTTGTAGGTGGCTGCCGACGCCCCCGATGTGGACTCTCGCCCTGCAGATGCGCCGCCATGCGGCTAACATCCGATGTAGTTTCACTGCTGCAACCATCGAGGATGTCCGGAACGCCTACGCTCTTGACTCTATCGAGCATCGGGCGGCCCAAGACGCCGTCCGGGCAGCCGTGCGCTGGAATGCTCGTCGCGACGTTCCAGACATCGTCGGGTGGGAGGACCTGAGGCGTGCTCCGGAGGCTGTTGTGGCCCTGATACAGCAGCGCCTCGCTGAAGGCCGGATCGCCGGACAGACGTGGCGGATGCCGCTGGCGAAGCCGGACCCTTCTCGGAGCAAGAACCCCCTTCGGTGGGCATGCGTCTCTGATCCCGCTACCGAGCTCGCTCTTCGACTGCACATCAGCAGGGCCATCGCTCCCATCGAGTCCAGGGCGTGCAGAATCGGCGACGACGTTGTCTGCGGGGGCCGGGTCAAGTCTGGTGGCACGCTCGCTGGCTGGTCCCAGGCGTATCCGAACTACCTGAGGGATCGTCAGGTTGGAGTGGTTGCTGACGTCCTCCAAGGTCCGAGTTGGTGGGCACTCGGGAAGGCCGACATCCAGAGCTTCTACCCAAGCCTGTCCAAAGAGGTCATTTGCGTCGGTCTCGCGGACAGCGGAGTCGCGGACGAACTCATCGAGCCCATCCGGACGCTGCTCACTGAGCTCTCCGATCTGTGGGGCATCAAGGGACTGCCAATCGGGCCTGAGTGGTCCCCAGTGCTTGCCAACACCGCGCTCTTCAGGCTCGACGAAGACCTGCAGGCGGCTGGCATCCGACACACGCGATGGATCGACGACGTCGCCTTCGTATTCGACGGCCCTGGCTGGGATGACGCCCGAACACTGTTCGAGGCTTCGCTCAGCAGACTTGGTTTGGAGCCGAACACCTGGAAGTACGGCTACACGACTGATCGCGCTGAGGCACTCGCCGAGTTCGTCGACCCGGTGATCGCTGAAATGAAGAAGGCGTCGCCTCAGGACGCCAAGGTGCAGCACGCGGTGAGCGTGTACCACGAGCTCGCACAGTCCGACCTACCCCATCCGACGCGTCTGCGCTTCACAGTCGGCTTCCTCGCGACGCAGGGTGTCGCAGATGTCGTTGCCTCCGTCGTGGACCGTCCGGATCTCCTGGCCATCGCCCCGCGGCAGTTCGGGAACTACTTCGCGCGGCTACTGCAAAACCGGGTTGCTGATCTCGATCTGGACTGGCTGGTCGAGCGATCCACAGCTGCGCCGACCGAACGTGAAGCAGTCGGGCAGCTGCACCTGCTCCGTGCCTGTTGCCAAGCCCCCTCGAGGTGGACACGGCAACACGCGGAAGCCTTCGCCAGGTGTGCAGCCAACGAGAAGGTGCCGCAGCCGGTTCGCTGCTGGGCCGTGATGGCTCACGCCAGTACGCAACACTTCAAGCCTTCGGTCGCCGTCGAGCGGGCTGAAGGAACTGGGGATACGCACTTGCAACGCGCCTGGACAATCGCTTTGTCCAAGACGGCCGGCGGCCGGAAGGTGCGACATGCGGCGAAACGTCTCCAAGCGTTGCCGGACTGTGCCCCCGCTGCCCAGATGGTGCTCCAGGCAGCTTGACGGAGCTCTCGCGCGACCTATCTCCGGGGTCCCCAGGGCGACTACCGCTCGATCCAGCTTGGCCTGTCACTTCCCGTCCGACCTGCGGGTGTCCGCGAGTTGCTCAGCCGCACTCATGGCAGGACGGCAGAGCCGCCCGCTCCAGTGCGGTTGTCCGGAGGGGTCTTCGGTGAAGAGGAGATGCTCGACTTCGCGGCGGAGTCCGGCCGTCTCGGGATGTGGCGGTCGTCCTTCCATGATGTCGAAGGCTGTCTGAATGATCTGGGTGTTGGGGCAGCGAACGAGGAGTCCTGCAGCGGTAGGGCCTGCGAGCTTGCGTGTGAATCCGAGATCGAGCTTGAGGAGGCCGTCGGCGACCTGGCTGCGCCAGTGACCGCTTGCCTTGTACGACGTTATGAGCCCGAGTTCTTCCCATAGGTGTTCGGCGGGCCGCCGTCGGTAGAGAAATCGTCCTCCGACAGGGTGTCGCAAAATGCGACGCGGCTGTGGTAGCTCGAGTTCGACGGCGATGACTGGTTCGTGGTGGTGGCCGGGCGAGTGAGGTGACGT
>SL_3KL_010_SEDDRAFT_10006356_pt1 | contig 10561 bp, 8 predicted proteins | sample SodLakKL_010_SED_2_FD_10381 | JGI IMG/M metagenome (IMG submission 10381)
GCGAGCGTCACCATGTCGGGCACCACGCCCGCGTGCTCGAGGGCCAGGAAGCGTCCCGTGCGGGCCACCCCGGTCTGGATCTCGTCGATCGCCAGCACGGCACCGTGCTGGTCGGCCACGTCGCGCGCATGCCGGAGGTAGTCGGGATCGGCGACGTGGACGCCCCCCTCGCCCTGGATCGGTTCCAGCCAGACGACTGCCGTCTCGTCGTCGACGGCCGCCTCCAGCGCGGCCTGGTCGTTGAAGGGCACGAAGTCGACCGGGTACGGCAAGGGCTCGAACGGGGCTCGGTAGGCTGGCTCCCAGGTGAGCGACAGGGCACCGATCGTGCGGCCCGCGAAGCCTCGCGTGGCAGCCACCACGCGGCGGCGTCCCGTCGCGACGCGCGCCCACTTGAGCGCGGCCTCGTTCGCCTCGGCCCCGGAGTTGCACAGGAAGACGCGCCCTAACCCCACTGGCATGCGGGCCACGAGCGCTTCCAGGAACGCGACTCGGACGTCGTTGCAGAGGTTCTGCGGGCACACGATCAAGCGCTGCGCCTGCGCCGTCAGGGCAGCCGTGAGGCGTGGGTGCGCGTGGCCGAGGCTCGCCACCGCGATGCCGGCCATGCAGTCGAGGTACTCGCGGCCGTCGGCGTCCCAGAGGCGCACGCCCTCGCCGCGGACGAACGCCACGTCCGCCTGCCACAGGCCAGGTCCGTGCCGCGCCTCGCGCGTCAGCAGGGTCTGATTGCCTGGAACGTCGGAAGCGATGTCAACGGGCATGCGGTGCTCCTCTCGCTGATCGTGCTGGCGTTGGACGCTGCGACGCTGCGTCAGGACCCGACGGTACCGCGCGGACGGCGCGATGCGCGCCGTCACGGGTGCAGACCAACGAAGCCGAGGCCGGCGCGCTCGTCGAGGCCCAACGCCACGTTCAGCGCCTGCAGGCCCTGCCCCGCCGAGCCCTTGCCCAGGTTGTCGAGCGCAGCGAGGACGACCACCCGGCCCGATTCGGGATCGAGTCTCCAGCCGATGTCGCACCAGTTGGTGCCGTCCAGCAGGCGCGGGTCGGGGACGCGGCGCGAGCCAGCGCGACGATCGATCAACCGCACGAAGGGTTCGTCGGCGTAGGCCGCCTCGAAGGCCGCGCGCACGTCGCCTTCGCTGCTGCCGTCGTGCAGCCACGCGTGCGCGGAGACGCCCACGCCGCGCACGCGGCCGCTGGCCGCCGTCGACAGGTGCACCCGGAGGCCGCCAGGGAGCACTTCTGCGATCTCGAGCGCGTCCGGATGCCCGCTCGGGAACGTGACGCCGTCGCCAGCGCCGGGCGCTGCGGCGCTGCTGCCGAGCCTCGCCTCCACCACCACGTCGCGGCGCGCGACGACGACGCCGTGCAGCAGCGGTGCCAGCGCCAGCACCACGGCCGTGGCCACTGGGCCCGGCAGGCGCAACCGCGCCGCGCCGCGCAACCGCGCGCGCTCGCGCTCGGGCAGCGCGTAGGCGAAGCGAGCGACCGCCTCGGGGCCCGACCGCTCGCTGCCGCTCGTGCGCTCGGAGCGCGCGCCGCCCACGAACCGGAACGCGCCCGACAGGTCCAGCAGGCAGCGCAGCGACGGCCCAGATCGCGCCGCCGATGCCGCCACCTCGTCGCTCGATCCGGCGTACACCAGCACATCGACGCCATCGAGGTCGGCCTCGGCCGCGAAACGGAGGTCGCTGACGCGCCACAGGTTGGGGTGCTGCGCGGCCACCGACTGGCCGGCGTGGGCGCGGCTCGTCACCTGGGTGACCCGCAAGCACGGGTGGCCGAGCGCCAAGCGCAGGAACTCCCCGCCGACGAGGCCGCCCCCCTCGACGAGCGCGAGCCGGTACCCGCCGTGCGCGCAGGCGTCGTCCCGCCCCAGTCTCATCGGCCGAGCAGCACCACCGCCAACGGTGGTTCGAGGCCGGCGTCGAGCTCGAGCAACGCCGCCAGCTCGGAATCGTAGAAGTTCGCCACCAAACAACCCGTGAACGCCATGGCCGTCGCCGCCACGACCGCCGCTTGCGTCGCAGCGCCGGCCTCCAACGCCAGCAACCGGTACACCCGAGGGCCGTGGACCGCCACCAGCCGAGTCGGCACACCCGTCAGCACCACCGTCGCCGCGTACGCCTCCAGATCGCCTTCCCCCAGCAGCACCTGCGTCAGGTCGTGCCGCACGTCGCCGAGCGCGAGCTGCTCCAGCGCGTGCTCACGCGCGTCGTAGTGGTAGCGCCCGGGACTCAGTTCGCGCACCGCGTGGACCAGCACGTAGGCTTCCAAGCCCGACATGTCGCCGGGGACGAGATGCGTGCGCTGACGCCCGTCGACCAACCCCGCCGTCGCCCACAGCACCCGAGCCAACTCGGCCTGCTGCAACGAGCCGCCCTCGGCCGGCTCGCCGCGCGCACCCGCCAGCGCGTCCCACACGTCGCCGTGCTGGCCGACGTCCAGCCTTGGCAGCAGCACCCGTTCCTGCGGGTTGGCGTACACCTTGAAGCGCGAGGCGTGCGTCGCCACCGGTGGTGCGCCTTGGCCACGGGCGAGCATCGTGGCCGCGTGCGCGGCGGCGGACGAGGAAGGTCGGGGTGCCATGCGAGACCGGCAGGATACCACCGTGCCGTGGTGTTGCGCCGGTACACTGCGGCCGTGCGAGAACGGCTGCTGTCCTGGTTCGATGCCCACGCGCGCCCGCTCCCCTGGCGGACGCCAGGAGCCCGCGACCCGTACCGCGTGCTGGTGGCCGAGACGCTGCTGCAGCAGACCCAGGCGGCCCGAGCTGGTGAGGCCTTCCCGCGCTTCCTGGCGCGTTTCCCGGACCCCACGGCGCTAGCCGCCGCGCGCGACCACGAGGTGCTGGCCCAGTGGCAGGGCCTGGGGTACTACCAGCGCGCACTGCGCCTGCACCGCTGCGCGCAGGTGCTCGTGCGCGACCACGGCGGCACGCTACCGGACGACCTGGCCGCGCTCGAGGCGTTGCCGGGCGTTGGGCGCTACACGGCCCGGGCGATCGCCGCGCAGGCGTTCGGTCAGGCGCATGTCGCCGTGGACGCCAACGTGCGGCGCCTCGGCGCCAGGCTGCTGGGGCTGGCGCAGCCGGAGGACCGCGTCATCGAAGCGGGGCTCGCGACGCTGCTGTGGGGCGATGCCTCCGACAGCCGACACGCCGACCGCTTGCCCGACCACATGACCGAGGCGCTCATCGAGCTGGGCGCCACGTGCTGCACGCCTCGGCGACCAGCCTGCCATGCCTGCCCCCTGCGCCGCGCGTGCCACGCAGCCGCCAGCGGCGAACCCGAGGCCTTCCCCGCCCCTCGCCGGCGACGCCCACCCCGCCGCGAGCAGCTGCGGTTGCTGGTGGCGCGCCGGGGCGCGGCAGTGGCGCTGGCGCGCCGGCCCGGACACGGTCGCTGGGCCGGCTTGTGGGGCTTCCCGCAGGCCAACGACGCGAACCCGGTCGGGCGGCCGCTGGCCGGCTTCGAGCATGGGCTCAGCCACCGCAACCTGCAGGTTCGCCCGCTGCTGGTGCGGGCCGAGCGCGTTCCGGCCGAGGTCGTCTGGGTGCCGCTGTCGCGCGTCGCCGAAGGTGGCGGCGAGCATCCCGTCGCCGCCGTCGACCAGCGGCTGGCGCGCCAGCTGCTGGCCGCCGACGAACGGCGCGCCGAGCGGTCCAGCGCTCTGGTAGGTAGCGCATGACGCTGCTGCGCGTGCGCTTCGCCGAGACGGACCAGATGGGCGTGGCGCATCACGGCGCGTACGCCGCCTGGCTCGAGGTGGCGCGGGTGGAGTGGTTGCGCGAACGCGGCCACGCCTACACCGACTTGGAGGCGGCCGGCGTGTCGTTGGCCGTCTCGGAGCTGCGGGTGTCGTACCGCGCCGCAGCTCGCTTCGACGACCTGCTGCGCATCGACACGCAGCTCGTGTACGCCGGCAGTCGCGGCTGCCGCTTCGCCTACCGCATCGAGCGAGCGAGCGACGGCACCCTGGTCGCGAGCGCCGAGACGCGCCACGTCGCGACGGGGCGCTCCGGCCAGGCAGTACGCATCCCGCCTGACTGGAGTGCCTTCCTGCGCGCCTGCGCAGGAGCTGGAGCCAGCTAGAGCGCGGTGCTAGACTCGGTGCCACGTGCGCCCCGCCCGTCCGGGGCTCGGAGGCCACCATGCGCCAGACCGCGACCGCCCCTTCCGTTAAGCCGCGCAACGCCGACGGCCGCTTCGTCGAGCAGGCGCTGACCTTCGACGACGTGCTGCTGGTCCCCCGGCGCTCGGGGGTGTTACCGAACGAGGTCGACGTGCGGGGGCGGTTCTCGCGCTCGCTGCCGCTGCACGTGCCAATCGCATCGGCCGCCATGGACACCGTCACCGAGACCCAGATGGCCATCGCCATGGCCCGCCAGGGCGGCATCGGCGTGGTGCACAAGAAGCTCGCGGTCGAGCAGCAGGCCGAGATGGTGCGCAAGGTCAAGCGCTCCGAGTCGGGCATGATCGTCGACCCGATCACGCTGGGACCCGAGGCGAGCATCGGTGAGGCCGATCGCCTGATGGGCGAGTACCGCATCTCGGGCGTGCCCATCGTCGACCCGAACGGGCGACTGCTGGGCATCCTCACCAACCGCGACTTGCGCTTCGAGGACGACATGACGAAGCGCGTCGACGAGCTGATGACGAAGGAAGACCTCGTCACCGTCCCCGTGGGCACCACCTTGGAGCAGGCGCGCGAGATCCTCAAGCGCCACAAGGTCGAGAAGCTGCTGGTGGTGGACGAGGCCTTCATGCTGCGTGGGCTCATCACCATCAAGGACATCACCAAGCGCATCGCCTACCCGAACGCGGCCAAGGACCCGCTCGGTCGCCTGCGGGTAGCCGCGGCGGTCGGCGTCGCCCGCGACCTCGAGGCGCGCGCGGCGGCGTTGGTCGAGGCCGGTGTCGACGCGCTGGTGCTCGACAGCGCCCACGGGCACTCCGAGGGGATCCTGGACGCGCTCACGTACCTCAAGGCCAGTTACCCGGTCGAGGTGGTGGCCGGCAACGTCGCCACGGCCGACGCCGCGCACGACCTGATCGCGCTCGGTGCCGACGCCATCAAGGTCGGCATCGGTCCTGGCAGCATCTGCACTACGCGGGTGGTGACAGGCGTGGGCATGCCGCAGCTGACCGCCATCCTCAACGTGGCCGAGGTGACGCGGGCGGCGGGCGTTCCGCTGGTCGCCGACGGTGGCATCAAGTACTCCGGTGACGTCGCCAAGGCCTTGGCGGCGGGTGCCGATTGCGTCATGCTCGGGTCCATGCTGGCAGGCACCAGTGAAGCGCCGGGCGAGGACATCCTGCGCGACGGTCGGCGCTACAAGGCCTACCGCGGCATGGGCAGCATGGGCGCAATGTCGGGCGGCGGCGCCGACCGCTACTTCCAGGAGGACGCCAAGAAGCTCGTCCCGGAAGGCATCGAGGGCATGGTCGCGTACAAGGGGCCCGTGGACGACGTGCTCTATCAGGTGGTGGGCGGCCTGCGCTCGGCGATGGGCTACTGCGGCGCCGCCAGCCTCCCCGACCTACGAGACGCGCGCTTCGTCACCATCACCCAGGCCAGCCTGATCGAGGGCCATCCGCACGACATCACCGTCACCAAGGACGCCCCCAACTACTCGGTCAAGCGCTGAGGCGCAGCTCGCGACGCGAGTCGGCCTTGCTCGGTGGCGCGGCCACGCGTCCGAGAGCGCGTCGACGCCATCGGCAAGCACGGCGTCATCGCGTCGACGCCATCGGCAAGCACGGCGACGGCGGGTGGAACGTCAGAAGACGAGAGCCTGGTCACCTTCGGGCTCGATGCCGAGGAAGGCGTCGCGGACCGGTTGCACGCCCAACGTCAGGAAGTGACTGAAGGGCGACAGGACGCGCTCCTGCAGGCCGCCGTTCGGTCGCAGGTGCGCCTGCAGCCGCGCGAACTGCTTCCGCGCCCCGTCATCCTGGCGCACCAACGCGCGTCCGGTCTTCTCCCGCAGGTTCACCACCGTGCGCTCGAGGTGATAGCGGCCGCGCTTCACGGGTCCGGTCAGGCTCGGATCGATCCCCTCGGTGGCGGCGAGCAGCGCGCCGAACTCGCGCTCGACCGCGGCCAGGGCGGCCGCTGCGCTGTCGGCGTAGCCGTGCCGGTGCAGCTGCAACTCGCACAGCGCATGCTGTGGATCGGCCTGGACCGAACGCCAGTCGAGGCCGTGGCGCTCGAGGATGCGCCGAACCGGCGGCTGGAGCACCGTCACCGTAGCGCGCGGCCACAGCAGCGGCATGCCCACACCGTGGGCGTCGTACACCGACCGCAACTGGGCCAGGTAGCGGAGCTCACCCGGGCCCACCACGAAGGCTGCGCTCGGCAGCAGCAGGTCCTGCAGCACCGGGCGCAAGCCGGCGGCCGGCGTGATGCTGGTGGGGTCGGCATCGAGGTAGGCGCGCAAGGTGGCGCGTTCGACGCGTTCGCCACCCAGGTACAGCGCGCTCCCCCGGTGGCGCAGCAACGTGCGCGCCCCGCCGTCCGGCCGTTCGACGAACAGGTTGGTGGCGTCGTCGCTGCGGCCCAGCAGCGGCTGCCAACCCAGCGTGGCGAGGCGCCCGCCAGCGGCCATGATCGCCGCAGCGCTGGCACCGGGCTCGTCGAGTTCGCGCTCCAGCGCACCGCGCCAGCGCCGCGCCAGCTCGCGGTCGAGCGGGTCGACGACCAGCAGGCCCGAGTCGCCCAACAGCGCCAGCAGCAGACGCGCGAACCCGTCGCTCCAGCCGCAGGCGTCGTCGCACGCCCGCACCAACAGCGCGTCGACGTCATCCGCGTGCGGACCGTCGCCATCGAGCTCGCGCAGTGCGGCGCGGGTGCGGACCACGTCGGCTGGGTCCAACCGGGCTCGGCCCACGGCCGGTCCGCGTGGCACGCCCACGCCCAGGCGCAAAAGCCGCTCGTTGCGTCCGAGCACCCAAGCGTGGTCCATCTCGTCCACGTCGTGGTCCTGCGTGGCCATCCAGAACACCGGCACCACCGGACGTTCCTCGCGGTCCAAGCGTCGTGCCAGCAGCACCGCCGTGACCGCCTTGCTGAGCGAGAAGGTGGGTCCTAGCAACCAACCGATCTGCTGCCCGGTGACGACCACGCGCGAGGCTGGATGCGCCAGCTTCCGCAAGCTCGCCTCGGCACCGGTGCCGGCGCCCCAGGCCTCGTGCCGTCGCCGCAAGGCCGCCACGAGCGAGGCTCGATCCTGGTCCCTCGGCACGGTGAGGGCACCCTCGAGATCGCCGGCTGGCACGGCGAAGGCGCCACCCAACTCGCCAGCCTCATAGGCGGCGAGGAACGACGAGGCTGGGGCCTGGTGCTGACGTGGGGTCACGGGCCAGCCTACCGTGCCCACGCGCGGCCCGCGCGCGCCACACCACCGCAGAGCGAGCCCGAGTAGCTGCCCGAACGCGTGGTAGCATCTCCGTCAACGGCGTCATCGGCGCCGTCATCCTCATGGAGATCCACGTCGACCTCGTCCCCCCGGCAGCGGCCGACCATGACGCGCCGGCCGCGAGCCTCGATCCCACCACCAGCAGCGGCGTCGCCAGCGTCGTGATCGACGTCCTGCGCGGTGGCACCGTCGCGGTCACGCTGTTCGAGCGCGGCGCCGGCGCCGTCACGATCACCTCGGGCGTGCGCGCGGCCCGGAAGGTGGCCGAGCGCCTCGGCGCCGTGCTGGTCGGTGAACGCGATGGCGTGCCTCCAGAGGGGTTCAACCACGGCAGCTCGCCCAGCCTGTTGCGGCGCGTCGACTTCGCCTCCCGCGAGGTGGTGCTGCTCGCGCGTGAGACGCCGGTAGCGTTGGCGCGCGCCACGGGCACGGTGTGGTTGGCGGCCCTCAACAACGCCGTCGAGACCGCCAAGGCGGTGCTGGCCACGCGCCCTGCGACAGTGCGGCTGGTGTGCGCTGGCGATCGCGGCGAACCCGACCTGGCCGACACGGTGGCGGCGGGTCTGCTCGTGGCGCTGCTCGATCGGGGCGCCAGGCTCGACGCCGGCCTCGACGTTCGTCTCCACGGCGGCGCGCGCTACTGCTTGAGCGTGCTGCGCACGACGAAGGATCCGCTCGACGGCATCTGGGCCTCGGCAGCCGGCGCGGAGCTGCGCGCCCTGGGGCTCGAGGAGGACCTTGCCGTCGCTTCCGAGACGGCTTCGAGCGACGTGGTGCTGCGCGTCCTCGAGGGCGAGACCGTCATGGGGCACCCGGCCGTGCGCCTGCGCAGCGCGTGAGCGAGACGCCTGCGCAGCGCGTGAGCGAGACGCCCGCGGCGCTGCCCCAGACCGTCGACGTCCTGGGCCACGCCGTCCATCCCGTCGATCTCGAGCAGGCCTCGACCTGGTGCCTCGAGACCGCGCTCGGCGAGGGGCCGCCACGGCTGGCAGTGACCCTCAACCCCGAGATCGTGGTCCGGGCGCGACGCGACGCCGCCCTCCGTGCCGCTCTCACCCGGGCCGACCTGACCGTCGCGGACGGCGTCGGCGTGGTTTGGGCCGCGCGCCGGGCCGGCCGGCCGCTCCCGGGCCGCGTGCCCGGCGTCGAGCTCACCTTCGCGCTGTTGCAGCGCGGCGGGCCGCGCTTGCGGGTCGCGCTCGTCGGCGGCCGGCCGGGCGTGGCCGCGAGCGCCGCGGCCGAAGCCGAGCACCGCTGGGGCGTCACCGTCACCAGCCATCACCACGGGTACTTCGACCGCCGGCGCGACACGCCGCAGGTGGCGGCGGCCGTCGCCGCGGGGTCGCCGCACCTGTTGCTGGCCGGCCTGGGCGAGGGTCAGGAGCAGCTGCTCGACGACCACCGCCAAGCCTGGGGCGCGACCGTGCTGATCGGCGTCGGCGGCAGCCTCGACGTGCTCGCCGGTGTCGCCCGTCGAACCCCCGCCTGGACGCGCCGTCTCGGACTCGAATGGGCCTGGCGGGTGGGCCTCGACCCGGCTCGCTGGCACCGGCTGCCGCGGCTCGCCACCTTCGCCTGGTTGACCCTGCGCCAGGACCGCGTGACCCTACGCGAGGGCAATCGCTGAGGCCGACGGCGCCCTTCGATCGCGGCACGAACCCAAGCGTCGCCCCCACGCTGCCCGTGTGCGCAACGCGAACATGGGCCGTGACGTCGGTTCAGTCGAGGGCGAACTCCTCGAGCTGCTCCTTCTCGGAGGCTCCGTCGGGCGTGCCGGCCGGGTAGCGTCCGTCGAAGCAGGCCAGGCAGGTGCGGGCCAGACCGATGGCGCGGGTGAGCCCGGCTTCCGAGATGAAGTGGAGCGAGTCGGCGCCGATGCGCTGGCGGATCGTCTCCACCCCCATGCTGGCGGCCGCGAGTTCCTTTCGGGCAGCGGTGTCGATACCGTAGTAGCAGGGGAAGCGGATGGGCGGGCTCGACACCCGGAAGTGGACCTCGCTGGCGCCGGCGTCACGCAGCAGCTGCACGATGCGGCCGGAGGTCGTGCCGCGCACGATCGAGTCGTCGACCAGCACGATCCGCCTGCCCGCCACGGCTTCGGTGGGCGCGAGCTTCAGCCGCACCTTCTGGTCGCGCAGGTGCGGGCTGGGAGCGATGAAGCTGCGTCCGGCGTAGGGCGACTTGTACAGCCCGATGTCGTACGGGATGCCAGAGCACCGCGCGTAGCCGAGCGCCGCGGCGAGGCCCGAGTCCGGCACGCCGACCACCATGTCCGCCTCGGCCGGGGCCTCCTGGGCCAGGATCTCGCCCATACGCACCCGCGAGGCATGGACCTGGACACCGTCGAGCGCCCCGTCACCGCGCGCGAAGTAGATCCACTCGAAGGCGCACGGCGTCGGCTCCGGCACCAGCACCTGGCGCGTGTGCAGGCCGTCGTCGTCGGCCACCACCAGCTCGCCCGGGCGTACGTCGCGCACGAAGCTGGCGCCCATCACGTGCAGCGCAGCCGGCTCCGAGGCGAAGACGTAACCGCCCTCACGGAAGGCGCCGATCACCAGCGGCCGCACACCGTTCCGATCGCGCAGGCCAAGGATGCGGCGCTTGTCCATCAGCACTACCGCGAAGCCACCCTCGACCTCGCCCATCACCCTGGCGGTGGCGTCCTCGAGCGACAGGTGCGCGTAGCGCGCCACCAGGTTGATCATGACCTCGCTGTCGTTGGTGGTCTGGAACACCGCGCCCTCGCCCAACATCTCGTCGCGCAGGCGCTTCGCGTTGGTGAAGTTACCGTTGTGCGCCAGGGCCAGCAGGCCCTTGTTGGAGCGCACCGTGAGCGGCTGGGCGTTGAAGCGCAGGGACGACCCGGTGGTCGAGTAGCGGGTGTGGCCGATGCCGGTCCTGGCGGCGGCGAAGCGCAGCTTGTCGAGCCGCTCCTCGGTGAAGACCTCGGTCACGAGACCCATGTCCTTCTCGATGCGGATCTCGTCGCCGCCGGCCACACAGATGCCGCACGACTCCTGGCCACGGTGCTGCAGCGCGAACACGCCCAGGTGCACCAAGGCCGCCATGTCGGTCGGGCGCGGCACGTGCACCGCGACCACGCCGCACTCCTCGCGCGGTTTGTCGCTGCCCGAG
>SL_3KL_010_SEDDRAFT_10006357_pt1 | contig 10561 bp, 8 predicted proteins | sample SodLakKL_010_SED_2_FD_10381 | JGI IMG/M metagenome (IMG submission 10381)
CATCCGCCGATCGACGCGGATGTATCCCTTTTCCAGTATTACACCCGCCGCCTCCAGGTCCAGCGCCTCTACATTGGGCCGGCGGCCGGCAGCGACCAGAATGGCATCGACTTCGAAATCCGTAATGGCGCCGTTCGCGGCGGCCCGCAGACGGTAGCCCCGGTCGCCGATGTGTTCCACCTGCTCCACCTCGGCGCCGGCCCGGATGGCCAGCCCTTCATCGATCAGAAGGCGGGTCAGTTCGGCTGTCATCTCCGGGTCCTCGCGCGGCAATACCCGGGGTGCCGCCTCGAAAACCGTGACCTGGCTGCCAAGTCGGGCGAACGACTGCGCCAACTCGAGGCCGATGGGGCCACCACCGAGCACGGCCATCCGTGCGGGCAATTGTCGCTGGCGGAAAACGGTCTCGTTGGTCCAGTAGTCAATGTCCTGCAGGCCGTCGATGGGTGGCACGGCGGGTCTGGACCCGGTGGCGATCACGAACCGGCGCCCGCGAATGCGCCGGTCACCGACCACGATCGTGTGTGGATCCAGAAAAGAGGCCTCGCCAAAGACGACATCCACGCCATAACCCCGGAAACGGTCCGGATCGTCGTGTTCCTGGATGGCCTGGACAACCTGCTGGACCCGGTCGCTGACAGCACCCAGGTCGGTTTCCCCCGTCTGCGCATTGATGCCGAAACGCCCGGCTTGCCGGGCCATGTGCGCCACCTCGGCGGAGCGGATCAGGGTCTTGCTGGGCACGCAACCATAATGCAGGCAGTCGCCCCCGAGGTTGTTCTCGCGCTCCACCAGAACGGTGTCCAGCCCCAGCTGACCGGCCACACTGGCCGTCACCAGACCCCCAACGCCCCCGCCGATTACCACGAGATCATGCGCGTGCCCGTCAGCGCTCACGGCTTGTCTCCGTTATTGACCTGTTCCGCCGGCATGGGATCGCCCCTGACCCGTCTAACCAGCCGGGGAAGAAAGAACACGGCCGCCACCAGACCTATGGCGATGAGCACTGCCTGTATGGCACCGCGCCCTCCGGCCACGGTCTCGGCGCCCGCGTGCCCGACCCAGGTATAGGCGAAGGCACCCGGCGCCATGCAGATAAAGCTTGCAAGCACGTACGGAACCAGGCCGATTCGGGTGAGTCCCAGGGCGTAATTGAGCAGATTGAAGGGGAACACCGGAACCAGGCGCACGAAGGCGACAAATCTCCAGCCTTCGCGCTCCACCCCCACGAGTAGCCGCTGCAAGCGGCCACCGGCTCTGCTGGCCACCCAGTCCGAGGCAATATGACGCGCCACCAGAAAGGCCAGAGTGGCGCCGATGGTGGCGCCTGTCAGGCTGTACAGCGTCCCCAGGAGGGGGCCGAACAACACACCGCCGGCGATGGTGAAAACAAGGCCGGGCATGAACGCCACGGTGCCCAGTGCATAGGCAACCATGAACGCCACCGGGGCCATTGCCCCCAGGTCGTCCAGCCGGCGCTGAAGCAGGTCAACGCTCAGGTCGCCACGCAGGCTGTATCCGATGGCGAGCACCACCAAAACCAGCAACACCAGCGAGATTCGGCCTGCCGCCCGCGCCCCTTTGTTCAACTTCTGCCTCCCGGTTTCCTGCTTGCGGGTAATCGTCCGACGGAGTCTCGCCGGGAAGAAGACGCGCGACCATCCGTATTCTCCACAACAACGACAAACCTCGAGGCTGTCAGCCTGGCACGAAGAGAATACGCTCACGGCCAGCCCGCATATCTCACCGCCCTTCTACTGCGCACGCCGATCTGCTCGCTGTGTCGGGCTTTCCCCGGGCGTTGACGCCAACCCTGCACCGCTCGCATGATCAACACTTGCAGCAGTACATTCAGGATCTTCCATGCGCCGATTCGTTCTGGACACCAGTGTTTTCACCAACCCGCACGTCGCTGCCCAGTTTGGCGCAGGCCCCACCGAGGCCCTGCGGACCTTTCTGCAGATTGCGCGCCGCTGTCCGGCCGAATTCTACATGCCGCTGTCGGTGTACGAGGAATTCCGCACCATGCGGGAGCTGGATCCGGAACTGGCGGGAGACCTGGAAACGGAGATCTGGGTGCGCTCGCCACGCCGCTTCTCGCTCAGCATTCCCAGCGAGGTGCTGTACGAGTTCATTCACGAAGTGCGCAGCCGCATCGATCGCGGCCTGCGGATCGCCGAAGAACACACCAAGCGGGCGGGCGAATCCACCGACATGCCCCCTGAACTGATCACCCAGCTGCGGGAGCGCTATCGTGAGGCCATGCGCAAGGGGCTGGTGGACTCGCGCGAAGACGTCGATGCGGTGCTGCTGGCGATGGAGCTGGATGCGGAATTGGCCAGTGCCGACGAAGGCATGCGCACCATGGGCAACCGCATGGGCGTCAAGCTGATCACTGCCGCGTACCTGCGGCGCGTGATGGAAAATCTGGCAGAAGAACGCAGTTGAGGTTGCGTTACGCCGGGCTTCCGCGGCGCCCGTTTCAGTCGAATTGCGAGGCCCCCGCCAGGGCGGTGGCAAGGGTGCCCGTCATGCGCTCCAGCACGCGCTCGAATTCCAGCACCCAGTATTCGCCCTCGCGGCGAGGCGTGTTCTCGGCAAGCCGGATGCGGTGTCCACCCGTGGCCCTCACGTGTCTCATGAAATGCCCGGCGTTGCGCCGTTCACGAAACCGGCAACGAAACTGCACGCCGACGCGCCCCATGGTCTGACTGCGTTCGACGGCATGCGTCAAGCCGGACATGAACGCATGCCCGAGGCTTCGTTCCAGCTCCGGGTCTGCAAGCCGGCCGTGTTCGCGGGCGAACAGGGCCAGTCGCAGCAGACGCTTCGTGAAATACCCGGGCGGGAGTTCCAGGAGCTGGTCACTGCAGAGTTCGATGTCGGCCACGTTGGACCAGCCGGTCACGTATTTCGCCCGCCCGGCGTCACCCTCACCCTTGAACACGAGTCCCTCGCTGCGTTCGGCATCCAGTTGCAGAATCAGTTTGCGCAGTGGCTCGACATCTTCCGGCAGGTAGCGGCCAAAGATTCGCGTGGACGGCAATCCATATCGCTCGATCCGGGCCATTTTCTCGTCCTGGGACAGAAACTCCGAGGTACCGCGGTACATCATGTCGAACACGAACAGTGCCACGTCCTCCGTAACCTGGGGCGGGTGACCTTCCAGGTAAGGGTTGTCCGGCCCGGCGATCTCCGCGCACAGCACGATGTCCGGTTCGGCGTCGAAGATGGCCGGATCCAGCAGGTCCGGCAGCCTGTCCGTGCTGAACGGGCAGACGAACCCCCCGCGACTCAGTGCGTAGAGGGTGTCCGCGTAGCGGAAGATGCGTACGTTGAAGCCATCGATCTTCTCTTCGGCCCAGAACGGGCCGGAATAATGCCTGCGCAGGCCGGCAGCCAGGGACTGGAGGCGGCCGATGGAGGGATAACCGACAACGACAGAGCCATCGGGCAACACCACGCTGCCCCGCGGGTATCCAGCCACCGCATCGACAAGGCGCGCGTAGCCCAGCGCCTCGAACCGGTCCTGAATGGCCCTGCCGCGCTCCACGGCTTCTGCCAGCTCGTGATCATCCATCCGCGTACGATAAGGTCAGGACACAGGCAATGCTAGCCTGCATATCTCACCGCCCTTCTCCTACGAACGCCGATCTGCTCGCAGTAAAGGGGCGTACTCCCTGCAGCCGGCTCGACGCAGTGTCAGCTACGCTTTCGCCGTCTTCCGGTCCGTGCCCCGACACAGCGGCATCTCGAATTCCTCACGACCAGTGGCGGTGAGATATGCGGGCTAGCTGCAGGCCCAAACGTTATCCGCGCGGGTCGGCTGTCGAGCACCTGCTGCAACATGGAACGATGGATCAATGCAGCCCTCCCCGCGCCGTATCGCAATCCGCGGGAATCGTGATCAGTCGCCGAACAATGCCCTGAACTCCGGGGGAGCCGGCCTTACCTTGCGGGCATCGTAGTCGAAGAACACTACGCCCGTCTTCGCGATCGCGACCTCCCTGCCGTCTTCTCCGTTGCTCACGCGATACACCAGATCGCCCCCTGCCCGGTGAAAATCCTGGCCACCGATCTCAATGGCCAGCCGGTCGCCGAAGAACGCCTCCGCCCGATAGACCACCGCGGCGTCGGCAATCACGATCCCGGCACCACCCAGGTTCATTTCGCTGAAACCGTGGTGCCTGAAAAAGCGGGCGCGGCCCTCGTGGACCAACGACAAAAGACTGTCATTACCCAGGTGTTTGCCGTAGTTGATATCGGTGATCCGAACGGTGAGCTCGGTGCGGAACGGGAAATGCTCTGGCAGAGGGATGCGAATGCGGGCCATGGCATACCTGAATCAGTGAATGGAGGGAATACCCGGCATTTTAGGGAAACATGGAAGAATTCACACGGCCGCGTTGGTATCGCGTTTTCCCCGGCAGGGCGCGCTGCGCAGGGGGCGGTGAAGCCGCGCAACTCCGCGTTTTCCGCGAATGAGGTGTTGCGTCGCCGGTCCGGTAGCCATGGCGACGGAACCGTCACCACGCCTCGCCGGGCTGCCAAAATCGACTCGAGCGCAATTGCGGGAATGGATCAGCGTGTCCTTGACGGTTGAATCCTGGCCCGCATATCTCACCGCCGTTCGTCGTGAGGGACTGAGATGTCGCTGTGACGGGGGCACGGACCGGAAGACGGCGAAGGGGTAGCTGACACTACGTTGAGCCGGCTGCAGGGAGTACGCCCCTTTACTGCGAGCAGATCGGCGTGCGTAGGAGAAGGGCGGTGAGATACGGGGGCCAGGAATTATGCCTGAAGCTGTGAAGCGGTCTGCACTTCGCTGAAGTGCGCCCACCCATTCGCTTGTGCGCCTTGCCCGGCTATTGTAGCGTCGGGAATCAACCACCTGTTCGGGTTCTCCGGGACCCTTTGGAAATTAGAAAGGTGGAAGCCAGCTCTTCAGCTATCGGGGGACTAGTTGGGTGGTGTCGATTCCAACTGTGTCGGGTGCCGGCAAGGCGCCCCAGCTTTCGTTCACCGTGGAGCCGGTGAAGCCGGCCGAAGTTGCCGGAGTCCTCAGGATTCCACGCTCCGGTAGCGGTAGTTTCACGGAGTCTCGGCGATGCCCCAGCTGTGGCTAGCGGTATTTCTGCTGCTCTTACTGCCCATGCCGTCCGCCACGGCGGAAACCACTGACGACTCGGTGGCGCTGATCGCGCACCCCAATGTCCGTGCCGTCAGCCTGCACCCGAACAGCGCACGGGCAATTTTTGCCATGCGCCAGCGGACGTGGCCCGACGGCCAGGCGGCAAACGTTTTCGTACTGCCGGATGATGATCCCTTGCATGCCCGCTTCAGCAAGGAATTACTGAACGTATTTCCACACCAGTTGAAGATGGCCTGGGACAGGGCCGTGTTCTCGGGGACGGGTCAGGCGCCGGGTCGTGTCAGCACACAGTCCGAAATGCTGGAGCGCGTGGCAACGACGCCAGGCGCAATTGGTTACGTTGAAAAGGGGGGGACCGATGCGCGGGTCCGCATTATCGAACTCCAGTAAACGTGCACTGCGCCTGCTCCTTCCGGTCGTGGGTGCCCTTGCGGTCACGCCCGCCGCGGCGGAAGGCGTCATGGACACACTGCAGATGCAGGGCTTCGTGAGCCAGGGCTACGTGGTCACGAACAGGAACAATTTCTTCGGACCAAGCAGCGACAGCGGCGGCAGTCTCGAATACACCGAGGTGGGCGTCAACGCCTCCCTGCGTCCACGCTCCGATGTCCTGATCGCAGCGCAGGTGCTCAGCCGGCGGGCCGGCGGCGACGGCAGTGACGCCAAGCCGAAACTCGATCACGGGGTGGTCGATTACCAGTTACCCACATCCCCGCACCGGACCATCGGCATTCAGGCGGGTCGCTTCAAGAATCCGTTCGGTTTCTACAACCAGACGCGCGATGTGGCGTTCACCCGCCCCAGCATCCTGCTGCCGCAGTCCATCTATTTCGACCGCACCCGCTCCATTGCTCTGGCCGCGGACGGCCTTTCCGTGTATGGCGCCGAGCGCATGGGGCGCGGCGAAATTCACGTCCAGGCCGGTGCCGGCTGGCCACAGGTGGACGACGACGTTGAAGAGGCGCTGGGCCTGGACCAGGCCCCCGGATCGCTGAAAGCAAAGCCTTCCGCCATCGGGCAGGTCCGGTACGAGCACAATGGCGGCCGCATCATTGCCGCCCTCAGTGCCGCCAACGTGCGACTGCGATATGACTCCCGGACCGGTGGCCCCGGTAACGGCGAAATCAAGTTTCAGCCCTTGATTTTCTCCCTGCAGTACAACGCCGAGAAGTGGAGTCTGACCGGTGAATACGCCCTGCGCCGTTTCAAGAGCGAGAGGTTCGATGTGCCCATGCTCAACCGGGACGACACCGGGGAAAGCGGCTACATTCAATATTCCCGGCGCATTCTCTCGGACTGGCAGTGGTTTGTCCGCTATGACGTGCTTCATGCCGACCGCAGTGATCGTTCGGGCCGCGCGTTCGAAGACGAAACCGGTCTACCGGCACATACCCGGTTCGCCAAGGATCTTACCGTGGGATTACAGTGGAGCTTCCACCCGCAGGTGCTGCTAGCCGCGGAGTACCACCGCGTTGACGGGACCGGTTGGTTGCCCCGTCGGGATAACCCGGACGTAGCGGATACCGAAAGGCGTTGGAATATGCTGCTGCTGCAGACGTCGCTCAGATTCTAGGGCCATGAGACACACACCCACACGGCTGATGCTGAGCCTCAAATGGCGGGCAATCCTGCTTACAAGCCTGTTGTTGCTGGGCCTTGCGGCTCTCTTTACCTATATCAGCCATTCTGCCCTCACCGAGCGCTTCGAACGCCATCAGCAGGCGTTGCACGAGCGCCAGGTAAAGGAGTTGACACTGGCGCTGGCGCAGTCGGGCGCCGAACTCGCGCGCCTTGCCAGCCTGGTATCGTCTTCCTCGGATATGGGCACCGCACTGAAGGCCGCTGATGCCCGTGCCGTGCAGACCGCATTCGAACCGGAATGGCCTACCATGCAACTGGACGCGGGCATCGATGAGGTGCGGGTCTTTCAGACCACCGGAGAACCGTTGGCGCACTGGGGTGAGCCACTGTTGCGGCATGACGACCAGCGGTTGCTGAATTGGGTGGAGGCCGCAGCTGGCGACGAAATACCGCTCGTGCGCCTGACGTGTACGGACAACTGCCGCCAGTATGCGGTAGTTCCCGCTCTGAGGCACGGCGAGGTGGTGGGGGTGGTCGCCGTTTCACGCTCGTTGGCCGATGTCGCGCGCAATGCGCGTGCACTTTCCGGCAGCGAGATAGCGCTGCTGGTCCCCGGCCATGTCGCGTTTGCGGAACTCAACCCCGGGCGTTACCTGGATACCTGGGACGGCACGCTGGTCGCGGTCACCGGCGTGCAGCAGACCCTGCCGGTGCTGCATGCCGCGAGCCGGCATACCACCCTGGAAAAACTGGACGAGCAGCGATTGCGCATCGAGCACGAAGACACGCACTTCGAACTGGGCTCGCTGGCGTTGGGCGATGGTGACGCGGATGGTGGCCACTTTCTGTTGATCTCGGACGTAAGCGACGATGTAGCCGCGGTACGCGCCGACACCCGCCTCACAATGCTGGCCGGCCTGGGCGGATGGCTGGCGGCCGAGGCCTTGCTCCTGGGGATTCTCTGGGGGCCGATGGCGCGCCTGCGGCGAATAGCGAACGCGCTGCCGGGGCTTGCCGAGGGCATCTATTCGTCGGTGCGTTCCGCCACCCCGGGGCGAAACAACAGACTGACCGACGAGATCGACATACTCGACGGCGCCGCCCAGGGGCTTGCCGACCAGTTGGAAACACTGGAGGAGCAGGTACAGTCCCGCAGTCGCGAGTTGCATCTGCGCATGGCCGAACTCACCCGCGAGCGCGATTTTGTCGGCCGGCTGCTGGACACGGCACAGGCGATCATCCTGACCCAGGATCACAATGGGCGAATCACGCTGGTCAACCAGTATGCGCAGTCCATCATCGGTGCGAGAGAGGAGTTCCTGCTGGGAAAGCGGTTCGGCGAAGTGTTCCTTAACAACAAGAACAGAGACCGTACACCGAGCAGGACACCCACCCGTGAAGAGAGCCTGCTTGTCGGACGTGGCGGTGTTCCGCATACCATCGTCTGGTATCACACCCGAATGGCGGACATGGGCTCGGGGCCGGCACTGATTTCGGTGGGTCTGGACATCACTGATCGCAAGGCCGCCGAGGAACGGCTCGCCTGGCTGGCCAATCACGACTCACTGACCAACCTCTACAACCGACGATTTTTCCAACAGGCACTCGCCTCGGCTCTGGATGGCCAGTCCCACGGGGCCATGCTGTTTCTGGATCTCGACCAGTTCAAGGACGTCAACGAATTAAGCGGTCATAACGCAGGCGACCAGCTGCTGTGCATGGTTGCGTCGGCCCTGGAGAAGGCATTGTCGGGAAGCGGTGTGATCGCCCGGCTCGGGGGTGACGAGTTTGCGGTGCTGCTGGAGGGCGCCGATGCCGACTATGCGAAATCCGTGGCGGTTCGAATCGACCGGTTGCTGGAAGACCTGGAGTTCTCGGTAGCAGGCCGAAGACACCGATGCATCGCCAGCATCGGAATCGCGCTCTATCCGGAACACGGCCAGACCCCGGGCGATCTCATGGCGAGTGCCGATCTCGCGATGTACCAGGCCAAGGAAAAGGGCACGGGGCGCTGGCAACTGTTGTCATCCACGCGGCAGACGCATGAAGAACTGCGCGAGCGCGTGTACTGGGTTGAGAACATCCGCGACGCGCTGGCCTCAGAGCGCCTGGAACTTGTCGCCCAGCCCATCATGCACATCGCCGAGAGCAGCGTGGACCATATGGAAGTCCTGCTGCGCATGCGCGATTACGACGGCGAACTCATCACGCCGGGGCAATTCATCCCGGTGGCCGAGCGCAGCGGCCAGATCATCGAACTGGATCGCTGGGTGTTGCGGACCGCACTGCGGCTGCTGAGCGATCTGCATGCGAACGGACAACCGGTGGAGTTGTCGGTGAACCTGTCGGCCCAGTCTCTGCGCGATGAACGGCTGGAAGGATTTCTCCTCGAGCAGATCCAGGCAAGCGGGGCGGACCCCCGCTGGCTGACGCTGGAGATTACGGAAACAGCCGCTGTCACCGATTTCGCGGCCGCCAGCAGCGTCATGCAGGGTATCTGCGCGCTGGGCTGCAAGTTCGCGTTGGACGACTTCGGTGTCGGCTTCTGCAGTTTCCGCTACCTGAGCCAGTTGCCCGCTGACTATATCAAGATCGACGGCTCCTTCATCCGGAATCTCAAGCACAGTTCGGAGAACCGGCTTATCGTCAAGGCCATTGCCGACATTGCTGCCGGATTCGGCAAGAAGACCATCGCCGAGTTCGTCGATGACGCGGAGTTGCTGCCACTGCTCAATGATTACGGCATCGACTATGCGCAGGGATACCACATCGGCAAACCGGCGCCGTTGAGCACTATCCGATGCCACCCGCCGGGCAGCCTGAAGCTGGGCTCGACCAGGCAGACCTGAAACACGCCGCCTTCCAGGTCTTCCGCATCGACTGACGACACGCCGACAACAGCCTCGCCCCGCAATGCCGGACTGACCCACATCGACGATTCGCGGGCGCCCGAAGCGAGAAACACCTCTCAATAATCCACCGGAAGGCAGTCGCACGGGCGAATTCCGTCTCATTTATACCAAAAGTGTAGGCATACCCCGACACTTTTCGGGTATTGTCGGATGAATCCGCCCACTTACGGCACGAGCTTGTCCTGGACAGCCATGCGATTGCTGAATGCATACTACACCGGCCCGGCCTCCGTCGAAGCACTTGCGGAGCGCATCGGGCGGCATTACGGCGACGTGCTGATCCAGGTGTTCTCGCGCAGTCGTGACCCGGTCATGGTCCGGCATCTCGTTTCCACGGTCCGGCAACGCCTGCCGCGCGCGGTGGTGATCGGGATGTCCTGCTATGGCACCGTGGCAGATGACCGCGTGGGCCGCCGCGACACCCTGCTGTCCGTCCTTCTCTTCGACGAAGCACGCATTGCTGCGGCATCCGCCGCCGTCGGTCACCGTCCCGAGGAGGTCAGGACGAAGGCCGCAGCACTGGCGAAGGGTCTGGATCGCGATCACCTCCGTTGTCTGCTCCTGCTTACCAACCATGATGGCGTGGATGCGCATGCCGTGCTGGACGGGGTACGCAGCGTGATGCCGACGACACCGGTTGCCGGCGCCAGGGCCGGTGTTGACCCGGCTGGACCGCAGCGGTCACTGGTCTGGCACAACGACACCGTCACGGAACGGGGATTGGTGATGGTCGCACTGGCCGGCGAACATCTGCAGATCCGCCAGGAATTCAACACGGGTGTCGCACCTGTGGGTCGACCCCTGCGTGTCACGCATTGTGCCGGCTCCCACCTCATGGAACTCGACGGGGTCCCGGTTCTGGATGTCTACCGCCAGTACCTGGGTGATGACGTGGCACGCTCGCTACCCGGAGGAG